>Ga0209619_10004363_pt1 | contig 10058 bp, 10 predicted proteins | sample Rifsed16ft3_FD_184011 | JGI IMG/M metagenome (GOLD analysis project Ga0209619, IMG submission 184011) | Soil microbial communities from Rifle, Colorado, USA - sediment 16ft 3 (version 2) | ecosystem: Environmental > Terrestrial > Deep subsurface > Rock core/Sediment | place: Rifle, Colorado... | reverse complement strand
TTTTTGTCAAACATGTACACCCCGACTAAAGCGAGCTCAGAGGGTGGTTCTTTAGGTTTTTCGACTAATCTCGTAACTTTACCGTCCTTAAGCTCGGCCACGCCAAACCTTTGGGCATCTTTAACTCTAGCCAAAAGAATCTGGGCATTGGGTTTGTTTCTTTCAAACTCCTTTACCAAAGAAGAAATCCCTTCTTTGATTAAGTTGTCTCCCAAAAACATAACAAAGGATGAGTCCCCCAAAAAATCCCGAGCCGTCTTGACGGCATGGGCTAGCCCCAGCGGAGCTTCTTGTCTAATATAAGAGATTTTTACATCCCACTGGCTGCCGTCCCCGACCGCTTCTCTTATTTCGGGCTCCGTCTGCCCGACCACGATTCCAATATCATTGATCCCCGCTTCTTTGACAGCCTCGATGACATAGTAAAGGATTGGTTTGTTAGCGACCGGAATCAACTGCTTAGCGCTGGTATGAGTAATGGGTCTCAAGCGAGTTCCTTCACCGCCGCTTAGAATGAGCGCTTTCATCTTTTCCTCCGTACGCGTCGGAAATTTTCTTTCCCGCACCCCTCATTGGACGGCATAATTCTTTCCCACTATTACCAAAACGTCTACTCCTTTTTCCAAGCTTGCTTTAGAATACTTCAGCTCGGCGCCGTCAAAAAATTTTTTAACTTTGAGCGCTTTCGGATAATCGGTTGAGGAATCATAGAGAATCTTAGTATTCTTGTGATCAAAGCTCTCGGCATTAGCCGTGGCAACCACTATGAATCCTAAAGAGTTAAGTTTTCTCTTCACCTTCTCCGCTAATCCGATTTCCCCCATCCCGTTTAGAACCTCGATTTTAACGCTGTTTCTCGGCACTGAAGTCGTTTCTTTCTGGTCAAATTGTTCAATGGGTGAACTCTGACGAACCGCCTCTAGTATTTCGACAATTTTCTCTTCGTCCGGTATAACATAACTTACGCCATTTACGCTCTTAGGGCTACCCGGAAGACTGACCATCTGAAGATTATTCTGATCTAATGACCGGAACAAATTGACAAACTTGAGCATCTCGGTGGTGGAAAGATCGGTTTGAGCGTTATCAGCAAAAATATTTATGAGCTTCGGCCACATAAGTACCGATCTTAACTTAAAAACTTGATCTCCCAAAGCGTTGAGGAACTTTTGTTGGCGTTCTATGCGGCCAAAATCGCCTTTTTGGTCGTGGCGGTAGCGCACGTAGTTGAGCGCGGTCTCCCCGTTGAATTTTTGATAACCCGCCGGAATAAACATCCGGTACATGCGCGATTTGTCTATAATCGGTTTATCCACGTTTATCCACACCCCGCCTAAAACATCGACCATCTTTTTAAAGCCCCGAAAGTCGATTTGGGCATAGTGGTGGATATCAAAACCAGTCATTCCCTCAATCGTCTCTATGGTTAAGGAAGGGCCTCCATAGGCATAAGCGGCGTTAATCTTGTTATAACCCATGCCGGGAATTTTAACTCGAAAGTCACGGGGAATAAAAATAAGGATGCCCTTTTTTTCTCTGGGTATTAGATGGGCAAAAATAATAGAATCCGTCCTTGATCTGTTCCCTTTTTCCGCGGCATCAGTTCCCACCAAAAGAAAATTGATTGGTTCTTTCGGCAAGGGTTTGGATATTACTTTCTGAGCCTTTTTAAAGTTTTTGTTGTTATCCCCGTTGGAACCATGGAGACGATTTTCAACATACTTTATGTACCCGTAACCGACCCCTGCCCCGAGTAAGACGGCGGAAATACCCGTGAGGAAAAAAATTTTCAAAAACTTCGTTAAACGAGGATGCTTGCCCTTCTTAGCGTGTTTCCCCATTCTAAATCCCTAAACCTTTAATTTCGGTTTCTTGGATGATTTTTTGGCTTCATCCACCCCGTAAGTGACGGGTGGTTTTCTGGTGCGTGGATAAAATTTCAAGAGGTGTCCTCGGCGTTCTTCAAAGCAAAAATTAACCGCCCTGAGGCCGCGACTTCGTCTGAGACCAGAGCTCTTGCCTCCCCGATCCCAAAAGAACCTTTACTCTTCACGATTTCCACCTCAAGTTTTAGAACATCCCCTGGTCTCACCTCTTTTTTGAATCGAAAGTTATCGATCCCTGCAAACAATGGTAATTTTCCCTTATTTAGGGGGTTGCTTAAGAGAATAACCGCTCCTACTTGCGCCAATGCCTCAACAATTAGAACTCCGGGCACCACAGGATAAGAGGGGAAATGTCCCTTTAAAGAAAATTCACTCTTTTGGACCTTCTTTATTCCCACCGCCTTTTTACCCACTTCAAGTTCTAAAATCTCATCAAGAAAGAAGAAAGGTTCTCGATGAGGAATAATCTTTTTGATCTTTTTGGTGTCAAACATCAATTTTACCTTTTGCGTTAAAGCCATGGCTGACTCGGAAGTAGCGGTCTTTCAGCGGCAGCAAATTTTGAATCTTTTTGACGGATAATATCTGCCCCTAAACCTCTTAGTTTTTGCTCAAAATGCTCGTAACCTCGATCAATATGGTGAATCTCACCGACTTGAGTGCTCCCGTTGGCAACTAACCCCGCTAGGACAAGCGCCGCCCCACCCCTCAAATCAGTGGCATTAATCTTAGCGGCATTAAGCTTGTTCGTGCCCCGAATGATAGCGTGATGGCCTTGGGTCTCAATATCGCAACCGAAGCGTTTCAGCTCTTCTACGTGGGCGAAGCGGCTTTCAAACACATTTTCGGTGATGATGCTGGTTCCGTCGGCCAAAGAAAGCAAAACCATCACTTGCGGCTGCAAATCGGTAGGGAAGCCAGGGTAAGGCAGGGTAACAATGTCTATCGCTTTAATTCCCTTCTGCTCAGCCACCCATATCCCCTGCGAATCAGCGAGTAATTTTAAACCAGCCTCTCGAAACTTATCAAGAACAAGCTCCAAATAATCTTTCCTGAATCCCTTAACATAAACCTCTCCCTTGGTAAGGACGGCCGCCACAATAAAAGTTCCCGCTTCGATTCTATCCGACATTACCGTATAGTCCACCCCGTGAAGACGCTTTACCCCTTGAATCTCGATAAGGAATGTGCCGGCACCCTTAATTTTAGCGCCCATTTTGTTTAAAAAATTTGCTAAATCTACAATTTCCGGCTCATGGGCGGCATTCTCAATAAAAGTTGTTCCCTCCGCTAGGACCGCCGCCATTAGCAAATTTTCAGTCGCCCCCACGCTCGGGAAATCAAGCGAAATTTTATCTCCCACCAGACCATTAGCTTCAGCCTCGATAAAACCGTGTTCCACCTTGATTCTAGCCCTCAACACCTCGAGCCCTCTTAAGTGAAGATCGATTTTTCGGGAACCGATGTTACACCCTCCTGGCAAGGCAACTCTCGCCTTACCCAGCCGGGCGAGAAGCGGCCCTAAAACACCGATGGAAGCCCTCATCTTACTTACCAGTTCATATGGCGTCTCGATCTTCAGAGAAAAATGGGGTTTTATCTCCACGGTGTGATTCTCCATCCGGACCTTAAAACCCAACTCCTCAAGAACCCTACACATAAAGTAAACATCCTTAATGTTTGGAACATTCCTTAGTAAAGTGGGTTCCTCGGTTAGAATTGAGGCCGCCATCAACTTTAGGGTAGCGTTTTTCGCTCCGCTAACTCGGACTTCGCCTTTTAGTTTTTTACCGCCCTTAATAATGTACTTTTCCATTCTTCGCCTTTAAGGGTAGTTCTTAAGAAAACTCCCGCACGCTTTTGGAAAGAAGCCTCATTTCACTCACAAAAAGAATACCGTAAAAAAGAATAAAAGCTATGAGTGCCGAAAACATGCTCATTTTGGAAATTTTTGCCAGCAAGAAAAGAATTACCCCTATTACTCCAAGACGCACCCAAAACCCCAAAAGAATAAGCCCAGCCACCCTGCTAAAGGGAAAATGGTTCTCTTTTTTTTTCCTGAAGGCAAAAGTAAAGGAGTAAATGGAGCCATAAAAATTACCCAGACTTAAGACAAATCCCACTAAAAGTCCTAAAACCGCCCCAAACTTGCCCCAATAAAAAGCTAAAGGACCCAGAGCCAAAAGCAATAAAAAAGTGACAAGGGTCATATTTTTTAAGATTATCCGGGCCTCCTTTTGCAAAGGACTCCTTCCTTAAATATTCTCCGCCGGCAAATATTACCCTTTCCTCAGCCAATTAAAGAGACCAGAGTACCGAGCTAAAAAAAGACTCGGAATAGCAAGGCCGAAAAATACTAGCCACTTTTGGGTTGGTGTCGCAAACATTAAAGTTAAAGCGGCAATGCTTAAAAGAATACTCCAGAGATAGATAATAACAACCGTTTGCCGGTGCGTAAAGCCGCGATCAAGAAGCCGGTGATGAATGTGATTACGATCTGCCTGCATCACGGGCCGGCCTTCTTTAAAACGACGAAAAACAGCCAAGAGGGCATCGAAGATCGGGACCCCTAAAATTACAAACGGTACCAACAAAGCAACCAAAGCAATACTTTTCATCATGCCCTGAACTGTAATCGCTCCCAGAATGAATCCTAAAAACATGCTTCCCGAATCTCCCATAAAAATCCGGGCCGGGTGGAAGTTGTGCCTCAAGAATCCCAAACTACTCCCGGCTAGAGCAACGCAAATCAGGGCGACTTCGAGCCGTCCGGTTTGATAAGCGGCATACGAAAGTGCAATTAAGGCTATACCACACACTCCCGCGGCCAAACCGTCTAGGCCATCGATAAAATTCACCACGTTCGTAAGTCCCACAACCCACGTGAGTGTAAGTAAAATACCCCAACTTCCGAGGAAAAAAACTCCCTTGCTAAAGGGTAAGCCTACGAATTCGATGGTGACACCGAACCGAACTAGAATAGCCGCCGCCGCTATCTGACCAAAAAATTTAACCACCGGCGAAAGATCCGCGAAATCATCGACCAGACCTAACAGCAAGATAAAAGTGCCGCCAAGAGCGATTCCGATCAGCGAACGGCTCGGATTCAAAAGTGGTTCGCCTGGGAAAACACTCTGCCAAACAAACTGAGCGGCAATAGCCAGCAAGAAGCTGACATAAATGGCCAACCCACCGAGTCGAGGAACCGGTCTAACGTGGACCTTCCGTGCGGTAGGATGATCAACCGCTCCCGCCTTCAGAGCCAGAGCTTCAGCCACCGGAGTAAAAAGGTACGCTGCGATCCCGCCAATTGCTAAAACTAACAGATAATTAAATATCAAGTTCTTCAAACAGGTTGTCCCTTAGAGACTCTGGCCTCCATATCCGGCCTTCTAAAGACACTCTATAAAGACACCCGCTCAACAGATAGCTGAATTAATTCTACTTTCGCTTCTCTTAAAAGATCTTCCGCCAAGGGGTCGGGATAGTTATTTTTGAATATAACCCCGTTTATGCCGGCGTTAATAATCATCTTAGCACATAGCACGCAGGGTTGATGAGTTGTATAAATTGAAGCCCCTTCGATTTGGATGCCATGAAGTGCCGCCTGAATGATAGCGTTTTGCTCGGCGTGAAGGCCCCGACACAGCTCTTGCCTTTCACCGGAGGGGATATCTAAATTCTCTCGCAGACATCCGACTTGGTCACAGTGTTTGAGTCCTCGAGGAGTCCCGTTGTAGCCCGTGGCCAAAATCCTTCTCTCTTTAACAATAAGGGAGCCGGTTTTCCTCCTTAAACAAGTAGAGCGCAAGGACACTTGCTCGGTAATGGCCATAAAATACTCTTCCCAAGAGGGCCTTTTAATCCGTTGGTTTGTAGTTTGGAGATTTTTTCGCTCTTTCATCTATCCTACCCCAGTTCCGGATATAAAGGAAAAGCTTGGCAAAGGTTATAAACTTCACCTTGAACCCGGCGATAGACGCTCTCATCGCCTAGATTGGTTAAAACATCCCTCATAAGCGAGGCTACTTTTGGCATTTCCTTCTCTTTCATCCCTCGCGTGGTCACCGAGGGCGTGCCCACCCGGATGCCGCTGGTCACAAAGGGTGATCTCTTCTCAAAGGGAATAGTGTTTTTATTGACCGTAATTCCCACTTCGTCTAGTGCCAGTTGGGCTTCTTTACCGGTTATCTCTTTTTCCGTGAGGTCTAAAAGAAAAAGAGCGGTATCGGTTCCGCCGGAGACAACTCTGAAACCCCGCTCGTCAAGAGCTTGAGCCAACATCCTAGCATTCTTTACCGTTTGCCGTTGGTACGCCTTAAACTCGTCACTCGAGGCTTGCTTAAAGGCTACCGCTTTGGCGGCTATCACGTGCATGAGCGGCCCACCCTGGATTCCCGGGAAAACTGCTTTATCAATCGCCTCGGCGTACTTATTTTGGCCTAAAATGAACCCGGCCCTGGGGCCTCGGAGGGTTTTATGTGTGGTTGAAGTAACAACTTCAGAATAGGGCACCGGACTTGGATGAATTCCCGCGGCTACTAGACCTGCGATATGCGCCATATCTACCACCAGATAAGCTCCGACCTCATCAGCGATGTCCCGAAAGGCTTTAAAATCCAAAACACGGGCGTAGGCGCTGGCTCCGGTTAGAATCATCTTTGGCCTGTGCTTCCGGGCCAATTCCCAAACTTGGTCGTAGTCGATTTTTTCGGTTTCTTTACTTACCCCATAGGGAATAAAATTGTAACACTTCCCGGAAAAATTAACCGGACTCCCGTGGGTCAAATGGCCCCCGTGAGAGAGGTTAAGGCCTAATACGGTGTCCCCCGCTTCCAGAAGAGCGAAGAAAACAGCCATGTTTGCTTGGGCCCCAGAATGAGGCTGCACGTTTACGTATTCGGCCTTGAAAAGTTGCCGGGCGCGCTCTTGAGCTAGTATTTCGGCAATATCTACGAACTGGCAACCTCCGTAGTACCTGCGGTTAGGATATCCCTCAGCGTATTTATTGGTGAGCACCGATCCCTGGGCTTCCAATACCGCCACATCGGTAAAATTTTCTGAGGCGATGAGCTCAAGAGTATTTCGCTGCCGACCAAGCTCTTTCTCTATGACCTCGGCAATCTCTGGATCAGCTTCCCGAAGAAAACCCACTAACACCTCCTAAATTGACAACGAAATTTCAAATCACACGTCTTTCGACCTTCGTCCCTCGTCATTGAATCCTAACCAGTAACAATCTATTTAAGGATAGGATAGTTAACAACCCGAAATTTATCAAGAACTGTTCTTTTTCGTCATTAAGAACTCGCCTCTCGTTTTTACTTTCACCCGCCGACACGAACTCCTTGGCCTCTCGCCGCCAAGAATTGATTAATCTCCCGGGCGGGAATTGCCCCAGGCCGCAGAATAAGAGGCGGAGCGACAACCAAATCTAAAACAGTTGACTCGATGCCTAGAGTACATCTGCCGCCATCGATTGCCAAATCAATCTTTCCTTCGAAATCCGCAAGAACCTGGTTAATCTCGACGGCAGCCGGTTGACCCGATAAATTCGCGCTGGTGGTGGCTACTGGCAAACCCACCATTTTAAGCAGAGTAAGAGCGATCTCATTATCCGGACATCGGACGCCAACGGATGAGGTTCCCCCGGCTAGCAAGGGTGACACTTCTTGGCTTTTTTCCAAGATTATGGTAAGAGGACCTGGCCAAAATTTCCCGGTCAAACTCTTAATAAGGGGCGAAACTTCTTTTACCAGAGGCCTAATCTTTTCCGAATCGGAAACGAGGATAATAATGGGTTTAGCGAGTGAACGTCTCTTAATGGTAAAAAGACGCTTTAGGGCTTTTTCGTCCAGGGCGTTCGCGCCCAACCCGTAAACAGTGTCGGTGGGAAAAGCCACCAGTCCCCCATTTTTTAGGATGTTGACGGCTTCTGTCAAAAAATCAATCTGCGGTTTTTCGGGGTCGATTCTCAAAACCTTGGTCTTCATTTCCTCCCCAAGAACGCAAGTTACGCCCTAGCACCCAAAACAATCCGTTCAATTCCTGAAAAGTCCTTAAAAATGCGGATTTCTCTGAAATCGCCCGACCCCGCCAGTAGTTTTTTTACCGCCCGGGCCTGGCCAAATCCAACCTCGAGAGCAAGAAGTCCTTTTTTTCTCAAATAATAAGGGCCTTGCTGGATAATTTTTTTAATAAAGTCTAAACCGTCTTCGCCTCCGTCAAGGGCGTGTAGAGGTTCGAAATTCTTAATTTCGGGTGAAAGAAGGGAAATATCCGCCCTCGACACATAGGGAGGATTCGAGACAATTACGTCAAATACGCGGTCCAAACTTTGATTCAGTGTCTGAAAGAGATCACTCTTCGCAAAAGTTACTTTTTCTTCCAAATTATGCGCTCGGGCATTGTCATAGGCCGCTCCGAGAGCGCGATCCGATATGTCCAAACCCCACCCAAATGATTGCGGCGCTTCATACGCCAAACTGAGAGCGATGGCTCCGGACCCGGTTCCGACGTCGAGAAAAAAAACCCGCTTCTGAAATTGGATTTCTTCGAGAACGTGTTCCACCAAAAGTTCTGTCTCCGACCGGGGAATAAACACGCCCTCCCTTAAAATCAAATTCAACTGGCGAAAAACTGTCCCCCCAAAAATGTATTGAAGCGGGACGCCCTCCGAACGCCGCCTCACAACCTCAAAGAAACGTAATTCTTCCGTCGAACTCAGGGGTCGCGCGGATTCAAGAAAGAGACTCGCCCGCCGAAGTTTTAAAGTCTCTCGAATTAACACCTCTCCCTCTAATTTGGGACGGGGTACTTTTTTCTGCTCCAGACAATTGCTGGCGATTTTTAAAGCTTCGCTAATAGTCAATTTTACAGTCCTTCAATTTAAATGTTTCTTTCCCAAGGCTTCAACCGGCTGAGCTGATTTACCCGACTTCCCTCAGTTTTTCCATTCGCTCCCAGGCAGCCAAAGCCTCGAGAATCTGGTCTAAATTGCCCTCAAGAACAGCGTCCAAGTTGTGAACGGTAAGGCTAACTCGGTGATCGGTCACCCTATTTTGGGGGAAATTGTAGGTTCTAATTTTTTCACTTCTTTCCCCCGGGCCTACTGGGAGCCGCCGGGCCTGATCAATCTCCTTCTGTTGCTCCCGCCGCATCAGTTCATACAGGCGGCTTCTCAAAATCTTTAGGGCTCTCTCTTTGTTCTGGAACTGGGACCGCTCCTCCTGACAGGAAACCACCAGCCCCGATGGCTTATGGGTAATTCTTACCGCCGAGTCGGTCACGTTTACGTGCTGCCCCCCTGGTCCCGCCGAGCGGTACGTGTCTACCTGAAGGTCCCTGGGATCAATCTTTACGTCCACCTCTTCCGCCTCAGCGAGCACAGCCACAGTAGCGGTGGAAGTATGAATCCTACCTCCGGATTCGGTTGCCGGAACCCGCTGAACCCGGTGGACTCCGGACTCGTATTTGAGATCGCGGTAGGCTTTTCGCCCTTTCACCTCAAAGATTATCTCCTTAAAACCACCGCTTTCCGAGGGATGCGAACTCATAATTTGAGTTTTCAAACCCTTGTTCTGGGTGTAGTGGACATACACCCGAAAAAGATCCGCCGCAAACAGAGAGGCCTCTTCACCCCCGGTACCCGCTCTTATCTCCATAATTATATCCTTGTCTTCCAATTCGTCTTTGGGGAGCAACATCTCTTTCAGCTCTTTCTCTAAACTCTCTTTGGTTCCCAGAAGACTATCCCGTTCTTCTTTGAGGTAATGCGACATGTCCGGCTCTTTCTCTCCCCCCAAAAGCTCTTCCGCTACCTCAATATTCGCAAGAATTTTCTTATATTGGCCTATTTTTTCTGCTAACGGAGTTATCTCGGCCAACGCCTTAGCGTACTCCTGATACTTGCTCCGATTTTCTATCACTTCTGGCCGACTAAGCGTTTCCTGCAAACTTTTATACTTTTTCTCAATTTTATTTAGCTTCTCTAACACCTTGCTACCTCAAAAATATTTTTTCATTTTTCGCCTTAGATTTTCAATTCTTTGTCTAATCCCAATTAATTGAGCATGAATCATAAATAGTTTTTGTTTTAGGTTGCTTGTAGGCTCCGGTTGCCGGCCCGCCATTGTCTGCGACTTCAGGGGGTGGCAGGCGGGCGCGCGCCTA
>Ga0209619_10004361_pt1 | contig 10059 bp, 10 predicted proteins | sample Rifsed16ft3_FD_184011 | JGI IMG/M metagenome (GOLD analysis project Ga0209619, IMG submission 184011) | Soil microbial communities from Rifle, Colorado, USA - sediment 16ft 3 (version 2) | ecosystem: Environmental > Terrestrial > Deep subsurface > Rock core/Sediment | place: Rifle, Colorado... | reverse complement strand
CCGTCGCCACCGACCTGGAGATGTTCCGCAAGCTCCTGGACGAGATCCGGGCCGGCGACAACGTCGGCGTGCTGCTCCGCGGGATCGACAAGGACGAGGTCGAGCGCGGCCAGGTGCTGGCGGCGCCGGGCTCCGTTACGCCGCACACCGACTTCACCGCCCAGGTCTACATCCTGAGCAAGGACGAGGGCGGACGGCACACGCCGTTCTTCGACGGCTATCGCCCCCAGTTCTACTTCCGCACCACAGATGTCACCGGGCAGGCCCACCTGCCCGAAGGCGTCGAGATGGTGATGCCCGGAGACAACGTCGAGATGACCGTGAACCTGATCGCCCCGATCGCCATGGAGGAGGGCCTGCGCTTCGCTATCCGCGAGGGTGGCCGCACCGTGGGCGCCGGGCGCGTGGCCAAGATCATCAAGTAGACGGGCCCAAGCAGCGCAGCGGTAGCCCGAAAAGGAAGGCTCATGGCTAAGAAGGAAGGCAACCGGCCGAAGATCACGCTCGCCTGCACAGAGTGCAAGGATCGCAACTACGTGACGGTCAAGAACCGCATCAACGACCGTGACCGGATCGAGCTCAAGAAGTACTGCCGCCGGGAACGGCGCCACACGCTCCACCGCGAGACCCGGTAGCTCCCTGGATGCCCGAGACGCTCGAGGTCCCCATCGCGGGCGTGGTCCTGGCCGGGGCGCCCGGGTTCAGGTACAAGGGCTGACGCCGCGGGTCAGCCAGCCTCGGGCAGGTCGACCGTGGTGACCTTCCCGTGCCGGATCGCGAGGACGAGCGCCTCCATCTTCGAGTGCACCCGGAGCTTCGTGAGGACGTTCTGGGTGTGGGTGCGCAGCGTGTTCGGGCTCATGGCGAGGGAAGTTGCGATCTCGTCGGGAGAGCGGCCCACCGCCATCAAGGAAAGGATCTCCAGCTCGCGAGGGGTCAGTCGGTCCAGCCGTGCCCGGGCGTCGTCATCCAGATCGCGCCGGTGTCGAAGCCTCCGCTGGGCTAGCTCGACCTCGACCTCGTTGTGGATCGCCTCGCCCCGGTGGGCGCGCCGGACGGTGGAGGCCACGTCCAGGACCGCCTCGGTCTTGCGCAGCATGCCGGAGGCTCCCGCCTGCACGGCGCGAGCGAGCAGGTAGTCGTCGTCGTGACCGGACAAGATCACGACCGCGGCCTCCGGATCGGCCTCCTTGATCCGGCGGGTCGCCTCGATCCCGCTCATATCCGGCATCGACGCGTCCATCAGCACCACGTCTGGGTGCTGCTCGCCGGCCGCGGCGACGGCTTCGGACCCACCGGTGGCGACGTGGATCACGCGCAGGTCCTTCTCGCGCTCGAGGGCGACCTCGAGCGCCTCGCCGAACGTGCGCTCGTCGTCGACGATGAGGACCGTGATGGGTTGGCGGGCAGACCCGTTGGCCTTCCCGTTCCCGGTCCCGGATCCGTTCCCGCTACCGGCCATGGGCCTGCCGATCGTAGGGGCGCGGAAGGGCCGAGTCACGCACCCAACGGGGTTTGCTTACATCTCCCACGGTGGGTACGTTCGCAGCGTGTCCGGGTCCTGTGAATCGCCCGTGCGGGAGACGGCCGCCCGCCCTACGTGCCTGTCGGCCGAACGGCCGGGCCGCCTATCTCGCCTTAACGCGGCGGTGGGATGGGCCTGAACGAAACCCTACAGGGCAAGACGTACCCGCCGGTCGTCTTCGAGATCAAGGAGGAGCGGGCGAGGGCGTTCGCGTCAGCCGTGGCGCATACGGGCGAGGGCGTCCCGCCGACGTTAGCCACGGCTCCGGAGATCGCCGCGGGTCTGGCCAACGTGATTGCCGATCCCGAGCTCGGCCTGCAGTTGTCGAGCGTCCTGCACGGCGAACAGGAGTACGTGTGGACGCGGGCCCTGCGGGTCGGGGAGACGGTGAGCGCGGAGGCGACGATCGAGAGCATCCGCGGGCGCGCCTCGATGCTCTTCCTCACGCTCCGCACACTGCTGCGTGACGAGGCGGGGGAGACGGTCGTGGTGGGGCGGAGCACCTTGATCGTTCGGGAGGACGGGTGAGCCTTCGGCTCGAGGATGTCGCCGCGGGGGACCATGCGTTCGAGGTCTCGCGTGTGGTCACCCGCGAGGACGTGAAGGCCTACGCGGACGCATCGGGCGACCAGAACCCCCTGCATCAGGACGACGAGGTGGCGCGCGCCTCGGGGTTCCCCGGGATCGTCGCCCACGGCATGTACACGATGGGGACGCTCGCCTCGGCGATCGTCGGATGGGCGGGCGACGTCGAGGCGTTGGTGCGGATGAAGGTGCAGTTCCGGGCGCCCGTGTTCATGGGCGAGACGATCGTTTGCGGCGGGACCGTTCGGTCGGTGGATCCCGAGCAGCGGGTGGCGACCCTTGACGTGTGGGTGCGGGTCGAGCGCGAGGGCGCGACCGAGTGGCCGATCCGAAGGAGCGAGGCCGAGGTCCGCCTGGTCTAGCTACTCGAGGTCGATGCGGGGTTCGGGCGCCCGGGCTCCGGGCTTGCCGAGGCTCGCGATCGCGTGCATCGCATCGCCCATCCGGTCGATCACGACCTGGATCTCATCGTTCTGCTGGCGGCCGATCGTCTCGGCCATCCGGTCGATCCGAGCCGCGAGCATCTCGTTGGAGCGCTCGATCGACTCGGTGAGCGAGGCGAAACGCTCCTCGATCATGCCGATCACCTCGGTCGGCATGTTGGCCTGGAGCTCCTTCACTGCCCGCAGCGCCTGCTTCGACGCCTCCTGGTCGGCCACGATCTGCTCCGCGAGCATCTCGTTGTCCGAGCGCACCAGCTTCGCGAGCGAGGCGATCCGCGTGTCCATCGTCTGCGCGAGCTCGCGGCCGTGCGCCATCTGGCGCTCCTCGAGGGCACGCCGCGTCTCGGCCATATGCGTCGCGGTGCGCTCGGTCGCGGTTCGCGACTCCGAGCCCGCTCGCTCGATCGCGTCGGTGGCGTCCTGAAGGCGCGCGGCGACGTCGTCGAACCGCGCGCCGATCGCGAGGTTCGCAGCCGCGGCGGCGCGATCGCCGGCGACCTTGCCCATCCGCTCGAACTGTCCCTCCATCGAGTCCGACAGGCGCACCACGTTGCGGTCGATCGCCGTCACGGCCTCGTCCATACGCGCGCCGATCAACCGGGACTGTTCCTCCGACCGGGTCTCCAGGCGCGCCACCGTCTCGTCCAGCTTGACCCGGATCGCCTGTGAGACCTCCTCGCGGATCCGCCCGGAGACCTCGGTGGCCATCCCCGACGCGGTTCGTGTGAGCGCGTCGGTGACCTGGCCGAGGCGCTCGTCCAGGACCCGCGCGATCGTTGCGTCGTGGGCCTCCGTGCTGCGCACGAGCTCGCGCCGCAGCGTCTCCGAGTCCGAGCGCACGAGCTGCGCCACGCCTCGGGCGCGCGTGTCGACGATGCGTCCGAGGGCCTCCGTGGTCTCGCGCGCATCCACGCCGACCCGGTCCGACAGGAACGTGATCTCCTCATGCAGCGACGTCGTACCCGAACCCATGCGGTCATAAAGGAGCTGCAGCTGCTCTGCGAGCCGTGCCATGCGCTGGTCGATCGTCGCCTCGACGCGCTTGCTGATCTCCTCGTCCCGCGTGGTGATCGAGTGAACCTGCGTGTCGGTCGAGCCGGCGAGCTGGCCCATCGCCTCGACGCCGTGTTGGACGTAGGACTCCATCGCATGGGAGATCCGCGCGGTCTCCTGCGCGATCATCTCGCCGTGCTCGGCGATCCGGGCGTGCACCGCCTCCACGATCGCGCGATCGCGCCCGGCGAGCGCCTCGAACGCGGACGCGACCTGTTTGGTGACCTCGGAGAGCTCGGCGCGGATCTGAGCGACGCCCATCGGGGTGCCTTGGGTGTCGGCGAGCGTGTCGGTCGCCTGCTGGATCGTCTCGCGGGCGGCGCGCACGCTCTCGGAGAGCATCGTGATGCCGTCCTCGAGCCGTCCCGTTCGCACGGCGAGGGCCTGGAAGCGTTCGTCGGAGTGGGCGATCAGGCTGCGGATCGCCTGGTCGCGGGAGAGCTCCTGCAAGATCGTCCCGGCGACGTCCTGCTTGTCGCCGCCGGCCGAGCGCCAGACCTCGGCGGCGATCTCGTGCATCAGGGTGTTCGCGGTGTGCTGGATCGCCCGCAGCCCGTCCTCGAGCTGCTCCTGGATCATCTCCTGGTAGGCGGTCATGACCGCCTCGGCGCGCTCGGCGGCCGAGGGCGTGAGCCCCGCGGTCACCGCGGGTGGGGGCAGGGGCTCTGACCGGCCACCGAAGAGGCTGCGACGCCTCGCCCGGTCGCCGGGCGGGAGTGAAGGATCCCGCTGCTGCATATGAGCGCTCGCATTCCGGGGCCGGCGCGACGCGTCCGCAGAAGCATAGGAGAGCTCAGGCGCAACATCACGCACCTTCAGGCACGGGTTCTGAGGCCCCGCTCCTTTGCCGCACCTGGGGGGTCGCCCTATACTGAGCGTCCGAGTCCCCGCCTTCCGGCTGGACCGACCACGGAGGGGCGTAGCTCAACCTGGTAGAGCACCGGTCTCCAAAACCGGCGGTTGGGGGTTCGAGTCCCTCCGCCCCTGCAAGGAGCACGATGAACAGGCAGATGAAGCGAGCGCAGCGTCGCCAGGGCACGCAGGTCGACCGTGCCCAGGTCGCGGCCCAGCGCCGCGCGCAGCTCCAGCAGAAGAAGGAGCGCACGGGCGCCCGCCAGTTCCTGAAAGAGGTCCGCCAGGAGCTGAAGAAGGTGATCTGGCCCACGCGCCGGGAGCTGGCCACCTACACCGTCGTCGTCCTGGTCACCGTCGTCGTGATGACCTCCTACGTCTTCGGGCTGGACGTCGTGTTCTCCAAGTTCGTCCTGAACGTGTTCACGAGCTGAGGCGTTCCCCCATGAACGAGACCCCCATCCAAGACTCGGACGAAGCCGCCCCTGAGGCGGCCGACGTCGACGTGACCGAGGCGGCGCCGACGCCGGAAGAGCGCTTCGAGCAGGCTGTCGTGGATGCGGTGATCGAGGAGGCCGTCGCCGACGCGGTTATCGAGGATGCCCTCGAGGACACGCTGAGCCAGGCCGTCGCCGACGCGGTGGCCATCGAGGCTGTCTCCGACGCCGTTATCCAGGAGGCGTTCGAGGAGAAGGTCGTCGAGGCCGTCGAGTCGGGTCTGGACGGCGACGAGCTCGCCGACGCGGTGGCGCAGGCCGCGGCCGACGCCGACGTCCAGGAGGCGATCGCCGACGGCGCCATCGCCCAGGCGCTGGAGGAGACGGTCGAGGAAGCCATCGAGGAGGCCGCCGAGCCGGTGGTCGTCGAAGCCGTGGAAGCGCCTGTCGAGGAGGTCGTGGTCGTCGAGGACGCTCCCGCCCCCGCGGCCCCGGCCCACGAGGTCGAGATCGTGGCGGGTCACGATCCGTTCCGCGGGCCCGGCGACTGGTACGTGGTGCACACCTACGCCGGCTACGAGAACAAGGTGAAGACCAACCTCGAGTCGCGGATCCACACGATGCAGATGGAGGACAAGATCTTCGACGTCCACATCCCCATGGAGGACGTCATGGAGATCAAGGGCGGCAAGAAGCAGGTCGTCCAGCGCAAGATCTTCCCCGGCTACCTGCTCGTGAAGATGATCTACGACAACGACTCCTGGTACGTGGTTCGCAACACGCCCGGCGTGACGGGGTTCGTGGCCGCCGGCACCGGCAGCAAGCCGACCCCGCTGTCCAAGCGCGAGGTCGAGAAGATCCTCATCGTGAAGAAGGAAGAGGTGAAGCCGCAGTTCCGCCTCGGGTTCGAGGAGGGGGACGTGGTGCGGATAATCGCGGGACCGTTCGCCGATTTCAACGGCACGATCAGCGAGATCAACCTCGACCAGAGCAAGCTGAAGGTGCTCGTGAACATCTTCGACCGGGAGACGCCGGTCGAGCTCTCCTTCGACCAGGTGGCCAAGGTCTAGACAGATCCGACGAAGCGGGAGGCCGCGAGGCCGCTTGAACCGCAGGAGGTGAACCGCAGATGGCGAAGAAGAAGGTGCTCGCCGTCGTGAAGCTCCAGATCCGCGCCGGACAGGCGACCCCCGCACCCCCCGTGGGCACCGCGCTGGGTCAGCACGGCGTGAACATCATGGAGTTCTGCCGGCAGTACAACGAGCAGACGCAGCAGTTCTCCGGCCAGGTGATCCCGGCCGAGCTCACGATCTACGAGGACCGCTCGTTCTCGTTCATCACCAAGCAGCCGCCGGCCGCCGAGCTGATCAAGCAGGCCGCGGGCCTTGAGAAGGGCTCAGGCGAGCCCAACCGCACCAAGGTGGCCAAGCTCACGCAGGACCAGGTCCGGCGCATCGCGGAGCAGAAGATGGTCGACCTGAACGCCAACGACGTCGAGGCCGCGATGAAGATCGTCGCGGGCACGGCACGGAGCATGGGCGTGGAGGTGGGTGCATGAGCGGCCGCGGCAAGAGGTACGGGGCCGCCGTGGCGCTCGTCGAGCCCGAGCGCGAGTACACGCCCGCCGAGGCGTTCCGAGCCCTGAAAGCGTCGCCCGACGCGAAGTTCGACGAGACCGTCGAGATCGCGTTCCGTCTCGGCGTCGACCCGCGCAAGGCGGACCAGCTGGTCCGCGGCACGGTCTCGTTGCCCAACGGCACCGGCAAGTCGGTGCGGGTGGCCGTCTTCGCGCAGGGCCCGAAGGCCACAGAGGCGCGAGATGCAGGCGCCGACGTCGTGGGCGGCGAGGAGCTCGTCGAGGAGGTCATGAAGGGCAGCATCGACTTCGAGGCCGCCGTGGCGACGCCGGACATGATGGCCGCGGTCGGCAAGGCCGGACGGGTCCTCGGTCCGCGCGGGCTCATGCCGAACCCCAAGACCGGCACGGTCACGAACGATATCGCCAAGGCCGTGCAGGACATCAAGGGCGGCAAGATCGAGTACAAGACCGACCGCGTCGGCAACGTTCACGCGATCTTGGGCAAGAAGTCGTTCAGCGAGCAGCAGCTGCTGGAGAACTACCTGACGGTCGTCGAGGAGATCCTGCGCGCCAAGCCGTCGGCGGCCAAGGGCAAGTACGTGATCAGCCTCACGGTCTCCACGACGATGGGCCCCGGCATCTCGATCGACACCAACCGCATGAAGGCCGTCCAGGAGACCGCGCCGGCCGAGGCTTGACCCGACCCGGTCCCGGTGGCTCTCCGGCTTCGCCGGGTCACCGTGCGAACATTGCCGGATGCAGGACACGGTGCCCGAGCAGCAGGACGCCGCCGAGCCCCTCGCGCCCAACCGGCGGCCGCGGCGACACCTACCGTGGCCGATCCTCGTGGTCTCGGCGGTGGTCCTGTTCAACCTGATCGTGCTACGGGCCGAGGCGCGCCCCGTCCAGAACCTGAACGACGCCTCGGTCCACCGCTCGATGATCGCCTGGGCCGAGGATCGGTGGCGCGAGGGGCACCTGCCGTTCGACGGGTGGTATCCGGATCTCTCACTCGGATCCTCACGGTTCCACCACTACCAGTCGTTCCCGCACGTCCTGGCGGGGCTCGTCGCGGTCCCGCTTGGGAGCGAGCGCGCCCTGGCGTGGACGCTCTACCTGGGGCTCGCGTTCTGGCCGTTCGCGGTCTACGCGGGTGGGCGCCTCCTCGGCTGGGGGCCGTGGGTCTGCGCGATCGCGGCGGCGTGCTCGCCGCTCATCCTCAGCGAGCCTGGACTGGGCTACGAATGGGGCTCGTACGCGTGGCGGGGCTACGGGACCTGGACCCAGCTGTGGGGGATGTGGCTCCTGCCGTTCGCGTGGGGTCTCTCGTGGCGCGCGATCTCGCGGGGTCGTTCGTACTGGCTCGCCTCGCTCGTCCTTGCGCTCACCATCGCCGTCCACCTCCTAACGGGGTACCTCGCGCTGCTGTCGCTCGGCATCTTCGTGCTCGTCTCGTTCCGAAGCTTCTGGAAGCGCCTGGCTCGTGCGGCGCTGATCGGGTTCGGCGCCCTGCTCGTCGCCGCCTGGGTCGTGGTGCCACTGGTCGCGGACCGTCTGTGGACGGTCCAGGACGAGTTCTCGCGCGGGAAGATCTACTACGACTCCTTCGGCGCCAAGCAGATCCTCTCCTGGTTCGCGAGCGGCGAGATCTTCGACCGTTCGCGGATCGTCCCACTCGTCACGATCCTCGTCGTCGCCGGTCTCGTCGTCGCGCTCTGGCGCTTCCGCCGGGAGGAACGCGCCAGGGTCCTGCTGGGCGTCTTCATGATCTCCCTCCTCCTGTTCTTCGGGCGCTCGACGCTCGGGCCGGTGCTGAAGCTCCTGCCGGGCTCGGGCGACCTGTTCCTTCGGCGGTTCGTGTTCGGCGTGCACCTCGCGGGGCTGTACCTGGCCGGGATCGGCGCCGTGCGTCTCGGGCAGTTCGGGCTCGCGCTGCTCCGGCGGGTTCGGCTCCACGGGCGCGCCGCCATCGCGGTCGCGTCCGTCGCGGGGGTCGTCTTCCTAGCACCGGCGTTCGTCGACCGGGCCTCGTGGGCGGCGACGGGCGCACGGTGGATCGACGAGCAGGCAGTGTTCGACGCGACCGAGGGCGCCGACGTGAGCGCGCTGATCCAGATCGCCCTTGAGAACGGACCCGGCCGCTTCTACGGTGGCATGCGCTCCAACTGGGGGGCGCGATACCGGATCGGCCAGGTGCCGATGTATGCGGTACTGCTGGCCCACTCGGTCGAGGGTGTGGGCTTCACGCGCCCGACCTGGTCGCTGTCCTCCCCGATCGAGTACCGATTCTCCGAGACCAACCCGGCGCACTACGACCTGTTCGACATCCGCTACTTGATCCTGTCCCAGGACCGGCGGCCACCCGTCGATGCCGAGGAGCTCGCGCGTCGCGGACGCCACGTGCTCTACGAGGTTCGCAGCGGCGGCTACGTCGAGATCGTCGACGTGCTGCCGGCGGTCGAGGCCGGGCGGACGGACCTCGGCGCGCAGGTCGCGCCGTGGCTGGGTTCGGACCTCCCGTCGCGCGGTGCCAACCCGGGCATCGCCTTCGAGGGCCATGCGGCGCCCGACGCCACCACGACCGAGGACGCCGTGCCCGAAGATCCACCGGGTCTCGTCGCGGCCGAGGCCGTCGACCTGCGCGAGGGCGTGGCCACGACGACCGTCGCGCTGGGCCGCCCGGCGATGGTGATGCTGAAGACCTCGTTCGACCCCAGGTGGCAGGTGACCGTCGACGGGGTCGCGGCCCAACCGCAGATGATCGCCCCGAGCTTCGTCGGCCGCCTGGTTCCGGCCGGCCGCCACGTCGTGCGGTTCGAGTACGAGCCGTACCCGCGTTACGACGTCCTTCTGCTGATCGGCGCGCTCACGCTCGCGGGGCTGGCCTTCGGTCCTGGGTGGCTCGAGCGCCGGCGGTCGGCCGCCGGGGCTTCAGGGACCGGTGGCGTCGCCGACGACCAGGAGCTCATCGGGGATGCGTGACTCGAGTGTGGGGTCTAGTTGGACCGCGATCGCGAGCTCGGCCTTGCCCTCCTTACGCTCCCCGTTGTCAACGAGCAGGAACCCGAGGTTCAGGTGGGCCGCGGCGTTGTCCGCGTTCACCTCGAGCACCTGCCGGTAGAGGTCGATCGCCTCCTCCGGCGCGCCTTCCTCGGCCCGGACCGTCGCGAGGTTGAACAGCGCCGGCCCGAACGTGGGATCGATCGCGATCGCCTGCTCGTAGTTCTCGGCGGCCGCGCCCAGGCGGCCTTCGGTCTGGTGGATCAGGCCGAGGTTGTAATACGCGAACTTGTTCTCAGGGTCGAGCACTAGGACCCGCTTGTACAGGTCGGCGGCGGCGTCCAGATCGCCGTCGGCGTGGGCCTGCAGGGCCTGCTGGAGCACCTCGCCGGCCTCGCCGCCCTGCGGCTGTTCGACGTCGCTCGAGCACGCGACCGAGAGGACCCCCAGGAGGAGGCCTGCGAAGAGCAGGATCCGCGCGCAGGCTCGCATCGGCACGGAATCGTACTTCGGGCCGAAGGTCTTTTGGGGGAGCGGCGTCGGTCCGTTGGGGCTGCCCGGGTGGTGGTATCCGGTAACCGACTT
>Ga0209619_10004359_pt1 | contig 10060 bp, 7 predicted proteins | sample Rifsed16ft3_FD_184011 | JGI IMG/M metagenome (GOLD analysis project Ga0209619, IMG submission 184011) | Soil microbial communities from Rifle, Colorado, USA - sediment 16ft 3 (version 2) | ecosystem: Environmental > Terrestrial > Deep subsurface > Rock core/Sediment | place: Rifle, Colorado... | reverse complement strand
CCGCAGATCAACACAGTGGAGGATACGGGTCTTTCCGCACTCTGGCTGCAGGACCTGGCTCTAAAGATACTCTATTCTCAGGGATATATGAGCGGGTTTAAGGTCGCCGAACTGATCGCACTACCTTTTGCCGGAGTCACAGATAACATCCTTGAGTCACTCAAACGTGAAAAATTGCTGGAAGTGAAATCGTCACAGGGCGGGTTGGGTGAAGGGGCGTATACCTACGGTATAACGGGAGCAGGCATCACCCATGCGCGTGAAGCGTTGGAACGCAGTCAATATGCGGGCGCCGCACCCGTCCCCTTTGAAGTCTACAACGAGGCGATCCGTCGCCAGAAGACCGGCCGCATGGCCGTCACGTCGCGTACAATGCGCCAGATCCTTGCGCAGCTGGTCCTTTCAGAATCCACATTTCAGCGGTTAGGTCCTGCCCTCAATTCGGGCACGTCTATTTTCATGTATGGCCCTCCCGGCAACGGTAAGACCAGCGTCGCCCGTGCTTTTGGTAACCTGGTGCTTAGCCAGGCGATGTATATCCCTTATGCTTTGTATCTCGATGGTCAGGTGATCAAAGTCTATGATCAGGTCAGCCACAAACTCGCGCCGGGGGCAGAAATTTCAAATGCCAGCGGTACGGGCAATCTCCGCACAAGTCAACGCCGCGATCCTCGCTGGGTGAAGGTGCGCCGGCCATTCATTGTGGTCGGTGGTGAGCTGACCCTGGAAGGTCTCGACCTTGTATATGATGAAGTACATAAATTTTATGAAGCACCGTTCCAGGTGAAAGCCAATGGCGGCATTTTATTGATTGATGACTTCGGACGCCAGCAAGTGCGTCCGCGTGATTTGCTCAACCGCTGGATCGTACCACTCGAAAACCGCGTGGATTTCCTCACACTTCATAACGGCCGGAAAATTGAAGTACCGTTCGACGTTTTGATCGTGTTCTCGACAAATCTCCCGCCAAAAGACCTCGTGGACGAAGCCTTCCTTAGACGTCTGAGACACAAGATAGAGATCGGCGATCCTTCTTACGAAGAGTATCGTGAGATCTTCAAGCGCGTTGCGGCAGACAAAAAGGTCGAATACAGCGATCAGGGATTGGCCTACCTGCTGCAGGAATGGTATATCAAACGCAACCGTAAACTGCGCGCCTCCCATCCGCGTGACCTTTGCGACCAGATCCTTGATATATCAAGCTACCTTGCCGTCCCACCCATTATGACACGTGATATGCTTGACCGCGCGGCATTGGCATATTTTGTTGATATTTAATTGCTTTGTCATTGCGAGGACGCTTCGCGGTTCTCCCTGACGAAGCAATCTCCTCTCTTGTTGCCAACAACCCAACCCTGAGGAAGATTGCTTCGCAATAACGATGATTTTCACCATGCTGGAAACCCTGCCTCGCCCCACTATCTTTGCTCATCGCGGCGCATCTGCTCATGCTCCTGAGAACACGCTGGCCGCGTTTGAACTGGCGCTGGCGCAAGGCGCCGAGGGAATTGAACTGGATGCGAAGTTATCCGCGGATGGCCACGTCGTTGTCATCCATGACGCGACAGTCGATCGCACCACGGATGGGCATGGCCGCGTGAAAGATATGTCACTGGCAGACCTTCGTTCTCTGGGTGCAGGCCTTTTTTTTGCGGAGAAGTATCGCGGGGAGAAAGTTCCAACCCTTGAAGAGGTTTTTGAAGCGCTGGGGAAACGCATGTTCATCAATGTTGAACTGACGAATTACAACACTCCGGGCGATCATCTTGTTGAGTCCGTTTGCATGCTGGTTAAAAAATTCGAATTGCAGAAACGGGTGCTATTTTCATCCTTTTTTGCGTCGAACCTTTCGAAAGCTCGTGGCTTGCTCCCGGAAGTTCCACGCGGGTTGCTTGCTTTCAATGGACTTCTCGGGGCGTGGGCACGCTCCTTTGGTTTTGCGTTTGGCAGGTATCAGGCATTGCATCCCAATTTGAAGGATGTCACTCCGCAACAGGTTCAGCGAGTGCATCGCCTGGAGCGGCGCGTCCACGTGTGGACCGTCAATGCGACGGAGGATATGCGTCGCTTGTTCGACTGGGGTGTGGATGCGATCTTCACCGATGATCCACAGTTGGCGGTTCAAGTGAGAGGGGAATCTGAGTGAAGCCCTTGATCGATTTTCCTGGTGGTATATGGGCTGAGGCCTTGAAAAGATGCGTGACGGGTTGCATGGGAGGAACATGGGGTTGAGATGTGCCTTTGGCTGGCTGACGGCTTTGTCCGTGCTGGCGCTGATCTCATCAATTCTTGAGCCGGTGGCTGCCGCGCGTGCCCAGCCGCAAACCCGGCCTCCAGAGGTGCAAGCAGTGCTGGCTTCGATGACCCCCGAGGAACGAGTTGGGCAATTATTCCTCGTCACTGTAGGCGGGATGGATGTCAGCGCGGACTCCCAGATCTACGACCTGATTGCAAATCATCATGTGGGCGGGGTGGTTTTGCTGGCTGAGAATAATAACTTTGTTGAAGAGCCGGATACGATTGCTGGCGCGCAGCTACTTATCCGCGCGTTGCAGACCATCGAATGGGAAGCGACGGAGCTTTCGACTGAACCTGCTCGCAACGTATATGCTCCGTTATTTATCGGCATTTCGCAGGAGGGCGACGGTGTTCCTCACGATCAGATTTTCAGCGGACTCACTCCACTGCCGGATGCGATGGCGATAGGTGCAACATGGAAAACTGAGCTGGCACAACAGGTCGGTTCAGTTCTGGGCAGTGAGTTATCTGCGCTGGGCTTCAATTTCCTTCTTGGCCCATCTCTTGATGTGGTCGAGTCTCCAAACCCATCTGCGCGCAGTGACCTGGGTACGCGCGTGTTTGGCGGGGACCCGTTCTGGGTGGGTGAGATGGGACGCGCGTATATCTCGGGGTTGCATGCAGGAAGTAACGGGCATATGGTGGTGGTAGCCAAGCATTTCCCGGGCCGCGGCGGGTCAGACCGTTTGCCTGAAGAAGAGGTTGCCACGGTTCGCAAGTCGCTCGAGCAGTTGAAACAGATTGAACTCACTCCATTCTTTACTGTTACAACCTCCGTCGAGCCCACCGAGGTGGTGGATGGCCTGCTGGTCTCTCATATTCGCTATCAGGGATTTCAGGGCAATATCCGTGCAACGACACGGCCCGTCAGCTTTGATGCTTCAGCGCTTTCCACCATCCTGGCATTGCCTGAGTTTGCAGACTGGCGCACAAATGGCGGGTTGATCGTAAGTGATGACCTGGGAAGTGAGGCTGTCCGCGAATTTTATTCCCAGAGTGGGGAGAACTTCTCGCCCCGTTCGGTGGCAGGCGATGCATTCCGGGCAGGGAATGACCTGCTTTATCTCGGTGATATTACATCCGAGGAATCAGAGGATGATGCATATTCTGCTACTTTGCGAATACTTGAATTCTTCGTGCAGGAGTATCGGAATGATCCTGACTTTGCCCGTCTGGTGGACGCAGCCGCGGGAAGGATCCTCGCGCAAAAGTTGCGGATGTATGACGTATTCGACGTTACGAATGTGCTGATGCCGGATAGTGCACTAGAGAATGTGGGTACTTCTCAACAGGTGATGTTTGACGTGGCGCGGAATGCAGTCACCCTGATCAGCCCCGATCCGCAGGAACTGGGCACGTTACTGCCCGCCCCGCCAAATCAGCGGGACCGCATTGTTTTCCTGACGGATACCCCTGCTTACCAACAATGCAGTGGTTGTCTCTCACACGATGCTCTGGCCGCAGACGCACTTCAAAAAACCGTCGTTCGACTCTATGGACCGAATGGTAGTGGCCAGATCTTTGCCAATCGCGTGGTTTCCTTTCCGCTGACAGAGCTCGAATTAATGCTGAACGGGGAAACGAAGGCGAATATCGAAGCCTCTTTGGAGAGCGCGAACTGGATTGTTATTTCTCTAACAGATGTAGGCGACGGACAGATATCCCTGCTTCGCCGCTTCTTTTCCGAACGCCCCAATTTGCTTCGCAACAAGAATGTGATCCTGTTCTCGTTCACTGCTCCGTACTACCTCGACGCAACGGATATATCCAAGCTAACAGCTTATTACGCTCTTTACAGCAAGCAGCCGGCATTTGTGGATGTCGCCGCGCGTTTGCTTTTCCAACAGATATCTTTACAGGGCGCCTCACCTGTCTCCATTCCCGCGGTGGGATATGACCTTATCACGCAAACACAGCCTGATGCGGCACAAATTATCCCTCTTTCTTTGGACCAGGAAATCCCTCCCACGCCGACCAGCGGGGCCACTTTCACCCCTACCACCAAAACGGCAGAGCCTACAAAGATTCCGCTCTATCGCATCGGTGATACGATCGCAATCCGCGCAGGACCGATCCTTGATCACAATCAACATATCGTGCCTGATGGGACCGTTGTGAATTTTGCGATGTCTACGCTTGACGAGGGTGGCGGAATTCTGCAACAGGTGGATGCCACAACGGTCGGCGGCATTGCACGCGCTTCCTTTGCCATCGACAAGCCCGGAAAAGTTGAAATACGTGCCACTAGTGAACCGGCAATGATCTCCGGAGTTCTGCAGTTCGATGCATCCAATGAGGGCGCGGCTGTGACAGTCATTGTGCCTCAAGTGAGTGTGACGCCGGAGACCGTAACACCGACAGCCACAGCAGTCCCCGAAAATGATCTTATCTCACCTGAAGGTTATCCGCGCGTTGGTATTTGGCTGCTTGTCATGCTTGCGATCATAGGAGGGGCAGCATTGGCGTTCTGGGCAGTCAGCAGGATCGTTTCGCCGCGTTGGGGATTACGTTGGGCACTCTGTATCTTCCTGGGTGGACTGGCGGCGTACAATTACCTTGCACTTGATTTCCCGGGCGCGGCCGAATGGATCGCTTCAGAGGCGGGCGCCTTTGGAGTTTTGCTGCTGACGTTTGCTGGAGAGTTGATCGGGTCGTTGGGGGCGTGGGTCTGGATGCAGTGGTTCAGCGAACGAGTGTCACCAGCAGACTGATTAGGAGCAAGACGGCCCCGCTCCATGCAAGGGTGGCTTCCGGCCGATGGACCAGGTAATCCCAAACAGGCTGCGGACGGGCGCGTCGCACAGTGATAGGGAGGGTGGGTGGTTCACTATATCCCAGCAATGCCTGGCGGAACTCATTGATCGTAGGCGGTCGTTCATCCGGGTGCAGGGACATCGCCCACAACACGGCTCTCTCGGTGCGGATCGAAACGGCAGCATTCATCTGTCTTAACGGGACCAGGCTTTCGGGATGCAGGAATCGTTTGCGAGCATCCGCAGGGGATTCGTTTGTGAGCAGGTGATAGAGTGTTGCCCCGAACGAATAAATGTCTGACCGGATGTCAGTATGCGCATCACTTCCACCGTATTGCTCCAGGGGTGTGTAAAGCGCAGTTCCCTGTCCTTGAATGATCGTGATTGTCACCTCTTCAGGCGCCAGGATTTTTACCAGGCCAAAATCCACGAGTTTGATCAGACCGTTTGGCATGAGTTTCAAGTTGCTTGGCTTAATATCACGATGGACGATAGGCGGTTCCTGACCGTGCAAGAAGGTGAGGGCATTGGCAAGTTGATCTGCCCAGGCGAGCACATCAATTTCCTTGAGGAAGTTTTTTTTGCGGCGAGCCTCCAGGAGCAATGTGCGGAGGTCGCTGCCGGGAACATAATCCATCACGAGATAATCGCGTGGACCGTTTGAAAAGAAATCCGAGACTTTTGGCAAATTGGGATGATCGAGGCGCGCGAGGATAGTAGCCTCGCGCAGGAACTGGTCACGGGCTTCATCTCGGATTTTTTCCGGGAGAGCGCGGTCATATTCGACCTCTTTCAGAGCACACTGGCGACCCTGCAGGCGGGTATCCTCGGCAAGGTAAATGGATCCCATTCCGCCCTGGCCGACGCGCTCACGGATCTTGTAGCGGCCGCGCAATATCTCCCCATTCTTGAGGGTTGGAAGCACTCTTCTCCTTGATGCGGTTGTCTGCGTCGTTTCGGGCAGAGTTATTTCGGCGTGGATTCTGCACAGAAACGCGTGTTTATGCTATATTTCAAAGTGTTGCGCGAACATCTGAACCTGATCTTATCGCTTATTCGACGACAAGAGAGGTCCGGTTTCGTGGTGAATGCCAACAACAGTATTATATACTCCTTTCAATATCCTTGTCATAACTGTTGCATGGGACTTTCATGAAAAAATTGCCTGAAGAATATCCATTGCTGGTTGCCCAGGAAGGGCCGCTTAAAGGTCAACGCTGGCAGCTTAGTGAGACGATCGTGCTGGGACGCGAGCCCACTTGTGATGTGGTGGTTGCCGACCGTCAGATCTCACGCTTTCACGCGCGTATCACCCCGACGCCTGAAGGGGTCATCCTTGAAGACCTGGGGAGCAAAAACGGTACGCATCTTAACGGGGCCCCATTGTCTGCTCCTGTTGTGTTGCAGGATGGCGACCTGGTGTCTGTTGCGCTGGCACAACATTTTCTTTTCCTGACTTCAGACGCAACCATGCCCTTGCTTGAAGGGGCTGGTCAACCAGGCCGTCTGATGATGGATCAAAAATCGCGCCGCGTTTGGGTGAATCAACAACAGCTTGTTCCTCCGCTTTCGGCACAGCAATTCAAGTTGCTGTGGCTGTTGTATGAAAGCCATGGCCAGGTAGTCAGCCGCCCCGACCTGGTTTCCACTGTATGGGGGGATGAGCAGGCAGCGGGTGTCTCTGACCAGGCATTGGATGCTTTGATCCGCCGTCTGCGCGACCGTCTCGCGGCGCTGGACCCAACGCACCAATATATTGATACCGTGCGCGGGCACGGGATACGGTTGGATAACCCATCTGCATGACATGGCCCGTTCTGACCTTGCCGCCTCTCGCGAAGCCGCGAGAGGTTTCTGCATCAGCGTGCCCGTAACCTTTTTGCCTCTTTGGCGACTATTTGGGTGAAACCAATTCAATTCAAAAGAGGTAAATCATGAAAAATACTCCCCGTTTTCTCCTGTTTGTCCTGACTTTGTCTGTGATTCTTCTGAGTGCATGTAGTGGCATGCCGTCGCCTTCTACTGGAGAAGATTCCAATGCAAATGGCTCTTCTGCAACGCCTGTCGTTGTAGATGACAATGGGAACACTTCTAATTCCAACGATGCCAATTCGAATGACGCCAACTCGAATGACACCAATTCGAATGACACCAATTCGAATGACACCAACTCCAACGACGGCAACTCAAATGACTCAGGTGTCGAAATCTTCGGTGTCGTGGAAGCCATCACTGAGGACACAATCACGATCAATGGAGTGACCTACCTGATCGCGAGTTTTACGGAGTTCAAAGATCTCGTTGCAGTCGGCGACCAGGTCAAGATCCACATCATCTTCAATGCGGATGGCACATTCACCATTCGTGAGATCGAAATATCCGCCGGCGATAATAACGGCAACGATAATAACTCGAATGACTCAAATTCTAACGATGCCAACTCCAACGATGATAATGGCAACAATGCCAATTCGAATGACGATAACGGCAACACCTCCAACTCCAACGATGATAATGGCAGTGGCACTAACTCCAACGATGACAATGGCAACAATGCCAATTCGAATGACGATAACGGCAACACCTCCACCAATTCCAACGATGACAATGGCGGCGGAAATGGAAACGATAACGGAGGCGGTGGCGGATAAGGCGCACCGAATAGTGATTCGACCCACCAGGCAGGTCGTCTCACGGGTCTGCCTGGGTGATATAATTTATATGATAGTATATGGATCTCAACTTCAATCTGTGACGCGTGGGGCCGGGCAAATCATAATCATGTCTGCTTACGATGAACGCCATGCACTCGATGGCTTGCAGAAATTAGATTCGCAAGCCATAGGTGCTATCTACGACAAATATTTCACCGAAGTCTATCGTTACGTCCGTTACAGGCTCAACGATGATTCGGCCGCCGAAGATATCGCAGGTGATGTCTTTGTGCGCCTGCTTGAAGCCGCGCAGAAGAAACAGGGGCCGCAAACCAGCCTCAAAGGCTGGCTGATTGCCACCGCCTCAAATGCAGTGAACGACCATTTGCGCCGCCAGTATCGCAGACCTGTTGAAGCCTTGTCTGAATCCATGCCTGACCGTGGACCGAGCGTGCATTTTCAAGTGGACTCGCGCGAACAGAATCGAATGGTTCAAACCGCATATGCGCAACTGACGTCCGAACAACAGCATGTGCTGGCTTTACGCTTCGGTCAGGGATATTCCCTGGAAGAAACTGCTACTCATTTAAAGAAAAATATTAATGCTGTAAAAGCTCTCCAGTTCCGTGCGCTGGCCGCGCTCCAGCGACAGATCGTGGAAGTGAGTCATGAATAATCTGTACGAAGCTTTGGAAATTTGTTTGCAGGACATTGAACAGGGCGCGGATATAGAAATCGTTTTATTCCGCTACCCTGACCTGGCTGATGAACTTCGTCCCATTCTTGAAGCGTCTGAGAATGCAAAGGGCATGGCCGTTCTCGCTCCCTCGGCTGAAACGCTACGACGCAACCGCGCAAAGTTGCTCCAGCATGCCGCCGGGATGCGTGAAGCGAAAGCCCAGCCGGCTTCACGTCGCATCTGGTCTGTTTCATTGCGGCGTGTCGCGGTTACACTGGTTGTTGTTGCGATACTTTTCGCCAGCGGGACAGGCCTCGTACGCGCGGCTTCGACCACCCTGCCCGGTGATAATCTCTATCCCGTAAAACGCACCTGGGAAGATGTGCTTTTGTTATTCACGTTTAATTTGCAGCAACGCGAAGCGCTCGAGATCGAACATGAGAATAAACGATTGGATGAGCTGAACGAACTCTTTGCAGAGGGACGTTCCGAAAAGGTTGATTTCGCCGGGCTGGTCACGCTTCAAAACGGAGACCAGTGGCTGGTCGCTGGATTCCCGGTCGTTATCTCAACCCAGACTGAAATGCCCGATCAGCCAGTTGCCATTGGCAATGCTGTCCGCGTGACCGGCGTTACAGGAGGCGATGGGATTGTGCTGGCAGAGCGCGTCAAGCTTTTGCCGCCCGGCGCGAAACTACCGGATGTGGATGATAAACCTGATGATAAACCTGAGATCGAAGAAGGAAGCAACGAAGGGCCTAATCAACAAAATGAGGATAACTCAGGAACGGGGTCCGAAGGTGAATCGCCGCAGGTGGAAGGAACTGAAACTCCTGAGATCGAATCTGAGAATAGCGGATCGAACAGCGGCAGCGGTTCGGATTCGAATAACAATGACAATACCAGCAACGGTACTAGCAGTAATGATGAAAACAGCAATGATGGTAACAGCAATGATGGTAACAGTAATGACAGTAGCAGCAATAATGATAATAGCAGCAATGATAACGGTAGTGAGGACAACAGCAACGACGGAGGAAATAGTGGCTCCGGCGGCGGAGGCGGGGACTGATGAAAGAATTCTTGCGGAGGAAAAACCTCCGCAGGAATTTTTAATGGGTCATTCCTTGTAAGATGTTTGAAAATCGAGTACATTAAGCTAGCACGTTCGTTCTATTTTCCATCACCCCTTTCCCCTCCTTTATTGAGAGAGGGCTTAGGAGACCTTTATGACCGACTCAAACTTTTATCTTGGACGCGCGTACGATCCCATTAAACAGGCAGTTACAGATGAACAGGTGACGTACGATCCCGCTGATCTGACTACCCATGCCATCGTCACCGGCATGACGGGCTCAGGTAAGACTGGTCTGTGTGTTGTTTTGCTTGAAGAGGCCGCACTGAAAGGGATTCCCGCCATCATCATTGACCCAAAAGGCGATCTTACCAATTTATTATTGCATTTTCCCGATCTTGCGCCGCAGGATTTTCAGCCGTGGATCGATTCTGAGCTGGCGCGCCGCGCCGGCAAGACTCTTGAGCAGCTTGCGGAGGATGCTGCCGCATCCTGGCGGGCTGGATTGAAGGAATGGGGCATTCCACAAGAACGCCTGTTGGCTCTTAAGAACTCCGCCCAGTTTGCGATTTATATCCCGGGTTCGGACGCGGGGATCCCC
>Ga0209619_10004357_pt1 | contig 10061 bp, 11 predicted proteins | sample Rifsed16ft3_FD_184011 | JGI IMG/M metagenome (GOLD analysis project Ga0209619, IMG submission 184011) | Soil microbial communities from Rifle, Colorado, USA - sediment 16ft 3 (version 2) | ecosystem: Environmental > Terrestrial > Deep subsurface > Rock core/Sediment | place: Rifle, Colorado... | reverse complement strand
CCATCACTGCCTTGAAGGAAGCGCGTAACAAGCTAGGAGATAGGGGATTGTTTGTTGTGGCTGATATTGCGAACCTTCCATTCAAGCCGGATGTCTTTGACGGTGTTGTATCCATGCACACGATCCATCACTTGTCGCTAAGCGAACACAGGCGCGCCTATCTCGAGTTGAATCGTGTTTTAAAGGCAGACAAAACGGCTGTCGTTATCAACGGCTGGCACGATCCTCTGCTCATGCGCATGGCTGAGCCTTTTATCAGATTAGGGCGGTTGCTCGCGGGTCGTTCTGCAAAAAAGAGAAAGGATTGGTCTGCAGAGGAAGACCAGGCTGGAACTTTCGTCGAAAAGATGACACCGCGCTGGTTGAAGAAGGAATTGAAAGATGCGGTGACGTTTAAAATCTATCCGTGGCGCAGTCTCAGCCCGCGTTTCATGCGTTGGTTCGTGCGTCCGCAACTTGGCGGAAAAGCCTATTTGCACTTGATTTTCTGGCTCGAAGAACGTTTCCCGCGTTTCTTCGGCGAGAATGGCCAGTATCCGTTGATCGTGATCAAAAAATAATCATGTCAAAATTCACCGACCAGCAATATCTCAAAACCGACCAGTATCGAGATTCAACCAATCTCGAGGCGCGCGTGGTGATCCATCAGCGTTTCAGCACGAACTCTTACGGTTGGTTCAAATGGGTCTTCGATACGCTGGCAAAATTGCCCGGCAATGCGAGAATTTTGGAGCTGGGATGCGGTCACGCCCTGTTGTGGAAGGAGAACGTACACCGGATTCCTGCGGGGTGGAACGTCACTCTCAGCGATCTTTCCTCAGGGATGCTGGATGCCGCCTGGCGAAATTTGGTTGTGACTGGACGCGCTTTCAAGTTCGAAGAGATCGACGCGCAGTCAATACCTTATGGAGATGAAACCTTTGACGCCGTTGTCGCCAATCATATGTTGTATCATGTTCCAGATCGTCCAAAAGCAATTGCCGAGGTCCATCGTGTTCTCAAACCTGGCGGACGCTTGATTGCCACAACAATTGGCTATGGACACCTAAAAGAACTTAATGATTGGTTGCGTCGAGCTAGCGGAGGAAAAGCTGTTGAACCAATGCCGATTTCGTTCACGCTTGAAAATGGTGCTGAACAACTAAGCGCCTGTTTTTCACAACTAGACATACTTCGTTATCGAGATAGTTTGCATGTGACTGAAATTGAACCCTTGATCGCCTTTTTCCATGCAAGTTTCTTTTCAACAGAGATTATGCCAGAGGCTTTACTTGAAATACGCGATGAGTTGGAAACAGAACTCAAGGAAAAAGGAAGAATTTTGATATCAAAGGATTCCGGCTTATTTGAAGCCATCAAACAAAGGAGCAATCATGGATTGGAAAGATAAGGTCGTTCTCATCACCGGTGGTACAGGATCATTTGGCAAGAAGTTTACAAAAATCCTGCTGGAGGAAAAACCTCCCAGAAAGATCATCATCTTCAGCCGCGATGAATTGAAGCAACACGAAATGCGGATGCATGGATTCAACCATCCCTCCCTGCGCTATTTCATTGGCGATGTGCGCGACCGGGAACGGCTCTTGCGCGCCATGCACGGCGTGGATATTGTCGTCCATGCCGCGGCGTTGAAACAGGTCCCTGCCTGTGAGTACAACCCCATGGAAGCCATCAAGACGAACATCATGGGCACCGCCAATGTGCTGGAGGCTGCACTGGATGCAGGTGTCAAGAAAGTGATGACGATCAGCACGGATAAAGCAGTCAGCCCGGCGAACTTATATGGCGCGACCAAGCTCGCGGCTGAGAAATTGACAATTCAAAGCAACGCGTATGCCGCGGGTTCAGCGACCAGATATTCGTGCGTCCGATACGGGAACGTCGTTGGGAGCCGCGGTTCCGTTGTTCCATTATTCCTGAAGCAACGCGCGAGCGGCACGGTCACGATCACGGATGAACGCATGACTCGTTTCTGGCTTTCACTTGAACAGGGCGTCCGTTTCGTTATTAATTGCATTGAACAAATGGAAGGTGGCGAGGTCTTTGTGCCAAAGATCCCCAGCACCAAAGTGACTGACCTTGCCAGAGCGATCGCGCCTGCAGCGAAACTCAATATCATCGGCATCCGTCCCGGTGAGAAACTGCATGAATACCTTATCTCTATTGACGAAGCCCGCCACACCGTAGAACTGGACAGGATGTACGTCATTCAACCTGCCGAGGCGATATGGTTCGGCTATTCGTGGAAGGAAAAGGGCAGGGAACTTCCCGAGAACTACCATTACTCCAGTGATAACAACAGTGAATGGCTGGACGTCAACGGCATCAAAGAATTTGTCGCGCCGTTTGAGGAGCTGTTCGAGCAGGGCAGGCTGGAGGGATAGGTATGCAGGTAAACAGATATGCATGTAAACAGGTTGCGTGTGTACCTGTCTGCTTGCTTACATGTCTGTTTTTGTACTTAACACCATGAAGTTATTGATTACTGGCGCAAGCGGACTTCTCGGAATCAACTTCGCCCTGGAAGCCATGCACGGGCACGAAGTCATTGGCGTGGATCGCGGCAGGTTGAAATCCACTCCCTTTCAAGTCTTCAAGGTGGACCCTTTACAAGGGAACACAATTGATTCCGTTTTGGATTCAACACGACCGGACTGGCTGGTCAATTGCGCCGCCCTCGCGAGCCTGGAGGAGTGTGAAGAGTACCCTGAGCACGCCCGGCTTCTAAACGCAGATATGCCGGGCGAATTGGCGAAGATTTGCGCTCAGCGAAGAATACGCTTCGTTCATATTTCCACCGATGCAGTTTTTGACGGCGAAAAGAAGGATTTTTACACGGAAGAAGATGAACCGAGTCCACTCGGCACATATTCACAAACCAAACTCAATGGCGAACGCGCCGTGCAGAGTGCCAACTCTGAAGCGATCATCGCCCGCGTCAACTTTTATGGTTGGAGCCTGAACGGCATGCGCAGCCTTGGCGAGCTTTTCGTCAACAATCTGAGCGCAGGGAAACATATGAATGGCTTCACGGATGTTGTTTTTTGTCCGATGTTCGTCAATCACACCGCGCGGATTTTGCTATCCATGCTGGAGAAGGGCTTAAGCGGTTTGTATCACGTGGTTGGCCCCCAGCCGATGAGCAAGCACCAGTTTGGGATTGAGATTGCACGAAAGTTCGGGCTTAGCGAAAGCCAGATTGACCCCATATCAGTTCTCTCCTCTGAGCTGACCGCCCGCCGTGCCCACAATTTACGGCTATCTATTCACAAACTATCCACAGATTTGGGATACGAAGTCCCCAGGTTTTCCACTGGCCTGGATGAGTTCTATACACAATACCAACAGGGTTATCCACAGAAAATCCGCAGTTATCAACAGTAGGCTGGGCCCTGAATCCAACTTGCCCACAGCCTTTTCACCCGACTTACCCACAGAAAACCACGATTTATCCACAGGATAAGTATGTAGAAGAGATATTATGAAAAATCTGCTCAAAGTTGAAGAACTATTTTTGTTCGGGCTTTCAGTCCTTCTTTTTTCCAGATTGGATTACCGGTGGGGATGGTACGCGCTTTTGTTTTTGGCTCCCGACCTGAGCATGCTCGGCTATCTGTGGAATACACGCTTCGGTTCCTGGGCCTATAACCTGATCCACCACAAAGGGCTCTCAGTTGCCCTCTATGTTTTGGGCTACCTGCTCGCAAATCCCGTGCTGATGTTTGCAGGCACGCTCCTGCTCGGTCACTCCAGCCTCGACCGCGTCTTCGGTTACGGCTTGAAATACCCGGACGCGTTCAAAAATACGCATTTGGGTGTGATTGGAAGATAACTTTAACTTGCTGTGCAAAATAAGAAGGCTTCGTGCCAATGAGGAGAAAGAGTGAGCGAGAATAAATTGCGAGTTTGGGAAACTGTTTCGAGAAAGACTATTCTTAGTCATAGTAAATTCTTAACAGTAGAAAGTCATACTGTAAAGCTCCCTGATGGACAAATAATTCCTGATTGGGCATGGCTGATCATTCCAAGTGCCGCTATTGTTCTTGCAGTAACCGAAGGCAACAAATTTCTCTGTTTTCGGCAGACCAAATATGCTGTAGAAGGAACATCATTAGCGCCTGTTGGTGGCATGCTTGAACCAAACGAAAAACCACTTGACGCCGCAAAACGAGAGTTACTTGAAGAAATGGGATATGAAACATCGGAATGGGTTAGCTTAGGAAGTCACATTTTAGATCCCAATCGTGGCATTGCAACCATGCACTTGTTTTTGGCTTTGAATGCAAAACAAGTAGCCACGCCAGACAGTGATGATTTGGAAGATCAGGAATTATTGTTGCTCAGTCGCAGTGAGTTAGAAAATGCCTTGAATGCAGGTGAATTCAAAATCTTGGCATGGTCGGCAGTTGTGGCAATGTCTTTGAATTATCTGAACAATTTTGAAGACAATAAAAGCATTTAAGAACGACTTATAGTCTGACAGTGTAGAAGTTCGTTCCTGTATTTCAAAATTTTTCATCGGAGAACAAAATGGAAATCAAATTCGGCAATCGAACAATCGGCATGAACCATCCAACATACTTCATCGCGGATATTGCCGCCAATCACGATGGCGACCTTGAACGCGCGAAACTGCTTATTCGCCTGGCGAAGGAAGCGGGAGCGGATGCCGCCAAATTCCAGAACTTCGACGCGCCTAAGATTGTCTCGGATTATGGCTTCAAAGCCATGAGCGGCGGACAAGTCAGTCACCAGGCTACATGGAAGAAATCCGTGCTTGAAGTGTATAAGGGCGCGTCCATTCCTTTTGACTGGTCCATGACCCTGGTGGAGGAATGTAATGAAGCCGGCATTGATTACTTCTCGTCGCCGTATGATTTTGGCGCGATTGATTTCCTTGATCAGTATGTGCCTGTCTATAAGGCTGGCTCTGGCGAAATTGACTGGATCGAAGCGCTGGAACGTATGGCAAGCAAAGGCAAACCGTTCTTTGTTGCCACGGGAGCGTCCGCAATTGGCGAAGTGCAGAAGGCAGTCCATGCGATTTTGAAGATCAACAAGCAATTGGTGTTGATGCAGTGCAATACCAATTACACCGCCAGCCCGAACAACTATGACCATTTGCATGTGAATGTTCTGAAAACATACGGGACCATGTTCCCGGATGTCATCTTGGGACTCTCGGACCATACTCATGCCCTTGCACCGGTTCTCGGCGCAGTGACGCTGGGGGCGCGCGTCATCGAACGTCACTTCACGGACAGCAATGAGCGTGAAGGCCCCGATCATAAGTTCGCGATGAATCCCGAGAACTGGGCCAGGATGGTCGCAGAGACGCGCCTGCTCGAGCGCGCGCTTGGCTCCTCCGATAAGTTCATTGCGGAGAATGAAGTGCAAACTGCCATCGTACAGAGACGCTGCCTGCGCGCCGCGCGTGACATCAAAGCGGATGAAGTATTCACACGTGAGATGATAGATGTGTTGCGCCCCGCTACTCCTGGCGCGATCAAACCTGATCAAATCGAAAATGTCATTGGCACGAAGGCGCTGCATGATTTCAAATATGGTCAGGAATTGAGATGGACAGATCTAGGCGCATAATACATGTCTGTTGCGAGACAAGTGGAGTTGGCACGAGTGGGTGTGGAGCCTGCACTGATTTGTCAGGTCTCATCGGGTTGGGTTGTTTTATGTACGATGCAGTATCTGCGCGGTTATTGTGTTCTTTTGCCAGATCCAGTGGTTCCAAGTTTGAATGATCTGACTCAACAACTGCGCGCAAGCTATTTATGTGATATGGCTACTGTTGGCGATGCCGTGCTGGAAGTGACAGGAGCGTATCGAATCAACTACGCCATTATGGGTAATTCCGATCAGGTTTTGCATTCACATATTGTGCCGCGTTATCTAACTGAGCTGGATAGATTTCGTGAAAATACCCCCTGGTCATATCCTCAGGACACCATGGATTCCTTGTTGTTCGATTGTGATCGCGACCGGGATTTGATGCTTCAAATCAGCAATGCAATCCGAAAGCGTCTTTAATTACAGTTTGAAATGAAAGTTATTTACTTCTCAAGAAATTACACCCCTCATGATTATCGGTTTCTGTCTTCATTGTCAAAGACGGAACATGAAATATTCTATTTACAGCTGGAAGCGAACAAGCGCCAGATTGAAGACCGCTCTGTTCCTGAAAATATTCAGCAAATTTTATGGGCGGGTGGACAACGCGAGTTCCGCTGGCGCGATGTTCCGAAATATGTGTTGAGTCTGCGGCGCCTGATCAAGGAGCTCAAGCCCGATCTAATCCACGCGGGCCCGATACAAACGTGCGCGTTCATCGCGGTCTTGAGCGGATTTCGTCCCGTTCTCACGATGTCCTGGGGATATGACCTTGTGCAGGATGCAGACCATAACTCATGGATGAAGTGGGTGACGCGTTATACGTTGAAACGAAGTGCCTTCTTCACAAGCGATGCCCGATTCACACGTGATAAGGCTGTGTCATTTGGGATGAATCCGGAGAGAACAGTAATTTTCCCCTGGGGGGTGGATGTTGAGTATTTCAGCAGGAAAACGTTCGAACGTTCAAACGTTCAAACGTTCACGCTTTTTTGCAATCGCACATGGGAATCCATTTACGGTGTGGATGTTCTGGCAAAGGCGTTTGTCAAAGTCGCGGCGAAAAATCCAGATGTCAATCTGATCCTGTTGGGTGGAGGATCGCAGGGATCGCGAATTCGTCAGATCTTGATGAACGGTGGTGTGCTGGATCGAGTCCATTTTGGGGGCCAGGTGGGTCAGAAGGATCTGCCGCGCTGGTATCACATGGCAGATATTTATATCTCACCGTCGCACGTGGACGGCTCGTCCGTTTCGCTGATGGAGGCGCTCGCCTGCGGCTTGCCCTGTCTGGTTTCGGATATCCCCGGCAACAGGGAATGGATCGTTGAAGGCGGGAACGGCTGGTTATTCCGGGACGGTGATGCAGATGATCTTGCAGAGAAGATATTGCATGCGATCAAAAGTCGCCGGTCGTTCAAGAAGATCGGTGAGTCTGCACGAAAGACCGCGGAGCAAAAAGCGGATTGGAAGAAGAATTTTGGTAAACTTCTTGAGGCGTATGACACAGTGATGTCATTGCGAGGGCGGTGATTGTCCGCCCGAAGCAATCTCCTCGCAATTATGCGATGTTTATTTGGAGGCAATCATGTTGACGTTTGAAAAACTGGTCGAGGGATTTCGCGATTTGGGCGTGGAGGAAGGTGATACCCTGCTCGTCCATAGTTCGTATAAATCTCTTGGCGCGGTGGATGGCGGACCGCAAATCGTCATCAATGCGTTGGAGTCAGTACTCGGCGAGGATGGAACATTGGTGATGCCCACGTTTAATTTTGATTTCAACAAAGGTACACCATGGGACGTGCGCTCGACACCGTCGAAGATGGGAGTGCTGACGGAACTTGTCCGTAATAACCCGCGTGCGAAACGGGTCTTCCATCCCTTTTATTCGTTTGCCATTCTCGGCAAACACGCAGAGATGCTTGGAAGTTTGCGTTACAAGAGCAGTTATGAGCGCAACTCTGTTTTTGGCAAACTGCGCGACCTGGATGGCAAGATCATGGTCATTGGATTGTCGTATACGAACAGCATGACCTTCTTCCATCATATCGAGCAAATGGAAGGCGTGGACTATCGCTTCCTGAAACAGTTCACCGGCGAAGTGACCGATTGGGACGGCACGACGAAAGTGGATACGTTCGAGATGCTGGTGCGTGACATTGATAAAGGTGTCATCACCGAAGTGAACCCGATGGGCGAGTTGATGGAAAAAGAAGGCATTATCAAGGTTGGCAAGATTGGCGAAGCGGACGTCAAGTTAATGAAGGCCAATGATGTGTATGCATTCACAGCACGCGAAATGCGTCGTGATCCACATTTGTTGTATTATATTGAGAAGAAGTAAAGCAACTCCGCTGGTTGAGCGCAAGCAGTCGAAACCAGCAGTAACATACAAACAAGAAATTAAAAGCAGGTATGAAATTTAGAGATGTGGTTTCGACACCTGCACTTGCGTGCTGGTGCAAGTGTACGCCCCGAAGAGCACGGGGCTACCCTTCGATAAACTCAGGACAACGCTCAACCACCGCTTGAAACGAGAGATTTTTATGGCTTGGATGTATATTCTTGAATGTTCTGATAATTCGTACTATGTCGGTTCGACCAAGGATTTGGAGCGCCGATTATCTCAACACCAAGAAGGTACAGGCTCAAGATATACATCTGGACGATTACCAGTCCAACTGGTTTATTGCGAAGAGTATGACCGTGTCTCAGACGCGTTTTATAGAGAGAAACAAGTCCAAGGCTGGACTCGGCGCAAGCGTGAAGCCTTGATAACAGGAATCCAGAATTGTTGCCTGCGCTTGCAAAGAAGGTTTTTGATAAAAGCAAAATTAAAGACAATTCGGTGGTTGAGTAGGGCGAGTGGTTTTCTCGCCCGTATCGAAACCACCAATAAGCAAAATACCCTTGTTACATGTTGGTTTCGACACCTGCACTTGCGTGCTGGTGCAAGTGTACGCCTTCGGCTAGCGCCTCAGGCTACTCAACCAACGGTGTTGAAATGATATGAAACCCTACATTTCCCTCAAATCCATTCTCGCAGAATTCTTCCCTCTGCACCGCACCCTCGCCTCTGACGATCACGACAAAACGTTGGAGATTGTTGGTTCGTACATGCCTGATTCATCGAATTACAAGATTGAAACTTATGCACCGCTGACTCCCGTCTGGACGTGGAAAGTGCCTGAGCGCTACGTTGTCCACGAGGCGTATCTGGAAACCGAAAATGGTGAACGGATCGTGGATTTCAAATACAATCCGCTTCACATTGTTTCGTATTCCTTGCCCGTGGATAAAATGCTTTCGTTCGAAGAACTCCAGCCGCATTTGTATTTCAATGAGAAACGTCCGCACACGGTGCCGTGGGTCTTCAAATATTACGAACGCGACTGGGGATTCTGTTTACCGAAGAATGTTTTTGACAGACTTCCACGCGACAAGAAGTATCACGCAGTGATCAAATCTGAATTCATCACCGATCCCAAGCAGGGATTCAAAGTTGCGACCGCGGTCATTCATCCCAAAGGTGGAGAGAATCCCGAAGCGGGCGAGTTCCTTGTGCAGGCGCATACCTGTCATCCCAGGCAAGCCAACGACGATGGCGCCGGCGTGGTCAGCACGATTCAGTTGGCGCGGCGGCTCGCCGAGAATCCGCTTCCCGCTGGCTCGATGAGCGTCCGCTTTTGGTTTGGACCCGAGACCATCGGCACGATTGCCTGGCTCGCGCACAACGAGAATCTCATTCCCAATCTGCGCGGTGGAATTTTTATGGAGATGACAGGTAACAAAAACAAACTTGCCTTTCATCACACGCGTCAGCACACTCATCTGCTTGATCGCATTACCAAATATCTTCTCAATCAACTGGGCGACCACGATGAGCGAGACTTCGCCGCCGCGCCCGCAAACGATGAACGTGTCATCAATGGACCCGGAGTCAACGTGCCATGTATCTCGCTCAACCGTTGGCCCTACGATGAATATCACACCACCGACGATAATCTCGACATCATACACGAAGACATGCTGGTCAGCGCGGCGCAAACTGCCGAAGAGATCATACGCATCTACGCGAGCAACTACATCCCGAAGCGCACGTTCCGCGGTCCTGTTTTCCTCAGCGGTCATGGTCTCTGGGTGGATTGGCGAGATAACTGGGCGCTCAACCATGCCATCGAAAAAATCATGATGCGCTTCGAAGGTGAGCACTCGGTCTTTGACATCGCCGGGCAGGTCGGCCTCGATTACTGGACGGTGCGCGAGTACGTTGAAAAATTCCGTGCAAAGGGATTTGTGGTTGCTTTGCCGATTCCCTCCGAAGCGGAGACTTCATGAAGCCGCATGAGTTTGAGAAAATTTACAGAAATTGCTCAGTGATTACGAGCAGACTTTAAGATAGGAGGTTCGTATGGTGATCTTCACGCTAATCCTTG
>Ga0209619_10004355_pt1 | contig 10063 bp, 15 predicted proteins | sample Rifsed16ft3_FD_184011 | JGI IMG/M metagenome (GOLD analysis project Ga0209619, IMG submission 184011) | Soil microbial communities from Rifle, Colorado, USA - sediment 16ft 3 (version 2) | ecosystem: Environmental > Terrestrial > Deep subsurface > Rock core/Sediment | place: Rifle, Colorado... | reverse complement strand
CGCATCGAACTACCCGTGAGCGGCTTGCCGTTAACGGAGCATTCGACGCACCTTGAGTCAACTCTGCGCGCCGTGGACGGTGTGGACGAGGTAAAAGTCAATTTAACGACAGGCCGGCTTGAGGTCCAGTATGACACGCAGAGGGTGGATGTATCGCGACTCGTGAGCGCGGTCAAATCCATTGGCTTTCAAGTCGGCGGGACAAAAATGAAAATCGGAATCGAGAATTTACGCTGCGCCTCGTGTGTGAAATTTATCGAAGATGAATTGAAATCCACACAAGGCGTTTTGAATGCTACCGTCAACATCGCCACGCAGGAAGCGACGGTGGATTATCTTCCGCAGAAAACAACGCTCTCGCAATTGAACACGGCGATTGAAACGTGGGGCTACAAGCCGCGCCCCGCGACGAGCGACGCGCCCGTGGACAAACAGGAAGAGGCTCATGCGCGCGAATATCGCCGCTTGATGAACAAGTTTTGGTTTGCAGCCGCAGTCTCCCTACCTGTGTTGGCAACGGCTTATTATCAGTTCGTACCTTTCCTGCGCGATTTGAGCATGGATTCGTTGCGATTGTTGTGGGGCGTGACCGCGTTATTGACTCTGCCTGTCATGTTCTGGTCAGGCAGTGACTTCTTCACAGGCGCATGGGCGGCGTTCAAACATCGCTCTGCAAACATGAACACATTGATAGCACTCGGCACTGGTGCGGCGTGGTTGTATTCGACGATTGCAATCCTATTTCCATCCGTATTCCCTGAAGGGACATCAGAACCTTTTTATGATGTCGTTGCGGTAGTCATTGCGTTGGTCGTTTTGGGGCAGGCGCTTGAACTGCGCGCCAAGGGACAATCCAGTTCAGCGATCAAGAAATTGCTTGGCTTGCAAGCCAAGACCGCCCGCGTCGTCCGCGACGGAAAAGAAATGGATCTGCCTGTTGAAGAAGTGTTGGTGGGGGACCTGATTCAAGTCCGCCCTGGCGAGAAAATCCCCGTGGATGGCGTTATTGTCGAAGGCAGTTCCGCTGTGGATGAGTCCATGCTGACGGGTGAGTCACTGCCGGTTTCAAAGAAACAGGGCGATGAGGTCATCGGCGCGACACTGAACAAAACGGGCGCATTCAAATTCCGCGCAACCAAAGTTGGCAAAGATACTGCGCTCGCGCAAATCGTCAAGATGGTGCAGGACGCCCAGAACTCCAAAGCGCCGATTGCACGACTTGCCGATACTATCTCTGGTTATTTTGTGCCTTTCGTGATGATCCTGGCCGTGTGGACTTTCGTCGTATGGTTCGTGACCGGTCCGCAACCACAACTCGTTTATGCGCTCGTTACAAGTGTGACGGTGCTCATCATTGCCTGTCCCTGTGCGCTGGGACTTGCCACACCAATGAGCCTGATGGTTGGCATTGGCAAAGGCGCTGAGAATGGGATTCTCATCCGCTCTGGCGAAGCCTTGCAAACTGCGCGCGCCATTCAAACCGTCGTGCTGGATAAGACAGGGACTATTACAAAAGGTAAGCCTGAATTAACTGACATAGTAATTGGCGATCAGCCGATAGTGAAAGATGATGAGCTGTTGAGGTTAGCTTCGTCTGTCGAAAAAGTCAGTGAGCATCCATTGGCGCAGGCGATTGTGGAAGGCGCACAGGCGCGTAATTTGGAATTAGCGGAAGTGAAAGATTTCGAAGCCATTCCTGGTCATGGTGTTTCCGCAAAAGTTGAAGATAAGCATTTGTTGATCGGCAATCTCAAGTTGATGAACCGCGAGAATATCGCGCTCAGTTCACTCGAAGAAAAATCAAAGTCACTTGCCGATGATGGCAAGACCCCGATGTTTATTGCGCTGGATGGTAAAGCCGCGGGCATCATCGCAGTGGCAGACACGGTCAAGGAAGATTCCGCCGAAGCGATCAGAGCCCTGCAAGGGTTGGGCATCGAAGTGGTGATGATCACCGGCGACAACCGCCGCACCGCCGAGGCGATTGCTCGCAAGGTTGGTGTGACGCGTGTGCTGGCAGAAGTTCTGCCCGAAGACAAAGCCAAAAATGTTCAACTACTTCAAGCAGAAGGCAAGAAGGTTGCAATGGTTGGCGACGGTATCAACGACGCGCCTGCGCTCGCACAAGCGGACGTGGGTCTCGCCATCGGCACAGGCACGGACGTTGCCATCGAAGCCTCGGACATTACGCTCATCAAAGGCAGTCTCAAAGGCGTGGTCACTGCCATCGAAGTCAGCCGCGCCACAATGAACAATATTTACCAAAACCTGGTCGGTGCGTTTTTCTACAATGTTCTCGGTATCCCTATTGCTATGGGATTGCTCTTTCCCTTCTTCGGCTTGTTGCTCAGTCCGCTCATCGCAGGCGCGGCGATGGCCTTCTCATCTGTGACGGTGGTCGGCAATGCCAATCGTCTGCGCGGATTCAAGCCCAAATTCAGTGCGAGGTGATGAAATGGCACAAAAAGATCCTCACTACGTCCCTGCATTCGGATTGCGATGGCTGACACCATTCTATGATCTTTTCGCCAAACCGTTCGGTGGAAATTTCAGGCGTCGTTTGATACAGCAGGCAAATATTCAACCTGGTCAGCATGTGCTGGATCTCGGTTGCGGCACAGGCCTATTGGCGATCATGCTCAAACAGTCAATGCCTGAAGTGCAAGTCACGGGCCTGGATGGCGATGAAGAAGTGCTAATGATCGCCAGAAAAAAAGCTGAAAGCGCGCACGCAGATATTCAATGGGATCGCGCTCTCGCCTATGACATGCCTTATCCCGATCAATCGTTTGACGCCGTCTTGAGCAGTTTTGTGACTCATCACCTGACCAGCGCGGACAAGGCGCGGGCATTTCAGGAAGTGCACCGCGTCCTTCGCCCCGAGGGCGGATTCCACATCGTGGACTTTGGTCCACCCTTCAACCTCCTCACACGCGTCCAGGCATCCGTGATGAAAAATTTCGAGCGCACGGCGGACAACTTCAACGGGCAGATCGTGCCCATGCTAACGGAAGCAGGTTTCAGGCGCCGCCCTGCGACCGAAGGGAGTGTCGAAGGGTCCGCGAAAGAAGCGGAGCACGTGATCACATTCTTTGGCCCGATCGCGTTTTATCGAGCCGTCAAAGGAGATTAATATGTCCAATCTACAAATCTTCGTGATTCTTTCAGGCATCGTGATGACCATTCTCATCGCCTGGTATTTCTGGTTTGCACCCAAAGCACAGATGCGCGTTGCCGTATCCGAGTCTGGCGCGCAGGAAGTGGCTATCACCGTGAAAGGCGGCTACACTCCTGACGTGATCGTCGTGCAAAAAGGCCGCCCCGTGCGATTGACATTCACGCGCCAGGAAGGTTCAGCGTGTTCCGAAAAAGTCCTGTTCCCTGACTTCAATCAAAATGCTTTATTACCCGAAGGTGAACAGGTGACATTGGAATTCACGCCCGAAAAATCTGGCGAGTATGGCTTTCAATGCCAGATGGGTATGTTGCGCGGCAAGTTGATCGTGGAATAAGAAAGAAGCGGGCGTAGAGAAACCTCTGCGCCCGCCATCGTTTACGGAATGGGTTACTTCGCCAACGCCGCTCCACAATAGGGACAGTTTTTCCAATCGGCCTGCGCGCCGCGTCCGCAGTTGGGACAGGTAAGAGCATGGGCGGGTGGATTGTTTCCGCCGCCAATTGTCCTCACGAGCCAGGCGATGCCAAATACAGTCAACACGAGAAAGCCAACGGGAATCAGCCACATGAAGAACATGCCGCCCATCATCCATGGGCCCATCATTCCCCATCCGCCGTATCCCCAACCGCCATAGCCCCACCTGCCCAGCAGGCTTGCGCCAAACATCAAGACGAACAGGGCGATAATGACGGTAACAACGACCACAGTCCAATTAACTTTGTTCATCAGTCACTCCTTTGAGATTCGTTCTACTGTACACGACAAACCCTAAAGGTCTTCCTGGCATAAAAAGCACCTGAACCAAGCAAATTTCACTGTTTATAAGAGATTCTGTCCAGGAAAAAGACCTTTAGGGTTTCTTAATGACGGGCTGGTTGTTTTTCCGCTTCGCCGAGTGGAGAGCCGCAGTAGGCGCACGCGCTCCAATTCGGATCAACCTTTTGTCCGCAAGCAGAACATTCCGACGTTTTGAGATTCATGCCGCAGTTCGGACAAAAAGCAAAACCCTGTGCCAGAGGGAAACCGCAATGGGCGCATCGCTGTCCGCTTGCGGCAGGCGCCACGCTGGCCTGCGGCGCGGAGGCAGGCTGGGTGGAGGTCTGGTGTCCCTCGTGATCCATCACCGCATGCATTAACATACAACCACACATAGTCGTTCTCCTTTCAAAAGTCTTTGCAATTACGTTTCTTTACATTCTCCCATGCTGATGTAAAGATTTGATAAAGAATTCGTGAAGGTAGATTAAATGCTGATCGGTATACCGAGCATCCTGCCGCCAAGCGACAAGGCCAGGCGCAGTGTCTCGCGTTTCAAGCCGTAGGGAGACAACCACCACTGCTCGAACAATACTTTGCCGAGATGCCAGGATTTGCCCATCTTGTGGAGTTCGATTTGGGGCGACGGTTCGGCGAAGAAATTGCCATACGCGAATCCTGCCAGACTTTCGCCTGCTTCCAGCATACAGTAGCCAATGCCAGGGAAATTGTCTCGCTCGCCCGTCCCCGCGATCTCAGCGGTGATGCGGCGCGCGACCACCTCAGCCTGGGCATGGGCAAACACGCCAGCCTTTGGAAGCATCAGCGGCACATCGGCTTTCCAGCGCCCGGGGACGGAGATGGCCGTTGCGTCGCCGATCGCATACACATTTTCGTGCTGGGTCTGGAGAGTAGATCGATCTACGGGGATCCAACCGGCCTCATTAGTCATCCCGCCTTCTTGAGCGATACGCGGCCCGCGGTGAGGCGGGATGGCGACCAGCAAGTCGTAGCGAAATGATCCTTGTCCCTCGAAGGCAAGCTCATGTGCGGTTGAATCCACTTGCGTCAATTTGTGCAGTGGATGAAAGGCAACGCCTCGATCCGACAGCATTTGCTTCACCGCATCACCCAGGGCGGGTCCCGCCACCGGCATGGGCTGAGGCTCCGGCGTGAATAAATGTACCTCAGTGTTGTTGTTCAAGCCGCGCCTGCGGAGCGTATTGGCAATGAGCATAGCGCCTTCATGCGGCGCGCCGGGGCATTTATAGGGCAGAGCGCTCACAACCACAGCCACCTTCCCGCCCGCGAAGTTTCGCAAAGTATCGCGCAGTTTCGTTGCTCCATCGAATGTGTAATAGGTCTGCGCGCTCTCCGCCAAACCGGGAATGGTGCCGGGGGCTAGTTCCGCGCCGAGGGCAACGATAAGATAATCATAGTTGATCGTCTGCGTGCTGGTCTGCAGGCGGCGATGGGACAGGTCAATCGCCTGCGCTTCAGCCAGAATCAGCTCAACGCCAGGGCGGACGAGCTGGCGCACATCCCGCGTGATCTGTTCCGGCTGGCGGTCACCAGTCATCAGCCACAGGAAGGAGGGCGCAAAAGCGTGCCGGGAATTCTTCTCGACCAACACGATGCGGTGGCCGGCCGGCAGGAGCCGCCGCAATTCGTTGGCGACGACCAACCCGCCGATGCCGCCGCCCAGTATCAAGATCGTTTTACCAGACATGATTTCACCTCCAGTTTCAACTCATGGTGTTTACCGATAATCGAATGTCGCTCACAACTTGCAGCGCCTCGAAGGGACAAGCGGGGATGCACAAACGGCAGTCATAGCAGCGTTCGATGTCAATATATGGCGGTTCATCATCGTCAATCCGCACGATTGCGCGCACTTTGCAGACCTCAGCCGCGAGACAGTGGCGGCAAGTTCGACAGTTCTCTGACTGCACTTGAATGCGAAACTCTCGAGCCATATGGCCTCATACTTAAAACACCAATACCTTGTCCGCCGCGACAGTCCACTCGCCTGCCAAATCCAGATTGCCAGGTAACACATCTTCCACTAATCGATCAGGCCCGAGCCCGCGGGCCTCCATGCACGTCCCTCAGGTAGCCACCTCGCCGCGTTTCGCCAGAGACTTCAACATGCGTTCGACATTATAGTACCCCTCGGGCGTCTTCTGTCCCGCGATGGCGCAGTTGACGCCATCACCGATCAGGAACACGCGCACACTGGCATCAGGCCGCTTGACCAGGTTCGATGCCAGGCGCAGTGCATTATAGGGACGTTCATTTCCGTAGGGCGAATCGTTGATGATGAACAGGTAGTTTGTCCTTTTAGGTTCAGTCATGAAATGGGTTCCTTTTCTGTCACTTTCCTCGGGCAAGTTCAGCGGCGGTCTCTAAATGTTCCAACAGTACTTGCCGCATTAAATCGCAGGCCTGGATGATCTTGGGATTGCTCAATTCGTAGAAAACGTTCAGTCCCTCACGCCTCGTCTTGACAATACCTCTCTGCCGCATGATCGCCAAATGTTGCGACAGGTTTGCCTGGCTAATTTCCAATGCAGCAGCCAGCTCGGTTACAGATAATTCGCGGGTACGCAGTCGGTCAATGATCTCCAGCCGTTTAGGATTGGACAACGTGTGGCAGATATTTGCGTGCAGTTTATACAGTTGACGGTCAGTCATTTGATGCCTTCACTATATTAGGAATTTAGAATATTGTAATGTTCTCATGGGGAACTGTCAACTTTTTTTCCATGCGCCAAACAGCGCATGCCCAAGCCAGCAAAATTGCTCTACTATTGTTTTAGCAGTTCAAATAAAATGCTATCCGGAAGCCTTCAAAGTAAACGGCATAGTTTTGATTGTTGAATAAGCAGGAATGGAGATCATTATGATGGGCTTTGGCTTTTTGATGATGCTGCTCGTATTTGGCGTGCCGCTTGTTGGCATTGTTGTGTTGATTGTATGGTTGGTCAATCGCTCGAAAAAATAGGTCGCTGGAGCTGAATCCTTATGAGCAAGAAATTTGCAAAGACCAAAAGGAATTATCGCAATGAATGGCCTGCCGTCATCTACTTTTGGATCATCGGCCTGGCACTTGTGAGCTATGTTGTTTTTAGGATCGTGCTGGATGGGTATCCTCATCCATACCACTGGCTCTCCGCGCTGATTGGCGCACTTGTAGGGATTCCGATTGGGTGGTTGTGGTATCGCTGGCGCGGGGATGTGTTTTAGAAAGGAAAAGAAAGGAAAAGAACGAAAATGAAAGTTGGCAAACACACTGGCCTGCTAATTCCTACGTTTCCGCGTTTCTGATCGGAGTCATCCTGTTCTGGTCATTTGGGAAAAACTGGCTCAATCTCGATCAGCGCCGGTCTTTCTCCCGGGGCTGATTGGCGTGGCTATGGCCGTGCTGCTGTTTGGAACATGAAATATTATCCACAATTCGTGCCATAAGGAAAACTAGGATTTGACAGACACTACCGCCACCCCACTGCATGAATATAAAACCGCCTGTGGAGGCACCCTAAAAGACCCGACAAATTACCCCAGCGCCATGTATCGCGGTGAGCGGATCTATTTCTGCACCCGTGCCTGCCTGCGCGTCTTCGAGCAGGATCCTGATCCGTTCATGGCGGGCGAAGTGGAACATCCCATCGAAAAAGAATAGCAAACAACATATTTAATAACCAGACTTCCGAAGTCTTTGTAACGCCCATTAAATGGAAACCGCCTTTTGATCCTTTAATGTAGTACGAACTGTTTGACGACTGCCTCAGTAAAAGTACCGAGGCAGTCGTCATTATGGTTGCGTTTTTTTATTTGGTTACTTCGGCGTCAGAACAGCGAGAACAGATGCAACCGGTCCTCCGTCGCGTCCACAAACGATGAAGTGTTCTTTGCCTGCATCCAGGGTGACTTCTGTGGTGGTTGTTTGTCCCGGTGAATTGTAAAGTAACGCTACAAAATGATCTACAAACCCAGGAGTACCGAAACCCTGATAGGCTTCGAGATCACTGCGCCCATAGCCTTCTTTTAAAGTGACTATCCCAATACCAAATTCCTCTCCATCAGTATTATTTGTGTAGGTGAAGGTAACGGGATTTTCTACCGCGCCGTCTGGTCCCTTGTAGGTGCATCCATCGTCAGTGAATACCACAGTGACATCAGCGTCAGTGGGTGGCGACTGGCAGGCGCTTAACAACAATGCGAACAGAATTGTGAGACGAAACAGATTTTTCCTGGGAATCTCCTTTTTTTAAGGCGTTAAAACAATTGGCACACTCAGCACTCCATTTTTTGAATGGGCGCAAACGACAAAGTTTTCTCTATTTGGTTTCAATTCGATTTCTTCAACCAACCAATCCCCTTTAGATTCGGGATCTATGTGGCCAAGGAAACTTCCCACATATGATGGAGTATCTGGGGATTTGTGCGCCTCCAAATCTTCTTTTGTAAATCCTTCCAGGAGTGTAACAATGGGAATACCATAATCCTCGTTCGTTGTATTCCTCGCCGCAATCCGAATAGGATTGGGAAAATCGCCTTCAGGCGCCTTGAGCAGTTTACAGCCGCCTTCGGTGAAGAGAATCGCCACATCGGCATCCTCGGGTGGTGAGGAGGATTGGCAGGCGGTCAACAAAAGTGCGAACAAAATAGCAAGGGGAAGAATTTTCTTCATGCGCGCCTCCGTATCAGGGCGCGGACTGGAGGAGGATGTCAAGCCCGCGCCCCTCATTGCTGGATTTTTACGGACTGAAAACGCCGGTCCTCACATTGCTCTTGATCTTGCCATTTTCCACGACCGCCTCGTACTGCTCGCCGGTCAGGAGGTTGGCTCGATTCATGATGCATTCATAAGTCACTGTGTTGCCATTAGCCACGTAATTCCTGCAATCTATGGTGGCCTTCTGGACCATCTCAGCATACAGTTCCCGGATTTCATCTCGTCCGGTGAACGTCCCTCGACCATTCACTTCATATCCGTCTTCAGCGTACAGCGCGGCAATAGCGTCTGGATCCCTGGCGTCGAAAGCCGCCTCCAACGCTTGCAATATTGCAACGGGATCGGCGTCTGATTGAGCGCCTCCGCCTCCGCACGCCGATAGGATCATTGCCAGCGCCAGCAGGACAAGTGAAATTTTTTGATACGTTTTCATTTCTGCCTCCTTTGGACAAAATTGTGGATCGTTTGTTTTCTAAGGCCTTTCAGCCTCATACCCGAATTTTCGAAGCGCGATCTTTTTCATCACAGACTCCTTGGTCTTTGTCCTGATTTACGGCTTGAACGTCTCGATCAAAATATTGGATTTAAGTCTCCCATCCTCCCCTAGCACTGCATCGTACCGTTCGACCGTCCAAAGCACAGGGTTGGTATCCTTGCGCCCCTTCAATGTGCATTCGTAGGTTACCTTGTTCCCGTCCACCTGATAGTTATCGCATTCCATTGTGAAGTGACGAATTACGCGTTCAAAGACTTCGCGGAGTTCATTGTGACCTGTAAAGGTTCCTTCCCCGTTTGTTTCCGTGGCATCTTCCGCGTAATAGGTGAGCACCGCGTCAACATCCCAGGCGTTCCACGCGGCTTCAATCCCTTCAAGGGTTGTCGTTGGGTCGTTTGGGTCAATGGCGGGAAAGGGTCCAGTCCCCCAGCAGGCTGAAAGCAATAATCCTAGTGTCAGCAACAATGATGAATACAAAAAGCGTTTCATGGTCTGCCTCCTTTGGCGAATAAATCGGCAACTATTGTTTGACACGTTTGTTATAGTGTAGTATAACAAGTTTAAAAAGTCAAGACCATTTTCTAAATCTGATAAAATTTCTCCAAATGGCGCCTTCATCGCACCTTCCCCTTCACATTGATCCTCAAGCGAGTCTCCCCATCCATGCGCAATTAAGACAGCAAATTACCTGGCTGATCGCGAGCGGAAAACTCAAGCCTGGTGACCGACTCCCAACCATCCGCGCAGTGGCGGATCAACTTGGCATTAACATGCACACGATCCGCCAGACGTATCACAGCCTCGAAGACGATGGCTTGGTGGAAACGCGTCCGAGCCGCGGCACGCGCGTCAAGTCCTTCGATTTGAACAAACTCTTTACAACGGAGTCAACCCT
>Ga0209619_10004350_pt1 | contig 10068 bp, 7 predicted proteins | sample Rifsed16ft3_FD_184011 | JGI IMG/M metagenome (GOLD analysis project Ga0209619, IMG submission 184011) | Soil microbial communities from Rifle, Colorado, USA - sediment 16ft 3 (version 2) | ecosystem: Environmental > Terrestrial > Deep subsurface > Rock core/Sediment | place: Rifle, Colorado... | reverse complement strand
CGGCGGCCTGGCGCAGGCGCCCAAGGGGGATCGGGCGACGCTCGAGCTGCGCTCTGACGGGACATTCACGGGCTCCACCGGCTGCCGTACGTTCGTCGGCCGCTACACCGTTTCGGGCGACGAGGTGATCGCCACGCAGCTGACCATGGCGGGCGATTGTGCGCCTGACCTGATCGACCAGGACGGCCACGTCGTGGAGGTCATCGGCGACGGCTTCACCTTCCCAGTCGAGGGCACGGCCCTCACCCTTACTTCACGGGGAAACCTCGGACTCGTCTACGCCGCCGAGTGAGACGCCTCTTGGCGCAGTGAGACAGTCAGCGGAATCCCCAGGCTCCGGGATAACGGCCGTCAAGGCGTAACGAGGATGAGGACCGGAGCCGGCATCCACTAGCTCCGTCCCTCGCAGCCCCGGTCATCCACGAACGCGGCCACGGCGACCAGGCAGAGCACCGCCACCATGATCTGTGGGAGCGCGACCTTGGACCTCAAGCCCTGACCGTTCCGTTCACCTCACGCACGACTGGGCCCAGTTCTCCTTCGTCGCCCCGCGGACAGCCCCGATCGGGCCGATCCCTGCACCTGGTGCACGAGATCGACACGAATCGGCCCGTTGAGGCTCTCGCCGACGCCCGCCCACACGTTTTCGTGTCGCAGTCGTTCACCAGGTGAAAGATCGCGGCGCCTCGGCGTCAACGACCTCCGTGGGGATCACAGCCAGGATCGCCGACTGACGGATTCAGCCGCGCGGCCGCGTCCGACGCCCCCGCCTGAACAGCAACCTCGTCAGCCCGATGCGCAGGCGTCGGTAGGCCTCGGCGACCGCCTCGAGCCGCTCGCGCTCCAGGGGCACGGGCCGGTAGGTCGCCTCGACCTTCGCGTTCGCAACGGCCTGTAGCTCGGGACGCGCCTCCGGGACGACGTCGGCGAGCGCTCCCGTGTACTCGAAGACCGTCTGGGCCGGGCGCGGCGGGAATCCGAACCAGCCGGCCAGGCGGGTCATCCGGCTGTACACGACCACGATGTCCGGCTGGCGCCGAGGCCAGCGCCGCCACAGCAGCACCGCCAGCCCCACGGCCACGATCCCGCCTGCCACGATCGGCACGAGCGACGTGCCGATGTCGCGCGTCGCGCCCGGGCTCCCCGAGGGCTCGTTCCGGTCGCCACCCTGGGGGATCGCGTCGTTCCCGAAGGGGTCCGGCGGGCGCGGGGTCGGTGAAGCGACGACGGCCGGACCCTCCGGGTACGGGACCGGGCCAGCCCCGTTGCCGCCCGTCGGGTCGAAGGACGCCCACCCGTGGCCCGGGAAGTAGACCTCGACCCAGGCGTGCGCCGAGCTGGAGAGCACGATCCCGTCCTGGCCGGGTGGCAGGTACCCCACCGCGAGGCGCGCAGGGATGCCCTGACTGCGAAGCATGAGGATCATCGTCGTGGCGTAGTACTCGCAGTAGCCCTCGCGGATGCGCAGGAAGCAATCGGCCACCGATTCGCTCGGCGCGCACTTGCCCCGCACGCTCGAGCTGTAGGTGAAGTTGTCGGGGTTGCTGAGATACCACTGGAACGCGTCGGCGATGTCGAAGGCGTTGGTCAGGCCGTTCTGCTGGATGAGCTCGCCGGCGACCTCGGGGAGCGACCTGTGGCCGACCGGGGCCGGGTCAAAGGCTCCCGCGTCGGCCGCCAGGTTGGCGTAGCGGGCGATGATGCTCGGCGGATAGTCGGTACCGGCGCTCCGCAGCTCGTTCTTCGTCAGGCCGGCCGTGCCGACCCTCGACACGAGCGCCGTCACCTCGTAGGTCGTGCCCGCGGCCAGGGTGTCACCCGGGGGCCGCAGCGCGGCGAATGGCCCGTCCTCGCCCAGACGCTCGATGCGCACCGGTATGGAGACGGAACGCGGCACTGCCGGGCTGAGCACGACGCGCAGATCGCGCAGCGCCGTGATGCGCACGGTGATCGCCGTCAGGCCGTCCTGGTCGAGATCGCCGTCCCCGGCCAGGAGGTCGATGAGGGAGGCGCCCGCCGGCACGGCCGTCGACGTCGGCCCCGCCTGGACCCAGCGGTTCCCGTCCACGAAGCGGTCATAGGTGGTGCCGCGCAGGTAGTGCGCTCCACCGTCGGACGTCGTCACCCGCAGCGTCTCGATCCCGCGCGAGTCCCACTCGCCCGTGATGAGCTGGCTCGTCTCGAAAGGGTCGCCCTGGAAGCGCACGGCCGGGGACAGGTTGAACCAGTCGTTGACGCGCAAGGCGACGTCCTGGGCGCGTCCCTGGAACGTGTCCCACAGGCCGGCCAGCGGGGCCGACGAGCCGATCGTCGAGAGGAACATGGCCAGCACGATCGCCCCGCCCACGATGATCAGCCCGGAGCGGGCGGCCACGGTTCCCACGTCGGACGCCTCCCCGATGCGCCGGCGGACCCACGCCTCGCGCTGCTCAACGAGGTTGACGCGCACGAGGAGCAGCAGCGCGGCGCCCGTGTACAGGATGAGGAACCCCAGCCCGACGCTCGCGGCGATGAGCATGTTGGTCACGAGGAACACGCCGGGCACGACGATCCCGACGAGCGGCCGGCGATGCCCGAAGACGGCGTAGGAGGCGAACTGCGCGGTGGCCCACGCGACGGTCCCGCAGGTCACCAGCCAGGCGACGTTCTGCTGGGAGAAGTGGACCGGGCCGCTGACGTCGCGGTACCACTGTGCAGCGGCCTGCCCGAGGGCCGACAGCCGCGCCCCGAGGTCCGGGTGGCTCGATATCTCGCCGGCCGCCAGGACCAGCACGACCCCCGCGCCGATGAGCGCACCGAGGGCGTGCGATTCCCAGCGCGGGAGCCCGACCCGCGCCGCGACCAGCCCCCAGGTCGCGCCCAGGATCATCACCCACGTGAGCCAGTACAGGTCGCCGCCGCGGTAGTCGGCCGCGTCGAGCGACCAGGCGAGCAGGACGAGCATGAAGACGACGAGGAGGAACGCGCTCCACCCCTCCCGCGGCGCCAGCCCGCCGAGGGGGGACCGGCGCTGATCGCGCGGCGCTGCGGCCCGACCCGCGAGCGGGTACGCCGGCGCGCTCATCGACGGACCCCTGGGGTGCCGGCCGGACCGCGCAGCGCGCTCACTGGAAGACCCCGGCGGCACGCTGGCCGCTGCGCGCGGGCCTGACCGAGAGGACCGCCTCGAGGTTGGCGTTCGGACCGACGCTCACGAACGGCAGGTCGAACTCGGCCAGGGCGTGGGCGATCGCCCGGGCGGGTCGTCGCGCCAGCGAGGCGTCCTGGGCCCCGACGACTTCCGTGCTGGCCTCACCGTCCGCGGGCGGGAAGGCCGGCGAGTCGAGCCAGATGACCCGGCAAGAGACGCCGCGCTGGCGGAGGGCGGTGAGCGGCCGCACCCAGGCCGGATCGGGCGACGGCGTGATGACGATGACGGCCATGCCCCGCCGGACCCGGGAGGTCGTGCGCAGGAGGAGCTCCCCGAAGGGCGTCGTCCCGTCGCCCTCCGCGGCGGCGAGGAGCTCCATGATCTTGCGGTACTGCCGGGGCCCGCGGTCGGCCGGCAGGATGGTGAGGCGGTGGCCCGAGATGGTCAGGCCCACGGCCCGGTTCTCGGCCAGCGCCCTGAACGCGATCGAGGCCGCGATCCGGATGCCTACCTCGACCGTCGAGTCATCGCCCCGGCCCGCCTGCACGCGCCGCTCCAGGTCGACGAAGAGCCAGGCGTCGGCGGCCTGCTCGACGTCGAACTCCTTGACCTGGAGCGACTGGTGGCGCGCCGAAGACTTCCAGTGGATGCGGTTGTATGCATCTCCCGGCAGGTACGGCCGCACCGAGGTGACGAGCGGGGTCGTCTGATGGGTCCGCTCCCGGTGCCCGCGTGTACCCTCGAGGGTCGCCGTCGGAAGGCGCCAACCGGCGAGCGGCTCGATACGCGGGTAGACGACGATCGACGCGCCGCGCCCGACCGACGCGGCGGCCTCGAAGAAACCGAAGGGGTCGCCCGTGCGGATGCCCAGCGCATCGACGCGGTAGTGACCCCGCCGGAGGAGCGGCACCTTGGCCACCCACGAGCGCTCCTCGTAGGGACCGAGCGACAGGGCCCGTCCGGGGAGCGGCGCCGGCAGTGTCGACGGGTTGTGGACCTCCAGCCACAGCTTCGGCCAGCGCCCCACGTTGCGCAGCGTGTAGGTCGCCCGCAACTGCTCGCCGACATGGGCGTGGAGCCGGTCGAGCGCGTAGCCGGCCTCCAGGTCGAGCAGACCGGTTCGCGTGACGAGGTACGCCCCACCCACCACGAGCAGTCCGAGGTAGACGACGTAGAAGAGGAGCTCGAGGCCCGTCGAGAACGCCGCGACGACGAGCGCGAGCCCGAGCCCGATCGCCTGCAATCGCCTGACCACGAGGGTCGCCTTCCCTCGCTAGGCCGGTCGCTCCAGCGCGCGCGGCCCCGAGGTCGCACCGCTCCGCTGGCTGTCGACCGGCACCGACTCGAGGAGCTCCTCGACGATCTGGAGCGGCTCCACGTCGCGCATCGTGGCCGACGTCTTGACGATGATGCGGTGCGCGAGAGCTGGGGCCGCCAGCGACTTGACGTCATCGGGGATGACGTAGTCACGGCCCTGCAGCGCGGCGAACGCCTGCCCGGCCTTGTACAGGGCGAGCGAGCCGCGCGGTGAGGCGCCGAGGTACACCTCCGGGTGGCTTCGCGTGGCATTCACGAGCCGGACGATGTAGTCGCTCACCGCCGAGTCGACGTACACCTCGCGCACGAGGGCCTGCATCGCGCGCAGCTCCTCGACGGTCAGCACCTGGCCGATCTCGTCGAGCGGGTGGACGCGCTTCTGCTCGTCGAGGATGACGATCTCCTCGATAGGCTGGGGGTAGCCGAGGCGCAGGCGCATCATGAAGCGGTCGAGCTGCGCTTCGGGCAGGGCGAACGTGCCCTCGTACTCGATCGGGTTCTGCGTGGCGATGACGAGGAACGGATCGGGCATCCGATAGGTCGTCCCGTCGATCGTCGCCTGGCGCTCCTCCATCGCCTCGAGGAGGGCGGATTGCGTCTTGGGCGTGGCCCGATTGATCTCGTCGGCGAGCACGATCTGGGCCATGATCGGGCCGGGCCGGAACTCGAACTCGCGCGTCTTCTGGTTGTAGATCGACAGGCCGGTCACGTCCGAGGGCAGCAGGTCGGGCGTGAACTGGATGCGCCGGAAGGTGCAGCCGAGGCTCCGCGCGATGGCCTTGGCGAGAACCGTCTTGCCGGTTCCCGGGACATCCTCGATGAGGATATGGCCCTGGCAGAGCAGCGCGACGAGGGCCAGCCGTACCTCGTGATGCTTGCCGACGATGACGCGCTCGACGTTGGCAACGACCCTCTCGCCCGATTCCTCGACCTTGGACACACCGACCTCCGAGCCCCGTGACGTGTGAATGGACCAGCGCGCGGTGCCGGGCGGGCCGGTCGCGGACGAACCATGGTACGCCGGGGAGCGCAGACGGGTTCTCGCCGCGTCAGCCGCCCAGGATCTTCGTCAGGTAGTAGGTCATGAGCTCGCCGGCCAGCGGGACCGCGCGCACCGCGCCCCGGCCACCGTGCTCCACGATCACCGCCACGACGATCTTGGGGTCCTCCGCGGGAGCGAAGCCGACGAACCAGGAGTGCGGCCGCTGTCCCGGCCCGAGTTCCGCCGACCCGGACTTGCCGGCCGTCGTCATGTCCTTCACCTTGGCGTCGCCGGCGAAGAGGCGCCCCCAGCGACCCTCGACGGCCCGGACCATCGCGTCGCGCATGACCGAGATGGTCGACGCGCTGGCGATGCGCCGCCACGTCTGCGTGCCCAGCGCCCGGCGCGTCCCGTCGGCGGACTCGATGGCGTCCACGAAGCGCGGGCGCATGATCGTCCCGCCGTTGGCCACCGCGGCCGTGACGAGGGCCATCTGAAGCGGGGTCACGAGCACCTCGGCCTGCCCGTACCCGGCATTGGCCAGCTCGACCACGTCGACGAAGCCCCCGTCGGCGCCGAACTCGCCGCCGGTCACCTGGCTCACCGCGGTCGGCAACTCGAAGGGGATCGGCGCGTCGAAGCCGGCCCCGGCCGCGAACCCGCGCAGCGGCCCGCCACCCAGCTCGACGGCCGTGCGGGCGAAGTAGATGTTGCACGAGACCTCGATCGCCTCGAAGAAGTCGAGCGCGGTCGAGCCGGTGAAGAGGTGGTGGCCGTCCTGGACGCGGAAGCCGCCCACGAGGTAGCCGTCCTCTTCCTCCGCGGGTTGATCGGGATAGGTCGTCTCGGCCATCACCGCCCCGGCCTCCAGGGCGGCCATGCCGGTGACGAGCTTGAACACGGAGCCGGGCACGTAACGGCCCTGGGCCGGTCGGTCGAGGAGCGGCGCAGCGGGGTCGTCGCGCAGGTCGGCCATGGTCTCGTTCGCAAGGGCCGGATCCGCGATGGCGTTCGGGTCGTACGTCGGTGTCGAGACGAAGGCCAGGATCCGACCGCTCGCCGGCTCCAACGCCACGATCGCGCCGCGCTGCTCGCCGAGCAGCTCGGCCCCGAGGTCCTGGAGCCGGACGTCGATCGAGAGGTGGAGCGACTGCGGCCGAAAGCGTTCGCGCTGGAACTTGCGCAGGAGGTCCCCGGTCGGACTGCCCGACGCCAGCCCGATCAGCTCGGCGTCGTAGGTCTGCTCGAGGCCTGCGGTACCGAATCGGCGGCTTGCATAGCCGATCACGTTGGCCATGTTCACGTCGCTGTACACGCGTCGGCCGTCGCGCGTGTCCGCGAGGACCTTTCCGCGGGCGTCGAGGATCCGGCCGCGCGGCGCTTCGCGTTCCTGGAGGACGAGCGGGTTGAGCGGGTCGGTCGTGAGCGCGTCGGCCTCGACGACCTGCCAGTAACCGATGCCCAGGCCGAGCCCGGCGTAGAGCACGACGATCGCGAGACCCAGGCGCACGACCGTCCGACCGATGGCCGGCGAGGCGTCGAAGCCCGGGCGGGTCGGGGCGCTCATGCGATGCCACTCGGGCTCATGCCGCTCATCGGCGAGCCTCGCGCTCCGAGAAGGCCAGAAGGAGGCCGATGGCCAGCGCGCTGGCCAGGATGGACGACCCGCCGTAGCTCAGGTACGGCGCGGTGATCCCCGTGAGCGGGATGAGCCGGGCGTTGCCGCCGATGATGATCGCGGTCTGGATCCCGATCGTGAGGGTCAGGCCCGCGGCGAGAAGCGCGCGGAAGTCGTCGGCCGAGCGAGCCGCGATCCTGAGACCTCGCTGGAGGACGACGAGGTACGTGCCGATGATCGCGGCGACGCCGAGATAGCCGGTCTCCTCGGCCAGGGCGGTGAAGGCGAAGTCGGTATGCACGGCCGGGATCGCCGGCGCGCCGCCGGCCGCCGGCAGGCCCGCCCCGAGCCCGGTTCCGAGGATCCCGCCCCGCCCGAACGCGTACAGCGCGCGCAGCGTCTGGTAGCCAGCCCCCAGCGGGTCGGCGAACGGGTCGAGCCATATGTCGATGCGCGTGCGCACGTGCGGGAAGACCGCGTAGAGGACGAGGCTCCCGACCACGAAGAGGAGCACCCCGAGCGCGACGTAGCTCCAGCGGGCGGTGGCCGCGAAGAGGACCGCGAGGAAGACCGAGTAGAGCAGCAGCGCGGCCCCGAGGTCGCGCTGCACGATCACAACGGCGAGGGCGATCGCCCACATCGCCAGCATCGGCAGGAGGTACGGCAGCGGCGGCAGGGACAGCGGTCCGACACGCGTGCGCTGCGTCGTGAGGAGACCGCGGTTCTCGGACAGGTAGCCGGCCAGGAACACGACCAGGAGGACCTTGAGCAGTTCACTCGGTTGCCCGCACACCGGGCCGACGCACAGCGTGAGGCGAGCTCCGTTGACCTCCCGCCCGAAGAGGAAGACCGCAAGCAGCAGGGCGATCCCTGCCCCGGCCCAGGAGTACCTGTACAGGCGCAGCCAGTTGTCGTTGCGGACCGTGATCGCGAGCCACGCGATGACCGCCAGGCCGATGACCAGCCAGAGGAGCTGGAGCTCGCCCAGGCCGAGCTCGACGGGCCCGAACCGCTGGAGGACGAGCGAGCGAGGCAGGCGGGTCGCGAGCAGGAGCCCGAGGCCGCCCAGCAGCGCCACCGCGGGCAGGAGGACCTGATCGCTGCGCCGAGCGGTGAGCACGAAGGCCAGGTGGACGGCCCACACGGCGCCGAGATAGACGAGCGGCACGGTGGGATCCCCGAGGGTCAGCTCGTCATGGCCCGCGGCCATCGCCTCCTGGGTGCGCAGGGTCACGAAGCCGAGGAGCAGCGCCGCCGACACGAGCGCCAGGAGACCGGTCTCGTCTCTCCGAAGGCGCGGTCGTGGCGATCGCGCGAGCGTCGCCCTCAAGTACGCGGGGATCGCCTGGGCCGTCACGCTGAGCCCGCCGGGATCACGCCGCGCGCGACGGTCTCACGTCCGCGCTCGCTCCAGGCGTAGCCGCGCGCGGCCCACCGTGAACTCGTCGCCGAAACCGATGGCCACGGGCGCCTCGATCCGCTCGCCCTGGACGTGCGTCCCGTTGGTCGATCCCAGGTCCTCGAGGTACCAGGCGCGCCCGCGGAAGGTGAGCATGGCATGCTCGCTCGAGGCGAACTGGTCGTCGACCACGACCGTGTTGCTCGCCGCTCGCCCGATGGTCGTCACGACGTCGAGGGGAAAGACCGCTCCGGGCCGCGGGGAGTCGCCTTCCGAGGCGACCACGACGAGACGGCCCAGCTCGCTGCGCTGCTCGCGCTCGGCGCGACGGAGATCGCGCACGAGGACCCGCGCGACGCCGTAGAGGAAGACGAAGAGGACAGCGAGGAAGGCGAGACGGAGGATCCAGAGGGCGACGAAGAACCCGTCCATCGTTTCCTCGGTCTTCCCTAGACCGGTTCGACGATGACGGTCGTGTCCCCGACCTCGATCCGGTCGCCCAGCCCGACGGCGAGCTCTCCCACCCTGGTGCCATTCACGAGGCTGCCATTCGTCGAGGCGAGGTCCCGGTAGACGAGCGTTCCCCGCTGGACCCGCAACTCCCCGTGGTGGCGCGAGACCTTGGGGTCGAGCAGGACGACGTCGTTGTCGACTGCCCGCCCGATGCGCACGAGCGCGCCGTCGATGCGCACGCGTCGAGCGCCGACCGACGGCTCGGTCACGGCCAGCTGGGCCATCGGACGAGCGACCGGCGGTGCCCGATACACGGCCGTCGCCTCTGACGGCGGCGCATCGTCGGGGAGCGCCTCCTCGCCGCCGCTCACGGAGGCCCCGACGTGCGCCTCGCCCCGGGGAGTCTCATCGTCGCCGACGATGCGGACCGTGGGAGTGCGGCGAAGGTAGTACCCGCGCTGGCGGGTCCGCACCACGAGGGCCGCGGCGAGCTCGCGCTCGAGATCAGGCGCCTCCCGCCGCAGCGCGGCCAGGTCCGCCGGATGGACGTGGAGGCTGTACTCGTCCGGGGCGTAGACGCGCGATGCCCCCTCGAGCCGTTCGACCTCCAGGGCCCGCTCGAGGCGTCGCTGCAGCTGGATGGGATGGATGGGGGTCGGGAACAATCGAGCGGCGGGCCGCTCGAACAGACGCTCGAGGCGGCGCTCGAGAGCGGCAATGAGACGCATGCGCAGTCCGGGGAGTCTAGCAGGACCATCGTTCGCTCCCCGACGGTACGAGCGGCCCGCTTGAGCCGACGACTCACGCACGGCACACTCCGGAAGCGGGCCTCTGGGCCCGTCCGTAGAGGCTCCGTCCATGCCCGACGTCCTTACCCGGTCGTTCTGCGAGCGCTGTGGGACGGCCTACACGCTCGGCAATGGTCCTCGCCTGCCCGGCTTCGCCTCCCTGCCGGTCGTCGCTCGAGGCCTGCGGAACCTCATCCTCTCGGACGACTCGCTCGGTGACGTGATCGCGCAGGCACGCGAGGAGCACGCGGGCACTCTCTCCGCGCGGCAGCTCGAGGCGTTCGAGCGCGCCTTTCGCTTCTGCATGGGGTGCCGGCAGTATGTGTGCCGCGACTGCTGGAACGACGCCCGCGGGAGGTGCGCGACGTGTGCACCCTTCCC
>Ga0209619_10004345_pt1 | contig 10072 bp, 5 predicted proteins | sample Rifsed16ft3_FD_184011 | JGI IMG/M metagenome (GOLD analysis project Ga0209619, IMG submission 184011) | Soil microbial communities from Rifle, Colorado, USA - sediment 16ft 3 (version 2) | ecosystem: Environmental > Terrestrial > Deep subsurface > Rock core/Sediment | place: Rifle, Colorado... | reverse complement strand
GCTTCCAGCGGGTTAAGGGTGGAAGGGTCGCTACTCGTGTAACGACCCCTCCTTGGCGGGGAACGACGGCGGTTTGCACGTAAGTTTCACAGAAGGGGGGCTTACGGCGGTCACCTGGCCCCCCTCAGGGAGGTCGTCAACGTGATCCCCCGAACCGGAGGACCGCCCGCACGGCAGGCGCCGGTCGGGGACGGGTGGGTTGAAGTACCAGTCGTTTATGGGGGCCCGATGAAAGGAACTCGTCGGGTGGCTCGGAAGGCGCGACAGGAAAAGGCGCGGTTGACACGAGAGCGGAAAGCACGGAAGTAGATCGGGCAGCGCCCTGAGGCAGGGTCAAGGGCCGCGGAAGATCGGGGCCATACCCGCCAGAACCGCACCGGTTGCGTGAACGCGCCTTTCAGGAGGAGTGCTCGGTGGACAGCTCAAGGGGGCAGAAGTTGAGGCGTCTCAGGGTACCCACTCTTGATATGCGACCCCCCGCGCTGGGCACCTCCTGAGTCCGTTCACTTAGCAATCTTCACCACCTCCTCGTGATACTCCCGCGGCATCCTCCACCGGAGGCGCCGCATCGGCTTGACCGCGTTGTAGTCCTCGAAGGCCCAGGCGAGGAACGCCTCGGCCTCCGCGAACGTGTCGAAGACCAACGCGTTCAGGTAGTGACGTTCGGTAGGCCAATCGCCAACGAGGGTGATGTGAGGACCGGATATCAGCTCTGCCTCACCCGCGGCTCAGCGAGGATTGCGTGGCTTCCGTCTAGCCCACCGAGGACAGGAAACTCACGGGAACGGCGGGGAGTGACCAAACTCGACCCGGACTCCAGAGGCAAGCAGAGCGTATCCGAATCCTGCCAGACCGTTAAACGCGAATAACCATTCGGGAAGGAGCGGTGACGATAGCAGTAGCACTTGATATGCCACCCCGCCGGCGGTGATAGCTACGAGCGCGACAGCGCCGCCGGCTGACAGCGCGAAGGCCAATCGATGTCGGAAAGACTTCGCGGCGGCGAGGAATAACAGGGCATGGACGCATACGACCGGACCCAGTACTGTCGGCAAGTACAAGAACATCCCAAGAAAGAGGAACTGCCATCGTCCCGGCGGAGCAAACCATCCAGGGAGCAGTAAGGGAATGGTCCCAAATCCGATGGCGAGGCTCATTACCGACCAAGGCAGGAATCGCCTTCGAACTCTCGTCTCCGGAGCCGCTCGGGAGAGGCGCACCCAGGCCGCAATCTCAAGCGCCAAGGCTGGATACGCGAGAGCCGGAAGCAAGACGACCGGCGCCCACGATTCCGATCGAGTTAACCACAGGAGGGAGGGGAAAAGCAGTAACAAGAATGCACCGGAGGCTAGAACGACCACTCCCCAGAAGAAGGGCTTGGTATTTCCTCCTGAGGACGTTTCACCCTTCACGGTCAACTCGATACCATGTCCCCGCTTTAGGTTTCCCCTATAGTGCGAGATAAGACAAAGGCCGACCGAGCTCGTATTAGGACCCCCGAAACCTATTTCAGTTCCGCCGCGATACCTTACGCGGAGGGTTGGATGGCGCGTCGGAGTATCATTGTGTTAGTGCTGATTGTGTCACTGCCGCTAGGAGCGCTCGTCAATGAGGCTCCCGTCGCTCGAGCCGCTCCCATCGATCCCGTGATTTGTGACGGTCCCTATCCATTGACGAACACGCCGCAGTACGGAACCGCATACCGCACGATGATGTTGCCCGAGATTGTCTCGGGCGCGCCCGCTCGGGGAGGTTACGCACCTCCTGAAACTCCACGTCCGCGAGACTGGGGGCCAACTACCCCGCAGGAGTGCGTTCAGCTCAGTCTCAACGAGCCATGGATCCCCGTGACATGGCTCGAGAGCGAGCCCCCGGGACCTAGTCCATCGAATCCGTGCCCTGCCTTGACGGTGAGCGGGAGGTTCTTCACGGTGGATGAGGCAAACAGAATAGTACCAGTCCCCTGGGTGGAGGTGTACCTCTGGGACTATGATATCAACGGAATACCAAGCCCTGGGGGCCCACCCTCGCGGGTTGTTCTGACCAACTTCCTGTCAAGGGCAATTACAGATTGGGACGGCTTCTTCTCGTCTCAAATCTGCAATCGGAGGTTTGAAGACGACCCCAATGATGGTCAGCCCGGGCGCGATGAGGTCGTCGACCTACTCGCGCAGTTTGTGACTCGCTCGTCAGCGTCCATCGTGAGCCGTTGGTATTTCGGGGGGCTTTCGATCAGTGAGGTCACAGACTCTGTCTACTCCGGAACTACCCGTACATTCCCGAACGTCGATCCCTCGGGAGTTGGCACGGGCGAGGGGTCCTTCTACATCGGGGATTGGGTTGCCGACTGGGACTTCCGATGGGCTGCCCTAGCTTACAGGAAGTCGATGCTGATTTGGGACAAACTGGCAAACGGGAACTTACAGGTACCCACAACCCCTGACGCGAGCAACGGGGGCGATGCGGCAATCCACTACTTGGCCCCATGTTCCCCTAGAGATCCCTGTGACGTGGACGGCGCCGGGGCCCAAGGTGAGCCTTTTCCACACTATCAAGTGGCGGGTGCGGACTGCAAATGGCCCGACCGGGGTGGTGGCGGCATTTTCGACGCTCATCCCGACGATCAGGACTGTCCACGGTTCTGGCGATACTTGGATTGGCAGATACACTTGGATGACAAGGCGGACGTGATGTCTCGGCACACGTTCGGTCATCTTTATGGTCACTTCCTGATGCAGTGGGCCTATGGAGGGTGGTATCCTGGAGTCGGTCCGTCGCACGGGGACTGCCCACTGACGGAAACACCCCCTGGCTGCGAATCGAGGGACGACACCGAGGGCCGCGTGGGGGACTTCGAGGACCCAACCCTGCCGGCCTGCCCCGGCAGCTATGTGCTGCGTTGTCAGGAGCGCCTGTCGGCCGACTTCGGCCCGGTGGTTGCCTGGGCGGAAGGCTGGGCCGACTTCTTCGCGACACGCACAGTGAACTACGCACCGGACGCCAGCTATCAAATCACCCGGCCCGACCTTACCACGTGGACAGTCGATTTCGAGACGGGCGATGCGTCGTGGTCGGGCGATCAGGACGAGGGAAGGGTAGCCTCTGCGCTTAACGACATCTTCGACGCCGCGAATGACGGCGTCGACCAGTACGAGTCAGGCTGGACTCGAATCTGGGATGCCTTGAGTCTCGCGGGTGCAGCAAGCTTTCGGGGATACTGGTCCGTTTGGAATACCCGGCTCCTAGGTGATGGGGCGCAAGTAAGCGGTGCTCGGCTGTCGATTCTTCAGAATGACATCGCATACTGGGGCGAGGTTAGAGAGACATGGAGTGGTGCCACTGTAATCTATCCGACGCCGGTGATCGCCGTCGACTCGGGGGGCAACTTCCATCTCGCATGGACCGCAAACGAGATAGGGCATTACCAGATCTTCTATCGAAAGCTCAATCAGAAATGGAGCTACGTCTCGGGTCAATCGCTCACCTCTGCCGGGTTCAACGCCCAGGATCCGGGAATTGCACTGGCGGGTAACGGCCCCGACGTGTATGTTGTCTGGGCGGAGAATCGTGGCACTAATCTCGAAATTTACCAGAGGGTTTACCAGTCCTCGTCTTCCACTTGGGTCCCGGAACAGCAAATTACGACCGACGCAGCTGACTCCCGAGATCCGTCGATCGTTGGCGATACCGCCGGAAACGTATACTACATTTGGAGGGACATCACCCCCGGGGGATCCTCGCAGACAGAGCGGGTCTGGTTCAGGAAGAATTCGGAAGCCCCGACTTCCCTCTATCACTGCACGGGGCCGTCGATAAGTCCGTTCAGTCGCGTCGGCTTCCCCGACATTGCCCTCGGCGCCTCGGGCGTGATTCATGCCGTGTTCAGTGTTGGCCCGGGCTGTCCTGATTCCCCCGGCGACACCAGAATGTACTATGATCGCTTCGACGGAACGCAATGGGGCTGCACGGAGGCGACGGGCGCCTCCGCGTGCACACTCTTGGGAACCGACGTGGACTGGCCGCGCCGGCTTCGTGTGGACGCAGATGGCGCGGGGCATGTATACGCCGTGTGGGAACAGTGGAACGGGGCCTCGGGATTCGATGTGTCCTACCGGAAGAGTGACACAGAGGGCATCGGCGCTTGGTCCAGTGAACTAGTTTTCGACCAAGATGGCACCGGTTCATATGAGGTGTATCCTGACATCGCGCGAGGCGGAAACGCCGAGGTCTTCATGATCTACGCGCACAAGGGAGCCGACACCAGCAACCAGTACGAGATCCGGTTCAAGAGAAGTGCAGACCACGGGAGTACATTCCCCCTGACGGTCCAGCTTACGAATGCCGTCGGCGATTCATATATCCCGCGAGTTAGCGGCGAACCGGCATTCGCCCGCGTTGGCGCTGTTTGGCGGGATTCCCGCCAGCGCACAGAGGTGTTCTTCGGGGAACTTACCTTCGCGACAGGCCCATCACCGCCTCCCTCCGACGGCGAAAACGATGGCGATGATGAGGGCGGAGGAGGTCCCGGTCCTCCGGATCCCTGTCCCTGTCCGACTTCCCCAACTCTCTGGTCGTGGGACGGTCGGAGGTATGTGATTGAGAACGATCTTCTGCCAACCTCTGCCGCGGACCCATCGCGGTTCGTCGGAGACTGGTACGTCGTCCAGGCTCCCCCATCACCGGGCCCGGATGGCTATTCGTTCCAGATATCCGAACCCTCGAGCGACCGGTCGTACCTTGACAAGGTTTCCCTCGTCTCCCTGAGTCACGATTCCGACGTTCGCGTCACCATAACAGACCGTGGTGAAATCGTCACTTGGAACCGTCCGAAGTCCGTTCGTTCAGCCACTGACCCACACGGAACGGATTGGACATCGAACCTGAAGGAAGCCGACGGCTCAGCGTACTACCGGGGCTCGACTAATTCGACGCTCTATGTATCGTTCGGCAAGGTGGGTGATGTCAACCGTGCGAACCTCATTGTCCGCACCGCGAAGAAATGCCCTTCGTGCATTTCCGTTGACATCCAAAATGCGCACGGGGAATGGCTCCATGTTGGGAGCGCAACGTCGCGCGCGTTCTGGGACTTCCAGGTCATTAATCTGTCCGGACAAGTGCCACTGCTTAGGCCTGGCGCGGTCCTGCGGTTGGCTTGGATGGGGGATGCCGACCTAGATTGGGTCGGTCTGGACACATCGGAGCCGGCCAGAGTCACCGTGAGGCCGTTGCCGCTCGCGCAGGCCTTCACGGAAGACGGGTCCGACATCAGGCCGTGGCTCACGGACGAGGACGGAGCGTTGGCGGTTCTTGACCCGGGAGAGCGAATCTGGCTGCTCTTTGACTCCGAGCCCGACCGAGAAAGGGGCATGACGTACGTGTTCGCCACAGTGGGACGATATGAACTCCTCGTGCAGCACTAAGGGTCGAGGCCGCCGCATGCTAGCGGAGTCAGCTGCCGCTTCACGCAGAGTTCCCACGCGCGTCCGGTATCTCCTCATGCTAGCCGTGGCGATAGCGCTCGTGGGTGCGAGAGCCCCTGGAGCCTCCTATGCGAATCGCGGGACAGGCGGCCTCACGTCAGAGGGTCCGAGCCCCACGTTTGCCGATATTGAACCCACTGTTCCGGGGCAGGAAGATCAGAGCGAATTCATGATCGGCTCGATTGCGGTTGGCCTCGTGCTCGTTGAAAGCCGTGATGGGCCTTTGAACTTGACCGACACGGAGGAGAACCAGACAGTCGAGGGCGTCCGGGACGCCCTTCGCTGGTGGGGTTCGCAGGAACCAAGAGCGCACCTGGGCTTCGAGCTCTTCGTGCGGACGCAGGTGCTCGTCTCGATTGAACCTACTCATCGGCCGATTAGTGCCGCCCCCGGTTGGATATCAGAAGCCCTCGCGGACCTTGGATTCACGCGATACCCGAGCGATCCCATTCTCAGGGCAAGAGATTTCAACGAGGACCTTCGCCGGAACTACGGGACCGACTGGGCATTCACGATTTTTGTGGCAGATTCAGACGACTCCCGTGCAGGGACCTTTTACGATGGCGAGCACGCGCAATCTTTGTATGGAGGGCCTTGGATCGTGATGTCGAGGTTCTCCTCTATCGCATACAATTCCCAGGTCTATCGCAGTGTCGTGCCTGCCCACGAGATGGGACATGTCTTCTACGCAACGGACGAATACGATTCGAATCCTCCCCAGTATTCTGGCTATTTGGGACTCCCGGACGCAAATGGCGAGGACAGCGTAATGAACCGAAACACGCCAACGGTCGGGCCCGCGACCGCGGGTCAGCTCGGATGGGTCGACTCCGATTCCGACGGCCTCCTCGACATTCTTGACGTGGACCCCATCGTTCGGGTAACGAAGATGTCGAGGAATGAAGACGGTAGCGCGGAAATACTCGGCTATGCACAGATCGTCCCGCTCCCGAACCGGAATCTATTGGGCGCGAGACACGATTTGACCCTAGCACGCGTCGCCTCGATCCAAGTCCGCACTAACGATGGGGACTGGGAAGCCGTGACTCCGGCAGATGGTACTCTCGGGGGCTACCGCGAGAATTTCGAGATCTCGCTGTGGTTCCGTCCGCGAGGCGGGCAGGCCGTTGAAATCCGCGCCGTGACCACTTATGGGAATACTAGAGTCAACACGACGGTTGCCGGGGAGCTCGAGTCATCCGACGCCGGACCCGCGGGCCTCGTCCTCACATCGGCGATACTGGTGGGCGTCGGAATCTCGATGTCTCTCCTGGCGTGGCACCGGCTTCGACGACGTTCCAGGCGTTGACCCTTGCCCTACCAACTGTCAACGGAGAATTTTGCGGAGACATAACACTCGTGCCATCGAGTGAATCGAGTCTTCCTCGCCTCAATCGCGCGTCCTACCGACCCAGGCGACTGATGACTCCCGCTGGCATAGTGCGTTGGAGCCAGTTCTCCGTTGATCGAATCCGGAGCTCAAGCGCCGCAGACCCTCCCCGCGAATGCCATACGGGATTACGGTTGGAGTCGATTGACAAGAAAGCAATCCCGGCACCGCTGTGTTCCACGACAAGGCCGCACTTGTCACATCTGGCACTACGAACCTTACCAACATCAACACTGTCTGGGTCTCGGGTGACCTCCTCAGTAATTATGAAAACGTCACAGTTGCACGGGAGGCACACATTGAACATGAGGCGTGGAAGCGGTACCTCTGATTGGGACGTCATCTGGCCTGTCTCACAGGCTTTGACGATTTCATCGATAGTCGCTGTAGACTTCACAAGCTCGGCTATATCGAGGCTCGCCCTGGGAACTAGCCGTAAGACTCGGCTTCGATTGGCGGTTTCACTAATCGTGCCAACCTCGTTGGCAAACAGACGAACAGATTCGGGGAAGAAACCGTCGACGATCCTAATCTTCGCAGCCGCCACAACCCCCTCTCGCAGATTCGCTACGCCGACGACCTCACCAGAGCATACGACTAGAGGGTTCCTAGCGCCGAAGCCTGGCCAGCCGACAATGTCACCCATCACCCGCAGCTTGGCATTCGTGGTCCCGACCAGCGGCTGGGGAGCAATCAGAGAGTAGAAGTCCACCTTCGCCCCATGCAGATCACCTTCCAGGGCCTTTCTCAAGATGCCCTTCGTTCCGTCGTAGTTGTTCAAAAGCAGGTAGTAGTTGTAGTCCTGTGTCTGGTGGAGAACGCTCAGAACCTGGGCGGCGTCCTTGGAATCTTGATCAGGTAGGGCACCGAAAGCGAGGTAGCTCGCGAACGCGTCGTGGAATCGGGAATCATCGAGGCGCAACTCGGGATCTATGAAGAAATGGCCCAGCTCATGGTGAATTACGAACCGGGATATGGCACGAAAGCAGGTCTTTCGACGAATCCAATGGACGGCCTCTACGAGCTCCGCAGCCGACTCGCGCAATGCCTTCGGGCAGTAAGCGACAATTCGCAGGCCGGGTCGAGCCCCCGGAATGCTTCTTAAGAGTTCATTCTCGTAGAACTCGGACCCAAGAATGGTTGCCAACCCAAGCGTCGCGAATCCTTCTGCTGAAACAATCCTTCCCGCCTCGAGATTCGAATACGTAATTGGCTGCCCTGTCTCCCAAAGGCGACGCAAGTAGTCCATGCTCGTGGTGTGGCCAATTTGGGTTCCGCGGCCCTGGATCTGGGCCATCTTCCTCGTGTTCACCGAGATTGCAAGATCCGGGAACGGTCGTGTGACCTCAATCCAACCGTTCCGCCCTGTGACTTTGGAGCCTTCCCCCGCGGTCTCCCGCTTGAGGATCGAGGCAAACTCGCTGTCCTCGGCGCCAAGGTCGACGAAAGGTAGGGGCATGTCGGAACCGGAACTGCTGCCGGTCATATCAAGTTTCCAAGGAACTGGACGTCATTCCCTGGGTGGCCCGCCGCGGCCTTGCTTCCATGAGCGACATGTCAGCGTGCTCCATGGCAGGCCTCTTCGGAGACGTTCGGACAGGAGGCCAGATTCTCATGCAACCCAATTCACGGGACAGTCGCTTCGGCGACTGTCCTCTCGTTCGCTCTCGCGGCAGACCGGACATCCTCGCGATTTCCGCTCGCGTTCACGCGATCTCGGACTCTGGGTGACATCCAGTGGGCGTTCCTCCCCTGAACGAGGCGCGCAACCGTCCCTTTCGTCTTGCGGTCGATCGCTTCGGGCGTTCCCCTCCACCTTCCACGCGATCGCGCGTCGCAAGGGATACTTGAAGACCCCGTGACAAGCGCGGGCGGGTCCACGTCACTTGGGGTACTTGCCCATGCCTGCCCTTGGGACGGAGAGGTTTCGGTGATGTTCGGGACGGACGGGGCGGTGGCAAGACGCTCGAGCATGTGCGAATCTCCCCTCTCGACGCTGTCTGAGTCCATGGGAATCTGCAGTCCGGGGCGGTACCCGAAGGACGCAAGAGGGAACCGGGACGCGCAAGATGAGCGACATAACGAATCGTCCGGCAACGATGCCAGACGAGCGCAAGAGTTCCAGTGGAAATGCTCAATGAGTTTACTTATACGAGAGGGGCGAATGCCGCGACTGTCCCGTGTTCACACGGGCCAAGCGGCGGTGCACGAGTCGGGGAGGGTGTGAGGATGGCGCAGGTGCCAAGATGTACGTTAGTTAGGGCCAGGGTTGCCGTGTCGTGTGTGATCGTGTTGGGGATGCTTGCCCTCCTTGCCCTTTCACGCGTTGTACAGCCTGGGGGGCCTGGTATGCCCCAAGGCGGGGAACCCAGCCCACCGACGCCTACCATCCAGCCACTGTTCCTGCCTCGGTATCTGCAACAGGGGACGATGTCCGGGGACGGGGACCCCTACCTGATGATGAGTGGAGGGGGCACCGCTCCGTTTTCCTCCGATGCGGCTTCCCCCGGCATGCCTCCTCTGGCGTGGCTGGCCCTGGCAATCCTCGGCCTGTGCATCCCCTTCCGGCACCGCCTACTCCGATCCCGAACGTCTCGAAGGTGGGCCAAGCTGGCCATCATCATCGCGGGCATCATGGTGCTTTCCGGAATGCCCTTCGCCCCGGCCGCCGCCGTGAGCGCCTCGCCTGCCCTCCCAGGCCCTCGCGACAACTTTGGCATCAGGCCAGGGATGGAAGGCATCGCGCCGCTGGTCGAAATCAACAGTCCTGCCCCGGGCGCCCTCGTCGGACCCTTCATGGATGTGACCGTCGTCTTCGCCGCGTTCAAGGCGAACGGGCCGGACGAGAGATCGTCCTTTGCGTTCAACGGAAGGGAGGTCCCGGGGAAGAACGTAGGGGACGTGCAGGCGGTCCGCCTCTACGTCTTCACCTCCTTCGAAGAGAGGGTCGCACCGGTGGCCATCGAGTGGAAGAACACGCCGCAGGCGAAGCAGGGAGAACACACGTTCGAAGCCGTGAGCCTCGCGCCGTTCACGGCGGGGGCGACGATCATCGTTTGCGCGGTCGCATTCCAAGGACAGCCGAACTCGGGGATTGGCCGGTCCACCTGCATGAACCTGGAGGTCAAGCAGACCCCGCGCGTGGAGTGCCTGTTCGGTCCCGAGACGTTCTACCGAACCAAGGGACAGCCCCGGGTCGAGA
>Ga0209619_10004334_pt1 | contig 10092 bp, 12 predicted proteins | sample Rifsed16ft3_FD_184011 | JGI IMG/M metagenome (GOLD analysis project Ga0209619, IMG submission 184011) | Soil microbial communities from Rifle, Colorado, USA - sediment 16ft 3 (version 2) | ecosystem: Environmental > Terrestrial > Deep subsurface > Rock core/Sediment | place: Rifle, Colorado... | reverse complement strand
AGAGTAAAAAAAACACTCTTGACCTTCCTCCTTATTAGCTGTGTTAAGCGCGCGCGGAGTAGCATAGTTGTTGCACTGCAGCCAAAAGATGGGGAACAGATAGGCCCTCACGATGTACTAATTTCCAGAATCGAAAGGGTGGACAGAAGGAAGGTGCACAGAATTCCAAATACATCATCAATGGATGAAACCGAGTACAGAGTAATGTTCTATACACCCAAGAAAGACCCCTCCTCATTCGCAGTACCATGCCCCAATTACAAGCTTCGTTTTGATCTTACAGAAAATGAATATCGGGAAATCATGAGCTCCGATGCAACTGCCATATTCTCTGTCAACTGCAGAAAGCGCTAGTTATCGTATATACCCACGATCATTATTATGGCCTTCTTCAGACTCGGGATTCTGATCTTCTCCAGATAAAACGGTCTTGTCTGGTTTGATTGCTGAGTAATCCAGAGCCACATTGAGTATCTTTTCGAGCATTTTGAGTATGGCCTTTGCAGCCTTTTCGTCAGCCCCAAATCCGGAAGTTTCTCCATACAGTCCAACACTATCCATACCGTACATTTTTGCGAGACCGAAGAGCAAACCGTTCATTCCTGTAATTGTACCTTCGCTCATAGTTTTCACATTATGAACTTGAAGCTCTCCCAAGAGCTCGGGGGAAGTCGCCGTCCCGTACACAGAAGGATCTTTTACCATCGCTCCTGTTATAAAGGCGCCAAGAGTAAATACCTTCTTCACTCCCAACTCACTGCCAATCTTAACTATCTTCTCGGAGACTATATGTTGTCCTTCTGCCGTCGTGGCCTGCGAATCTCCTGTGAAGATCAATAAGTTCGTAGTTTTTGACCAGAATAATTCTCCTTTCAGCAGTCCTGCCGTTCCATCTTCATAGATCTGAATCTGGGCCGGGAAGTATTTGGAATAGAGGTCTGCAATTTTGCTGGCTTTCAACGCCTGTGTAAGATAATATGGAGCAAGCCTTCCAACATAGCCAGTGTCGGGCATCCCGCAAATTAGCACCGGAACTTTTTCAGATGGCATCTCCAGAAACTTTAGCTGAATACTTTCCAACGCCGCTATGGTTTTACTGCAAGGGTAAATTCCTTTTGCTATCCGGCCTGACTGTTGCATAAGCTAGATTAACAATGTAAACGATCACCAGAAGACTTATGAGGGCGGTTGCTCCCTGTGACAGGCCAAAAGAGCCGAACGCAGTTTCATAGAGTTGCAGTGCGCTAAGAAAATAATTAAAGGCCCAGTGGAGCAAAACCGCTGCAAAGAATCCGTATTCTATATAAATCCATCCTAGAGCAAGCCCAGCAACGACCGATTCCGAAACCTTTCCTATCTGCCATACCCCGGGCTCATAGATTAGATGGGTAATTCCAAAATATATTGCGCTACCAACATTTAGCAGCAAAAGCGCTCTTCGGGTAAATCTTGTGCTTGGAAGATATTTTTTGGGAAACAATAAACAACCAAAACTTTGTAGCCCTTTGCTTCTGAAGGCAGCGATAACAGCAAAGACTCCAATTATAGAGAGCCTGAACCCGAACTCCTCTCGAAGCGGAGCGAGTGTAGCTTGTATAAAGAGCAATAATTGATCAGCATCTTTTAAGCCACCTGATGGTATTCCAAGATAGTTTTGCACAGAGACTAGCAGATTCAGTGTGAGAAATGTAACAGAGAATGTTACGGCAACTGCAATAAGAGGATTCTCTAAAGGTTTCGCATTACCTCTCAATACTGATATGATAGAAGCGCTAGGCATTTTTAGTGAAATCATCATCATAGCCATATAGACGAGCCAGAAAGCGACGAACACTGTAGAGAAAGATGTAATCACTGGTATTGAAATTGGTAGACCGAACACAAACGCAAAGAGCTTGTCAGTTGTGCTGTTTGGGTTATACGTTTTCCCTAATTCGCCATCATAAAATGCAATGGCACCAAGAGGCATCGCTAGGATCATCATGCTAAGCAACGCCACCGCTATGATTAGCAACACTGAATCAGCAAGATCCCTATGCATTCTGCTAGCACCCGTTCTCCTTATGGCTTATTATCAAACTCTTCTTGTACCATTGGGAATAGTGCTTTAGTAAATACATGGTAAATATCTAAAAACTTTATGGAAAAAGAAAAGATTATTATGCAAGCTAGATGGGCGTATCTTTTGCTATGTCGATCGATCGCAAGATCAGACTCGCTCTCCTACTCTTGGGGGTAGCTGCGGCCGTAGTAGGTACAGTTCTCGGAGTAGGGCCTCATCCATTCGATGAGATTGGCGGGCTAGAACCTCTGTAGAAAAACTGTAATGCCGGTGAGCGGCACTACAGTTCCCCCTTATTTTTCACCGACTCGGTCTGGGCAGTTGCAAGCGTCCTGAATCTTTGCAATGCAGTTTGGGTTTCAAACATCCAACCTAATTCATCTTCAAACATATGATGTGGCAAAGTAAATGTTGAACCGAATTGAGGATCGAGTACTAAAATTTCGATCTTTCGTTTCGAATCTCTGAGATTTCTTTGGAGGAAAGATAGGGCATCTACATACTGTGGAACTGGTAATACTAGGTCTGCAAGGTAGAAACCATCTTCAGAGGAATATGAATCAGACCAAGTGAATGGCAGTTTGGCGAAGGTATCCTGCACTGATAGCAGCTCATTTTCAGACACATTCCTTATCACTGCCTTTGCATGTAATATTGCATACTTGCGGATATCCTTAGGCTCGCCTATCCATCTTACCATGTACTTTGAGATAAAACCTCTGTTCGCTATGTGCGAGTGATAATGGTACAGAAGAGTCTTTACGTCTATCTTTAGCTTGTTCGCTATATCCACAAATTGGATGGCAGAGTCTTGCTGCAGCTCCTTCAGTATAAGGAGATCCTTCTTGTCAAATGGCATGATTTTGCTTATATCTGGTAGTTCGGGAATTAGCTTCAACCTATCAAGGGCCTCCCAGTCAATATCCCAAACACGCCTCCTGAAATTGTAAAGGTTTGGTTTCATTGAAATATGTCTCATCCATGAAAGATTATGTTTCTTGTATCTTCCTAGGATTCCACCTTCGACCAGTCCAGAAAGAAATCTCTCATGCTCTTCAAGCTTGGATCTAGGAACAGCGAATTGGGCAAGAAACCTCTCTTCAGGCATGGTTCTAGCAAAGTATGTCAAATAGGCCACATCAGCAAGAGCTCTTGCAATTTTAGACTCTTGCCCTCTATACCCCTCCTCAAAATCAAGAAAAGCCCAAGACCTCTCTAAATCAAGCTTCCCAAAATCAATACTAGCGTGTATCCTGATCCCCCTTTGTAGGAGTTGCTTTTTCAGTCTATGCCTTGCAGTTTCGATGGGGATTGAGAGTTCGTGGGCGATATCAGGTACGTTTCGAGGGCCTAGCCTAGCAACTACCTCTATTAGTCTGGTAAGCTCGTCAATTTGTTTCGAAGATTCCATTATTCAAACCCACTAATAGTATACCCTTCTATTAATTCCACCGCTCATTAATTGAAATATTACCGCTTGCACCAAATACGATAGAGATAGAGGTCATTTAGTCTTCACAGTTCTCTTAAAAGCGAACTCATAAGATAACTTTTTTGCCAAATCCTATTAGCCAATATGGATGATGTGCGTATTATCCAATTCATACTGATATGAAACTCCGCTGGTTAGAAAAAGATCTTCGCCGAATTTCAGGATGTTCCCCTATTGCTATCTGGCGAATTACCTCTGCAGCTGAGCCGAACGCTTCCTCCATCATGTTCTTCTCCATGACATTATGTATCGTTTGAGCCCCTTCCTTACCAAATACGAGCACAAGGTTCCCCTCTACACTATTCCATTCCTCAGTTCCCAATCTATTTGATTTTTCCGTAATATTCATACTGATTTACCATGTAGATTCTAAATATATATTCTGTGGATTTCAGGTCCGGATGCTAGAAGATCAACGTTGTAAGCTATTTCTTACTAAAATGACACCCATGATCACTCGGTGAGATTAGAAGACACTTTGTTCAGCTCTGAGATTTCTCCGTCCACTATTTTCTTGATTAAATTGGCACGAGGACCGAAGACCTCTTCAGTCTGACCTTCCTCGATAACCTTGAGTATTGTCTTGGTAGCTTCCCAGCCAAAGACCATTGCCAACCTTCGTTCTGCATGCTCTGGGTGCTTCACATGGGTCATTTTATTATTAGTGAATACACAATGGATATTATAAAAATATTATGTATAATCTATATTGTAACTATCCAAATGCTCTAACACATAACAATTTTTGACGGGATTATACGGAAGGCTACTTGTGTTGCGACTCTTCAAAGACAGGCTCGAGAACCATGCCAAGCCTGTCCGCAACCTTCCTCTTCTCTCTGAGCTCATTTAGCGCCTTGTCTTCCTGAAGTTTGTACAAATTGGCAGCAGCGTTTCTTGGGTGTAGTGCTAGGAAACTTGAAGAATTGGAAGGGTCTTTGATTATAGTGCCTTTGCCGATCAATGAATCAATAGCTGATTTGCCTTCAACCTTCAGCACCGAAAGAATCCTTTCCTCGTCGACACTACCGTTCTGCACCAAGTAGATGTAAATCCGTGCTTCATCCTTATTCAATCCAAGAATTTGCAAGTGTTCTATGAGTTCCGATTCTTTTCTCAAGCGGAAGACCTGCTGTAAGGCTTCGAGTCGTCCCAGAGGTACTGAAAATAGTTTGTAGCAAAATTCGCTAGCGAGGGATGGTCAGCCCATATTGCCACTGCTGAAGATGGTTCATCAGCTCCAAGCAGTATCAACACTTCCCTTGAATCACTAATCGCTCCTCCAGCGAACATTTGGCTTCTGACTCTGACTTCGCCCCACTTGGAGATGCTTTTCAGATGGTTTTCACCAGCATTTTCAGTGCACATCACCCTAATTCTCACGCCTTTGCTCTTCAAGGTCATCATCAACGGGGCTGCAAGATCAATGATGGCATCAAGAACCAGAGGAGTAGCGACCATCAACTCTGTCGTGCAGGATTCAAGCATTTCTTTCAGTTTGGTTAGAATGTTAAACTGCCCTCTTACGATCCAGATGTCCGGACGTTCCTTGCTTCCCCTCTTCTCAAACAGAGGGGATAGTTCGGAAATTACCTGAGTTTCGTTCTTCTTCCTGTCAGAGTCAATCTTCATCCTCATGGTTTCAAGAGATGTTGTTGGTGCCTTTGGATAGAACTTGCTCGGTCTGCTATGATCTGTCTCTATCCAACCCTTCCTTTCGAGGTTACTCAAAACATCGTAAACCTTCGAATAAGGAACATTGGACTGCTTGCTTATGTTTATGGCAGTCATCGGGCCATATTGGACCAAAGCCGAGTAAGTCTTTATTTCATAGCTCGTCAAGCCTAGATCGAGCAGAGCGCGTTCGGTCTTCTCGCTTATGGCCATAACACTTTTCCCCTTCGGAAGCGTTTGAAATGCTTATTAATTAACACCCAGTAATCCGTACCACCAACAGTGGTAATTATGGCCCAGCTTATTCATATTGAAAAACCGATTGAAACTAGCAAGAATAAGAATTTCATTAGGCAGACACAAAGCGTATGCCCTGATTGCTTGAAGATACTTCCTGCTAACGTCTTCGAAAGGGACGGCAAGGTCTTCATGAGCAAGATATGTCCAACACACGGTGAGTGTGAAGAGCTCTACTTCGGCTCCTACGAAATGTACAAGAAGTTCAGCACATATTGGATGGACGGAAAGGGTACACTTGCACCGAACGTGCCCATCGAAAAGTGTGCATGCCCGACGAACTGCGGACTCTGTTCAAACCATCTCTCGCACACAGGTTTGGGCAACATGATCATTACCAACCGTTGCGACCTCACGTGCTGGTATTGCTTCTTCTATGTGAAGAAAGGATTGGAAGGAGCGTACGTCTACGAGCCAACTATGGAGCAGATGACTGCGATGATCAGAACACTTCGCGCACAGCGGCCTGTTCCTGGAAATTCAATGCAGATCACGGGCGGCGAACCAACACTAAGGGACGACCTACCTGAGATAGTCAGTATGATCAAACGTGAGGGCGTCAGTCATGTGCAACTGAACACGAACGGCATCAACATCGCATTGCATCCTGACTTGGCGATGACTCTCAAGAAGGCTGGCGTAAGCAACCTGTACTTGAGTTTCGATGGAACAACTGCAAAGACAAATCCTAAGAATCATTGGGAAGCTCCGCATACAATCGAGGCATGTAGGAAGGCACATCTCGGAGTAGTCCTGGTCCCAACATGCATCAAAAGCATCAACGACCATGAACTCGGAGACATACTGAGATTCGCTCAGACCAACATCGACACTGTTCGAGCAATCAGTTACCAACCAGTTTCTCTCACTGGACGTATGTCCAAGAAGGAGAGGGAGAAATACAGAATTACCATCCCGGACTGCATTGAACGCGTCGAAGAGCAGACCAACGGCGAAGTAACAAAGGATGACTGGTTCCCTATTCCAAGCTGCTCACCAGTAACGCACTTTGTCGAAGCATTCACGAAGAAACCACAGTACGAGCTGTCGATACACTTCGCATGCGGCGCAGGAACCTATGTGTTCTTCGACCCAGAGACAAAGAAGCTCATCCCAATCACCAAGTTCGTTGACATCAAAGGCATGCTGGAATTCCTCGAAGAGAAGACGGAGGAGCTAGAATCTGGAGCAAACAGATATTTGATAGCGGCAAAGTTCCTCTCAAAGATCAACAGCTTTGTCAACAAGGAGAAGCAGCCAAAGGGCCTGAGCCTTGCAAAGCTCCTTACAGCAGCTCTATTGAAGCATGATTATTCGTCAGTAGGACAGTTCCACCTGAACAGCATGTTCCTCGGAATGATGCACTTCCAAGACAAGTACAACCAAGACGAGGAAAGATTACAAAGATGCGACATCCACTATGTAACTCCTGACCTGAGAATCATCCCGTTCTGCTCATTCAATGTTATACCAGAGTGGTACAGGGACAGGATTCAGCAGAAATATGGCATTCCAATAGAGGAATGGGAGAAGAAGACCGGAGAGAAGCTGGAGCAGAGACTGTATAGAGGAACCATGAGAAGAAACATACAGAAGCACGAAATGAACCAGATGGCCTGCGCGACACAGGCAGCCCACATAGAGCCTATTACAGGCACTTGATTTTTTGACGGTTAACGGTTCATGGAGCGCAAGTTCGAGCCTCTAAAAGGTTTAGAGAAGCTCTACATCCGAGGAATTTCTCTTACTCCCTCTAGCCCTTCTGTCAGGTTCGACGAAACTCTTGACCTTACCGTAAGATTTTCGCTTGCTGGAGGAGCCAGAGATGCTTTTAACCAAGAAACTTGGCATAAAGCATATGAGAACTGGGATAAACTGTACAGAATGACGTATAATGTAGGAATAAAGAAGGGCAAAGTCATTCCGACAAACCTTGTCACTCAAAAATTTGTTAGAAAGGCATCATTTTACTGGACGCGCAATCCCGATTTGAATCCTGATTACAGCAAAAAGATCTGGGTAATGATAATACTTGAAGGGAGAGAGCCGACCATACCTAAAGATGAAGGCAACAGTAGAACGATGTTGTTTGATGTTGAAAAGGCCTTCCGCGTTTTAGGCTCCGATCTAGGAAAGGGAAAACAAACTCTCAAGGCGTATGCGAAGGCAAGCTGGGGAAGGCACATATTTGGGGAGAAGGGAAGCACAAAGAAAATTTCTGTTCCAATAACGGTGACATGCAAGTAAAATGACAAGCGGGAGAAAAAACAGAACGAAGGTTGACATAACCTACAGTATATTGTCTACTGCAAAGAATGGATCCCTCAAGACGCATCTGATGAGGGAGGCGAATATGAATTCTATGCAGATTACAAAAATGCTCGACACATTAGTCAGCAATGGTTTGATCTATGTAGCAAATGGCAAAGGATCTGCTATATATCAGACTACTCCAACTGGGGAGCAGTTCATCACAAGGTATGAAGACCTTCTGCGGTTAATGGATAATTCAGCTAACGGAAGGCAAATAGAGCTACGTCAGAAGCTTGTTAAGTGATTTCTTCGCATCCTTAATCTCTCTGGCAATCCTCCTTCCCATACTCATCGGCTCATCATAAATCAGGCTAAAGTACGGAGAGCCCGCAATGTACAGATTGGTTCCCGCAACTATTCTTGCAGAATATTCGAAGGTAACAAATTTGGCATCTTCGTCGTAAATCCCTTCGATGCAGAAAGGCCCTATCATCCCCGGTGGGACATGCGTCTCTACAGCCTTAACAAATCTCTCGCCCATCTGGTAAGCCTCTTCGAGGAGAGATTCCCTTAGTACCAACGGGATGTTTCCAACCACGATGTAGGAAGGTAACAGTCCTTTCTGATGTTCTGCAGGTATTCTTCCGATTCCATCTACCGTAGTTTCATATCGCCTGTCGATGCCAAAGAACTCCAATTCCTTCTTCAATGGAGAATAAAAGTACTGGAAGTATACTGGAACTCCAACTACATACTCCTGAATGAAAATCGGCGTCTTTTTGTCGATGATACCTTTCTTTTGAAGTTCTTTTACATTCTTCCAGTATGATTTTTCGTCATTTGCAAGGAAGTACCCTAAACCTCCTTTCGCCCCCGGAAGTTTTGCTATGACCAAACGGTCAATTTTGTCTGGCGACGAAAACGTCTTTGGAGAACGCAAGTTTGCCTCTCTGGTAAGCCTGTCCTTTAACTCTCTGTCGGCTTCCCAGCGGAGTATGTACCTGTTGCCAAATATCGGAACATCTAATTCAGTTTCAACCTTTTCTATTCCAACTTCAGAAATTAATGTCCCATGCGGAATTATTATCGAGTCCCTCTTTTTCAGAAATGCAATATTTTTTGGTTTTGTAATGTCTGCAAATTCGTCAAGAACAAGAAAATCGTCTATGAACTTGAACCTTCTGTAGAATTTCTCTCTCCTCTCCTGTGTCACAACCAGAGTCCTGAAGCCCTCATCCTTCGCTCCTTTCAGAACTTGCAAAGCACAATGCGAACCTAAAGTTGCTATTGTAACCATCTACGTCACCAAGTCGGCAAGCCTCTTGTGCTTTATACCATCTTTAATCTCCATTGCAATTCTTCTTCCCGTGCCAATAGTTTCCCCATGGTAGTACTTGCTGTAAGGGCTTGTTGTAGTAAGTATGGGACTTCCAGGCATTCTCGGAGATACGTCGAATACAACGATGTCAAGATCAACGGTGACGACGCTCTGCAAGGCGAAAGGCCCTATCGGACCCGGGGGGTATTCCTTCTTGACGGTTTTTGCAAACTTCTCCCCAATTTCAAAGACCTTTTCCAGCATCGATTCTCTTATTGTTGCTCCCATATGACCTATCTCTATATTCTGAAGTTCAACATCGATTTCGAGCTGCTGTCTTGCTGGATAGGAAACAAAGTCGTTCAAATTAGTCTGGAGTCTTCTGTCTATGCCGAGGAACTCCACTTCGTCTTTTAATGGCGAATAGAAGTAATTGAAGTTGAAGTAAGTGCCTATAACTAATTCTTCGATAACAGCTTTTTCAAGGTCCGCCTCCCTAATGAGACCTTCTCTGATCTTCTTTTGAGATTTCTTCTTGAAGTCTTCATACGAATTAGCGATAAAGAATGCTCTCTCTATCTTCCTCTTAGCTTCCTGTACCTTTACTATTACAGGCCTGTCAATGTTCTTCGGGTTCTTTATCCTTGCAGGAGTTCTTACCCCAGCCTTGTCCAAGAGGTAATATTGATTCTTGGGGGCAGTTCGCTCTTCAGTCCTGAGTAATGCTCTGTTGCCAAACATGGGAACCCTGAACTTATTCTCTATCGAATCATAATCTACATATGTCGAAAAAGCTCTGTGAGGGACAAAAATGACATTTCTCTTGACTAGATCTTTCTGAACCGCATCGTTGGCAATCATAGAAAACTTATCAAGTATTATGACATGGTCAACAATCCTCTTGAAAGCCTTGTATGGCTTCTCCCTGCCCTTCTGGCAGACAACGACAGTATTGAAACCTTCGTCTTTTGCACCGTCTAAAATATCAAGCGCTGA
>Ga0209619_10004333_pt1 | contig 10092 bp, 9 predicted proteins | sample Rifsed16ft3_FD_184011 | JGI IMG/M metagenome (GOLD analysis project Ga0209619, IMG submission 184011) | Soil microbial communities from Rifle, Colorado, USA - sediment 16ft 3 (version 2) | ecosystem: Environmental > Terrestrial > Deep subsurface > Rock core/Sediment | place: Rifle, Colorado... | reverse complement strand
TCAGTGTTTGTACGGCGAACAAGCATAAACGCAGATACGCCAACTACAATGATCAGCAAAACGATTAAGATTCTTTTGTTCTTTCTGAAAAACTCACGCATTGTTTCCTCCGCGAGGGGCTGCCCCGCCAAATTTCAAATTCTACCCTACAAATGTGAATTCACGATGAATTTTGAGGGCAGACATTATGGAAATCCAGCATAGTAATAATTGTGATGATTGTCGTCCACGTTGGTGACATATAAGCCTTTGGACATCATTTAAGTTTGGGTATCATGATATTGAAACCCGTCTCTTCCCTGTGCCGGAGGAATTATGCAATCCATACCGAGTGAAACCCTGATCATCGACCGCAAGGCCCGTGCAAACATGCCTTTCTATGATCTCGATCTGCGCCCCCCCACTTTGCGCACGTGTGATTTTGAAGATGTGGTCATAGATTTCAGCACCGAACGCGCCATGCTCGAGGCGGCGCGTTGCATTCATTGCCCGGACCCGGCTCCCTGCATGCTGGCCTGCCCCACGCACAATGATATTCCATCCGCAATGTGGTTGATCGAACAGGGACGCTTTTCAGATGCTGCCGACCTTTACCATCAGACCAGTTCCCTGCCTGAAATTTGCGGGCGTGTTTGCCCACATGAAGCCTTATGCCAGGGGTCTTGCGTGCTCAACAAACATCACACGCCCGTCCTTACCGGAGAATTGGAAACCTTTGCTGTGGATTACCAGCGCCGCAACGAAGGCCGCGTCATCCCGCTCGCTCCTCCCACGGGAAGGCGGGTCGCCATTATCGGCGCGGGACCTGCCGGAGTTGCTTGTGCAGATCAATTGGTGCAGCGCGGACACGAAGTGACCATCTTTGAATCAAAGCCCGCGCCCGGAGGCTTGCTCGTTTACGGCATCCCGAATTTTAAACTACCAAAGGATGTCTGGTTCGAGAAATGGGAGGAGTTCGAACGCGCCGGTGTTAAATTCGTCGGAAACGCCTACATTGGAAAAGACAAAACCATTGATGGTCTGTTCAACGAAGGATTCAGCGCGGTCTTTATTGGCGTTGGATCGGAGGTGGATGCGAAAATGGAAAACACCCCGGGAACGGACCTCCCCGGCGTCTACGAAGCGACCGACTTCCTCATCCGCGGCAACGTGGATCCGAAGCTGCTTCCTTCCGAGATGACCCGGCCGCTCGAGGTCGGCAAACGCGTGGTGGTCATCGGCGGCGGTGATACGGCAGCGGATTGCCTGCGGACAGCATTGCGCTTGGGCTCGGAAGAAGTGACCTGCCTCTACCGCCGCACGGAAAAGGAAATGCCCGGCGGCAAGACAGACCGCGCCATGGCAAGGGAGGAAGGCGCAAAGTATCGCTTCCTCACTCAGCCCATAAGATTCATGGCAGGGGAGAATGGCCGCCTCGCGGCCGTGGAATGTCTTGAAATGAAACTGGGCGAACCCGATGCAAAAGGCAGACGCAAACCCATCCCTATAGAAGGTTCGAACTTCAGTGTTGCGTGTGATACAGCTGTGCTTGCACTTGGCTACTGGCCTGATCCCATCATCGGAAAGACTACACCGGATCTTGAAACACATGACTGGGGCCTGATCACCGCAGATAAAAAAACAGGCTCAACCTCGCGCGAGGGCGTATTCTCCGGCGGAGACTGCGTCACCGGACCCGATCTTGTGGTGACCGCGATGGTCGCGGGGCGCAAAGCGGCATGGGCCATAGACGAATACTTGAAAAACAAAAAGAGCTAACCTGAAAACTTGCTGAGGGCAGGTGAAATCAGAACTGACAGGCCATAAATCCTGTCAGTTCTTGTTTATGATTATAATGCCTGCATGCTTTATCGGCTCCTGCGCATACTTGACTTTCTGGCTCTGACCCTTGCAATCGTCTTCGCCGCCGGTGGCGATTCGCCAAAACTAACCGGAGACCCCGACCGTGTCCGTTTTTTCACACGCGACATAGAATTTGATTATCCGAACTGGGTGTGGAACGCGACGTGGATAAAACTCGAACAGGGTGCACTGGGATTGCCTTACCTGTTCGACCGCGGCACAAACAAACAGATCGTATTCGAATACCTGCACGCCACAGAACAGCTCATACAGACTGAGATCCGCATCGAACAGATTTTTGCTGACCCGGCCATACAAGACAAAGACTCAACCAGCATGTTCCTGCGTGCGCAACGCGATGAACTCATTGCGCGCCAAAACTCCCTCGCGCCGCTGGCCGAAGCAACATTGCAAAGCCAGATCAGCGAAGCGCTCGCAGAACTCGATCTCACAACAGGCGGTCAGCCATTGCCGCCTGTCCTCTATCACATTTCCTCCACACCTCTGGCGTTGATCGTTTCTCCGCGAGATCACATTCACCAGATCGCGAACATCTCCGTCCTGCCCACACTCACGCTCGACGAACAAATTAGACTCGAAGGCGAAGTCGCGAAATCGCTGAATGTTTCCACGCTGACCGTCCCGATTGGCGGCGTGGGCGTATACCCAACCATGGTGACTGAAACCACTGACCTGCACTGGACACTTGAAACCATCGCGCACGAATGGACCCACAACTACCTGACTGTTCGTCCGCTTGGGGTCAATTACAGCACGACTCCCGAGCTACGCACGATGAACGAGACGGCCGCATCCATCGCGGGAAATGAAATTGGAAACTACGTCCTTCAAAAATATTATCCGGAATTACTCGTATCATCCGCTTCGTCTCCGCTCAGCGCCAGCCGGAACCAGCTTTCGTTTAATGAGCATCTTCCCCCTTCAAACGGACTCGACGACCCGCCACTGTTTGACTTCCGCGCCGAAATGCATGAGACGCGCGTCACGGCAGATCAACTGCTCACAGAGGATAGAATCGAAGAAGCGGAAACCTACATGGAAAAGCGCAGGCAGCTCTTCTGGGAAAACGGGTATCTGCTTCGTAAACTCAACCAGGCCTACTTCGCCTTTCATGGAGCCTACGCCGATGTCCCTGGCGGCGCGGCGGGAGAAGACCCTGTTGGCCCTGCCGTCCGCGCTCTCCGCGAACAAAGTGACTCCCTTGCATATTTCATCAACACCATTGGGCGGATGACTTCCTTCGAACAGCTTCAGCAGGCAATTGAGTAAGAGAGCGTGAGGCACGATAGACTGGACCCAACATGCGCAAAATCTCCGCTCTTATCTTTCTTTCTCTTCTTATCACTGCCTGCACTGCCGCGCCCTCATCACCTGTTGTGACTGCACCCGCGGTTCCAAGCCTTATTATCCCAACACCTCCCGCCTGCACAACCATCCTAGCTGAGCCCACACCGGGAGCGGACACTCCATCGCTCTTCCCAGCGGAGAGCGAGGAAGACCATGTACGCGGCGCGGAAATTCCAATTATGACGATCATGGAATACAGCGATTATCAGGACCTGAGAAGCGGCCTATTCGCGGAGGTAGTGGATCGATTGCTTGAAGAACATCCGGACGACGTGCGCGTGGTGAGTCGCATCTTTCCGCTGATCAGCATCAACGATAAAGCCGCCCTCGCCGCGCAGGCCGCGCAGGCTGCCCAGGAACAGGGTAAATTCTGGGAAATGCACGATCTGCTCTACGGGGGACAGGAGAACTGGGTCAAGCTGCCCGTGGAGGATTTCACACAATGGATCTACGCGCAGGCGTCGGCTTTGGAAATGAACGTGGATCAATTCAAAGTGGATTTGAACCGCGCAGACATCGTCGCCAGGATCCAGCAGGCCTGGGAAGATGGCCAGAAGATGGGTTTGCCGGGCACGCCGCTTGTCCTCATCAATGGGCAGATCTACGCCGGGCCGCGTGATTACAGTAGTCTAAATGACATCCTTCAATTGATCCTGCTCGGGAAACGACAATTTACATCCTGTCCACTCGTTACAGTTCAAAGGAACAAACAATATATTGCCGCCCTGCACACGGAAAAGGGCGATATCCTGATCCAACTGTTTGCAGATAAAGCGCCCATCACGGTCAATTCGTTTCTGTTTCTTGCACGCCAGGGCTGGTACGATGACATCACGTTCCACCGCGCCATCCCCGATCTCTTCGCGCAGACCGGCGACCCAAGCGGGACAGGGAAGGGCAATCCCGGTTATTACATCATCACTGAGTTTGATCCAACACTGAAGTTCAATAAGCCCGGAAGGGTTGCCATGGTCAACTCGGGCCCGGACACGAGTGGAAGTCAGTTCTTTATTACCTTTGCGCCCGCCGCGCAGTATGACGGTCAATACACAATTTTTGGAGAAGTGCTAAGCGGCATGGAAGTACTTGAGGCGCTGACGCCTCGCGATGCACAGCCAGGGACTGAAACGCCACCCGGCGATAAATTATTGAGCGTGACAATTGAAGAGAAATAAATTAAGATAACCTTATGCCCTTAACTCACCCATCGTCCATTGCGAGTGATGGCGATCTTGCCCAACTCGTCGGGTTGCGCCACAAACACTTCATCCTCACACTGCAAGCCGGCGCGAAATTTGAAACGCATCGCGGCATCCTTCAACACGATGACTTGATCGGTAGACCCTGGGGCACACAGGTTTTCAGTCATATGGGTTCGCCATTTTTCCTATTGCAGCCTTCTCTCGCCGACCTGCTCACAGAACTGCCGCGTACTACGCAGATCCTTTATCCCAAAGATATCGGCTTCATTCTCGTCACAATGGGCGTAGGCCCCGGTCAAAAAGTAATGGAGGCAGGTACCGGCTCCGGCTCGATGACCACTGCGCTGGCTTACGCGGTCGGGCCTGAGGGACGCGTCATCTCTTATGAAGTCAAGCAGGATGTGCAGAATCTGGCGCGCAAAAACCTGACCCGCTTCGGACTTGATTCACGCGTGGACTTCAAGCTGCGCGACATTGCCGAAGGCTTCGATGAAACCGCTGCCGACTCCTTCTTCCTCGATGTGCCGAATCCGTATGACTACATCGCACAGGTGCGGGCCGCGCTCAAGCCCGGTGGGTTCCTGTGTTGTCTGATCCCAACCTTCAACCAGGTGGAAAAAACCCTGCAGGCATTGCGTCAGGACAAATTTGCGTTCGTGGAGGTATGTGAGCTCCTGCTGCGATATTACAAACCCGAGCCCTCGCGCATCCGCCCCACGGATCGAATGGTTGCGCATACGGGATTCCTGGTTTTTGGCAGGAGGATCGAGCCAGGTGAAGATCCGCGCGGAAAAGAGTTATCCAAAGAGGCGGGCATGGATGGTAATCAGGAGCAAATTTGATGCGCCGCCTGTTCCGCCGCCATATTCGTAAAACACTGGCTCACGATGTTTCGCCCATTTTGCAGGAAGCAAACTTCGTCTTCGAGAAGGGCGAATATGGACGCGCCGCGGAACTCTTCGAGCGCATTGCTCAAACCGCCGATGCGCGCGGCGGAGCGCGCGCTCCGCTCTTTCACCTCCAGGCGGGACGGGCGCGCATCCTGGCCGGGCAGACTTCACTGGGAATGCCATCTCTCAAACGCGGACTTGAATTACTCGCGCAACGCGGGCAATTCCCGCGCCTGCGTGGAGCAGGGAGGCGCGTTATTGCAGAGCTCAATGAACGCGGGCTGCAAAACGAAGCCTCCGAAATGGAAACATGGCTGAAATCTGTTTTACCATCTATGCCTTCTTTTGATGTGTCTGAAATGCCATCGAAAAAAACTGTTCTTCCAACGCATTGTCCCTCCTGCGGCGCGGCAACACGACCGGATGAAGTTGTATGGCTGGATGAAGTCACTGCCGAGTGTGCGTACTGTGGAAGCCCCTTAAGAGCAGAAACTTAACCACTGAGACACGGAGTCACTGAGACCCTTTAATAATTTCCCCGTGTTCCCAGTGTCTCAGTGGTAAAAATGAAACTCACCGAAGAATATATCTCGCAACGCTTACAAGAAGCCATCGAATCATTAGGCACATCATCCGATGGTTTTTCAGAAGTGGAGTTGAATGAAGAAACGCGTCTTAAGTGTGCAGCGGTGCTTGTCCCACTCGTGTGGCACGCTGACGAGTGGCATTTGCTGTTCACGCGTCGCACGGATAGTGTTGAATCGCATAAGGGACAGGTCTCGTTCCCCGGCGGCGCGTGCGATGAAGGGGAGAAGACGCCTGAAGAAACCGCTTTGCGCGAAGCAGGAGAGGAGATCGGCATTCAGCCAAATGACATAAAGGTACTGGGCAGGTTGGCCAATCTCGTGACCATCACTTATTTCCGCGTGACACCTGTCGTTGGCGTGCTACGGTGGCCCGCTGTTTTCCGTGTGGGAGGACATGAAGTGGCGCGCGTCTTCACGATACCGCTTGCCTGGCTGGCAAACCCGTCCAACCGGTGGCAGTTCGAACTTCCGGGCACGAGGCGCAGCCTCATCGCTTTTCATCCCTATGATGGCGAATTGCTGTGGGGCGCGACGGCGCGCATGACGGTCGATTTTCTGACTGTGCTGGGGCTATGATTTTTTTTTACGGTGAGAGCACTTCAAAAATCACGGCTTGATCATCGCGATAGACTTCTTTCAATCCAGGGTCTTCAGCAGCGATTTGCAGGAAATCTCCGTGGTTTAGATCGGTGTGAATGTACCGGGAGGCAAATGTGGTGGCAATAATATGTGATGGATTTTCCACATCACCCTGAGTGATCTCCACCCACAGATCATAGAGGTCAGAGTCATACAGCTGCAAATAAGTGGGGTCAAGACCGACGAGATAAGTGTTGTGCGTGTTGTAAAAGAACAGACGCGGAAAGTCATCCCAATCCGTCTGGAAGACGCGCGAACCCGCCGGAGTATGATTCTCCAACCATGCGGATGCATTTGCGTACAAGCCATACGGCTTTGACCCGTCCATCGCTGCGCGCGCAGGGAAAACTGACCGGGCAATACTGAGGGCGACCGCCAGCGAGAGCAGGATCACGGGAAAGTCAGCCCGCAGTGGGAATGCACGGCGGGTGGAATTGGCTGCTTGAACGGTATCAGGCTCGGGGCTGAAAAGAGGCGCCCATGCAAACGCCGCGAAGATCAGAGCAAACGGAGGAAAGTATTCCACAAAGCGACGCGCCTGAAAGAGCATGAGTCCAAAAAGCAGGGAAACGAACAGACCCAGCGCGCTGCGCGAGTCCATTTTACGGCCGGAGAGTCCCAGGGCGAGCGTGCCACTGGCAAACGCAATGAGCGCTGGAAGTGAGTTGTCCAATAGTTGTTTTGTATCGTAGGGATACCACTCGTTGCCCACCCGCACGGAGGTGGCATCTGCAAGTTTTGGCAGCATATGATGGTAGGAAAAGATCAAATTATCCGGGAAATATGGATTAATGATCATCCCCAAAATAATTCCACCGGAGATGTAAAGTAAAGGACGAAATTCAAACCGGCGTTCCGTAAGCGCGACCGCCAGGAAATGCAGGACCGCCAGCGCGAGCAGCAGGGGAAAAGCATCGTACATCCAAACATAGACGAACGCCAGGATCGCCAGATGCCTGTGTTTGCCTTCCAGAAGCCACGCATATGCAAGCGCCAGAACGGCAAGTGAAAGCGATTGGGCGCGTGTGATGCTCATGCGATAGAGAAATGCATCGGAAATACCCAATAATGCCAGCCCCCACAACCACGCGAACGGAACGCGTTGGCGATGGAACAGGTACCACACAGCCAGGAACGCCAGACTGGCAAAGGTGACTGCCGCCCATTTTGCGCCGATACGCAAATCGCCAAATGTGAACGGGATCAGGGCGACATGGAAAAGAAAGTGATGATCGTAGAATTCGCGCTCATTTAGGATGCTCAGCGGCAGGAAGACAAAGTCCGGCTTGAGTCCTTCGGTCCGCATGAGCCAGGCGAGTTTGATATGGTAGAAGCCGTCGTTATCGGGCATGTCAGGCGTGGCAAACTGGATGAGTGCCATGCCCAAAAAGAATAAGAGAAAAAGTGCGAGTGGAAGTAGTCGTTTTTGCATGAATGCATTCTGCCGCTTATGATTAGCAGATAGTCTGGAGGCTTTCAATTCTCCAGACTATCTCTTTGGTTGTCAGGCTGCAATGCCTGGGAGTTTATCCGCCATTGTCATTGCCACCGCCGCCATTGTCGTTATCGCCACCACCGCCGTTGTCATTGCCGCCGCCATTGTCATTTCCACCAGTGCTGGAATTATCGTCATTGGAGTTGGCATCATTCGAATTATCAGCATTACCATTGTCATCATTGGAGTTGGCAGCGTTGCTGTTATCGTCGTTGGAATTTGCATCGTTACCGTTATCGTCGTTGACGTTGGCATCATTCGAGTTGGCAGCGTTGCTGTTATCATCATTGGAATTTGCATCATTACCGTTGTCGTCATTGGCGTTGGCATCATTTGAGTTGGCGGTGTTGCCGTTGTCGTCATTGGCGTTGGCATCATTTGAGTTGGCGGTGTTGCCGTTGTCGTCATTGGCATTGGCATCATTTGAGTTGGCGGCATTGCCGTTGTCGTCATTGGCATCGTTGGAATTAGCGTTATTACTGTTGTCATCGCCAAATTGGGGCAGCGTGGATAAATCCTCCGTGCTGGGTGTCTCTACACGGGATACAGTGAACGAACCGTCCGGATTGACGACACCTTCCACTTTAACTCGATCACCGGCGTTAAATGGACCGTCGCGCACGACAGCAGGATCCACAGTAACCGTCTGACCGTTGATAACCCACTGATCACCGGCAATACTTTCCACCATCCCTGTGAAAGCAACAGGTATTGCCTCCACTTTTCCACCCCCGGTGTTGGGCGCGGCTGCCCCGCCACAGGCGCTGAGCAAAAGTGTGGAGACGGTCAGGACAAATAGGAGTAAACGAGCAGTTTTTTTCATCATATACCTCTTCATTGATTGGATTTCACTTATATGGTCGCTTTGTGCACTAAAAAGATACGGGGATGGAAAGGGAAATATATGTTGAGGTTTCATTTTGGCTTTTGGTATTCGGTGTGACCGGTATCATCCATCACCTCCAGGGTTTTCATAAATCCTTCCCTGCAGAAAACAAAAAACTCCCCGGCCAAAATCGGGGAGTCTGCAATTGACGAGAGATTTACTCTTCGCCTTCTTCTTCCTTCTTGCCACGCTCCACAGCGAGTTCGGGCTCCGCTTCTGCCGGTGCAACTTCCACCCCAGGAACAGCGACGGGCTCTTCCTCCACCTTGGCAAACGTAGCTACAGCGACCATGGTTTCGGGGTCGGTAAGGATGCGGACTTTATCCGAAACATGAAGGTCCTTCACGCGCATGCCATCACCCGGACGGGCCAGGGCAGCAATATCCACTTCAATTTGTTGAGGCAGGTCTGTGGGAATACATTCCACTTCAAGCTCTTCGATGTTGCGAACCAGAACGGCGTTGAAATCCTTCACCGCAAGGGACACACCTGTGAAGTTCAAGCGAACACTTGCGCGGATCTTCTCGGTGAGAGACACGGCCATGAAGTCCACGTGCAGCAGGCGGTTCTTGATGTAATCGCGTTGCTTCTCACGAACCAGAGCAGGATACTCCGTGCCATCCACGTCAATCGTTACCAGGCTGGACAAAGTGAGTCTCCCCAAAGCCAGCGACGCGCTGTGGGCATCCAAGGAAATGTTTATTGGTTCGGTGCGGCGCCCATAGATCACCGCGGGCAATTTGCCGTCGCGGCGCATGGCTTTCACCTGCTTGCCAATCACATCACGCCTGGTAGCCTTTAATACAACTTTCTCCATCTTTACTCCTCGAGCGCCTCTCATCCCGCCGATGGCGGGATTACCTTCGCTCTTTGAATAGAATTTCTGCAAAGCGGCTCGCGTACACGTGCCGCATACATTCAAGAATTATTCTCTCCCGAACAAAGTCCTTCCGAGCAAAAGCATCAGGCCAGCGAACAGACCTCCGACCAGACCCGCGATCAAAGCGGATCGCGAATCCATCAGAGTCGTCACATCGCCATTTATGTTTTGCCCAAGAAGGAGGACTGTACGCGCATCCTGCACATGGATGTCGCGTCCCACCACCAAACCGGCAATGCCATGACGGACATCTGCGCTTCCCGCGATGATGGCGACTGTGTACCCGCTAACCGATGCCTTCTC
>Ga0209619_10004331_pt1 | contig 10093 bp, 9 predicted proteins | sample Rifsed16ft3_FD_184011 | JGI IMG/M metagenome (GOLD analysis project Ga0209619, IMG submission 184011) | Soil microbial communities from Rifle, Colorado, USA - sediment 16ft 3 (version 2) | ecosystem: Environmental > Terrestrial > Deep subsurface > Rock core/Sediment | place: Rifle, Colorado... | reverse complement strand
AGGCGATCCGCCGGCGCCGCCGGCTCAGTGCCCTGTCCGATGCCGTCAGGGCCATTCACTTCCCCCAGACCGAGGAGGAGCTCGGCGCGGCCCGGCGCCGCCTCGTCTTCGACGACTTCTTCCTCTTCGAGCTCGGTCTCGCCATCCGCCGCCAGCGAGAGGGGCGGCAGCGCGGCATCGCCATGGCGCCGGCCGGCGAGCTGGTCGCGCGGTTGCGCCAGGCGTTGCCGTTCCGCCTGACGGCAGCCCAGGGGCGCGTGTGGGAGGAGATCCGCCGCGACCTGGCGGCGCCCCACCCGATGAGCCGGCTGCTCCAGGGCGACGTCGGCTCGGGGAAGACGATCGTGGCGGCCCTGGCGATCCTGACCGCCGTCGAGGCCGGCTACCAGGCCGCGGTGATGGCGCCGACGGAGATCCTGGCCGAGCAGCACCTGCTGACGCTCCGGCAGTGGCTCCCGTCACTCGGCGTGCCCGTCGAGCTGCTCACCTCCGCGATCAAGGGACGTGAGCGGCAAGGGCTCCTGGACGGCGTGAAGTCCGGCGAGATTCCCTGCCTCGTGGGCACGCACGCGCTGATCCAGGAGGGCGTGGAGTTCCGGCGGCTCGGCCTCGTCGTGGTGGACGAGCAGCACCGCTTCGGCGTCGCCCAGCGGGCCACGCTGCGGGAAAAGGGGGACAATCCCCACGTCCTGGTCATGACCGCTACGCCGATCCCCCGCACCCTGGCGCTGACCCTCTACGGCGATCTGGACGTGTCGGTGATCGACGAGATGCCGCCGGGCCGGCAGCCGGTCCTGACCGTGGCGCGCCCCGAGGGCAAGCGCGCCCAGATCTACGCCTTCCTCCGGCAGCAGATCAAGGAGGGCCGCCAGGTCTACGTGGTCTGCCCGCTGGTGGAGGAGTCGGAGGCCATGGACCTGAAGGCCGCCACTGAGATGGCGGATCGCCTCCAGGAAGAGGTCTTCACGGATCTCAAGGTGGGTCTCCTCCATGGCAGGCTGAGCTTCGCCGAAAAGGAAGCGGCGATGCGGGCCTTCAAGGACGGCCAGACCCACATCCTGGTCTCCACCACCGTCATCGAAGTGGGGATCGACGTCGCCAACGCCTCCGTGATGCTGGTGGAGCACGCCGAGCGCTTCGGTCTCTCGCAGCTCCACCAGCTCCGCGGGCGGGTGGGTCGCGGCCCTTGGAAGTCCTACTGCATCCTGCTCGGGTCGGGGAAGCTCTCCGCCGAGGCGCGCCGCCGGATCGACGCCATGACTGAGACCCAGGACGGCTTCAGGATCGCCGAGGTGGATCTGGAGCTGCGGGGTCCCGGCACCTTCTTCGGCACCCGCCAGTCGGGCCTCCCCGAGTTCCGGGTGGCCGACCTCCTGCGTGACGGTCGTGTCCTGGAGGAAGCCCGTCAGGAAGCCTTCCCCCTGGTTGCTGCCGATCCGAGTCTCCAGCGGCCGGAACACCGCGCGTTGCGCCAGGCGCTGCTCGCGCGCTGGCGCGGCAAGCTCGATCTGGCCTCGGTCGGATGAGCCCACCCCGCGCACTCATCGAGGCCCTGGCCACCGCCGCTCCCCGCTTTTCTCCCGACGAGCGAAAAGGAAAACTGCGCCTCCTCGACGAACTTGCAGAGTGCCCGATCACGCAGCCGGATCTGCTCCTCCGCTTCCACGAGACGCTCTGCTTCCTCCAGGCGTATCCCGACGACCGGGCGGTGCTGGCGCGCGTCGACCGTGCCCTGGCGGGGTTTCAGGCCCGCGTCGAGGGCCTCGGCGTTGCCGCGCGGCAGGAGCTCCACGACTCGGGCGTCGCCGGGACGACGCTGGACTACCCGTTCGGGTTCCCGATGACTCTCTGGCTGACGTCGCGCTTTCCGGCGGACGTGGACATCGCCTGGAGGAAGTTCGAGGGAGCCGACCGGATAGATGAAGCGCTCTCGTTCCTCGTCGCCCATGCCGAAGACGACGCGCTGAGCGAGGGGGGCCTCGGCTGGCGGAAATGGCTCGCCGTCGCCAAGGGGGGGCGCCGCCTGAGTGATCTCCAGGTCCTCATGGAGCTTGTAGAGCAGGCGCAGCTCCCCGAGGCGACGCGCGACTGGCTCTTCGAGAGCCTCGAGCTGCCGATTCAATGGAAGCTCCGCGGAGCGTCGCGCACCCGGGCCAAGCTCCCCTGGTCCCGCCCCTTCTTTCACCGCGACGGGGTGAAGCGCGCGGGGTTTTCCTTCGTGCGCGAAGTCACGCGGCAGCTTCCAGCGATCCGGCGGGCGCCGCTGGCGCTGGCGCAGGCCCTCATCGAGTCCGCCCGCGCCGCCCTGGCAACCCGCCTCCGCGAGCTGCACGCCTTCTCTCACCCGAATCCGGACGATGTTCTCATCGCTGAGCCCGGGCGGGGGCTTCGCATCGCCCTCATCGGGCTCCTGCCGAAGTTCAGGCTTCCCCTGGAGGGCTATTACGCCTTCTATGTGCTGAAGAACGGGGTGCCGGTCAGCTACGGTGGCGGCTGGCAGCTGTTCGGGAGCCTGGAGCTCGGGCTGAACATCTTTGAGTCCTTCCGTCAGGGGGAATCCGGGTTCCTCTTCAGTCAAGTGTTGCGGGTCTACCGCCAGATGCTGGGCATGTGCACGGTCGTCGTGGATCCCTACCAGCTCGGCCGCGACAACCCGGAGGCGCTCCGGTCCGGGGCGTTCTACTTTTATCACCGCCTGGGGTTCCGCCCGAGGGATCGAGCCGTCCTGCGCCTCTCGGAGCGGGAGCTGGCGAAGATCGCCCGGAATCCCTCGTACCGCTCGCCGCTTCCCGTTCTCAGGCGGCTGGCCGCGGCGGAGATGTACCTGACCCTCCCCGGCGGAAGCCGCGAGCCCGAGAGGCGGCTCAGGGCCAGCCAGGTGTCCGCGCTCGTGACGCAACACATCGCGCGGGAATTCGCAGGGGACCGCCGCGCGGCGGTGAGTGAGGCCGTCGCGCGCGTCTCGCGGGCCCTCGGCGTGCCCCGGTGGAAAACGTGGCCGGAGGACGAACGGCGCGCGTTCGAGCGCCTGTCCCCCGTCGCGGCGCTGATTCCCGATCTGGACCGCTGGCCCGTGGCGGAGCGACGCGCCCTCGCCAGGATCATGCGCGCAAAGGGCGGCAGGAGCGAGGGGCCCTACACCCGCCTGCTCGACTCCCACGCGCGGCTCAAGCGGAGCCTCAGGGCTCTCGTCGAGGGAACCCGGTGAGGGTCATCGCGGGGGAGTGGAAGGGCCAGCGGCTTTCGACGCCGGCCGGCCGGACGATCCGCCCCACGGCCGACCAGGTGCGCACCGCGCTGATGGACACCCTGGCGCCGTGGCTCCCGGCCGCGCGCTTCCTGGACCTCTTCGCGGGCGCCGGAGGCGTCGGCATCGAGGCCCTCTCCCGCGGCGCGGCGGAAGCGGTCTTCGTGGAGATCGACCCGATCGCGCTGGCGCCCCTCAAGGAGAATCTCTCGCGCCTGGGAGCCGGCGGGCGGGGCCGCGTGCTGCGGCGCGAGGTCGCGCAGGCGATCGAGGCCCTCAGGCAGTCGAACGAGCGTTTCGGGCTCATCTTCCTCGATCCGCCCTACGGCAGCGCGCTGGCGGCGGAGACGCTGAAGCGCCTGGGCGACGGTGCGCTCCTGGAGGCGGACGGCGTCGTGATCGCCCAGCACCTGACCAAGGAGCCGCTCCCGGAGCGGTTCGGCTCGCTCGTTCGCTGGAAGAGCCGTCGCTTCGGGGAAACCACCTTGACTTTCTTTCGCCGCGGGGAGTAAGATCAGCGAGGTTTTTTGGAGGCGCGCGTGGGCAAGCGAGCGGTCTATCCCGGCATGTTCGACCCGATCCACAACGGCCACCTGGATCTGATCCAGCGGAGCCTGCGCATCTTTGACGAGCTCATCATCGCCGTCGTGGCGAACCCCGCCAAGGAGCCTCTCTTCCCCGTCAACGTGCGTCTGGAGATGATCGACGAGGCGACGGGCGGGCTCTCCAACCTCCGCATCACGTCCTTCGACGGCCTCCTGATCGACCTGGCGGCCCGCGAGCGTGCCGACGTGATCGTGCGCGGCATCCGCGCCGTGTCCGACTTCGAGTACGAGTTCCAGATGGCCCTCATGAACCGGAAGCTCCGCGACACCATCGAGACCGTCTTCATGATGCCCCACGAGAAGTACACCTACATCGCCTCCCGCCTCATCAAGGAGGTCGCCTCCTTCGGCGCGTCCGTGACGGGGATGGTCCCTCCCCTGGTGGAGAAACGCCTGGCCGAGAGGTTCGCCAAGAAATAGCCGACCCGATGCTCGCCGACCGGATCAAGGCGCTCGCCCCCTCGCCGACCCTCGCCATCCAGGCCAAGGCCAAGGCCATGCGCGCCCAGGGCATCGACGTGATTTCCTTCGGGGCGGGGGAGCCCGACTTCGACACGCCGGAGCGGATCAAGGAGGCGGCGATCCGCGCCATCCGGAAGGGCCACACCAAGTACACGGATGCCTCCGGGATCGTGGAGCTCCGCGAGGCCGTCTGCCGGAAGCTCAAACGCGACAACGGCCTGGACTACGAGCCCGCCGACGTCCTGATTTCCGTCGGGGCCAAGCATACCCTCTACAACGCGGTGGTGGCGCTCCTGAACCCGGGAGACGAAGTGCTGATCCCGGGGCCGTACTGGGTCTCCTATCCGGAGCAGGTGAAACTCGTGGACGGCGTGCCGGTCGCCGTGCCCACGGAGGAGGCCGACGGATTCCAGGTCGATCCCGGCCGGCTCGCCGCCGCCGTCACGCCGCGCACGCGCGCCGTCGTCATCAACAGCCCCAACAACCCGACGGGCGCGGTTTTCTCCCCGGCCACGCTGCGCGCCGTGGGCGAGCTCGCGGTGAAGCACGATCTCCTGGTGATCTCCGACGAGTGCTACGAAGCGCTGACCTACGAGGGCCGGCACGTCTCGATTGCTTCGCTCGGCCCCGAGGTCAAGGCGCGGACCCTGGTCGTGAACACCTGCTCCAAGGCCTACGCCATGACCGGCTGGCGGATCGGCTACGCCGCCGGACCGCGGGCCCTCATCAAGGCCATGGGGGACGTGCAGAGCCAGGTCACCTCCAACCCCTCCTCCATCTCCCAGTGGGCGGCCGTGGAGGCGCTGACCGGCCCCCAGGACGACGTGGCAAAGATGGCCGGTGAGTTCGACCAGCGCCGGCGGGTGATGGTCCCGGCTCTGAACGCCATCCCGGGGGTGACGTGCGTCACCCCCGGCGGCGCCTTCTACGCCTTCCCCAACGTGGCCGGCCTCTTCGGCAAGCGCGGGCAGGGGAAGCCGCTCCGGGGCTCCGCGGACGTGACGGCCTTCCTCCTCGAGGTCGCGCGCGTCGCGGTCGTTCCCGGTCTCGACTTCGGCTCCGACTCCCACATCCGGCTGTCGTACGCTACCGGGCTCGCGACCATTCAGGAAGGGCTGTCCCGTATGGACAAGGCCGTCCGGTCACTCGAGGCATGAAGGTCGAGCCCTCCTGGGAGCAGGCCGTGGAGCGGGCCACATCGGCCCGCGTCATCCTGATCATCGGCGAGACTGACACCGGGAAAACCTCCTTCACGACCTTTCTCGCCAACGGCCTGGTCGGGAAAAAGCTGAAGGTCGGCGTGGTGGACGCCGATCTCGGCCAGTCCGACATCGGTCCCCCGACCACCGTGGGGCTCGGCCTCGTGTTCCAGCCGATCGATCACCTCGGGGAAGCCGAGGTCGCGGGCCTCTACTTCGTCGGCTCCACCTCGCCTCAGGGTCATTTGCTCCCGACGGTGATCGGGACGAAGAAAATGGTGGAGAAGGCCCTGACCCTCGGCGTGGACCGGGTGCTGGTGGACACCAGCGGCCTGATCCAGGGCGAGCTGGGCCGGACCCTCAAGCAGCACAAGATCGACCTCATCGACCCCGACCTGCTGCTCTGCCTCCAGCGCGGGGGCGAGTCCGAGCACATCCTGCGCCCGTACGGCCAGGGGCACCGCCCTGAGATCCTACGTCTGGCTCCGGGAACGGCCGGACGCAAACGATCCCAGGAGGAGCGACGCCAGCACCGCGAGCGGACCCTCCAGGCCTACTTCCATGGCGCGCGCACGCTCCACCTCGACCTCTCCAAGGTCGTCCTCATCCAGCCCTGCCTCTACGCGGGACAGCCGCTGCCCCCCCGTCAGCTCGACGAGATCTCGGGAATCACCGACGACATGATCCTCTGGGCCGAGCGGCGGGGCGGCGAGCTCACGCTGGTGACGCCCGACCCCCTGCGCGAATCCCAACTCCGCCAGGCGCAGAAGCGCTTCGACGACGCCTCGGTGGTCAATTACAGCCTCGACGATTTTCAGGGATCTCTCGCCGGCCTCTACGACGCCGATCGGGAGACCCTGGGCCTGGGCATCGTGCGCTCCATCGACTTCACCAAGCAGCTCCTCGCGGTGGAGACCGCCGTCTCCGAGGCGGCCATCGCGTCCGTTCGTATCGGCCGCCAGAAATTCCGCCCGGCGTAGCGCCGGGACTCCCATGAAGATCGAAGGGTCGTACGACTTTCCCGCGCCGCGCCCGAAGGTCTGGGCCGCGCTCCTCGACCCCACGCGGCTCGCCGCGGCCATGGCCGGCTGCGAGAAGCTCGAAGCGGTCGGGGAGGGGGAGTACCGCGCAACGCTCAAAGTCGGGGTCGGGGCGGTGAAGGGGACGTTCGAGGGGAAGGTGACGCTCTCCGACCTGGAGCCCCCGTCGCGTTACAAGATGGCGCTGGAGGGAAGCGGGGGGCCGGGATTCGTCCGCGGCGCGGCGGCCCTGGAGCTCGCCGAGGTGCAGGGCGGGACGCGCCTGAGCTACAGCGCCGATGTCCAGATCGGCGGGCTCATCGCCAGCGTCGGCCAGCGCATGCTGGGCGGCGTCGCCAAGATGATCCTGGACGACTTCTTCTCGCGGATGAGCGAGCAAATCCAGGAATGAGCCCCGCTCGGTGACCGAGCCCTCGTTGGTCGCGCTCGCCTCCGCCGCCAGCATCGCCGCGCTGGTGGTGGGATTTTTAAAAACGAGCGTCGGCGGCGGCATCGGTCTCGTGCTCACGCCCGTTCTGAGCCTCTTCCTGCCCGCCCAGGTCGTGCTCGGCCTCACGGCCATCCAGCTCAACCTCTCCGACCCGATCACCCTCCGCTACTACTGGCGGCAGTGGGACCCGCGCCAGCTCCGGCTGCTGCTGCCGACGCTTTTGCTCGGGATCCTGGTCGGCGGCTGGGGGCTCGCGGGGCTCTCGGATGCGACGCTCAAGAAGACGATCGGCCTCGTCGCGTTCTCCGGCGCGCTCGTCCAGCTCGCGATCCTACCGGGCTGGCTCCGCCTGGGCGGCCGTCACTCCCACTGGTCGGTGGCAAGCGTGCTCGGGCTGGTCGCCGGCGGGGCCTCGGCCGTGGCCCATTCCGGCGGGATCGTCATCGGGCCTTACCTGGTGGGACTCGGGCTCTCAAATGCGGCGGTGGTGGCGACGAGCGCGGCGCTGGTCGCCGTGTCCAACGTGCTGAAGCTGATCACGTACTGGGGGATCGGGTTCCTCAGCTGGCCGCTCGTCGCGCTGTCGCTGCTCTCGACACCCGTGATCTACCTCGGAGCCTGGCTCGGCTATGGGCTGAACCGCTGGATCCCGCGCACCTGGTTCGCCCTGACCCTCATCGGCATCGCGCTGCTGGGCTCCCTCAGGCTCCTCCTCGCCTGACCCCGGTTAGCTTCAACTTCCCGAAGGCCCCTTAACCCAGCAATGGCGAGAGTTCCTTAGGCGGCTCGAGGCCTAAGAGAACCAGGGCTAGCAGGAGGAACGAGCACCGCCCGGCACACGCTGCTGTATCAGAGAGTGACCCAGATAGTGGCCCACTCCGGCTCCCTTCCGGCAGAACCGCGGTCGCGGCCGCGCGCGCTGCGTCCGAGAAGGGCTTTAGATCCGCCTCCTCTCGAAGAAGGCCTGCGTGGCGCTGGCCGCAATGACATTTTTTTTCACTCCGGTACCGTTCTTTACATCCGTGCCACCTTCCGGCCGGGCTTCCTAACAGGCATGGATTCCAGCTTCTCCATATTGTTCAGTACCTTAGACCACCTCCCTCAGAAGGCCGTTTTGGCAGCGAAGTTGCTCATACAGGAGTGTGTCCTAGGCGAGGGAGCCCCATCGTTCCGGTGCAGGGTAACCTGACAAGGCCTCGGCAACCTGGCTCCTTCTCGCAGGCAGTCCTGCACCGATGGCCAGCCGATGGAGGCCATCCAGGTCCCCATTGAGCAGATGGTGAAACAAGAGGCCACGTGTCATGAAGCGAGCATACCTTGTCCTTCTGGTCCTCCTACTGGCAGCCGCTGGCAGTTCAGGCTGTGCCGCGGTCGGGCTCACGCTTGTCGGCGTCGGCGCCAGCACGGGGAGTTCCTACATCATGGACAGCATCTACCATAAGACTTTCGCGGCTTCCGAGGAGGGGCTCCGGGCGGCCACGCTCAAAACCCTGAAGCGCATGGACATCACGGTGACGGAGGAGGAGGCCACCGAGTCTGGCAGGACCATCGTGGCTTCGGCCGGGGATCGCACCATCGAGATCGAGCTGGACCGCCTGACCACGCGGACGTCGCGCATGCGCGTCGTCGCCAAGCGGCCCTGGTTCTTCAGGGATCGCGCCACCGCCGAGGAGATCATCATCCAGATCGAGTCGACGCTCCGCGACGAGCCGATGCTCGCACGCAAGACGAGTCGGATGGTCGGCGCCGCGCCCAAGCGGCTCGAAGCAGGCACCAAGTTCGGCGGCGAGCCGCCTCGGGAGGCAACCAAGCCGGCAGAACCTGCGGACAAGAGCACCTGGGAGAAGGTCAAGGATGGGACCAGCGTATTCGCCTCGAGCGTGAAGGACTCCTTCACCAAGCTCTTCGGCAACTAGCATGGGTCTCAATGGAGGGCGTTAGCCGTGCTGAATGTCTCGCTATCTCGGTTTCAGGCCATCGTGGGGCTCACGGCCGGACTCGTCTCCATCGCCGGGGCCGTTTTCTCTCCCCCGCAATTCTTGAAGCCTGCATCTGGGACAGGTGAGCTCCTCGCGATCGTTCAGGACAGCAAGTCGGAGAAGGCGATCTCGGACGCCACCATCGAGATCCTGACCCCCCAGAACGCCCTCGTCACGACCTTGACGCCGAACACCTTCGGCCGGGCACGCCATGCCTTGCCGAAAGGCTCCTATCGTCTGCGCGTGAGCCACCCTCGATTCAGCGCAGAGGTGCGCCAGATTCAAGTGCTCTCCGGACAGACCGCGGAGGTCCGGGTGCGATTGCACGCCGGCTCTTCCTCTCCGCTGCGTCAAGCCCAACGCGCCGTCAGCAACGGGGTCCGTACCCTGAGAGAGTTCCTGCGCCTCTAGTTCCAGCACTCCCGCGCCCTCGCTTATTGAGTCGGGGGCGCGGGGAGCCCGGTGGCCACCGCGACGGGGGAGGCGAGGAGAGTCCACGCCTGGCTGGAGACCTTTGCCACCTGCGTGCTGCTGGCGCTCCACTGCCGTTGTGCGCCCGTGGCATCGGTGCGCTGTATCAGGGAATGAGCAGATGGTGACCCCCTCCGGCTCGTGTCCGGCAGGATCGCCGGCCGCGGCCGCGCTGGCCGCGTCCGAGAACGGTTTTTATGTTTCCTTTGCGCGAGGTAGATCCCAAGGCCGGCATGTTTCGATGCGAGATTTGCGTTCCGGTGAAGCCACTCTAGCGCCGTGCCGATAAGCATCGCATCTCATCGTTCCCGGTGGTCGGGCATCCTCAATGTGCAAGTGTGACACTTCCGGCGCCCTCCTCCCTCGTGCCTTGATCTGCTCGCTTCTCGGCCCGGCCCGAATGGACTAATCCCTGGAGGAACATACCCGCGCGGGAAAATAGGAGATTGGCCGCAGCGCACGTTCGAAATCGGGAAGAGATTCGCGGCCATGGACGCGGAAGATCCCGTGGACCCAACCCGCCAGCGCCGGTGGGTGCTAGGCGCATGCCGGCCAGCAAGAACGGACCAGAGCGTCCAAGCAGGGAAACGACGGCTTGTTGAGGCAGACGGGACCGATGTAGAATTGGCCCACCGCGTCGTGGCTCTTCCGGGTCCATCA
>Ga0209619_10004324_pt1 | contig 10099 bp, 9 predicted proteins | sample Rifsed16ft3_FD_184011 | JGI IMG/M metagenome (GOLD analysis project Ga0209619, IMG submission 184011) | Soil microbial communities from Rifle, Colorado, USA - sediment 16ft 3 (version 2) | ecosystem: Environmental > Terrestrial > Deep subsurface > Rock core/Sediment | place: Rifle, Colorado... | reverse complement strand
CGGACAAGCGAGCTCGTCGTGGTCGGGGCCGAATACTCGCTGGAGACCGGAGTCGTGGATTTCTTCGATGGTCTGCCCTGACCATTCTTTCGACACCGTGAGCTACGTCGGTTTGCCAGACCCTCCCACGAGCCATTAGGATTGGCACTCTAGACCAGTTCAACTGGGAGCCCTCCATGCCTCGTTGGTCCGTGTTCCTCGTCGTGAGCGCCCTGACCGGAACGGCGTCGGCCGCCGCCCAGCAGCTGGGTCCCGGCCAGGTCCGGCCCCGCCCCGGCGAAGGCCGCGACCCCGAGTTTCCCCCACCGAGTATCCTGGAATACCAGCCGCGATCGACCCTGATCGTGCCCGGCCACGTGGTGCCGCGCGCCAGGTTCCCGGTGGTGGACTTCCACGGCCATCCACCGGCGCTCCTCTCGGACGACGCGATCACCCGCGTCGGAGCAGCCATGGACTCGCTGAACCTGCGGGTGATGGTGAACGCCAGCGGCGGCTCGGGCGATCGCTTGGCCAGCCAGATCGCGGCCGTCGGCGCGAGCCGCTACCGGGACCGGTTCGTGATGTTCACCAACCTCGACTTGCGCAACGTGGGCCCCGGATCCGGCGCGAGAATCGCGGCCCAACTCGAAGCCGATATCAAGGCCGGTGCCGTGGGCGTAGGAGAGATCGGCAAGGGCTTCGGCCTCTCAGCCCGAAAGACGGATGGTTCCCGCCTCAAGCTGGACGATCCGGAGCTGGACCCGGTCTGGGAGACAGCGGCCCGCCTGAAGATCCCGGTGTTCATCCACGTGGCCGATCCGCAGGAGTTCTTCGAACCGCTCGATTTCCAGAACGAACGCTGGCTGGAGATGGCGTTGTTTTCCGGTCGTCGCTACAACGACCGCTCCCGCTTCCCCGCGTTCGAGGAGCTCATGGGGGAGCGGGATCGCCTGTTCGCCCGGCATCCACGCACCATCTGGGTGCTGGCGCATCTGGGCTGGCATGCCAACGACCTCGCGCGGCTGGGCCGAATGTTCGACAGCCTGCCGAACCTCCACGCCGAAGTCGGCGCCATCCTGTACGACCTGGGCCGCCAACCGCGCGCCGCGCGCGAGTTCTTCATCAAGTATCAGGACCGGTTGTTGTTCGGCAAAGACTCGTTTCAGCCCGACGAGTACCCGTACTACTGGCGCGTGTTCGAAACCAACGACGAGTACTTCGACTACTACCGCGACTATCACGCCTTCTGGAAGCTGTACGGCATGGGGCTTCCGGATTCGGTGTTGAAGAAGATCTACTACGAGAACGCGCTGAAGATCGTGCCCGGGATTCCACGAGACGGCTTCCCCAGGTAGCGTCCCCAAGCGCCCCTGGCTCGGCGGCCGTCTCGCTTAGGCGCCCGCGGTGCCGCCTCGGCGGGCCCTCCGCCGCCATACCAGGTACACGGCCCCGAGCACGGCCAACACCATCAGCGGCCCGGTCCAGAGCATGAACGTGGTCCGCCGCTTGGTGGCCCGAGCCTCGCGCAGCCCCGCCTCCTCATCGCGAATCCTCGCCATGTGCCCCAACACCTCCGCGTAGCCGTACCACCACGCGTAGTCCGGGCTCATGTGAAAGGCGCCCTTATAGGACTTGAGGTTCGAGAAGAAGAACATGTCGAAGTACTCACGCTCGATCGCCGTGACGTTGTAGTACATGCCCGCCGGCCAGTGCTGCGCCGCGGTCGCCGGCAATTCGGTGGCGCTGAAGCGCGGGCCGGGCAGAAGCCCCGCCGCCAGCCGCTGTTGCCCGGGCTCGATCAACCCGTCGGCATAGAGATCGGCGAGCAGGCTCCTCGCCTCCACCACCAACGCGTCGCCGGCGAGCTTGTGGGCGTCCGCCGATTGGAGATAGTCGCGCGCCTTGACCTCAGAGTGACAGGTCATGCACACCTTGATCATCTCGGCGCGCGCGGTCTGATTCTCCGGCGTGAGCGTGATATCCTTGAGCTCGCCCCCTGCCGCCTGCACGCCCATTCCCCAGATGATCTTGCGTCGCATGTTGTGACTGGTGGACCGGCCGCCTCGGTCGTCCACGTACAGCATATGACAGTACGCACAGGTCGGCGCGTCCCAGCGCGCCTGCGGCAGCGGCTGGGTCCAGTCCCAGCTCTGTCCCCGGGCGGCGTAGATCGAGCCGTGCTTGGAGCTCATGTAGGCCTCGTAATTGGGATGATCGGGCCCCATGTGGCAGGTGAAGCAGGCCTCGGGCTTGCGCGCTTCCACCAGGCTGAAGGAATGCCGCGAGTGGCACGCGATGCAGCCATTGCGGTACGGCAGACTGCTGGTATCGATGTACTTCTGTTCCTGCTCGCTCCAATACCTGGCATCGGTCGCGCCCGCCTGCGCGTGACAGGGATCGCAGCCCATCTCCATGACCTTCCGAGGCATCTGCTTATAGTGCGGGACGCCGATGTTGCGCTCCCAGTTGGGCCCGAGATCGCCGGGACCGGGGCCGTACGAGTGCCCCAGATCCAGCACGTGTTCCTGGTAGATCTGGGCGTGGCACCCGGCGCACGTCGTCTCCGGCACGCGACCCTTGCTCGCCGAAATGGCGGTGTGGTCCGTGCCGTGGCAGTCCGCGCAGGTGAAGTCCCGACGGGCGTAGACCACGCGGGGATTCTGCGTCCCGCCGCGGCCCATCGCGCTGGCTTCGAATTGGGCCACGATCATCGGGTTCAACCGCCGATGGCAATTGGCGCACGACTGGGGGCTCTGTTCCCCCCTGGGCGTGTCCGTACGGATCCGCGCCGGCGCTGGCGGTACACCGCGCACATAGTCGTAGATGGCGCGCGCTTCCGCGGCGCTCACGACCTCCTCCGGGAAGGCCGGCATGATCGCGCTCGGCGTCCTCAACTGCGCCAGGAACGCCTCGAAGGCCAACCCCGTTTGCGCCAGCTCCGGTCCCACGCCTCCCCGCCCGCTCACGCCGTGACATCCGAGACATCCCTTCGCGACGAAGAGCTGCTCGGCCGCGTCGCCGGACTGCTGCGCGCGGGCCGGGCCCGAAGGCGGGAGCAGCGCGAACAGCAACAGGCTGGTGAAGGAAACGGCGGTCCGAGCCAACCTGAGGCGCTGCGCCTGCACGGTGGGACTCACCATACGCGGGCTCCATGCTCGAGGGCTGTTTCCCAAATGCCTTGCCGCCGCTAGTGTACGGTTGCTCCACCCAAGCCACAAGGACCGGCCCCTCATGCTCTCCTGCTCCGGAGGCGCGACGATGACCAGAGTTCCGGCGATCTCGGTCCTGAGCACGCTGCTCGTGGGGGGCGCGGGAAGCCTGCCTGCGCAGCAGGACAGCACACGCGTGACGTGGTCCGGCGAGGTGCGTGTCCGCAGCGAGGTGGACGCCCGGACCTCCGGGGCCGCCACGGATCACGCCACGCTGCTGCGCACCCGCCTGGGTGCACTCGCGACTCTCGCTCCCACCACCCGCGCATTCATTCAGGTATCGGACTCGCGGGCGTTCGGCGAAGAGCAGAACACGCTGACCGACGCATCGGCCGACCGCTTCGACCTGCACCAGGCGTACCTCGAATGGTCGCCGGGCGCCGTACGGGTGCGGGCCGGAAGGCAGGAGCTGGCGTTCGCGGACGAGCGACTCATCGGGCCGGTGGGATGGGCCAACGTGTCACGCGCCTTCGACGGCGTGCGGGTCACCTGGACCCGCCCACCAGGCACGGTGGACCTGTTCGGCGCCGTACTGGACGAACGGGCAGCCCTGCTGGCAACCGGCCTGGATCCCCGCCAAAACAGCCTCGCGGCGAGCGACCGCGCGGTGGTCGGTGCCTGGGCCACCAGCAAGTCGTTCGACCTGTTCCTGATCGTGGACCGCAACGCCACTGAGGGCGCCGTCAGCGAGATCAACCGGGCCACGTTCGGCGGCTACGTCCGCCGGACCCTAGGCGCGCTGAGCGCCCGCGGCACCTTCGCGTGGCAGGCCGGCCGGCAGCTGGCTGTCAACGGCCAACGGCAGGACCTGGCGGCCTTCTTGGCCTCGGCAGCCGCTACCTACGGTTTTCGCGGCGCGCTCAAGCCCGCCATCGGCATCCAGCTGGACTATCTGTCTGGGGACGACTCGCCCGGCGACCGGCGCTACCGCGCGTTCAACACGCTATACGCCACGAACCACCAGTTCTACGGGCTGATGGACCTGTTCCTCAGCTTCCCGGGCCAGACCGGCGGCCTGGGGTTCCTGGATCTCATGGCGCGCGGGTCGGCCACGCCACGCGCCTGGACGCTGCGCGCCGACCTGCACCAGTTCCGCCTGGCGGAGACCGGACCAACGGGGGGCCGGACAATTGGGGTGGAACTCGACCTTACGGCCGCGCGGCGGATGACGCGGGGCTTCGACGTCCAGCTGGGCTACAGCCGGTTCAGCGCCGGCGCCGCCGGCGAGGTAGCGCCGATCGGACTGGGTCCCGACCGCCTCCATTGGGGCTACCTGCAAGGAACGATGCAGTTCTGACGAAGCGGGGCTGCGGGGCACGCCTCGCCGAGCCGTCACTCGTACGCCAGCGCCGCGGCGGTGGTGATGCGCGTGGCCCGGAACGCGGGCCAGGCGCAGGCGACCACACTGACCGCCACCACCAACCCCAGCCAGAGCATCACCCCGGTCATCTCCGGAGCGAGGCTCACCGGCACCGGCAGCATGATCCGGCCGAACGCCTGACCCAAAAGGACGCTCATCGGCACCGAGAGCGGGATCGCCACGGCCCAGCTCAGGACGGCGATCACCAGCCCCTCCACTTGAACCATAGTGAGGATGGCCCGGTGCCGAGCGCCGATGGCCCGCAGCACGCCGATCTCCCGGGTCCGCTCCAGCACGGCGAGGCTCATGGTGGACGCAAGCCCCAGCCCGCCCACCACGATCATCAGCCACGCCATCACGCCCAGGAAGTCCGCCACCATCAGCAGGTGGTCTTCCATCACTCGGCGGCCCTCGGAGAGCAGCTGGGTGGACTGGACCGCAAAGCCCGCACGCTCCATCTCGCCCCGCACCCGCCCAATCCACTCGAGCTGCGACCCGGGCCCCGCGATCTCCGTCGCGACCACGGCGCCAGCCACCCGACCGTCTCCCGCGAGCCTGGAAACCGTCTCGCGCGGTCCGAACGCGGATGTCCCCGGCCCCCCCGCTACCACGCCCACGACCGTCCACGTGGTGAGCCGCCCTCCCACCACCAGCGTCACCTCACGGCCCACGACAAGGCCCGGCTCGTCGCGCAGTAGACCACGGCTGATCACCAGCGCATTGCTGTCACCCGGCTCCAACCAGCGGCCGCTGATCGCTTCGTACGCCAGAAGCTTGGACCCTGCCGGCGGCGCCGTGATGGAGAACGCATCCCCCAGCGTCCCATCCTCGTGCGCCACCGCGGCCACCGCACTGCTCCACGCCTCGGCGCCACTGACGCCGGGGGTGACCTTGAGCGCGGCCTCCACGCTGTCTGCCGGCCAGGATCGCGTGAACCGGAGAACCAGTTCAAAGCGCATGGGCCGGTACAGCAGGTCCACCGAACCGCGGATGGACGTCCGCAGGTTCAACGCGCCCAGGTAAACCGCCCCGCCGGTGGCCAGCGCGAGCAGCGTGAGCGCCATGCGCTGGCGCCGGCGGAACGCGTTTCGCAACGACAGCAACAGCGGGCGCGCCACGCCGCTCACGCGGGTGAGCAGGCTCCAGCTCGCGGCGCCGCCGCCGGTGAGCCCCAGGTCGCGCAAGGCCTCGCTCACGGTAATGCGGCACCCGTACGCCACCGGCAGCCCGGCCGCGGCAACCGGCAACAGGGCGCCCACAACGCCTTGCAGCGCAATCACCCAGAACGGGATCGCGGTTCCGGTGAGGTCGAAGTTGAGCAGTTCGGCCTTCAGCTCGGCGTACTCGCGGCCAATGAATGCCGCCACCGGGAGCGCCAGCGCCGAAGCCAACAGCCCCAAGACCAGTGCCAGGCCGAGGTACATGCCGGCCAGCTGCTTAGGACTCGCGCCAATGGCCTTCATGATGCCGATCTCTTTCACCTGACCCGCCAGCATCGCCGAGATCAGGTTCACCACCAGAAAGCCGCTCAAGAAGAGCGCGAGCAGGCCGAACGCGCCCTGGGTGTAGAGCAGGGAGTCCATCTGATCGGCGTGGACGTGCCTTCCAGGCTCTGGGACGTCCACGTTGGTCACTCGGCGCCCGGTACCCTCGATCGCCGCCTTCACGTCGTATGCCACGCGCCGGATGGCTTCCCGATCGAGCGAAGCGTCACGCACCAGGATCTGCAGTTCCCCCAGCGTGGAGGGCGCGCCGAGCCGAGCGAGCGTGGCGGGAGTCACAAAAGCATAGACCACGTGTTCCATCCAGCCGGGTGCCAGCCCCACGTCCCGCGCGATACCGGTGACCGGCAGCGCTAGCGGCTCGCCGTTGCCCACCAGGACGCTCAGCGGTTCGCCCACCGAGGCGCCGGAAAAGACCAGAGACGAACGCTCAATCACCAGGTCACCATCCGCCGGAGGCCAGGTACCGGTTTCCGGCTTGACCATGCCGATCTTGTTCGCCGAGTAATTGTCCATCGCGAACAACACGGCAGTACTCCACCCGCCCTGCACCCTGGCACTCCCAAACACGGTGCGCCGCGCCTGGACCTCGCGGACCTCAGGCAGCGCCCGGACCCGCGCCAGCAGGCCGGCATCAATCGAGTCCGTGAAGAGCGTGGCCGAGGCGGGGTTGCTCGCCAGGTACTGCTCGCGGGTGACGCGCCGCACCAGCGCCCAGGTGTTGAGCACCGCTCCGGCCCCGGCAATGCCGGCCGCGATCGCCAGCACCACGAGCACCGTCCGCGATTTGTGGAGCCAGAGGTCGCGCAGCACCTTGCGCCAGCGCGGATCAAGCATGGATTCGCCCGTCCACCAGGGTCACGGTGCGGGACGCATGTCGCATCACCGCCTGTTCGTGCGTGACCATGACGATGGTCTGCCCCTCGCGGACCAGCCCGGCCAGGACGTCCATCATGGCTTCCGAGGTGCGCGAGTCCAGGTTGCCGGTGGGCTCGTCCGCCAGCAGGACCGCCGGGGCGTTGGCCAGTGCCCGGGCCACGGCCACGCGTTGCTGCTGCCCGCCGGAGAGTGTGGCCGGGAGTTTGTTGGCCTGATCCGCCACGCCCAATCGCTTGAGCAGCGCCAGTGCGCGTCCTTTGCGCTCGCGGCCGGGCCAGGTGCCGCAGAAGTCCATGGGGAGCATCACGTTCTCCACCGCGGTCAAGGTGGGGAGCAGCTGGAAGAACTGGAACACGATGCCCACCGCCCGCCCGCGCCACTGGGACTTGGCCCGCTCGGAGAGCGCGTGCACCGCGGTCCCGCCCACCATCACCTCGCCCGTGGTGGGCCGGTCTATGCCGGCCAGGAGGTTCAACAGCGTGGACTTACCGCTCCCTGACTGGCCCACCACGGCCACGAACTCGCCGCGGTCAATGGTGAGGCTGACGCTTGCCAGGGCGGTGAAGGCGCCGGCCGGACTGGGGTAGGTCTTGGTGACATCGCGCAGCGCGATCACCGGCTGCGATTCGCTTGGATTGGTCATGCCGAACAATACGGACGCCACGCTGCTCGGTGGCTCCGTTCAACCGGCTCGTGGCACCGTTGGGCGAAATACCGCTCCTGCGCGGATGTTAAGGAAGGACGGTGGGACTGTCAGCCGTAGTGATAGCGAGCCTGTAGGAACTCGATGCGGTCGGTGAACACCTCGTACACCAGGCGGTCGGCCTCATTGATCCGCCGCGACCACACGTTGCCGCCGAGATGTTTTAGGTGCTCCGGCTTGCCAAGCCCGGCGTACGGGTCGCGCATGACGGCCTCCATCAAATCCAGGACCCGGAGCGCCGTCTTGCGACCGGTGTCCACCCAATAGCGCAGGTCCTCTAGGCACTCCTCTTGGATGACCGTTACGCGGCGACGGCGGCCGCTCGTGGTCAGGAAGCCTCCGCAAGACCGAGCTCTTTGCGGAGACTAGCGAGGTCCTTCGCGGCGGTGCGACCCCGCCGGGCGCGGGTGAGTGCGGCGAGCAACCGAGCGGCATTCTGCGGCGAGCGAAGCAGATAGGCAGTCTCGCGAAGACCGGCTAGCTCGTCGGCTGGAATGAGGGCCATGTCCTCATGGCCGCGGCGTTGAATGACCGCCGTTTCCCGCGAGTCCTCGACCTGGTTCCACAGGTCGGCGAGGTTGTCGCGGGCGTGGCTGTAGCTGATCTTGAGCGCCATCGCGTCTCCCGTTTACTTGTACAGGAAATCTGTACAAGATCTCCTGGCTCGTCAAGGCGAATGGCCGGCAAGCGGCCGAGCCGTTCAACCGGCTCGCGGCACCATTGGGCGAAAACCGGCCCCTTTGGAGCACAGAGGTCGCCATGCTAAGAGCCGATGCACGTTGCACGTTCCCGATTCCCACGCCGGAGGTCCCATGCACCCCCGTTGGCTCGCAGTCCTGATCCTTCTCTTCGCCGCCGCCAGGCCGGTAGTCGCTCAGCACAGCGGCGGCGCCCCCCGCTCCCCCTCCGCGCCCCCGATCCACGTGGCGCCGGCCGAGGCTAAGCAGTTCGACTTTCTGGTGGGGGAGTGGGAGGTCGTGGTCCGGCCCAAGGCCAGCGGCCTGGCGCAGCGGATTCACGGGGCGCCGAGGATCCTGGGGACCTGGAAGGCGACGCGCGCGCTGGACGGCTGGGGAATCGAGGACGACCTCAAGCTGATGGACGGCTCGGGGAATCCCACCACGCTGAGTCACGCTGTCCGCGTGTATGACGCTGCGGCCAGGCGCTGGAGTCAGACCTCGCTGGACGTGTATCGGGGCCGGTTCAACACCGCCACCAGTGAGTGGCGGAACGGGGAGATGGTGACCACCTCGCGGGGGACCGACCAGGAGGGCAAGTCGTTCGTGACTCGCACGCGGTACTACGACATCACGGCCACGAGTTTCAAGTTCCAGCAGGATCGCTCGTATGACGACGGGCGCACCTGGGAGGAAGGCGTCTTGCGGATCGAGGCCAAGCGCTGACGTTTCAGGCATGCATCGCAGGGTAATCTGGCTCCAGCTGATCCTCGGCTGGCTCCCGGTGGGCGTGTTGTATGCCGCGCTCATCGGGTTCTCGCATCCGGGCGCCAGCATCCACTTCGCGGCGTTCGCCGGCTTCCTCTCGATCGCGATCGCCGCGGCGTTGGGATTGCCGGTGCAGCGACTGGCGGAACGCGTCCCCTGGCCGCACCCCTTCCGGCCCTGGTTCGTGGGATTGCACGTGACGGCAGCGGTCTTCTACGCGGTGGCCTGGCAGGGCCTCACCCGCACCATTCAATGGGGCCTTCACGGGAACGCCGCGATCTCGTTTCACTACCGGTTGGTACCGTCGCTGATCCTGGGGGTCTGGCTGTACGTGATGGTGGCGGGGGTGGCGTACGCCACGCAGGCCACCGAGCGCGCCGCCAGGGCGGAGGCGATCGCGGCACGGTCACAGCTGGCGGCGCTCAGGGCCCAGCTCCATCCGCATTTCTTGTTCAACGCCCTGCACACCGTGGTGCAGTTGATCCCCACAGATCCTCGGCGCGCGGCCCAGGCGGCCGAGCAGATCGCGGGCCTGTTGCGGACCACCATCGAGGAAGGCCGCGATCTGGTGTCGCTGGCGGAGGAAGCGGCGTTCGTGGAGAAGTATCTCGACCTAGAGCGCATCCGGTTCGGCGACCGTTTGCGGGTGCGTGTGGAGTTGAGCGACGCGGCGCGGGACGCTCTGATCCCATCGTTCGCGGTCCAGACGTTGGTGGAGAACGCGGTGCGCCATGGCGCCGCACCCCGGGTGGAGCCCACGGAGATTACGGTCACCGCGCGCGCGACCTCAGACGAAACCACGGTGACCGTACACGACACGGGAGTGGGAGTGAGCCCGGAGCAGATTGCCCAGAGCGAGGGCACCGGCTTGAAGCACTTGCGCGATCGCCTGGCCGCGTTGTATGGCGGCCGAGCCCGGCTCGATCTCGGGGCGGGGCCTGAGGGCGGCTTCACCGCTTCTTTGACCGTACCGAGGGTCCCGGCAGCGTGAAGGTCCGGGTACTCATTGCGGATGACGAGCC
>Ga0209619_10004322_pt1 | contig 10100 bp, 8 predicted proteins | sample Rifsed16ft3_FD_184011 | JGI IMG/M metagenome (GOLD analysis project Ga0209619, IMG submission 184011) | Soil microbial communities from Rifle, Colorado, USA - sediment 16ft 3 (version 2) | ecosystem: Environmental > Terrestrial > Deep subsurface > Rock core/Sediment | place: Rifle, Colorado... | reverse complement strand
CCCGCCGGGTCGGCGCCAATAACATAGAGGACAGTAGCTTCCTTCATTTTCTCCGCCAAAGCTTCGCTGGGGCGCAGACCCTGGCCCCAAGCGCCTTGGGCGTTGCCTTTATCCCACACGGCCACCAAGCCGTTGTTGGCCCGACCCACGTGGCCGGTAGCGATCAGCAGGTTGGCCGCGGCGTTAGCCAGCGCTTGGGAAGCAGCCAGGTCGCTACCTTCGCTGCCGTAAAACACGATCAGGTTCTCAGCTTGCGAAAGTTCCTGAGCAGCCGCTTTCAGCTCGTCGCCGTGCAGTAATTTCTTCACTGCCTCGGGCTGTTCCGGCCGCTTGGGAGAAAAGCTGTCCAGCATAGCCTGCAGCAAGGCAGCCTCTTCACCATAACCATAACGCAGCTGGTATTTGGCAGAACGGTCCAGTTTAGTGCGCCGCGGGTTGGCCACAACCAGCGCAGCGCCGCGTTCGCTGGCCTGTTTGACCCGCAGCCACCACAGGGGCGCTTCCTCTTCCAGGTCACTGGCAATCACCAGGATGGCAGATCCAGCGCCCAGCTCACCCAAATTGCTGCCCGTGCCCAAGCCTACCTTAGCCGCCAGGTCTCCGCCGGCCATATTGCTATAAAGGTAGGCCGGGCCGTTGGTCTTGCTGCTTAGTTGTTTGATCTGGAAATAATCTTCATTGCTTAGCCGGCCCCCGGCCACAGTCACCAATTTGCTGCCCGCCTTCTTCACTTTGTCGGCCGCAGCAGCCAGGGCTTCGTCCCAGGAAACCGGGGTGAGCTGGCCGTTCTTGCGCAACATCGGCTGGGTGATGCGGTTCTTGGCTTCCGTGTAGTGATAGGCAAAGCGGCCTTTGTCGCAGATCCAGATTTCGTTAACCATCTCGTTCTGGCGCGGCATAACCCGCTTAACCATTTGGCGGCCGCCGGCCTTGGCTTCGCGCCGGGTATTGAGCGTGGTATTGCAGTTCACCGCGCAATGGGTGCAGATGGACGCCACCGGTTTTAGTTCCCAGGGCCGCGCTTCAAAACGGAAATCCGCGGTGGTCAAGGCGCCTACCGGGCAGATATCGGTAGTGTTCCCGGACCAATAAGAATCGAAGCCGGGTTCAGAGAAGGTGACGATCTCCAGGGCTCGGCCGCGTTGGGAGAAACCGATCACGGGGTCATCTACTAATTCGGTTTGGAATCGCGTGCAGCGCGCACATTGGATGCAGCGCTCGCGGTCCAAGAAGATCAGGTCGCCCAGAGGTATGTGTTTGGCAAGATGCTTCTTTTCGTCGTAGATGTAGCGGCTGCGCCCCGGGCCATACTTGAGGGTTAGATTTTGCAGCGGGCACTCGCCGCCTTTGTCGCAAATGGGGCAGTCCAAGGGGTGCGAGGTGAGCAGGAATTCAAGCACTTCATCGCGCGCCGCTTTCACCTTGTCGGTGTAGCCGCGCACCACCATGCCTTCTGCCACCGTCAGGGTGCAGCCCGTTTCCAACTTGGACCCAAATTGGATCTTGGGGGTGCCGTCTTCCGCCAGCACAGGTTGGCCGGTGGCTCGGTCGATCACCGGCCGGCCAATCTCCACCAAGCACATGCGGCACATGCCCACCGGTTCCATCTTGGGGTGGTGGCAAAATACGGGGATATCGATGCCGGCCTGCTTGGCGGCGTCCACTACCAGCGTGCCTGGCTTCGCCTGCACCTGGCGCTCATCAATGGTCAGCGTAATCAGCTGCTCAGCAGCCTGAGTAGCAATCGCTTCGCTCATCAGGCGTTCACCTTGGCTGCCAGGTCAAGCGGCGCGGGCTGGGTCTTGGCTTCAAAATCGCTGCGAAAACGCTCAATGCTGGAGGTGACGGCTTCGGTGGAAAAGTCGCCCAAAGCGCACAGGCATTTGCCCTTGATGCTGGTAGCCACCTCGTTCAACAAGATCACATCATTCCAATTCGCCCCGCCGCGATGAATGCGTTCGGTCAGGTGGCGCATCCAGTAGGTGCCTTCCCGGCACGGCGTGCATTTACCGCACGACTCATGCTGGAAGAAATGCATGGTCTTGTTGACCAGCCAATCCATGCTGACCGACTCGTCAATGACAATCACCGAAGCGGAACCGAGCATGGCGCCGACACTGGGCACGCTCTCGTAATCCATAGGCGTGTCCAGCGCCTTATCATCTGCCACGATCAGCGAGGAAGAAGCGCCGGCCGGCATGATCGCCTTGATCTTGCGCCCGCCGGGGATGCCGCCTCCATGGGTATAGATCAATTCACGGAAGGTGGTGCCCAGGGGTAATTCGTAATTGCCGGGTTTCTCCACATTGCCACACAGGCTGAACACTTTAGTGCCGGGGCTTTTTTCCGTGCCGAAAGTACGGAACCATTCAGCGCCGCGCTCCACGATCAGCGGCACGTTGGTCAACGTTTCCACGTTGTTAACCACCGTCGGTTTGCCATACAGGCCAAAACTGGGCGGAAAAGGCGGGCGCAGCCGCGGCTGCCCCAGCTTGCCCTCCAGCGATTCCAGTAAGGCGGTCTCTTCGCCGCAGATGTAGGCTCCCGCGCCCAAGTGGGTGTAAAGGCGCAGGTCGTACTCTGTGCCAAACAGCTTTTCGCCAAGCAGGTTTTCGCGCTCCAAATACTCAATGTGGTTGTCCAGCTCGGCAGCCAGCTGCCAGAATTCGCCGCGCAGATAAATATAAGCAGCGTTGGCGCCAATGGCATAGGCGCACAGCATCACCCCTTCCAAAAATTGGAAGGGATTGGATTCCATGATCTCGCGATCTTTAAAAGTGCCCGGTTCCGACTCGTCAGCGTTCGCCGTTACGTAATGAGGCCAATTCTTCTTATCAATAAACGACCATTTCATCCCCGTGGGAAAGCCGGCTCCGCCTCGGCCGCGCAGCCCGGAAGCCTTGACGATCTCGGTGACCTCGTCTGGCTGCATGCTGGTAACCGCCCGCTGGAAGGCCTCGAAGCCTTTCTGCTGCCGGTAGAAAGGCAGCTGGTCGAGGTTGGCGATCTCGCGATGGCGCAGCAGGATGTCGTTCATTTCCCGTTCTCCTGCCGCCAGCCTTGCACCAGCAGCATGGCGCTGTCCACGGTTTGGTCTTCGTGATAGCTGATCTCCGTGCGGCTCTGCACCTGGAACATAGGCGCCCGGTGGCAGGCGGCCAGGCACATCACGGCTTCCACAGTCACCAGGCCGTCGGCGGTGGTCTCGCCAGGTTTCACCTGCAGCCGTTGGCAAAGGCTCTCGAGGAATTCGTCCGCACCGCGCAACGCACAAGGCAAGTCGTTGCATACTTGGATGCGATATTTGCCGGCGGGTTCGTCGTGATATAGGGTATAGAACCCGACAATAGAGGCGACGTCGGTCGAAGAAATACCAAGGATCTCGCCGATCTGGTCCAACTGCTCGCGGGTCACGTAGCCATGCTCGCGCTGGGCAATGTAGAGCAGTGGCATCACCGCCGAACGCTTCTGGTCTGCAGGATACTTGGCTAGCACCTGCACAATTTCTTCCCCGTAGCGCTCTCTTAGCGCGTTCATCGGTCCACGTCTCCCAAAACAATATCAACACTGCCGATGATCGCTACCAGATCAGCTACCAGATGACCCTTGGACAGTAAGGGGACGATCTGTAAGTTAGTGAAGGACGGCGTGCGCCAATAACAGCGATACGGTCTGGGGCCGCCATCCCCCTCTAAAAAGACGCCCAGTTCTCCGCGCGGCGACTCGACCGGGACATACACGGAGGCTTTCGGCGCGGAGAAGCCTTCCGTCCAAAGTTTGAAATGATGGATCACGGCTTCCATGCTGGTGCCGAGCTCGGCGCGCGGTGGCGGCACAAACTTGCGGTTGTTGCTGCGAAAGGGTCCCTTGGGCAATTTATCCAGTGCCTGGCGTACAATACGCAGCGATTGGCGAAACTCCTGCATGCGCACCCAGTAGCGGGCGTACACGTCGCCTTCAGTTGCCACAGGGATCTCGAAGTCATACTGCTCGTAACCCGAATAGGGTTCGTCCTTGCGCAGGTCATAGGCCAATCCCGAACCGCGCAAGGAAGGTCCGGTGATCCCCCAGGCCACGCCTTGTTCGGCGGTCATCACACCGATCTTTTTGGTGCGGTCCAGGAAAATCGGATTCTTATTGAGCAGGGTCTCGTAATCGTCAACCCGGCGGGGGAAATCATCCATGAAGGCGCGCACGGTTTCTTCGAAGCCATCGGGCACATCGCGCCACAGGCCGCCCGGGCGGAAGTAAGTGGTCATCATCCGTTGCCCGGAACACATTTCCATGATGTCCAAAATGCGCTCGCGCTGGTTGAAGGTGTAAAAGAACATGGACATGGCGGCCAGGTCCAGGGCATGCGTGCCCAGCCAGACCAGGTGCGAAGAAATGCGCTGCAATTCAGTAAAAATAACGCGGATGGCCTGGGCGCGTTCGGGGACATCCAGGTCCACCAATTTCTCGATGGCCAGACAGTAAGCCAGGTTATTCCCCATCGTATTGAGATAGTCGAGGCGATCGGTCATCGTCTCAGATTTCTCATAGGTTTTGGCTTCGATATTCTTTTCGATCCCGGTGTGCAGGTAACCGATATCCGGAATGCAGGAAATTACCGTTTCGCCGTCCAGTTCCAACAGCAAGCGCAGCACCCCATGGGTGCTGGGATGCTGCGGCCCCATGTTGAGCAGCACCGTTTCGCCCTCCATGGCGCGGCCGGAGACCAGGTGGCGAAGTTCGTCGGTGGTGATTTCTATTTGCTGAATGGTCACAGCCAGCTAATCCTTGGGGCGCGGCTTGCGCTGCTCTATCTCTTCGAAATTAAAAGTGAACTGCACTTCTTCGTAACCCAGTGGATAATCTTTGCGCAGGGGGTGCCCTACCCAATCCTCGGGCATCAAAATGCGGCGAAGGTCTGGGTGGTTCTTAATGCGCAAACCGAACATATCCCACAGTTCACGCTCGAGCCAATTGGCGTTGGGAAAAATTTCGGTGAGGGTATCCAGTTCCGGCTCATTACCCTCCAGGGGAACCCGCACTTCCAGGCGCAGCTTTTTGGCGATGTTCTTGAATTGGTACACAGCGTGGAAACGCGGTTGCTGCTGCGGCCAATAGTCCACCGCGCTGAGCGCAGCCAGCATGTCGAAGCCATGTTGATCGCGTAGAGCCCGCGCCACACTCACGATATGCCTGGGGGGAACCAGCAGGCTGGTCTGGCCGCGGAACTCGGAGCCCTGGCTTTCAAAGGCTGCGGTTAGCTCGTTGACGATGGCTGGCAGTGCATTGTTCATAATGAATTCCCCACTAAGCCCACTCTCGGATCTTTTCACCCCTTACCTTTTCATGCAAGGTCATAATGCCATGGATCAGCGCTTCGGGGCGCGGGGGACAACCGGCCACGTACACGTCCACCGGCACGATCTCGTCCACGCCTTGCACAATGGCGTAATTGTTATATACGCCCCCGCAGGAGGCGCAGTCCCCCATGGACACCACCCATTTGGGCGCGGGCATTTGATCGTATAGCCGCCGCAAAACAGGTGCCATTTTTCGGCTCAGGCGTCCGGCCACAATCATCAAGTCCGATTGGCGCGGGCTGGCACGCATCAGTTCCATGCCGAAACGGCTCATGTCGAAATCCGGCGCCTGGGAGCCCATCATCTCAATGGCGCAGCAGGCTAAACCGAACAACATCGGCCACATGGCGCCGGCGCGGCCCCAGTTCACTACACGTTCCAAGGAGGTCGTTACGATCCCCAGGTTGCCCAGTTTGCTCTCTATTCCCATTCCAGGGCCCCCTTCTTCCATGCATACGCGTAACCAACCAGCAGGATGAGGATAAAGACAAACATTTCAACCAGCCCAAATACTCCCAGCTGCCGGAAGGTCACCGCCCAGGGGAGAAAAAAGACGACTTCAATATCAAACAAAATGAAGAGAACTGCGATGAGATAGAAGCGAACCGGGAAACGGCGCGTGCCGGGCCCTATCGGTTTCATGCCCGATTCATAAGGGGCGAGCTTGGTTGGATTAGGGCGCTTGGGGCCGAAAAGGTGCCCCACAACCACAACGACTACCGCAAAACCGGTCGAAATAAACACTAAAACAGCGATAGGTAGATAGTCTTGTAGCATTGAGTACCTAAAACCTACAGAATGTTAAAGACGAAAGTACTTAAATCGTAGGTCGGCCCAGTGTAACACACGGCTTTTTGGGTGTCAAATTTCACAAAGTCGCGCTCAGATTTGGACCTCCCGCCCAGTTTCCAGGCTGTGCACGGCGGCTAGAGAAGCGCGCGCCCCGCCCAACAACTGTTCATAGGGGATGGGCGCCGGGCCGCCGGTTCGCAGGCTAGCCAAAAACGCCTGCCAAACGGCGCGGTGGCCTTTGTCCTGGCTGCGCTGCAGGCTGTGCGTGCGCCCGCCGCTGGTCAGCTCCAGGGTGCGAAAATCGTCCAACACGGCCACCTTACCACCGCAAAAGACTTCCAGGCGCTCCTTGGGAAGCGAGCGATCGCCGTTGGCCAGGTACGTTACTGTGCCCAGTGAACCATCGGCAAAGCGCAAAGTCACTTGCACATTGTCTTGCAAGTTGCCCTCGTCGGCGGGCAGCGCCACCGCGAACACGGCCACGGGGGGCGCGCCAACTAAAAAGATCAGATAGTCAACGAAATGGCACCCTTCGCCCAGCAAGCGGCCGCCGCCGCGCGCCGGATCGTGCAACCAGTGGTAAGGCGGCAGCGGGCCAGCATTGACCCGATAATGCGCAGCCAACGGTTGGCTGCGTTCTTTCAAGAATTCGGCAAGCGGTTTGCTCAGCGGCGCAAAGCGGCGATTGAAGCCAACGGTTAGGAAGGGAGCGCCTTTGCGGGCCAATGACTTTTCAATAGACGCCACTTCTTTTTCGTTCAGCGCCAATGGCTTTTCGCAGAATACATGCTTGCCGGCTTTCAAAGCCGCCAACGTTTGACTGGCGTGCAAATAATGCCTGGTTAGCACCGCCACGACCTGTACCCTCTTGTCGTTCATGATCTGCGCATCATCGCTGGTGGCAAAGCGGAAACCATAGCGCTTAGCCAGTTGCGCCGCCGGGCGTCCGGAAGCGGAAGCAATGCCGACGAACTCGAGCCCACGCAGTCCCTTCAACGCCGGCAGCATTGTGTATCGGGCGAAATTTCCAGCCCCCAACACTCCCAATCCGATCTTCCCCTTGGTAAGAGGCTTGCTGGATACTGGCAGTTTTCTGCCAGCGCGGAGCCTGGCCGTGCCCTGGCTATAAGTGATCAGTACTCCAAGGAAAGGTTTTTCGCTGCGGATCAGATCGTAGGCTTGAACCGCTTTTTCAATGGGATACCGGTGGCTAATAAGGGAGGAGACTTCGATCTTGCCACGACCCAGCAGCTCAACAAACGCCTGCAGGTTACGGCCTTCCGTCCAGCGCACATATCCAATCGGATAATCCAGGCCGGCTTCTTCATAGCCTGGGTCGTAGCGCCCGGGACCGTAAGAGCGCGAGACCAGCAAGGTCAGTTCCTTGGCATAGTAGCTGCGCCGCGGCACCTGCATCCCTACTGCGCCGACGGCGATCACCCGCGCCCGATCGCGGGCCAGTTCACCGGCTAATTCGATGGGATCGTCGGACGCGCTATCGGCGCAGATCAATACTGCATCAAATCCCTGGCCACCGCTGCTGGCCAGGGCCTGCTCGGCGTTCTGCCGCGGCAGCGCTTGCAAGCCGCGTTTTTTCGCCAGCGCCACGCGCTGCGCATCCAGGTCGATGCCCACCACCTGGCAGCCTGCAGCTGCGGCCAGGCTGGCTGCCAACTGCCCCAGCAGGCCTAGTCCTATCCCCGCCACGCGTTCGCCAATCTGCATTTCAGCCAGCCTGAAACCGTGCAGAGCGATTGCCCCCAGGGTGGCGAAGGCTGCTTGTTCGAATTCCACCGTTTCCGGCAGCACAGCTAGCAAATTTTGGGGTACGACCACAAATTCAGCATGCACCGCATAGCCGCCCCCCGCGCAAGCTACGCGTTGCCCTACGCGGAATCCCTGCACGCCCTCCCCCACTGCGACCACGGTTCCCGCCGAGGAGTAGCCCAGCGGCATGGCTTCGCCCAAACGACCAAAAGCCGCTTGGGTGGCATTCAGCAACCCTTCGCGGCGTGCTTTTTCCAGCACCTGGCGCAGCAAGTCTGGCCGCGAGCGCGCTTTGCCCAGCAAGGATTTTCCGGCGAATTCCACCAAGGCTCGTTCTGTGCCAGCGGAAACCAACGAGACAGCATTGCGCACCAGCACCATGCCGGGCTGTGGCGCGGGAATTGGCACTTCGACAAGTTGAGGTTTTTTTGCCCGCAGGTCTTGAGTTAATTGCTTCATAAAGGGGGGTTTTAACAAGGGATAAACGATTTTATCATTTGACCAAGCCCTGCCATCACCCTTTTGAAAACTAAAAGAAGGGATACAAGGCGAGGTCTCTACTAAGTTCCCCAAAAACCACGCCACAACGGGCGCATTTCTTCCCCGCTGATAAAAGCCGAACTGTCTATCTTCTGGGTAATCTTGTGAACCTGATTTACTTTCCGCCTGCGAACACTGACGTGCAATAAGGTCACCATGCCGTCCTTGCCCCGCGCTGGGATCTCGGTCACCGCATATCCTTCGGCGCGTAATTTCTCCGCAATGGCGCTGCCCCGTTTTGGGCTGATGATGCTCATATGGATGTGACCTACGGCTAGCCGCTCTTCGACCATCATGCCCACGGTGTTGCCAAAGGCAAACCCGGCCGCATAAGCGCCAATGTACAAGATGTTATTTAGATTGCTAAACACAGCGCTCAAGGTGACTACGAAGATAACCGATTCGGTAAATGCCATCACCCAGGCCACCAGCTTGCGCCCGCGAATGGTCATCATGAAGCGCACCGTGTCGATGGTCTGGTTGACCAGGCGCGCAATGAAGATTCCCAGCGCCACCAACAGTGTTTCGGGTGTCAGGATAAATTCCATCAGCTCTTCAATCTCAGGTGTTCGACGCGTTTTTCAATCGCCGGCAAATACATGTTTTGCACGTATTCTTTTACCATACGCCGGGCGCTAAAGCGCGGCGCCAGGCTGCGGATCGATTCCTTGACCATCGCCAACCAAGCTGCCGAGGCCTGGTGCGGGGTGCGCTCATCATAATACAGCGGGATGATCTGTTTTTCCAACACATCATAAAGGCTGGCGGCATCTTGTTCATCTTGTTGCTGCGTGTCGCTTAAATTCGCATCCCCGCCGATCACCCAGCCGTTTTTTCCGTTGTAGCCTTCCCGCCACCAGCCGTCCAGCACCGAGAAATTAAGCGCCCCGTTCAAGGCAGCTTTCTGCCCCGAGGTCCCCGAAGCTTCCATGGGCTGCCTGGGCGAGTTCAGCCACACATCCACCCCTTGCACCAGGTAACGTGCCAAATGGATGTCGTAATCCTCCAGGAAAACGAGGCGCCCCCCGTTTTCCGCTTTTTTCACAGCTCGGTACACTTCCTGAATGAGCAGTTTGCCGGGTTCGTCTGCCGGGTGCGCCTTGCCGGCGAAGATGATCTGCACAGGGCGCGTGGGTCGGTTGAGCAGGCCCAGCAGCCGGTCGAGGTCATTCAGCAGTAGATTAGCGCGTTTATAAGTGGCAAACCGTCGTGCGAAACCGATGGTCAACGCGTAGGGATCCAGCAATATCCCCGAAGCGATCACCTGCACGGGGTGCACGCCATCGACCATCCAATGCTTGCGGGCGCGTTCCCGGATAAACGCCACCATTTTGCGTTTCAAGTGGCGGCGCACGGTCCATAATTCGTCATCCGGGATCTGCAGCACAGCTTCCCATATAGCCGGGTCATCTAAGTTCTCGCGCCAAACCTTACCCAGGTGCTTTGTATATAAGCTGCCCATGCGGCGCGCCAGCCAGGTACCGGTGTGCACCCCATTGGTGATGGACCCGATCTTGACTTCATCTTCCTTCACTTCAGGCCACAGAAAATTCCACATGCGCCGCGCCACGCGGCCATGCATGGCCGAGACGCCGTTATGCTGGGCGGAAAACCGTAAAGCCAGGACCGGCATGCTGAAAGTGGCTCGGC
>Ga0209619_10004321_pt1 | contig 10101 bp, 9 predicted proteins | sample Rifsed16ft3_FD_184011 | JGI IMG/M metagenome (GOLD analysis project Ga0209619, IMG submission 184011) | Soil microbial communities from Rifle, Colorado, USA - sediment 16ft 3 (version 2) | ecosystem: Environmental > Terrestrial > Deep subsurface > Rock core/Sediment | place: Rifle, Colorado... | reverse complement strand
CTGGAACTCCCGTCACCGGGCGACACGACGATTGAGATTATTCCGTGATCCTTTAGGGTGGGGATATTGGGAGCCTATCGATTTCTCGCGGCCAGTCTCTCCCTGACGGCATTCAGAAGCGCGAAGCCAGCCTCCGCGTCTGGGATCTTATCGATCAAATAGATGATCTCGATGATCGTTGACTGGTCTCCCCGTGGCCGCATCTGGGCTCTCATAACGTGAAATTCTTGGCGTGTCGCCTTGCCGAATCGCTGATAGGGATCAGCCGATCCGCCGATCACCGTCGTTGAATCTCTCGTGCCCCTGATCAGATACTTGGATGTGTCTATCGTCTCAAGGTCGAACCCCCACTGCTTTGTCACCTCCAGGAAGGCCTCCAACACCTCATCGATCGGGGAACTGATCGTTCCCCACTCCGGGCGAACCTCGGGCGCGGCGCACGCAATCAGGGTCACGAGCGATACCGCGGCTAAAACCCCAATCAGGAGTCTCGGCATCATTGTGTACGTGTGTACATTGGGCTTCGGGCTATTATTACATGGGACAGACCCTACCACCATAATTTGCCTCGCCGGGAGGGTCAAGGGAAAAGCGGGATTGCCTCGCCGGCCCCGGGGTCGGCCAGACGCCGTTTCCGAATCCACGACCCGCGGGACCAGATCAAGTTATTGACGGGCCGCCCAAAACACTGCACAATCGAATGATCGGACCGGCGCAAAGGAGAAGTGCAGCCGTGACAAGACAAAGCCCGGAGGAGTTAGCCAGAGGGATCAAAGAGGAGGCCCGTCGGCTGGGCTTCGAGCTGGTCGGGATCTCCTCGGTTGTCGACCCGCTGCACGAAGAGTCATTCGCCGACTGGCTGCGGCTGGGATATGCGGGGGAGATGGCCTACCTCACGCGAACCGAGGAGGCCCGCCGACATCCGGGCTCCTGGCTGCCGTGGGCTCGATCGGTTGTCTCCGTCGCGATGAACTACTACACACCCTTTCCCCGTGAGACGGCTCCGCCGGGCACGACCAAGGGATGGATCTCCCGGTATGCATGGGGAGACGATTACCATACGCTTCTGGAACGCCGGCTGGATTCGCTCATCGCCTGGATTTGTGGCGAGGTCGGCGAGACGGTCCAATGCAGAGCCTACGTCGATACCGGGCCGGTGCTGGAACGGGAGTTCTCCGGCCGGGCCGGGATCGGATGGATCGGAAAAAACACTCATCTCATCTCCCCGAAGCGAGGCTCTTGGTTTTTCCTCGGCGAGGTGTTCCTGAGCCTCGAGCTCACGCCGGACAGGTCGATCATGGACCGGTGCGGCTCGTGCGATCTCTGTCTCAAGGCCTGCCCCACGAACGCCTTCGTCGGCCCATATCGGCTGGATGCCCGCCGTTGTATCTCCTATCTGACGATCGAGCTCAAGGGAAGCATCCCGGTCGAGATGCGGCCTCTGATCGGCGATCACGTCTTCGGCTGCGACATCTGTCAGGATGTCTGTCCCTACAATGCCAAGGCCACGCCGAGCGAGGAGCCGGCATTTCAGCCCAGGGACGGGCTGCATGCGCCGGAGCTGATACCGCTCCTGTCGCTGACCGAAGAGGAATTCCGGCAACGGTTCAAAGGGAGCGCCATCAAGCGCCCGAAACGGCGAGGGTTCCTGCGGAATGTTGCGGTGGCCCTCGGCAACCTGGGAGCTGTCGAGGCGGTCCCGGCGCTGGTCAGGGCTCTCTCGGATCCGGACCCGCTGGTGCGAGGCCACGCGGCCTGGGCGCTGGGCCGGATCGGGACCGAGGGGGCGCGCGCCGCGCTGGTCGAGGCGATTCGCCTCGAGACCGACCCCGGCGCGAAGGCCGAGATGGAGCAGGCGCATGCGGGCGAAGAGGCCGAAGCGATCGTGGAGTCCCCGCTCAGCACCTTCGGGCCTTGACGATGACGCGAGCCCTGACCGTGAGTTCCCTCCCACCCCCCTGGAGGTAGGTAACGAATCCTTGCCAGCGGCCATCGGCCTTCCATTTCCCGGTCAGCCCTGCTGCCTCCAGGTAGGCCAGACCCTCATCCGGCGTGGCGAGGGACAGTACTTCTCGCTCCACTCCCAGATAGACCGGCTTCAATCCGGCCTCTGAAAGCGCCGTCTCAACTTGCCCCTCTCCGTAGGCGTACTGAGAGATTTTGCCGCTCTCCTTCCATTGGTCCAGGTGGAACGCCGCAAAGGCGATGACGTGGCCCGGCGACAGCACAGCGGCCGCCCGCCGGAGGATCCCGTCTGACATGCAGAGGTTGGCGACAACGAAGCTGATTGGACCGAGGTCACGATAGTCAATCGCCTCCGCGTCAAGGCAATGAAACGTTACATGGTCCAGCCGGAGTGCCGCGGCGTGCTGTCGGGCTCGTTCGATCGCCTCGTTGGCGCGGTCGATCCCGATCACCCGACCGACTTCCTTGGCCAAGGCGAAGGTCAGGCGACCGCTGCCGCACCCCACATCCAGGATCGTCCTATCGTGCATTGGCTCTTCGCGTATCAGACGAAGGAGGGTGGCGCTGAGGCCAGCATGGTCTGCCTCGCCCCCCTCGCCGGCCCTGTATGGCCTCTCTATTCGATGGTGATTCCACTCGACCATCAGCGCCCCTTTTTGGTTTACATAATACGCTGATCTCCCGGAGTACAGTATCATCTTTTTCCGTCGCGTCGGCGGGAGTCGATGAACTGCTTGAAGAGATATCCCGGAATGCCGGGGGCTCGTCCCTTCAGACTTTACAAGGCTCGAGATTTCCGATAAGCTGAGTCCCGGGTCCGGCCCTGGTGCGTATTGCGGGTCGTGAGGAGGACCGTCGGTATGAAGGCATTCTTCGACAGCCTCAGCTTACGAGCGAAACTGCTCCTCATGATGTTCTCACTCCTCCTGCTGACGCTGGCGTCCCTTTTCGTCCTGTACTGGCAGGCGGAGCGCGCCCTGATCCTTCAGGTCGAGAAACACACCATGGACCTCTCGACAGCGATCCAGATCAGCGTCGAGCGTCTCACGTCGAAGGGACGGACCGATGAGGCGCGGCTCCAGGACTATGTCGCCCGTCTGCAGCGCAAGGGGGTCAAGGAGATCTCGATCGTCAGCAACGAGGAGGAGGTCATTGCCAGTAGCAACCCCACCAGGGTCGGGGCCACGATCGACCCCAATCGCAGGGATCTCTTCATCACCGCCCGCCTCGGAGAAACGCTTGGAGCGGGGACCGTGCAAAAAACGTACAACCTGATCGTGCCGATCGTGGTCGGCAACCAGCGAATGGGCTATGCTCTGATCAGCATGGTGCTGGATGATTTCGCCCAAATCTCGCGATTCAACTTCATCAAGAGGCTGATCGCCACGGTGCTGGTCTTTGGCGTCGGGATCGTGGCGTCCCTCATCCTGTCATGGAAGTACACCATGCCGATCGATCGAGTCGTGCAGGCAGCGCGACGCGTGGCTCAGGGTGACCTCCGGGAGACGCTGCCGGTCGAACGACAAGACGAGATCGGTCAGCTTACCGCAAGCTTTAATGACATGGTGGCCAAGTTGCGGGCGAACAAGGAACTGGAGAGTCGCCTGCATCAGGCGGAGCGGCTCTCGAGCATCGGCCAATTGGCGTCGGGGATCGCCCACGAGATCCGCAATCCCTTGAACTTCATTAACCTGAGTATCGATCATCTGCAGAGTCGATTTCCGCCCGCTGATTCGGGCGCGCGAGAGGAGTTTACCTACCTGGTCTCGGCGGTGAAAACAGAGATCCATCGTCTGGACACCATGATCACCAATTTCCTGACCTATGGCAAGCCGCTCAAGCTTGAGCCGCGTCCATGCGATCTGCTGCCGCTGTTGGACGATGTGGCCAGGATGGCCGGCGGCAAGGCCAAGGAACAGGGGATCGAGTTTGAGCGGGGCTATCCACCCGAATTGCCGAGGGTGTTGGTGGATGGGGAACAGATCAAGAACTCCTTTGTGAATGTGCTGGTGAATGCCTTCCAGGCGATGCCTCAGGGGGGGAGGCTCTCGATCGCCGCTCGTCAAGTGAGTGGAGCGGACCCATCAAGCGGTTCGCCGCTCTCCTCCAACGGGCGGTGGGTCGAGGTGAGCTTCAGGGACACCGGGTGCGGGATCGCCTCCGACGACCTTCCGAGAGTCTTCGAGCCGTACTTTACGACAAAGGAGGTCGGAATCGGCCTGGGGCTGGCCCTGACCAAGAAGATCGTGGAGGAGCATGGCGGGTCGATTGCGCTGGACAGCGCCCTCGATGAGGGGACCACGGTGAGGATACGGCTGCCGGTCGTGGAGGAGGCCTGATGCCCCGTGGCAGAGTCCTGGTGGTGGATGACGAGGGGTCACAGCGTGACATCCTTCGGACGATCCTGTCCGCTGAGGGCTATGCTGTCGAGACGGCGCCCGGGGGGCAGGAGGCGGTCAGGCGTTGCCAGGAAAAGGCGTTCGACGTGGTCTTGACCGATCTGCGGATGCCGGGCACCGATGGCCTCTCCCTGGTGGAGCGGTTGACGCGGGACGACCCGCCCACCCTGGTCGTCCTGATGACCGCGTATGGATCGATGGATTCGGCCGAGCAGGCGCTGAAGCGGGGCGCCTTCGACTACCTGACCAAGCCGATCGAGCGGGAAGAGGTTCTGCTCACTGTCAGGCGGGCCTTTGAGCGCATCCAGTTGAGCCAGGAGAATAGGCTCTTGCGACAGCAACTGGAGAAGCGTTTTCGCGTCGAAGGGATTGTGGGCAGCCACTTTCGCGTGCAGGAGGTCTTCGAGAAGATCCAGAAGGTCTCCGGCAGCAACTCCACCGTCCTGCTCATCGGGGAGAGCGGGACCGGGAAGGAGCTCGTCGCCAGGGCCATCCACCGGCACAGCCCGCGCCGGGAGCGACCGTTTGTAGCGCTGAGCTGCGCCGCGATCCCTGAGACCCTCATCGAGAGCGAACTGTTCGGCTACGAGAAGGGGGCGTTCACCGGAGCCTCCTTCCGTCGCCTGGGCCTCTTCGAGGCAGCCGACAAGAGCACCCTGTTCCTGGACGAGATCAGCGAGCTGAACATCAACCTGCAGGCCAAGGTGTTGCGCGCCCTGCAGGAAAGGGAGGTGCGGCGGGTTGGGGGCCGGGAGGACATCAAGGTCGATGTCCGGATCATCGCTGCCTCCAATAAGAACTTGGAGGATGAGATCGAGCGAGGCGCGTTTCGGGAGGACCTTTTCTATCGGTTGAACGTCGTATCCATCGTCATCCCGCCACTGAGGGAGCGGAGCACCGATATCCCACAGCTCGCAGAGTATTTCATCAAGAAGCACGGCGAGAGCACAGGAAAGCCGATCCGAGGGGTCACCAATGAGGCGATGCGGCTCCTCATGAGCTATCATTGGCCGGGCAACGTCCGACAACTGGAGGCGGTTCTCGAGCGGGCGATGCTCCTCTCCGATGGGCCCGAGATCGAGCATTACGATCTTCCCATTGAAGTCCGGTTCTTCGATCTGCCGGCCCAACCCCATCCGTCCAGCACATCCGGCAATAGGTTTGGGGTCGAGATTCCCGAAGGGGGGATCTCGTTCGAGGAGCTGGAACGCGATCTGATAGCGCAGGCCATGGAGAAGTCTGATTGGGTGATCACGAAGGCAGCACGCTTACTGGGGCTGAGCTACCGGACGCTCCAATACCGACTGGAGAAGTTTCAGGTCAGACGGGGCAATGTCAGGGGACGGGTTGACCGAGAGGGTGTGGGGGCAGAAAGGGGGGATGTGAGTGGGGAGCGTGGTCAAGAAGCGTCGCAAGAAGATGAGCAAACACAAACACAAAAAACTACTAAAGCGGACCCGGCACCAGCGCCGGAAGAAATGAGGCCGGGCACTAAACGTTCGAACGTCTGACCGACTCTAACGTCATAGATTCTACTGATTCTCGTTGTGAGAGTCCAGGGGAGAGGCCAAGGGTGATAGGTCGCGAGGGGTGCCCTTGGAGGGGAGCGGAGTTCGGGGTCTCGATCGGTCGAACGGGGGACGGTTCTCGGTGAGAGACAGGGGCCTTGCGCGAGGCGGACTTCGAGCTGATCGATCGGTTCTTGGGGGGCGATGGGGCTGCATTCGATGAATTGGTCCACAGGCGCCAGCGAGAGGTCTACAATCTGGCGTACCGGATGACCAGGAATGCGGAGGATGCCCGGGACCTCTCCCAGGAGGCGTTTCTTCAGGTGTATCGGAATCTCAATCGCTTCGATCGACGCTCCAGTCTTTCCACCTGGCTGTATCGGATCGTGATGAATCTGTGCCTCAACCATCTGAATCGGGGTTCCCGCTCTCGTTTTCCCTCGGTTAATGAACAGGTGGACGTGGCCGATCCGTCCGAGGGATCGCTGGGGCGGCTTGAGGAGAAAGAGCGGCAGGAGGCTCTCGCCCGCGCCATTGAAACGCTGCCGCCGCAGCAGCGAGCCAGCATGACCCTGCGCGTGCACCATCAACTGCCCCATGGGGAGATCGCCGAGATCCTGGGGATCTCCGAAGCAACGGCCAAGGTCCATTATTTTCACGCCGTACAGGCCCTACGGAGGAAGCTGACTCATTGGCGAGAGGACGGATAACACGAGAAGGGACCACATTTCCCATGCGATGCGAGGAAGCTGGAAGCACGTTGCTGGAGTTGATGGAGGAGGAGTTGCCCCCCGGGCGGCGCGCTGAGGTCGTTGGTCACCTTGAGGTCTGTAGCGCCTGTGCCAACGAACTCTCGGCGTACCGGGATCTGCTGGCGATCGTCCGGGCCGACCCGGTTCCCGACCAGTCGCCGCGCTTCTGGGAGGAATTCCTGCCGTCACTCAAGCATCGAATCGAGCGAGAGGCCTCCGAGGCTCCGCGTGAATCCTCCTCCTGGTTGAACGGTCTTCGATCGTGGTTTGCCTTCCCGCGTCCTCTTATTGCGGGTGTGGCGGTCGCCGCCATCTCGATCCTTATCGTGATCAGGTTGCCTGGCTCCTTTACGATCAGAGCCGACCGGCAGAAGGCCCCCGCTCCTATGGAGCAGTCGGCGGGCCGTGAGGGCGAAACGAGGGATTGGGACAGGGCTCCCCAGACTGAAGTCGGAACGCGAGACATGGGCGAGGCGGTCATCGTGGCTGGGGAGCTCGTCGAAGACGCCTCGACGCTGGCGGCCGCCATCCAGCGCCTTCCCTGGGTGGGTGAGATCGCGGATAGGGTCGAAACCGCCTGGGTCTGGCGGCCGGAGTCCGACCCGAGGGACTGGCTTGCCTCACTCAGCGAGGAGGAGCAGCAGCTCCTGATCGATCACCTGAGGGGTTTCCGATGGTCGCCGTCGTGAGAGATTCTCGGGCCGCTGTCTCAGCCTGGTGTCGCACTCTCGCTCTGGTCGCTGCCGGGCTGGTCGGCTTCGTCGTCCTGGTGTCTTCGGCGATGGGCCAGCCGTTTGCCCCTCCGCCTCCCGGCCGGCCTGGGCCGGGGGAGGGGAGGCGCTTGATCGAGACGATCAAGATCTGGAAGATGACCGAGGCGCTCAATCTCACCGAAGATCAGGCGGCCAAGCTTTTTCCCAAAATGACGCAACTGGAGGCGTCGCGTCGGGAATTCCACGGCCGGCAGCGCCTCCTGCGGGATGCACTTGCCGAACTCCTGAGGCAGCGGCCCCTGCGGGAGATAGAGATCAAAACGCGACTCGAAGAGCTGGATCGCACCGAAATCGACTTCAAGGGGCGTGAGCGATCCGTCATGGGCGAGCTCCGCTCCATCTTGAGCCTGGAGCAACAGGCTCGACTCGCCCTGTTTGAAGAGCGGTTCGAAATGGAGATGCGCCGCACCATCCAGGATCTTCGGCAACGTCGGCGTGGCTTGCCTCCCGGGTCTGGCCCGGGCTTCGGGCCACCTCCTGTGAGGAATCGGCCCCCGTTGCCCGTGGAGGGCGGGCCGCCACCCAGATGACAGGTGTGAGCAAGACCTCGGCAGCGAAGCGACCCTTCGCTGCCGTTTTTGTTTGCGGAGGTCAGACGTGCCCTTGGGGCATCAGGCCGTGATGGGATCTCGCGCAAGGCGTTGGCTGGTGGCGTTCATTGCCGTCACGCTCGGGGCGATCATCCTGGCGCCCATCATGTGGGATGCGGTCCTGAGCGGGCTGTTAACGGTGGAGGTGCTGCGGCCCTTGCGTCCAGGTCCCACACGATGGGTCACCAGGAGCCCGCAGGAGGCGCGGGTTACCTTCCCCGGCGGGGATCGTGGTATGGAAGCCAATCTCTACGCGCCGGCCGGCGGGGGGAGGCGGGCTGGGGTGGTGCTCGTCCATGGAGTTGTCGAGACAGGGAAGGACGATCCACGGATGGTCTGGCTTGCCAGGTTGCTGGCCCGCTCCGGCTTTGTCGTGTTGGTTCCGGACTTCTTGGGCTTCAAGTCCCTGAGGCTTCGAGCCTCCGACATCCGAGAGATGAGCGACGCTGTCGTTTACCTGCACTCTCTGCGTGAGCGGGTCCTTCCCGACCGGATCGGCATGATTGGGTTTAGCTACGGCGCCGGACCCATGCTGATCGCCGCGGCTGACCCGCGCCTTGAAAGGCGCCTGAGGTTCGTGGTCTCCTTCGGCGGCTACTATGATCTCGTCCAGGTCATCAAATTCGTGACGACCGGCTATTACCAGTACGGGGAGGAGAAGGGGTACACAAAACCCAGCGATTATACCCGGTGGATATTCCTCCGGTACAACCTCGATCTGCTTCGCGATCCCGTAGATCAGGCCATCCTGGCCAGGCTGGCTGGGACAAGAGACTTGGAGAACCCCTGTGAAAGCCCGGCGCTGCCTTCTGATCTGACGCCCGAGGGTCGGAGCGTGTACAACCTCTTGGTGAACCGCGACCCCGAGAAGGTCGAGACCCTGGTGAGTCGGCTTGCCCCATCCATTCGGGAGATGATCGAGCAACTCTCGCCGTCCCGGCGGATCAGTCGGCTCTCCGCGTACGCGATCATCGTCCACTCAGACCCGGACCCCTTCATCCCGCACACCGAAAGCCTGGCATTGGCGAAAGCCCTGGGGTATGGCGGAAGGGTCCGTCTGGACATCCTCCGTCTTTTCCGGCACGTGCGACCGGAGCTTCCCGAGACAACTCTGGGGAATTTCTTCAGAGTGTATGTCCCACAAGGATTGAATATCTACCGGCTCATTTTTGATTTGCTCCGCCAGCGGCGATAAGGTAATATCTTCTCGTGTCGCGCCCGCCGACAGGAGTCGTCGGAAACGGCGTGGTATGTGATTGGCGCTCTCACGGAGGCTGTTCCACAAGAGGAGGAAGTGGATGACCCGTACATACGGACGACTCTTGGGGCTGGTGGTTATCGCAGCGGTCGTCGCGCTGCAGGCTATGCAGCTCGATGCGTGGGCAAGGGCCGGTGGCGGCCGGAGTATGGGGAGCCGTGGCTCGCGCTCCTACTCCAGCCCGAGCCAGAGCTATCGCGCCCCAGCGGCACCTGCTCAGCCGCGGCCCGACCAGAGGACTCCATTTGCGACCCAAGCGCCAGCTCCTGCAGGGGGCGGGTTCATGCGAAGTCTGGCAGGTGGCCTACTCGGCGGGATCCTGGGCGGGATGCTGTTCCGGAGTCTGGGCTTCGCCGGCTTCGGTGGCATGGGTGGAGGCTTCGGGCTGATGGACCTCGTGATCCTGGCCGCGATCGGCTTCGCGATTTACTGGGTTGTGAAGCAGAGGCGGGAGCGGCGGGTTGTGAGCGAAGGGCCGTACCAGCGGGCGGAACTGGGGGATCGCGGACCGGAGCTCTACCGGACGGGGCAGGCCCAGTCAACGATGGTTCAAGAGACTGACCTGGAGCGAGGAGTGTCATATGTCCGTCAGATGGACCCCGGCTTCGATGAGGGCCGTTTTCGGGACACCTGCACCGACCTCTTCTTCAAGGTCCAGGCCGCCTGGGGAAATCGTGAGATGGAACCACTGCGCGCCATTCTCACTCCGGAAATGTACATCCAGCTCTCAGAAGATGTGGAGCGGTACAAGAAAGAACGGCGGATCAACCGCTTGGAGAATATCGCGGTGCGGTCCGTGGAGCTGACGGAGGCCTGGCAAGAGCAGGGACAGGACTATGTGACTGTTCGCTATCTC
>Ga0209619_10004316_pt1 | contig 10108 bp, 7 predicted proteins | sample Rifsed16ft3_FD_184011 | JGI IMG/M metagenome (GOLD analysis project Ga0209619, IMG submission 184011) | Soil microbial communities from Rifle, Colorado, USA - sediment 16ft 3 (version 2) | ecosystem: Environmental > Terrestrial > Deep subsurface > Rock core/Sediment | place: Rifle, Colorado... | reverse complement strand
CCCGCCTCATCTTCGTTGATGGTAATATAGAGATTGCCGCAGCCCGTGGGGATCTTCTGGGTGACGCCCTGCGTGAAGACCGGCCGGTTGCGGGGCTTCTTTTCCTCGGCCAGATCGGGCGATGCCGATGCCGCCGTGACCACGCCCTTCGGCGTGGCGGCCGCCTTGCGCGCTTTTTCCGTGGCGCCGGTGGAGAGCACCTGCTCGTCGCGCGAGCCGTCCCGGTAAATGGTCACCCCTTTGCAGCCGAGCTTGTGCGCCAGCGCATACACCTTCGACACATCGTCCTTCGTGGCGCTATGCGGGAAGTTCACGGTCTTTGATACCGCGTTGTCCGTATACTTTTGGAACGCGGCCTGCATGCGGATGTGCCACTCCGGCGAGATGTCGTGCGATGTCACGAATACGCGCTGCACGTCCTCGGGAACCTCGGGAATGCCGGTGCACCCGCCGTGCTCGGCGATCTGCTTTGTGAGGGAATCGGAAGAGAAACCGCGCTCTTTCGCGACCTTTTCAAAGTGGGGGTTCACCTCGAACAGCTCGGCCCCGTCGAGGACCTTACGCATAAAGGTGAGGGCAAAGAGCGGTTCGATGCCGCTCGAGCACCCGGCGATGATGGAAAGCGTCCCGGTGGGCGCGATCGTCGTCACCGTGGCGTTCCGGACCGGGGCTTTGCCCGGCCGATCGTAGATGCTCCCCGCGAAATTCGGGAACGGGCCGCGCTCCTCTGCGAGCTCCTCGCTCATCTTCCTGCCCTCGTCGGTGATGAGCTTCATCACGGACTCTCCCGTCTTCACCGCCGCCTCGGAGTTGTAGGGAATGCCCATCTGGAGGAGCATATCGGCAAAACCCATGACCCCGAGCCCGATCTTCCTGTTGGCGCGGGTGTTCTCGGCGATCTTTTCGATCGGATACCTGTTCACGTCGATCACATTGTCGAGAAAGTGGACCGCTCGCCTCACCGTCTTCCGGAGCCGGTCGTAGTCGATCGATGCCCCTCCGTCCGTCGAAAGCATCCTGGCAAGGTTGATCGAAGCGAGGTTGCACGACTCATACGGGAGAAGAGGCTGCTCACCGCAGGGATTGGTGGATTCCACCCTGCCCACGTGCGGCGTGGGGTTGTACTGGTTTATGCGGTCAAGGAAGATGATGCCGGGATCGCCGTTCTTCCACGCCATGTTCACGATCGTGTCGAAGACCTTGCGCGCCTTGAGCCTGCGCACGACGGCCCTCGTGCGCGGAGAGACCAGCTCGTACTCGCCGTCCTTTTCGACGGCCTCCATGAACGGGTCGGTTATCGCCACGGATATATTGAAGTTGTTCAGCCGGTCGTTCTGCTGTTTGCAGGTGACAAAATCGAGGATATCGGGGTGGTCGACCTGCAGGATGCCCATGTTCGCGCCGCGCCGCGTGCCGCCCTGCTTCACAGTCTCCGTGGCGGCGTCGAACACGGTCATGAACGAGATAGGGCCGGACGAAATGCCCTTGGTGGACTTCACCACGTCGTTCCGGGGCCGGATGCGGGAAAAAGAAAAACCCGTGCCGCCGCCGGATTTATGGATGAGCGCCGCGTGCTTTACGGCCTCAAAGATGTCGTCCATCGAGTCGCCCACCGGGAGCACGAAACATGCCGAGAGCTGGCCGAGCTCGCGCCCGGCATTCATGAGCGTGGGGCTGTTCGGCAGGAACTCAAGGCTCGTCATCATCCGGTAGAACTCCGCGGCGACCCGGTCCACCTCGGCGTCGGACCTGCCATAGGCGGCATCTGCCGCCGCGATCGTGCGGGCCACGCGGGTGAACATGTCCACCGGGGTCTCGACCACGGTCCCCTCTTCATCGCGCTTGAGATAGCGTTTTTCCAGTACCTTGAGGCAGTTCTCGGACAGATTGAGCTCTGTTGCTGTTCTTGCAGCCGAAGCCACGCTCTTCATAAAACCCTCCAAACGGTCCGCACATCTAAAAAAATTTAAAATCAAAATCAAAGCCGGGGCGGCCTCATGGCCGCCCCGGTATGATAAATCATTATTCGATCGACACGTCGGATTTAAAATAAAATCTTATAGAATTTCGCATAAGACACAGCCTGTGCATCTCAGAAATTAAAGCTTGCTCTGCTTCCGGCAAAAAAGGCAACTTGTATGCAATAATTTGTTTTGTTCAGGGAATTTAATTGCTTAACTTGAACGAAGTATACCCACAACATGTAGTGTTGTCAAGGCGAATTTGATACCATATTTAGTCAAGCTTCATGCGGTTTTCGTGAATTCACGCTGAGTCTGAAGGCATTAAGCAAGGATTAAATAAAACAATGTTTAAGAAACCCACGCCAGATGCATACGGCCTGAACATAAAGGAGTTAAAGGGTCTGGATAGGGAGATGTTCTGGAGACCGGAGTAACGTACATTGCATAAATCGAATGCTCGATTGATGACACGACGTTAAAACCTTCGCGCTTCAAGAAGGTGCTTCTTCCAGTACGGATTGAGGAGGCTGTTGGTCCGTACGGTCTTGCCGGAATGAATGAGTCGAACCGGAGTGTTAAAAAGAAAATCTACGGGTCCGGCATCTTCAGGGTCAAGCACGGTCGTTCAAGACGTTATGTAATGCCAGGGCCAGCTGCTGGATCTTATAGGGTTTAGCGACAACACCCTTGAAGCCGTATTGCCGGAAATCGCTCATGACCAGATTGTCCGAATAGCCGCTCGAAACGATCGCCCTGACATCAGGGTCTATTTCGATAAGCCAATGAATGGCTTCCTTGCCTCCCATGCCGCCCGGAACGGTCAGATCCATGATGACCAGATCAAAGGGCTTGCCTGATTCTTTGGCCTTCCGGTAAAGTTCGATCGCTTCAGAACCATCACCGGCAAACTCAGCATCGTAGCCCAGGTGTTTCAGGATCTGACCGGTAACATCTCTGACGATGGCCTCATCGTCCATGACCAGTATCTTCCCTTCGCCGCGGATGGGCTCTTCTCGTGAATCCTTCTTTCTGGCGGGCTCCTTTGAAGAAGCGGGAAGATAGATCGAGAACGTTGTCCCGCTTCCCAGCACGGATTCCACGCTGATGTGGCCGTCGTGTTTTTTTACGATGGAGTAACAGATGGCGAGCCCGAGCCCGCTTCCTTTTTGCTTTGTTGTGAAATAGGGGTCGAAAATCTTCCGGAGGTGTCCCGGCAGTATGCCGGTCCCCTGGTCCTGAATGGAAATTTTTAGGTATTTCCCGTACGCCAGCGGGAGGGCGTCGCCTTTCCCGGCCGTCAGGTTCTCGGCCCGCACGGTTATCACTCCGCCTCCGGGCATGGCCTCGACCGCATTGATGAGAAGATTATTGATAACCTGGCTTATCTGGCCTTCATCCACATCAGCAGGCAGGAGATCATCGGGCACCGAGATCTTACACCGGACATTGGAACCGGCCAGCGCCAGACGCGCCGAATCCTCTATTATTTCAGAGACGGAAACGGTTTTCTTGACCGGCGCTCCTCCCTTGGAAAAGGTGAGCAACTGATACGTTAGCTCCTTGGCCCGCAGACACGCACTCTCAGCATCCACCAGTCTTCTGAATATTGCATCGGAAGGCTTTATATCCCTCATAGCCAGAGAAATATTTCCCGTAATGGCCGTCAGAATATTGTTGAAATCATGGGCGATGCCCCCGGCAAGGATGCCGACGGATTCAAGCTTCCCCGCTTTCAGTATCTCTTCTTCCAACTTTTGCTTTTCGGTAGCGTCGCGGAACACCAGCACCACCCCGATGATATTCCCGCTTTCATCACGGATCGGGGCGCCGCTGTCCGCGATGATCCTCTCGGCGCCGTCCCGCGCGATAAGGGCCGTGTGGTTGGCAAGATCGACGATCTTTCCTTCCCGTAATACCTTGTCCACGGGGTTCTCGCAGCGCTCCCGGGTCCTCTCGTTGATAATATAAAAAACCTCGGCCAGGGGTTTCCCTTCGGCCTCTCGCTGGGTCCAGCCTGTAAGCCTTTCCGCGATCGCATTGATCAAAACCACCTTTCCTTCCGTATCCGTCGTAATAACGCCGTCGCCGATGGAGCGCAGCGTCACCTGGGCGCGCTCCTTTTCCTCGAAAAGGGATTTGAGCGTCCGGCGAAGGGTGCGCAACGGAAAAATGCGAATGGCAAAAAAAACCGCTGATCCGAGCATTGATGCGAGGACCATCATCAGGACGGTCTTCATCAGAAGAGGCCGCAGTGAGCGGATGATCTCTATTCTCCCCACGACAATACCCGCATCCATGAGGGTCTCGGACCGCATCAACAAAGGCGGGGCCAGTTTTTCCGCGCTTTCCGCAATGAGAATATTCCGCGTGTCAAGAATACGCCGTGTTTCTTTCGTGCCTTCGCCCGACCGTCTTGACATGAGTTCTGCCAGTCTCAGCTCTTCAAAACGCCACATTTCCGGGTCCGCGTTGATCAACTGGGTGACGATGCGGGCATTGATCTCCGCCTCGGTCTCAAGGGATGCCGTGTCATGCTGGTACGAGAGCCCGAAATAGACGAGCGGCATGCCGAGAGCGATCATGACAGCCGCGATTCCCGCCATCCAGCTCATAATGAGTGTCAATCTTTTGTCCGCAGTTTGCATTGTTCAACTCCCGGTTATCCAGTGGCCGGAGTCACGGACCAAAAGAACCTCAACCTGTTGACCCGTTGCCTGAGCTGCGGCAGCATCTGTTTTTTTCATGTATCTTGCTCATGACGAAAATATATCAAATTCAAATGAGTATTGAAAGCTTTATTGTTATCCCCATCTCGTACGTTATCTCCCCTCTATTCCACCACCCAGATGGCGCAGTTCCTGGCATCACGAACCAGTTTGCTCGACGTGCTTCCGAAGAGGAACTCCTCGGTCTTGGAGTGGTGGTGCCGGCCGACGACAATGGTGCAGCAGCTCAGGTCGCACCGCATTTCGAGGATGGTTTCGGCAAGGGACGCGCCTTTGCCCACAGACGAGTGGACGAGGACCTTGTCCTCGGCAAAGCCCGATTGGATGAGGATCCGACGATAATTCTCAAGCATCTGACCGATCTCCCCCTCCTTTTTTTTGACCCAGGCGGTCCGCTCTTCTTCTTTTTCGAAAAAATCCTCTTCCGGCTCCGGGATGATGCTCAGGAGGGTCACCCGGAATCCGGGAAACCCTCCCAGGAAGTCCGCCACATAGAGCACGGCGCGCTTCGAGCTTTCGGACTGGTCCACGGCTATGAGGAGATGCTTGTTTTTGATTTCGGGTGCTGTCTCGGTTTCCATGTCGGAGCCTCCTTCAAGAAAGTCAATCGGTGGCTTTTTCTAACAGGGTAAAACTATAGACCCTTCATTTTGACTTTCGCACTTTGCGTTTTGCCTTTTCTCCTTCCTCCCTTCCTACCCTCCCACCTTCCCGGTACTCAACCTCTCCCTCGCCTCCCCCAGATCTTCAAGCAGTTCCCGGGTATCGTCGTAAAACACCGGGGAGCCCACGGAAAAGTGCATGAGCACGCGATTAAGGGCTTCCGGGATGTAGGGATATATCTTCCTGAGGTTGGCAACGCGATTATGGAAAACGATGTTCACATCGTCATCCGAGAGGTTCTCGAGCGCGCCCGGGTCTTCCTGAAGAAGGCGGTGCGTGATGACGTCGCCGCGGCCCGTGATATAGATAAGGATGTTCCCGAGCCCGAAGATGTCATACGCAAAACGGCTCTCGCCGTGACGGTAATTAAAATCAAAGTCTATCCAGCGATACCGGCCTGTTGCCACATCTTTGATCAGGTGGTCGCGCCGGATATCGCCGTGCTTTTCCCTGTTCTCATGGAGAAAGCGGATGGCCTTCACGATCTCGACATACTCATCAAGCAGGGCGGGATAGTAATGATGGAAATAATCTTCGTGGTCCGACCCCAGCGTCAGCGTGATCTCGGCGAGCGTTTTTCCCCGGATGTAGTCCAGGATCCGGAGCGGGTCTCCCGAGGAGTCAGGCACCGTCTCGCCCTGCATGAAGTCCTGCCGTCCCCGGACGAGTTCAAGTATCCGCGCCTCTTTCCGGGGGCTCCGCACGCACTCGAAGACAAGGTTGCCGATCTTTACGTTAAAACGCTCGCGAAAGACCCATTTCAGGATCTTGACCTCTCCGCTCAGGAGATTGATGGAGCGCTTGACCCAGAACTTCGGCTCATCGTCGAGGCCGAACCTCCCCTCCCGCTCATTGTTCCGCACAAAATAGGGCACGCCGGCGAGCACGACGACGTCGTCGTAATCGACGCGGAAAAAATCGGACGTGTCCTTCACCCCGACCCTGCCCGGGACGCGCTCTGCCGGGACCCAGCGCCGGATCATCCGGAGCAGCTCTTTCTCGGCATACCCCCCTGCGGAAACGGGAACTGGTGATCGGCCCGCCATTGGTACCTCCGTGATAGGTACATTATACCAAAGGGACAGGACGGATATCCTTGTGCAACCATTGCCCAATTTGTACGCTTGCGCGGCAGAGCGAAAGGGCTGCTGCCCCCGTAACTGCAGGATTACCTGTCTCTCCTGTTTTTCTCTTGACTTTTTGCGCAAATAACGCTAATTTTCTTATTAACATTATTAATAATAAGGCCGAGCCGCGGACGGCTCTTAATGCGGAGGGGCTCTGAAACGCCGATGTCTTATCATGTAAAATTGGAGATCTTCGAAGGTCCCATGGACCTTCTTCTGCACCTCATCAAAAAGCACGAACTCGATATCTATCACATCCCGATTTCCCTCATCACCAGCCAGTACCTTGAATACCTGGAGCTCATGAAGAACCTCGATATAGAGGTCGGCGGCGAGTTCCTGCTCATGGCATCGACGCTCACGCACATCAAGTCCCGCATGCTCCTGCCGCCGCCTGAGAACCCCGAGAACGAGGAGGACGGCGTGGACCCGAGGGCAGAGCTGATCCGGCGGCTGCTCGAGTACAAGCGGTTCAAGGACGCGGCCCTGTCGCTCGAGCAGAAGGAGGCCCTCTGGTCGCAGATCTATACGCGCCCGGCCGAGGCGGCGCCTGACGTGCCGGCGGAGGATGAGCCGCTGCTCATCGACTTTCACCTGTTCGACCTGCTCTCCGCGCTCAGGGACGTGATGGCCAGGGTCCCTGATGCGAAATTCGAGATCACCCCGGAGACGATCTCGATCACGGAGAAGATCTCCCATATTTTGCAGCGGCTCGAATCCGTAGACAGCCTGCTCTTCGTTGATCTGTTCGAGGGAAGCACCACCAGGATCCACGTCATCGCCACGTTCCTCGCGCTGCTCGAACTCATCAAGACGCGCGTCGTAAAAGCGGTGCAGGTCGAACATTTCGGCGCCATCCGCCTGATGAAGGCGGTACGGGAGACATCGGCCGGCAGCACGAATCTGAACTTGTTTGCCGCGGATTGACACGGAAAAAGCGGATCGGGGTAAATCAGCTCATGGCTGATGGCTCGTAGTTAAGTGCTATAACCCAGGGAGCCAAGTACGTCCGTAAAAACCCGTGTCCCGAAAGGGTTTGTATTTTATGAAGCTCGATATCAACCAGCTCGCGCAGGCGCGCAAATTCGGCGATATCGAGAAGGCGGTGTACGAAGACCGCTCGCGCATCGGTGAGCTTGTCGACCTTCTCTCCGAGAAGAACGGTGACATCCGCTCGGGAGCGCTGAACCTGCTGTCACGCGTGGGATTTGATTACCCGAACGACACCAGAAAGTATCTCGGCAGGCTCATCGCCCTCCTCGACGACGAGGACATGTTCATCAAGATCGACGCGGCGAATGCGATCGGAAACCTCGGCTTCAGCTTTCAGGACTCGGCGGCGGCGGCGGCGCCGAAGCTCAAGGCGCTCCTCGAGCACGAGCAGAGCCTCGTAAGACAGGAGGCGGCTTACGCTCTCGGGAACATCGGGTTTTCCTTTACCGACCTCGTTCGGGACATTGTGCCGCGCCTGATCCGGATGCTTGATCAGGGAGACGACGACGAACGAGAGGCCGCTTCCCATGCGCTCGGCAAGATCGGGATCAACGCCCCCGAGCTGATCCGCGGAATACTGCCCAAGCTCGTGGAGGTACTGGAGTTCTCAAAAGAGGCGACCTGCGGCGGCGTGCTCTTTGCCCTCGGCGCGATCGGCCTGCACTATCCGGACGCCGTGGCAGGCCTCGTGCCCCGCTTGATGCAGTACCTTGAAAGCGGCCATCCGAACGCGGTGAAGAATGCCGTCGCTGCGCTGGGAAACATCGGCAGCGCGAACCCTGAACTCGTAAGACAGGCCATGCCGGCGATAAAAAAGCTTCTTGACAGCACGGACATGGACATTAAAATGAACGCGAAAGTGGCGCTCGGCAGGCTGGGGGAACAGGCGCCATTGTAAGCTTTTATAGGAAGGACGGAATGGAAATCGATAAACTTTTTTTCAGGAATGTCACTGTTTAGTATCATATATTTAATACTTTTGGTATACTATACTGGTAAGAGGTGCCGATGTTGGAAGAACAAGAATTGAGATCCGCCATGGAAGCATTGCTGTTCATCTCCGGAAGCCCCCTGTCCCGGGACAGGCTGGCCGGTATATTCGAAGAAGCGTCGCCGGAGCAGATCGAAGCGCAACTCGCCGTGCTCCGGCAGGAATGTGAAACACGCGGCTCAGGCCTGATGCTGGTTGAAGTGGCCGGCGGGTACCAGCTGACAACACGGCCGGAGTACGCCGGGTGGATACGAAAATTCAAGTCGAGCAAGGGACCGTCAAAACTTTCCCGGCCCGCGCTCGAGACGCTCGCGATCATCTCGTACAAACAGCCGATCACGAGAACGGAAATGGAGGCGATCCGGGGCGTGAACGTGGGAGGGATCGTCAGGAACCTCATGGAGCGCCGGCTTGTGAAGATCGTGGGCAAAAAAGACGTGCCCGGCAAACCCATGCTGTACGGCACGTCAATGGAGTTCCTCAATTACTTCGGCTTAAAGGACCTTTCCGCCCTGCCTACGCTCAAGGAATTCCAGGAACTCGAAGAGGGTGAAGAAACAACGGATGAGGCGACCGACCCTGCTGTGGAGAACAACGGTTTTGTCCTTCCTCCCGATAGAGAACTCAGCCCGGTCTCCCTGCCGGAGGTGACGGAAGTCTGATGATAGAGCTCGAAGAGGCGCTGCGCAGAAAAGAGATCTGGGCCATCGGAGGCGGCAAGGGCGGGATCGGCAAAAGCCTGATCACCGGCAATGTAGGCATTTGCCTCGCGCGCCTGAAGAAAAAGGTCCTTCTTGTTGACGCGGACCTCGGCGGGGCGAACCTGCACACTACCCTCGGGATCGGGCTCCCGGAGATGACGCTGTCGGATTTTCTCAACCGGCGCGCAGAGAACATCCAGGATGTGATCATCAAGACCGGCATTCCGAACTTAAGCCTCATCAGCGGCGCCCAGGACTTCCTCGACGCGGCAAACCCCAATTTTTCCCAGAAGACGCGTCTGCTCAGGCACCTCGAGGCCGTGGATGTGGATTACATCCTCCTCGACCTCGGCGCCGGAACCACGCACAACATCCTCGATTTTTTCCTTTTCTCGGACCACGGCATCCTCGTCGTGCTGCCCGAGCCGACAGCGATAGAAAATGCCTACCGGTTCATCAAGAGCGCCTTCTACCGGAGGTTCAAGAAGGTCGTGAACCACCAGGGGATCAAAGACCTGATCGACGCCGCCATGGACCAGAAGAACACCATGGGCATCCGCACGCCCTTCGACCTCATCGAGCGCGTGAAACAACTGGAACGGGAAGTGGGCGAGATCCTCGAGCTTGAGATCCTCAAATTCAAGCCCAAGCTCATCGTAAACCAGGTGAGGACCAAGCACGATGTGCAGATCGGGTTCTCGATGAAGAGCGCCTGCCAGAAATACTTCGGCATCAACCTCGAGTACCTGGGCTACGTGGAATACGACGACTGCGTCTGGCAGTCGATCCGGAGCAAGCGGCCGCTTTCGCTCGAATATCCTTATTCCCGGCCGTCGCGCTGCATCGAACGGATCGTCCACAACCTGCTCAGAAAAGAACAGCTCACGCCCACGATGCTTTACTGACGTACGGGAACGGTGAAATGATCAAAAAGATCGACGAT
>Ga0209619_10004314_pt1 | contig 10110 bp, 10 predicted proteins | sample Rifsed16ft3_FD_184011 | JGI IMG/M metagenome (GOLD analysis project Ga0209619, IMG submission 184011) | Soil microbial communities from Rifle, Colorado, USA - sediment 16ft 3 (version 2) | ecosystem: Environmental > Terrestrial > Deep subsurface > Rock core/Sediment | place: Rifle, Colorado... | reverse complement strand
TGACGGCCACATCAGGGCCGGGTCTTTCACTTATGGTTGAGGGGATAGGACTTGCGTCAATGGCAGAGGTTCCTGCCGTGATAGTGGATGTTCAGAGGGCGGGGCCTTCAACCGGGATGCCGACGAAGACCGAGCAGTCCGATCTTAACATCGCTATTTTCGGCTCCCACGGCGACTCGCCGAGGGTTGTCCTGGCCCCGTCCACAGTGGAGGAGTGCTTCTATCTGACCATTGAGGCATTCAACATCGCAGAGGCCTGCCAGACACCGGTGCTTATACTATCAGACCAGTTTTTAGGACAGAGAAGAGAAACGGTGTCTCCTTTCGACATGTCCGGTCTGAAGTTAGCACAGCGCCTTAAGCCGGATACAGAGGAGTTGAAAGGTTATAAGAGATATAGGTTAACAGACAACGGCCTTTCACCCTTGGCAGAGCCGGGTATGGATGGCGGCGAACATGCTGCTACCGGGCTTGAACACAAGGAGGACGGTTCTCCTTCATACGACCCTGATAATCACAAAGCTATGACTGCAAAGAGATGGAGGAAACTGGAACTGGCTAAGCTCGATTCAGTTAAGCCCGTGAGGTTCGGTGCTGCCGATGCACTGATAGGAATCATCGGATGGGGTTCTACCGAAGGGGCTGTAAGAGAGGCCGTTAGCAAGGCCAATGAAGAAGGTCTTAAGGTTGCCGCCCTTTACCCCAAGCTCCTCAACCCTTTGCATACAGATATCATAGAGGACTTTGTAAGGCCTTTGAAAAAGATCGTAGTAGTTGAAAGCAACTATTCTGGCCAGTTTGCAGCCATGTTGAAAGCTAACGGCATAGATGCAGAGCAATTTACCCTCTGCGAGGGAAGGCCGTTCAAGGTAAGTGAGATTTTGAAAAAGATTGAGGAAGTGCATGGATAAAAAGAGCCCAATGGATTATAGGGGCGCAAAGCCCATCTGGTGCCAGGGGTGCGGTGATTATGGAGTCCTGAGTTGCCTCATGAAGGCCCTGAGCGACCTTAATATAGAATCAAGGGATCTTGCTCTCGCCTCGGGGATAGGCTGCTCCAGCAGGATTGCCGCATTTGTGAAGTGCTACGGCTTTCATTCCATCCACGGCAGGGCGCTGCCTGTTGCCATGGGGATAAAGCTTGCAAATCCGCAGTTGACAGTTATCGCCGCAGCCGGGGATGGAGACGGGCTGGCCATAGGTGGCGGGCATCTCCCGCACATGGCGAGGCGCAACATGGATATAACATATCTTCTCATAGACAACTCGCTCTACGGGATGACCAAGGGACAGCCGTCACCAACCGCGCAAAAAGGGGTTGTCAGCAAGACTACACCAAAGGGCTCTCCAGAAGCTCCCTTAAACCCGGTTGCAATGGCCCTTGTATACGGCGCCTCATTTGTGGGACGTGGATTCCCCGGGAAACCAGATGCCCTGGTTAATCTGATTAAAGAGGGGATCGCTCACCGGGGCTTTTCCTTTCTGCATATCCTTTCGCCATGCATTACATTTAATGAGAGGGAGACCTTCAGGTATTACAACGAAAGGACTGAATTGATGTCAGCGGATTATATACCGGACGACAGGGTAAAGGCCGTTACCCTTGCCATGACAGAGGATAAACTGCACCTTGGTACCTTCTGTAAGGAGGAGAGGCCTGTATATACCGATTATGGTTCTGATATAGAGGTCATGGAAAGAGAGACCCTTATAAAGAAGCTTTACGAGAGGTTCAAGTAGCCAGTATCTTAAACCTAAAAACGGCAATTAAACACAGATAAGCACAGATAAAAGCTTATGATTCACACAGATATCCTACTTAGCCTCTTAACCAAAATGGAGAGTTATTTGCTTTTTTAACTCTGTGAAAATCTTAAACAATCTGTGTGAATCTGTGTTGAAATGCTTTTTATAGGTTAAAACAAAGTTATAAGAACCACCCCCATCACCATCACCACGCATCCGAGAAGCCTCTCCCTTATATGCTCTTCCTTAAAAACCAGCCAGCCATAGAGAACGCTGAATATCAGGCTAGTCCTCTTTACAGAGATCATGTACGCTACCTCCACCAGTCTTATAGCTAAGAAATGGGCCATGACCATTATGGCAAATACAACCCCGATCAAGAGAAAGAGTGGAATCCTTGCCTTTATGATCGCCGCCGCCTTCCTTTCCTTAAATATCACGTATGGAAGAAAAAAGATGGAAAAGATGGTCGTATAAGTGGCGGCAAAAAACTGTGGGGATGAGTGGAGTACAGCTATCTTGCCGAGATTTGAGGTTATGCTGTAGATGAAGGAGACGGCTATCATTAATAGGGAGCCTTTCTCCCTCGATATGGCTTTAAGCGGCGCAAGGAACCCTTTGCCAGAGCTGTTAAGATTTAGAAGATATGCGCCGACTGCTATAAGTATTATTCCTGCTATGCCCGATGAATCCGGGAGCTCTCCAAGCATGAAGAAGGATGTCGCAATAAGAAATACAGGGGTCAGGGCAAGAAAGGGAATGCTCAAAGAGAGGGGAGAAATCTTTATTGACCTGATATAAAAGAGCACTGCTACCAGCTCCAGGGGAAGCGCAAGGATTGTTGCTATCCAGAAGGTAAGGTCAAGAGTAGGTATTTCAATAAATGGAAGGGTGGCCAGTAGAAAAGGGGCTGCAAACCCCCAGCTTGCCCAGGCGACGACCTCCTCTCCTGAATCCTTAAGTGCATACTTGGAAAGGGCATCAACTGTAGCCAGGGTGACTGCCGCGGTCAGGGAGAGATAAAGCCAGAGCATCCGCTACTCTCCCTTGTAAAGGTATCTCTCAAACATCTTCTGATAAGAGGTCCAGCCTGTTTCCTCGTTTGTATCCTTTGTGATGGCGGCCTGATATGCATTTACCTTTGCATCCATGTCCTCGATATTATGAAGAAGGAGCGCCTCAAGGGTCTTTGGTCTCTTAGGGGAGCCAAACTCAAGCTCCCCGTGGTGGGAGGCTATCATATGCCTTAGAAGCATGGCTGTTTTCTCAGGAAAACCTTCTATCCCCCTGATCTTCTCATCCAGCATCTGGATACCTATGATGATATGCCCCAGAAGACGTCCCTCGTCAGTGTAATCAAAGGCAGCCTTATATGAAAGCTCCTTAGTCTTACCCATGTCATGAAGTATTGAGCCTGCGAGAAGGAGGTCTTTGTTCACTCCAGCGTATTGTTTTGAAAGCTCAGTCACCAGGCGGGCCACGGAAAGGGTATGTTCAAGGAGGCCCCCAATATAAACATGGTGCATCCCCTTGGCTGCAGGTGCGGTCTTCAGCAACTCGGCAAACTGCTTATCATTCATAAAGGAATCCATGAGCTTTTTAAGATACGGTTCCTTTATACCGGAAATTATCCCCTTCAACTCCGAAAGCATCTCATCAGGTTCTTTCGCTGAGCGCGGAAGGAAATCGTCCGCAGATGCCGTTCCCTCAGGGGCCTTACGCACGTCGATAATGGAAAGCTGGATCTTCCCCTGATAAAGGGAAGCCCTACCCTTAACAGTAACAATGTCGTTCTTCTCAAAATGGGTGGATATCTCCTCTGCGTTGTCCCATACCCTTCCCTCTATCTCGCCGCTCTTATCTATGAGCTTTATATTTATATACGGCTTCCCGTTCTTGGCCATGGCAATATTCTTATCCTTGACCAGGAAGTAGCTCTCTACCTTGTCGTTTTCCTTTATCTCTGAAACAAGCATTTTGTTTGACATAGCAACATCCCCCCTTGACACTGATTTACACTGATTATAATTATACCCAAAAACTGCTATCCTTTTTACCACGGGGGACACAGGGACCGCAAGAAGACGGCAAAATGAGATGTTATCAGAATAATAAATTCTCACTTAAATAGTGTCTAATTATTTTATAAAATCCTTTTGCCTAAAGGTTTTCCCCGTGTTCCCCGTGGTTAATCCTAAAAACGGCAGTTGGATGAATTCACCCTGTCGCAGGATCCAAATTTAGGAGCGGTGGTGGTGACAAAGCAAGTAACTTGCTGAATGCTCGCTGAGCTATCAGCTTGATTCGCTCCATTAACCCCAACTGCTCCGCAGTACTTGTCAATTCTTTGAAAAAGCTTGCCAGTTGTTGCATTGCATCTTGTATGACTGATGATTTTGCATGGGTGCTGGTGATGGTAACTATCCTCTGTCCTGCATGACTTGTTAGTCTTCCGACGGAGTGGAGCATTAAAGGACGACTGGTAATGGCTTCGTGATGTTTGTCAGGGTTAGCCAGGCGCACAAAGAGCGACCACCAGTTATAAACCAGCGCTACTAGGCGGCTGACGATTCTACAGCGTTGAATATCCTGGGTGGTGAAGCCGCCCCATCCCCACTGGTTCTTCAGTTCGTCGAAACAGTTTTCACAATCGCCTCGATCTCGGTAATGCTGGGCAATGGTAAGTATCTCGTCAGTCAGTGAAGTGACAAGGACCTGGTACTCATACTTCCTGATCCCGTCTTTGGTTTCAATAAATGCCATTTTTAGCTGGTCGTCGCTTAAAACTATATCGCCGGCTATTGGCCTTTTGAGTACGATGACCCGTCGGCTCTTACTCCAGCCGGTGAGGCAGAGTGTGGTTTCGGCCCCTCTGAATCCTTGACCGGCATCAACCCATTCTCCACATGCTATCAACCGGCTGATGAGTTTTTTGACATTCGTAGTCAGACGGAGCTTTGTCAAGTAGTGCAGGTTTCGTTCCTCTGCCTCAAGCATGATGGCTTCTGTGCCGAAGGCCACATCACCCCTAATAAAGACCGGCCAGAGTTCCCGGGGCATCCGGTCGAGCATTCGCCACAGTCCTACTGAAACATGTTTGCCGCTGGTCTTGTTTCCGTCTTCAACCTCCACACCCAGGGCCATCCTTGTGTTAGCCATGAAATAACTATGATAAGCATGGGAGGGTCGTCCGGGCTTCTTGGGGTTGTACCCTTTGACCGCTCCCTCTTGGGAACCATACAATGGCTTTACCGTGCTGTCGTTGTCAAGAACCCAGGGCGCAAGGGCAAGCACAGGATGGGTGCTGTGAGCCAGATGGGCATCTACCCAGGCAAGAGCCTCGTCTTCAGCCATACTGGCAAGGCCTCGACGGACGGAATCCTCACTAACAACACCTTTCATTCCCAAGAGTTCCGGGTTTACCCGGTCACTGCGGATGCTGGTGATATGGGCATATCGTTTGTGCCCGGAAAGGATTGATAATAAAATGGTCCCCAGAACATCTCTGACATTAGGTGCATTCGAGCTGCTATATCGAAGAGGGCAGTCAGCTATAAACGCATCATAAAGGCCGCTTACCTTCAAAAACTCGATGAAGAAGGGGAGTTGCCCCATCGGGGTGACTGCAGCATCAGGATCCCATTCAACGTGAATACGGCCCCCAAAAGTATCAACAGCTACTCGAGAAGAACGCTCTACTGCCTGAATATCTTGTTCACCCATTTGGTGACTCCTCCAAGTTTGGGATTGTCTTCATAGGCAGCAGTTTACACCATTTTTATCATTTCAACTGCCGTTTTTAGGTTAATTGCAGGATTTAGGTTATATATGATTTGCACAGATAAGAATAAATGTCGTTTTATCTGTGTTATAAGTTTTTTATTAGTTTGGGTAGTTCCTTAATATTCTCAATTATAAAGTCAGCATCCTTGAGGTACTTCCGGTCCCTGTATCCATAAGTAACGCCTATAGTCTTTACCCCGGCGGCCTTCCCTGCCGCTATATCAAGGTCGCTGTCTCCTACCATTACAGCATCCTTCTGGCTCAGACCAAAATGTGAAAGGGCATGAAGGACAGGGACTGGAGACGGCTTCTTTTCACTGGTACTGTCGCTCCCTATAACCAGACCGAAGAATCTGTAAAGGTTAAGGGCCTCTAATACTTTAATGGAAAACGCCTCCCTTTTATTTGATATGACAGCCTTCTTGTATCCATTAAGTCCTTCGAGGGTTTCTTTTACCCCTGGATAGGGGAAGGTATTGTCTACTATATGCTCCGAATAAAATTCAAGGAACCTTTTTACTGCCTCGTCTCTGTGCTGAAGCCTCTCTTCTCCAATGACCCTTTCTATAACCCTTGTTATCCCCTCTCCTACAAGTGCGGCAACCTCCTCGACGGTCTTGGGCGCGAGGTTAAAAGGTCCTGTGGCATAGTTCAGGGAGTCGGTTATATCTTTTATGGAGTTGACCAGTGTCCCGTCCAGATCGAATATGACAAGCTTTATCGGCATCGGTTAATAATACATCCTTGGGCTGTAGAGTCAAGTTAAAAGAGGGTTTGGGGCATCTGTTCCACGTGGAACGAACGGCGAAAGATTGCGCAGTTTCAATGTCTGGGGTATGCTTTCATTAGTCAAAGTTCATTGCGCTATCACCCTTCGATTTGGTCAGGGTGAACGGCATCGGGGAGTGAGAAATATGGATACAGGACAACCAATAACACTATCCTGCCAGAGCTGTGGGATGCCGATGGAGAAGCCGGAAGATTTTGGTACAGGCGCTGAGGGATTCAGGATCAACGATTATTGCCACTTCTGCTTTAAGGGTGGCAGGTTTGCCGAACCGCATATTTCGATGGAGAAGATGATTGATAAGATAGCGGGAATGGCCCCGATGATGAGAATGACTGAGCTACAGGCGAGAGAGATGGCGAAGACGTTTATTCCAAGGCTTAAAAGATGGAGATAGTGTTTAATCAACCACGGGGAACACGGGGCAAACACAACATGAACCCAAATCTTTATCTATCCATTTTACGAAAGAGACAATGATTGAAAGTGGTTGATAAACTGCTCCTTGCTTTCCCCGTGAACCCCGTGGTTGAATCAAAAGGAGGCTTTATGGCAAGGCTAATAATCGGTTTGTTAATAACGTTATGCAGCTTAATTTGCCCATTGGGTGGTAACACCGAAATGAAAGGAGGCAGGGAGATGAAGATAAACGTAGGAAGTGCAGCCTTTACTGAAGCTGGAATGATACCGAAGCAGTACACATGCGACGGCGCGGACATCTCGCCGCCCCTCTCCTGGTCCACTGTCCCGGAAGGGACAAAGAGTATAGCTATTATTGTCGATGACCCGGATGCGCCTGCCGGGACGTGGGTACATTGGCTGGTCTACAACCTCCCTCCAGACCTTAAAGGTCTTCCTGAGAATATACTTGCAAAGGAGACCATAGCGAATGGAGGGATGCAAGGGATGACAGACTTTCGTCGTATAGGGTACGGAGGACCCTGTCCTCCAAGCGGGACCCACAGATACATATTCAAGGTATACGCCGTTGATAAGCTCCTTGACCTCTATCCAGGGGCCATAAAAAAGCGTTTGCTCCAGGCAATGGAAGGGCTATCCTGGCTGAAGGGGAGTTAATGGGGAAGTACAGGAGGTAATAACGAGTGCCTAGATAAAACCGGATTGTTAGCGGACATAAAAAACCTCCCCGCTGTATACAGCGGGGAGGTTTTCATAGAAGCAAATTAGAAGTAGAAGTTCAAGCCCATACCTAATCTCTGCGTTGACAATGTGGTTGATGAAGTTGTTGTGCCTGCAGTCTTATAAGAGTCTAATGATAATCCAACGCCTGCAGAACCCTCTATACTGAACTGTTTGTTAAAGAAATACTCTGCACCAGCGCCAGCAAAAATTTGAAAACCGGTTCGATCAGTGGTACCGCCGTTATTAGAGATAATCTGTAAGCCTCCTTCAGCGAAAGGAGCAAGATCGGCAATCTTAAGGTACTTGCGGATCCCCGCCCCAAGTTGCAACTCAGTGCCCTTACTTCCAGCCGGAGTATTTTCATTAGAATTTCTTAGTCCAAAACCAAGGAGGAGCGCCAGATCCTTGTCAAGGCCAAGTTTATACTTTATCATTATTTCATCATGAACTGTGATACCAAGTGATTTAGAGCCAGCGGCAAGACTGTTGCCTTCTGCGAAAGCTTTTCCAATACCAATTCCCATACCCATAGCTACAACAAGTGCTGCAAAAACAACTTTCTTCATTTCTTTTCCTCCTCTTCTTTTTTAATTTTCTGTTACCTGCAAATTTGCAGTAGCTTGTCTATCGTATTAAGAAAAATTTGTCAAGTAATGTTTGGCTGATATCTGTTCTATAATTTGTGCGACGACTGCATAAGTATTGAAACTCCAAGGTAGGTGAAAAAGACGATGCCGAAGCCGACTATAGTCAGATATGCAACAGCCCTTCCCCGCCAGCTCTTGACATACCTGCCATGAAGTATGCCTGCATAATAAAACCAGAGGATGAAAGACCAGAGCATTTTTGGCTCCCACATCCAGTAGGCGCCCCATGCGAGGTATCCCCATATGGCCCCGCTGTACATTGATAACGAAAAAAGGAGGAACCCCCACAATACTGCCTTGTTGTTAATATCCGAAAATGTAGCAGCCTCGTCAGCCTCCCTCGCCCTTAAGAATTGGATTGCCGCAGCCATTGCCAGGGTGAAAAGGGCATACCCGGCAAATGATGAGGTTACATGGATCTCGAACCATACTGTCTTCAGGGCAGGGTACATGGGCGTTATGGCATCGTTGGCCCGCATGGCCCAGAACAGGAGAATGACCCCTATTGGCGTTGTTATCAGAGATGTCTTTGCGATATTGTACCTGAAGACCACAACCAGATTTGTAAGGATTATGGCCCAGCTGAAGAACATGAGGGTCTCGTACCTGTTGGCCATAGGGGCGTGCCCCACCGCGATGGTTCGCATGACCAGCGCGGTTGTATGTAAGAGCAACCCAGCGGCTGTGATAACCTTGTAGGTTTTTACCTTTCTAAATGGGACAAAAATCATTCCAGATAAATAGAGTACAAGGGATGCTATGCCCAGTATGTTAATCATCTGTCGCAGGATAGCATTTATTGTGGCTTGCAGCAAGGGATTGTCGTATATTATCAATGTAATGAAAAAAGACGTTATTATCATCGGCGCCGGTGCATCGGGCCTTATGTGCGCCATAGAGGCAGGAGGCCACGGCCGCTCTGTCCTGGTCATTGACCATGCTGAAAGGATCGGGAAGAAGGTCCTCATCTCCGGCGGAGGGCGCTGCAATTTTACGAATAGAGATATTCGACCGGAGAATTACATATCCCGTAACCCCCACTTCTGCAAATCTGCCCTCTCTCGCTTCACATCGGACGATTTTATTGCCATGCTTGAAAGGCATGGCATAAAATATTATGAAAAGGAGGCAGGGCAGCTATTCTGTGCGGAAAGTTCCGGCGATATCCTGGAGATGCTTAACAAAGAGCTCTGTGAGGCAGGCGTGGAGATGCGCCTGCACTGCCAAGTAGAAAATGTAAAGAGGGATAAACTATTTTCTCTGGAAACTAATCTCGGAACCTTTCAATCGGAATCCCTTGTCATTGCCACAGGAGGACTCTCTTATCCGAAACTGGGGGCTACGGATATTGGGTACAAGATAGCCAGGCAGTTCGGTCTAAAAGTTAATTCATTGAAACCGGCCCTTGTCCCTTTTACCCTGAACCCTCAAGACCTGAAGATAGTCAGGGAACTGAGCGGAGTCTCCATTAATGCTTCAGTGAGCTGCAAAGGCATGGAGTTCCGCAATGATATCCTATTTACTCATCGAGGATTGAGTGGCCCTGCCGCGCTACAGATATCCTCTTACTGGAATCCGGGGGAAGAGATTGTTATCAATCTATTGCCCGGCTTGGATGCCTATGAGTTTTTCCTGGCGAGACGGCAAGGCAGGATGGAGATGCGAAACCTCCTTTCAGAGTTTCTTCCGAAACGACTTGCCCATATATGGTGCGAACTTTATATCCAATCTAAACCAGTCAATCAATATTCGGATAAAGAGCTAAGGGCCATTGGACAGCATATCCATAACTGGACAATAAGACCTGCCGGGACCGAAGGGTACGATACAGCAGAGGTTACTCTTGGCGGGATTGATACAAACGAGCTGTCATCAAAGACGATGGAGGCCAAGGCAGTGCCGGGACTGTTCTTCGTGGGCGAGGTGGTGGACGTGACCGGCCACCTGGGGGGCTTCAACTTCCAGTGGGCCTGGGCAAGCGGTCACGCCGCCGGCCAGATGGCT
>Ga0209619_10004312_pt1 | contig 10112 bp, 11 predicted proteins | sample Rifsed16ft3_FD_184011 | JGI IMG/M metagenome (GOLD analysis project Ga0209619, IMG submission 184011) | Soil microbial communities from Rifle, Colorado, USA - sediment 16ft 3 (version 2) | ecosystem: Environmental > Terrestrial > Deep subsurface > Rock core/Sediment | place: Rifle, Colorado... | reverse complement strand
CCCGTGCCGGACGCCCTCATCGACGGCGTCGGCGAGGTCGGCGCCCGTCACGTGCACGTCCTGCCCGAGGTCGACGAACACCACCGTGTACCCGGTGTCCTGGCAGTAGGGGTACTCGCCCTCGGCAGCGAGCTCCTGGTTCTTCACCAGGAGCTCCAGGATCTGCTTGGCGACCGGGGACTCCTCGGCCTCACGGGCCCGCTTGACCGCCGCGACCATGTCCTCGGGCACCACGTAGTTGATCTGGATGCAGAGCTCGCGGACCGCCTCGGTGATCGCCGAGGCGTCGAGCTCGCGGACGGCGCCCATGGAGCCATGCTAGCGCCGGTGCTTCCGGGCGTCCGGTTCGGGTGAGAGGATGCGCCGATGCGGGAGGCGCTGTCCACCGCTCGACCTTCCCGGCTTCGGCTCGCCGGGTTCCTGACGCTCGCCGCCGGCGGCGCGATGCTCGGGATCGGTGCCATCCGCACGTGGGGCTCCGTGGGTCTGTCGGCGGAGATCGACCCCACCCGGGCCATCGCCGGCGCGATCCCCGGTATCGATGTCTGGGAGGGCAAGCTCGCGATAGCGGCGGCTGCGGTGGTCCTGATCGGGATCCTGGCCCTTCGGCTGACCCGGAGCGCCGCGACCCGGCGGCTCATGGCGGTCGCGATCACCGTCGTGGGCTTCGGCGCCGCGGCGCTCGCGCTGACGGTGGCGCTGGGCGCCCAGGACCGCTTCGTCCAGACGGAGGGGCTCGACGCTTACGCCCGGGCGCTCTCGGAAGACCTCGACCTACCGTTCGATCAGGTCCGCAGCGACATCGAGGACGTGTTCTTCGAGGAGCTGCTGGTCGAGACCGGATCCGGCCTTCGGCTCGTCGTGGCCGGGGGGACCCTCGCGGGGATCGGCGGGATCCTCAGCCTCGCGTGGGCGCGCCGGCTCGAACGCGACCACGCCGCCGAGCCGGAGCCGCCTCGCCCGCTCTTCGCCTAGAGCTGCGCGAGGTCCGCGCACTTGGCGCGGATCCCCTCGGCGGCGGCACGTAGCGCGGCGAGCTCGTCCCGGTTCAGGTCGAGCTCCACGATCTCGGCGACCCCGCTTCGGGACAGCCGCACGGGCACGCCGACGTAGACGCCGTCGATGCCGTACTGCCCGGTGCACCAGGCGCAGACCGGGAGGAGCTCCTCCGTGTTGTGGGCGATCGACTCGACCATCTTGGCCGCCGAGGCCGAGGGCGCGTAGTACGCGCTCCCCTTCTTCAACAGCCCCACGATCTCGGCGCCGGCATCGCGCGTGCGCGCGTATAGGCGCTCGAGGGTGGCCTCGTCCACGATCTCGACGAGGGGCTTGCCATCCACCGTCGCGTGGCGCGGCAGCGGGACCATGGACTCGCCGTGCGAGCCGAGAGTCATGGCGTCGACGACGAGCGGGGAGACACCCAGCTCCTCGGCGATGAACGCCCGAAGGCGCGCCGAGTCCAGGACGCCTGCCATCCCGACGACGCGCTCCCTGGGGAAGCCGGAGACCTCAGCGGCGAGAGCGGTCATCTCGTCCAGGGGGTTCGTGACGATGATGATGATCGCGTCGGGCGAGCCGGGGACCACCTGCTCGACCACGCTTCGGATGATGCCGGCGTTCCTGCCGAGCAGGTCCATGCGGCTCATCCCGGGCTGGCGCGGGAACCCGGCCGTGATCACGACGACGTCCGAGCCCGTCGTGTCCGCGTAGTCGTTCGTGCCCATCACGTGTGCCTCGAAACCCACGACCGGCGCGGACTGCCGCATGTCGAGCGCGAGGCCCTGCGGGAGGCCCTCGATGATGTCGATCAGGACCACCTCGGCGAGGCCCTTCTGGATGAGACGCATGGCCGTGGTCTGGCCGACGAACCCGCTGCCGACGACGGTGACGCGCATGGTGACGACTCCTCGGCGATCGGTTTGACGACCTCATCCTACCGATGGGCCGACTTCGCCCGTTCACCCTCCGGAACCCGTCCCCCCGAGCCGCGTGTGGTCGGGGGGTGGGATGATGGAGCGCACCATCACCTGCCCGGCCGCCGAGGAGCCTACGTGACGGAAAAGGGTCTGCGAGAGATCATCGCCGCGCAGACGCGCTTGTCAGACATCGATGGGCAAGCGGGGCGCCTGTGGTACGCGGGCTACGAGATCGACGACCTCGCCGGCAGGATCTCGTTCGAGGAGGTCGTCCACCTGCTCCACGAGCTCCGGCTGCCGACCCAGGCCGAGCTGGACGGGCTCACCGACTTCCTCGTCGAGGAGCGGCAGGTCTCCCGGTTCCTTCAGCAGCTCATGCCGACGCTGGCGCAGCAGACCTCGCCGATGTCGATGCTCCGCACGAGCGTGTCGGCCGCCAGTGCCTACGACCCCGACGGATGGGACTATTCGGCCGAGGCCGATGCGCGCAAGGCGCTCCGGCTCATCGCGAAGACGCCCACCCTGCTCGCGATGTACCACCGGATGCGCACGGGGCAGGAGATCATCCAGCCGCACCCCAAGCTCCCGCACGCCGCGAACTTCCTGTACATGCTGCAGGGCGTCGAGCCCTCGCGGGAGGATGCGGAGGTGCTGGACACGACGTTCGTCCTGTACGCCGACCACACGATGAACGCGTCGACGTTCACGGCGCGCATCGTCGCGTCGACCCTCGCGGACATGTTCTCCGCGATCACGGCCGCGATCGCCGCCCTCAAGGGACCGCTGCACGGCGGAGCCAACGAGGAGGCCATGAAGATGCTCGAGGAGGTCCGGGTGCCCGAGCACGCCGAAGCCTACGTGCGCGAGCGGCTAGAGCGCAAGGACAAGATCATGGGGTTCGGCCACGCCGTCTACAAGACGATGGACCCGCGCGCCACCGTCCTGAAGCGCCTCTCGAAGGAGTCGGGCCGGCGCCACGGCGATACCCGCTGGTACGAGATCTCCGAGGCGATCGAGCGCACCGTGGCCGAACAGAAGGGCCTGCACCCCAACGTCGACTTCTACGCCGCGAGCGTCTACCACTCGCTGGGCATCCCCACGGACCTCATGACACCGATCTTCGCGGTGGCGCGGATGGCCGGCTGGACGGCTCACGTCCGCGAGCAGTACGCGGACAACAAGGTGATCCGGCCGGACTCGGAGTACGTGGGCCCCCGGGACCGTACTTGGGTCCCGATCGACGAGCGCTAGTGAACGTCACACGGGCGGCGGTGGCGGCGGAGGAGGCGGGGCGCCCATCGCGCCGGCGGACGGCATCGACGCCGAGTCCCACACGCGGTTCAGGTGCTCCTGGACGTACGCCCCCGTCGCGAGCGCCACCGCGATCCCGAGCGCGACCACGAGCACCGGCGAGATCTGTGAGGCGATGCCCCGCCTCTGCTGCATGTCCACCACATGGTTCGCGGTGTTGTAGTAGGCGATGAAAGGCGGGACGATGATCAGCGCCCCCGGGATCACCGCCAGCAGCGAGCGGCCGGGGCTGATCGTATCGTCCTTGGTGTAGCGCTTGATCTCCTCGTTGACCTTGTAGTACCAGTACAGGCCGTAGATCCCCAGCGTGATGATCGTGAGTCCCAGGACGCCGAGCGGGTTCCTCTTCAGGTAGGTCTGGCCCTCGATCGTGACCGTCTCGGCCATCGTGCCCCTCCTCGCGTCGCTGTGGGCGAGTCTACGTCGCCTCGACGATCGGTCGGGGGAGCAGACCTGCCCCCTCGATCACGTGCCGGACGACCTCCTCACGCCCCATACCCATGACGTGGACCCCCGCCACCCCCGGGATCTCGCGGAGGCGCCCGATGATCTGGACGCACTGCGCCGTCCCTACGCGCTCGGCGTCGGGGCCGGCCTCCTCCAGCGCCCCGATCGTCTCGGCGGGGACGGTCACGCCGGGTAGGTGGTCGTTCATGTAGCGCGCCTGCCTCGCGCTGCGCAGCGGCGCCACCCCTACGATCACCCATGCACGCTCCATCACGCCGCGCTCGCGCAGGCGCGTCGCCCACGCGGCGAGCCGGTCAACGTCGTAGGCGATCTGCGTCATCACGAAGGCGGCCCCGGCGTCCAGCTTGACCTCCAGCCTCGCCGGGTCGTACCGCTCGACGAGCGGCGTGTCCGCCACCCCGACGAAGAACCGCGGCGGCTCGGAGATCTCGGTCCCGTTGGGCAGGCGGCCCTCCTCCCGCAGGGACCTCGCGAGCCCGATCAGGCCCAGCGTGTCGAGGTCGCTCACGGCCGTAGCCTCGGGGTGATCGCCGGCGGAGAGCGGGTCGCCCGTCAGCGCCAGAAGGTTCCGAGCACCGAGTGCCCACCCGCCCATCAGGTCGGCGGCAAGGGCCAGGCGGTTGCGGTCGCGCACCGTGAGCTGCAGGGTGGGCTCGAGGCCCGAGCGGGCGACGACGGCGGCTCCGGCGACCGGGGACATGTGGGCGCTCGCTGTCGGATTGTCCGTCAGGTTCACGGCGTCGGCGTATCCGACGAGCTCGCGGGCCTGGCGTTCGACGCTCGCGAGATCGGCCGAGCGCGGCGGGACGACCTCGGACGTGACGACGAATCGGCGCGAGCGGACGAGCGCCTCCAGGCGGCTCGTGGGCGCGCTCACCTGCGTGGGGTCACCGTGCCTCGGCCATCTTCTCGGCCGCCGTAACGGTGTTGAGCAGGAGCATGGCGGTCGTCATCGGGCCGACCCCGCCCGGCACCGGCGTGATCATGCCGGCGACCTCCTTCGCCTCGTCGAAGCGCACGTCGCCGACGAGGTGACCGTCGATCCGGTGCACCCCCACGTCCACGACGACCGACCCCGGCTTGATCATGTCGCCCGTGATGACTCCGGGGCGCCCGGTCGCCGCGACGAGGATGTCGGCGCTGCGCGTGTGCCGCGCGAGCTCCCGAGTCTTGAGGTGACACACGGTGACCGTGGCGTTGCCCCGGATCGAGTCCTGCGCCAGGAGCATCGAAAGCGGCGCGCCGACCAGGTCGCCGTAGCCGGCCACCACGATCTCTGCTCCCTCGAGGTCGACGCCCGAGCGCAGGAGAAGCTCGACGATGCCGTACGGCGTCGCCGGCGGGAAGGACGGCTCGCCGCGCACCATGAGGCCGACGTTCAGCGGGTGCAGTCCGTCCACGTCCTTGCGCGGATCGATCGTGGTCTGGACCGCGAGCTCGCTGATGTGCTTGGGCACCGGGAGCTGCACGATGATCCCGTGGATCTCGGGGTCGCGGTTCAGCCGGCGGATCGTGGCGAGCAGCTCGCCCTCGGTCACGAAGCCGGGCAGGTCGACCTGCTCCGAGCGCATCCCGACGTCGGCGCACGCCTTGTGCTTGGACCCTAGGTAGATGCGCGAGGCCTCGTCGTCGCCCACGAGCACCGCCGCCAGCCCCGGTTGGGTCCCCCGGTCCACGAGCGCCATCACGCGCTCGGCCACCTGTACGCGGATCTGTGCGCTGATCGCCCTGCCGTCAAGGATCGTCGCGGTCACGAGCCCGAATCCTACCGACCGGGCCAGAGAGGAGGCCAGGCCGCCCGCGACCAGCTTCAGTGGCGGAAGTGGCGTCGGCCGGTGAGGACGACGGCCATCCCCCGGTCCTCCGCGACCGCGAGGACCTCGTCATCGCGGATCGAGCCCCCCGGGTGGATCACCGCGGTGACACCCGCGTCGGCCGCGACCTCGACGGCGTCGGGGAACGGGAAGAAGGCATCGCTCGCCATCACCGCGCCCTTCGCTCGATCGCCGGCCTTGCGCACGGCCAGGAACGATGCGTCCACCCGGGACATCTGCCCCGCGCCGACGCCGACCGTCGCGAGGTCGCGCGCGAACACGATCGCGTTGGACTTCACGCGCATGGCCACGGTCCACGCGAACCGCAGGTCGCGCCATTCGTCCTCGCTCGGCTCTCGGGCCGAGACGATCTCCAGGTCGGCCGAGGCCTCGGGCGCTGCGTCCCGGTCCTGCACCAGGGCCCCACCCGGCAGCACGCGGAGGTCGAGGCCGGCGGCGGCCGGGAGCGGCGCGCGTACCACGCGCAGGCCCTTGCGCTGCCCGAACGCCTCCAGCGTGCCCTCGGTGAACCCCGGGGCCACGACCACCTCGATGAAGACCTCGGCCATCGCGCGCGCGGCGTCCTCGTCCGCCTCGCCGGAGAACGCCACGATCCCCCCGAACGCGCTCACGGTGTCCGACTCGAACGCGCCCGCGTAGGCCGCGGCGGGCGTCCTACCGACGGCGGCGCCGCACGGGTTGTTGTGCTTCACGATCACGGCCGCGGTGCCGAGCGGATGCAGGTCGGCGGCGAGGGTGAACGCCGCGTCCACGTCGAGCCAGTTGTTGAAGGACATCTCCTTGCCCTGGATCAGAACCTCGGCGCCGTGCAGGACGCCGGGTCCGGCCGCCTCGGCGTACAACGCACCGCGTTGGTGCGGGTTCTCGCCGTACCGGAGGTCGGCCACCTTCTCCAGCGCGACTCCGACGAACGAAGGCAGGCCCTCGTCCCCCCGCGCGAACCACGACGCGACGGCGGCGTCGTAGGCAGCGGTGTGCGCGAACGCCTCGGCGGCGAGCGCGCGCCGGGTCTGCAGCGACAGGCCCCCGTCGCGGCGGAGCTCGGCCAGCACGTCCTGGTACCGGGCGGGGCTAACGACCACGCCGACGCTCGCGAAGTTCTTCGCCGCCGCCCTGACCATCGCGGGCCCGCCGATGTCGATCTTCTCGATCACGTCCTCGGGACCGGCGCCGCTCGCGACGGTCTCGCGGAACGGGTACAGGTTGACCACCACCAGGTCGAACGGCTCGATGCCGTGTTCGGCGAGCTGCGCCTCGTGCTCGGGCTTGCGGCGGTCGGCCAGGATCCCCGCGTGGATCCTTGGGTGCAGCGTCTTCACGCGCCCGTCGAGCATCTCGGGCGAACCCGTGACCTCCTCGACAGCGGTGACCTGCAGGCCGGCCTCGCGGAGCGTGGCGGCCGTGCCGCCGCTGGAGACCAGGGCGACACCTAGCTCGGAGAGCCCTCGAGCGAGCTCGACCACGCCGGTCTTGTCGTAGACGGCGAGGAGCGCGCGACGCACGGTCATCGTTCACCCTCCGGTACCACGCGGACCCGACGGCCCTCGACGATCACGCGGCCCTCGGCCAGCGCACGCACCGCCGCCGGCAGGAGACGGTGCTCCACCTCGTGGACGCGCTCCTCGAGCGAGTCCCACGTGTCGTCATCGCTCACCTCGATCGCCTCCTGGAGCAGGACCGGCCCGTGATCGACCTGTTCGTCGACCAGGTGGACGGTCACGCCCGTGACCTTCACACCCCACGCCAGAGCGTCGGCGACGGCGCTCGTTCCGGGGAACGCCGGGAGCAACGCGGGATGAACGTTGACCATGCGGCCCTCGAAGGCCCCGACGAGCTCTGGTCCGACGATGCGCATGAACCCCGCGAGCGCGACGAGGTCGACACCATCGCCGCGGAGCAGGTCCACCACCGCGCGGTCGTACGCCGTCCGGTCGGCGTAGGCGGAGGGATCCAGGTGCTCGGCCCGGACCCCGCGAGCCCTCGCCCGCTCGAGCGCCCGGGCGTCTGCTCGATCGCTCACGACCAGCGCCAGCCAGGGGGCGACGACGGGATCGTCGAGCAACGCTTGCAGGTTGGTCCCCTCGCCCGAAGCGAGGACGGCGACGCGGGCCTCGGCCACGGCTCCCACGGTATGGATGCCGGTGGCGCCGCGTCAAGCACGGCCAGGCCGAGCCGGGGCGGTACTCTTCGTGCGTGCCGGCGGACGAACGCCCAGAGCGCTGCGACATGCATCCGGGGAGCCCCTCGGTGGCGCGGTGCGACGGATGCGGACGTCCGATGTGCCTGCCGTGCGCCACCCCTGTTCGCGGACTGATCTACGGGGCCGAATGCCTGTCCTCGGTCCTGGGGCCGGAGGTGGCGGCAGGCGTTGGGACGCCGCTGCCGGCCTCGGATGCCCGAGCTCGGTCGGTGGCCAGGCTCGGTTTCGTCCTCGCCACGCTGGCGACGATGCTGCCGTGGAGTCGCTTCGGCCCGGGCTCCGAGGCCTTCGGCGCGTGGAGCCGATCGGGCCGATGGTCGGTGGTGGCGGGCATCGCCGCCCTGCTCGGGCTCGCGCTCTCCTTCGCCCAGCGCTCGCCGCGTTTCCGGTCCCCCGGATGGGACATCGCCGTGGCGATGCTGGGGGCAGCCGTCGTCCTGGGGTCGCTGCTCTCGGTCGCCGACCCGGCGGCGTTCTCGCGACCCTGGCTCGGCCCTTGGGTGGCCGCCGCCGCGGGAGCGCTCGCCTGCGGCTCGACGGTGGTGGCGGCCAGGGTCTATGCCCCATCGGCCGTACGTAGTTGACTCGGCTATGGGCCGGGTGTTCGATGGGCGCGCAGCTCGGGATCCTTCCCGGGCGGCGTTGGGGAAGTCCCGCGAAAGGAGCCCGGATGTCGGAGTCCAAGGGGTTCGACATGTCGAAGATGTCGACCGCCGGCAAGGTCTTGATCACCGCGAGCGCCCTGTACGTGATCGACGTGCTGTTCTTCGGGTGGAACTGCGTCGACCTCGGGATCGATATCGGCATCGACACATGCGTCAAGGGCACCCATGGCATCGGGACGATCAACCTGCTCCTTGGGATCGCCCTGCTGGCGTGGGAGATCATGTGGGTCGCGGACGTCAAGATCAGCGCACCTCGCGCACTCGTGAGCGCCGGTCTGGCAGCCGGGATCGTGATCTTCACGGTCCTCAAGATCATCGTCGACAGCGAGTACCTCGCGCTCTTCGCGTGGGTAGGCCTGATCCTCGCGCTGGTGATCGGCTACGGGGGTTGGCTGCGCTGGCAGGAGCACCAGGCGGCCGGCAGCGGAGCCGGTGGAGGCATGCCGCCTCCGAGCGACGGCATGTCAGCCTGAGCGTCGTCCTTACGACATCGCGAGAGCCCGGCCGATGCTGGCCGGGCTCTTGGCTTCCCGCGGCGCTCCGGCGGGGGCGTACGATGCGGTCCGCGCCGTGAAGAAGTGCCCTTACTGCGCCGAAGAGATCCGGGACGAGGCGATCAAGTGTCGCTTCTGCGGCAGCATGCTGGCGGTACCCGACCTGCCCGGCCCGCCGACCTCGCCCGGTGAAGAGGCGCTCCAGTTCACGCACTCGGGACGTCGGTACCTGCTGGGGTACGGGCTGGACTTCTTCGGCATCTGGGAAAGGCAGGGGGGGCCGGCACCTGTGTCGCGCTTCCCCCGCTCCGACCAAGGCTGGCGCCAGGCCTGGCTCGCATTCGCGGCCGCCGAGCCCGAGAGCACGGAGGTTGGGATCGGGGTCTCCGGCGCGCCGCCGCCCTCGGCGTCGGCCGGCTGGTCCGCAGCGCCGCGCCCACAACCGAGCCCGCTCGCGCAGCCCCGACGGGTCAGCGGGGCCTGGTGGCTGCTCCCGATCCTGGCGGGATGGCTCGGCGGCCTGATCGCATGGCTGCTGCTCCGGGACAACGACCCCGCGAAGGCTCGCGCGATGCTCCTGACCGGCATCGGGATCAGCGCTGTGCTGATCCTCCTCATCGTGTCGCAGCAGCCGACCTGACCCCAGCCGTCGCGCCCCCGAGCGCGCCGCCAAGCATCCCCCAAACGAGCCCGGCGAGCATCGCGGTCGGCACGTGCGGTCCGATCCACAGCGATCCGCCGCCGCCCCGCTCCCCGACCGTCGCGCCGTAGACCAGGCTCACACCGGCGAGCAGCGCCGTCGCGCCGAGCATCACCGCGAACGCGACCCCGGCGAGCGCGCCGACCGAAGCGCCCGACCGACCAGCGACCGCGCGGCGTCGCGCCGCATCGCGCCCGCCGAGCACGGTGGCCGCGGCCGGCACCAGGAGGAACAGCAGGTATCCCGTGGGCGCCGACCCGAAGGCGGACGTCGGTGGCGCGCCCGGATCGAGGGGCTCGATAGCTTCGCCTCCCAGCTCGGGGAAACGCCGGTAGCAGAGGAAGTCCGCCGCGTCGCTCCCCCGGACCACGTCACAACCGCCGGCCGCCGGCACCAGCGTCCAAGCCGCCTCGTTCGGCGCGAACGCGAGGTGGTGCCCCAGGACCGCCGCCCCCACCGCCGGCCGTTCGAACACGATCTCGAAGTAGCGGGCGGTCGAAGGCGTGAGCGCCGCGACCGGCTC
>Ga0209619_10004310_pt1 | contig 10117 bp, 16 predicted proteins | sample Rifsed16ft3_FD_184011 | JGI IMG/M metagenome (GOLD analysis project Ga0209619, IMG submission 184011) | Soil microbial communities from Rifle, Colorado, USA - sediment 16ft 3 (version 2) | ecosystem: Environmental > Terrestrial > Deep subsurface > Rock core/Sediment | place: Rifle, Colorado... | reverse complement strand
TCGGGAAGGCTGCCGTGCGGAACGTCCCGAAACTGTTCTGGTTCCTGTTCCCGCTTCTCGACACGATTGCTGGGCTCCTCGTGGAGGGCGATCCCCGCCAGCGGTTCTCGGACCGGATCCTCGGGACGACCGTCGCGCAGTCCTCCCTGATCCACGTGCGCGTCCACCGGCTGCAGGCGCCCCAGTGAGCGCAAGGGGCGGGAGCCCACGGGGGTTAAATAGCCCGCCACGGATGCTCGCGCGGGTGGCCCCGTGCTCTTCCTGACCCAGCTCAAGGTGATTCCCGGCCAGCTCGAGGAGGCGACCCGCCTCTTCAAGCACCCGAAGATCCCCGCGAACATCATGATCCACGAGTTCCTCGGGCTCCTCGGGAAGCCGGACGCCGTCGTGATCTTCGAGGCCCCCGACGCGGCCGTCGCGGCGGACTTCGTCGTCCAGTTCGGGAGGGTCGCGGAGACGACGACGTCCCTCTCGCTCCCGATCGAGGAGTTCAAGTGGACGTGGTAGTCGGCTCCGGGCCCGGGAGCCCGCCTACTGCAGGGTCTGCATCGCGAGGATACGCTGGGAGTCCGAGATCTCCAGGACGCTCCCGCGCGGGTACGTCGCTTGGTCGATGAGGAAGCGGTCGGAGGCCTCGATCTCGGCGACCTGCGGGTGCGCGTCCTGGTACAGGACATACAGGGTCGCCCAGTTCGCCTCCGTGAAGTTCGCAATCGCCATCCGCGGGAGGAGGAACGAGCCGTTCGCGTCCCGGATCAGCAGGTACGTCGTGTTCGGGAGCTTCCCCGGGGGCACGCTCACGACCCTCACGGACCAGTTCCCCGTGGTGCTCTCGACGACGAGCCCGATGCTCTGGGGCACGGCCGGGCTCGCGATGAGGCCCGCGACGATCGCGTAGAGGAGCCCGACGAGCACGACCGTGATCGCGACCATGAGGATTGTTCCCACCACGGGCGACACCGCGTCGGTGTCCCGCGAGGCGAAGGGCCGGGTCGCAGAAGGCGGGCGTCCTCGGAAGGGGGATGCGCGAGCCCGGGCTGCCGGGCGCGTGCCTACCGGTCTCCCGCTGGCCCGCATGTGGCACCGGGAAAGGAAGGAAAAGGGAAGAAAAGGGGAAAGGGGTTGGGTGCGGCCTATCGGAACTTGCCGCTGGCCAGGATGACCGTGCCGTCCGAGATCTGGTAGTCCGAGTCGAGCCCGTACCAGGCCGTCTTGCACAGGATCCGGTCACCGACCTGGACGGACGTCGCGCTGGCCGTCACCTTCGAGACGCTGCACCCGTTCGTCGCTGTGACGAGCGCCGACAGGAACGTCGCCGACAGGTTCACGCTCCCGTCGGACTTGAAGATTGCCAGCGTCGTGGACGCGTACGCCTTTCCGGCCGGGGTGCTCGAGACGAGCATGATCCAATTCGCGCCGTCGCCCGATCGCGACACGCTGACCCCCATCGACACGGGCGTCGTGCCGGGTCCGCTGATCAGGCCCGACACCATCACGTACAGCACTGCCGCCAAGACCACGGTAATCGCGACCATCAGGATGGTCGCAATGACCGGAGACACCGCACTCTCATCCTTCCGGATGAGGCGCACATTCTTCATGGTTTTGTCCTCCTACGGCTCTTCGCCGCTGGAAGCCCCTTGAGGTCCCCTCCCCTTTAAATGTATCGTCATGGTTCGCCCCGGGTGAGAACGTCACTTAAAGAACGACCCCCGGGTTTCGGTGCCCGGTCCAGAAAAAGAGGGGGGCAGGGGCTCACAGCGCCCGTTGCGCCAGGAGCCCGTCCGCCTCCAGGACCTCGATCGTGCTCCCGGCAGGGTACCGGGCCCGGTCGAGGAGGAGGCTGTCCCCCGGTCCGATCTCCGCGGAGGCCGGGTTCGCGTCCTGGTACACCGCGCGGTGGGAGGGCCACGTCAGGTCCTCCCAGCTCGTGCGGGTCAGGACGATCGCGCCCCCGGGGTCCCGGACCAGCAGGTACGTGGAGGCGGGCAGAGCCCCCGCGGGGGCCGCGATCACCTCCACGGACCAGTTCGTTCCCGTTTCGCGGACGTTCACGGACATCTGTCGCGGGGGCTTGTTTGTGACGACGAAGCCCGCCACGATGACGTACAGCACGGCCGCCAGCACCACGGTGATCGCGACCATCAGGATGGTCCCGATCACCGGAGACACCGCGTTCCCGTCCTCTCGGAGGGTCCGCTTCATGTTGGGTCCTCTTGCGGCGAATCGCCGCGGGGTAGGGACGGGCGGGCGCCGCGATACGGGTGCGGGAATCGTTAGGGAAAGGGAGAACCTTGGGACGGCCCGCCGGGGGTCCCTGGGCCCGTCTACGACGCGGTGATGCCCTTGTCCGTGATCGTGTACTCGTAGAGGCCCGTCTTCTCCGGGTGGTTCCGGACCTTCCGGAGGACGAGGTACCGGCGGAACTCGTTCTCGTGCCGCACCCGCTCGAGCTCCACGATGCAGTCCACGATCTCCTCGACCCCGCTCTGGGTGCGGGTGTCGTAGACGCCGGAGAGCATCGTGAGCAGGGCGGCCCCCTCCTCGTGCTGCGTGTGGGCCTTGATCGTCCGAAGGGCCGACAGCACGTCCGCGTGGGCGTAGTACTCGAGGAAGAAGTCGAGGGAGTCCACGACCACCCGGAACGGGGGGGTCAGCTTCGAGACCTCGTACGTGAGGGAGGTGAGGAAGTTCACGTTCGCGGGGACCCGCTTCCCCGCGGGCTCCGGTCGGAGGTCCTTCACGGTGATCCCTTCCTGTCGGTACCGGCTCACCTGGAGCTTGCGGGCGAGGACGCTCTCGTAGTACAGGTTCCCGATGTTCACGATCTCGATGTCCGACTTCCAGCCGAAGTCCTCCATCGTCGACGTCACGTCCTCGTCCCGCTCCGTCGTCGTGAAGTACACGACGTTCTCGTCCTTCACGCCGGCCCCCGCGAACTGCTTCGCGACGAGCTCCGCACCGGCGCCGGGCGCGCCCATCACGAGGACCGTGAAGCCCTTCGGGAGCCCGTTCATCAGGGCCTTGTCGAGGGCCGCGATCCCCGTGGAGACGACCTTCGCCATCCCTAGCCCTCCCCCTCGACCTGGAGGGTCTCGTCGCTCACGAGGTTCAGCATGTTCCGGATCTCCTCGGACTCGTACTCCTCCATCGAGAAGATGATCGTGTACGACTCCTTCGCGCGGAGGTTGTTCACGAGGATGTGGAGGAACTCGCTCAGGATCTTCGTGTTGTTGTGGATCGCGAGGCTGTTGATCGAGTCCAGGATCACGAGGTTCTTCCGGTCCTTCGTCTTCCGGATCAGGTACTCGACCTTGAGCATGAGGTTCTCGAGCATCGTCGGGCTCTCGACGTAGATCGCGTGGCCGTGCTTCTGGCCCGGGGACATCATGATCTGGGAGATGCAGTCCACGAACCAGATGTGGTCGAGCGGGATCTCGAGGACCTCGAGGGCGTTGATGATCGAGGCGGAGGGGATCGTGGAGGTGACGTAGATCGAGTCGAGGTTCTTCCGCGAGGCGAAGACGTCGAGCATCGCGCGGATCACGTCGAAGTAGTGCTCCGCCTTCATCCTCACGGCGACCGCGGCGGCCTCGGGGAGGGCCTGGAGCTTCTCGCTCACCTCGGAGGTCACGCTCACGGCGTCAGCCCCCCGCTGCGGGGACGCTCCCGCCCTTCAGGAGCGGGACGAGGAGGACGCCGACCGTGGTGAGGTCGAGGACGTACTTCGCGCGGGAGTGCATCGTGCCCCGCATCTTCACGACCTGGAGGGTCCGCAGCAGGTCCCCGCGGCGCTCGAGGTTTCCCGTGACGACCACGCCGTCCGCGATCGCCTCCTCCACGCCGTACAGGGAGTACCGCTCCTCCGCGGGGCTGATCTCGCTGACGAGGAGGGACGTGCACCCGCGGGAGCTGAGCATCGAGCCGAGCTTCAGGATGAAGTCCCGGATGTTCTCCTGGGTCCTCAGGCGGTAGCACACGGAGGTGATCGAGTCGATGCACAGCCGCTTGATCGCGAGCTCGTCGACGATGTTGCCGATCGCGGTGATGAGGATGTTCACCTCCTCGAAGTCGAACTCGAGCTTCTCCAGGCCGAGCCGCTCGTAGATCACGGGGAGGTCGATGAACACGAGCCGGCCGTCCTTGATCAGCTTGCGGTCGAAGAAGTCGTACGGGATGATGTTCGAGAGGAGCTTGTCCGCGCTCTCCGTGACGCTGATGTACAGGGAGTTCTCCCCGACGATCGCGCCGTGGACGAGGAACTCCAGGCAGAGGGAGGTCTTGCCCGTGCCGACGCTCCCCGTCACGAGGACCGTGTTCCCGCGCGGGATCCCGCCGTTCAGGATGTTGTCGAGGCCGTCGATTCCCGTGATGCAACGTTCGCGTTCCTCGGGTTCCTCCCGCTCGCGGGGGGCCATCGGGGCCGCGGAAGGTGCTGGCTCCCTTTAGGGTTTTCGGGCTCGTTGCTCGGCGTCCGGAATCACTGGACGCGGTCCGACCGGTAGGTCTGGGGCGTCAGCGGGCTCGGCACGAGGACGGGGGCAACCGTGACCGCGATCCCGCCCATGCTCGCGAACGAGATCGTCAGGACGACGCCCGCCCCCGGAAGGAACAGCGTGATCGGTCCCGGACGGGAGCTCCAGGTGAACACGAAGTCGTAGACCCTGTCGAAGACGACCTTTCCGGTCGGGTCCATCACCGTGACGTGGAGGTGGCCCGTGACCGTCTTCGCCGGCTGGTCCACGTCAATCCAGCCGACGACGTGGATCGTGTAGCCACGGATCGTCTTCGTGACGTCGATGTCGTACCGCGTCGCGGATGCGGCGGGTGCGAACAGCAACCCCACAAGGGCGGCGACGACGAGCACCCCCGCGATTCCCACGGAAACCCCGCGCATGGAGATCCTTCCGCCTCCCGGACGAACCTGCGGGTATGAATCGTTTTCCCCAATTCTACCGGTAACGGGGGCGGGGCTCTGCCACCCCGGGGCGTCCGCGATACGTTTTTACGCCCTCCGGCGTGTAGCTCTGGAGCCATGAATCCCGTCCTCCAGGTCGCCCTCGACTTCATGCACGCGAGGCGTGCGCTCCAGGCCGCGAAGGAGGCGGTCGAGGGCGGGGCGGACTGGATCGAGGCGGGGACGCCCCTGATCAAGTCCGAGGGCGTCGAGGTCGTTCGCCAGCTCCGGAAGATGTTCCCCGGCAAGACAATCGTCGCGGACCTGAAGACGATGGACACCGGCGCGTTCGAGGTGGAGATCGCCGCGAAAGCGGGCGCGGACGTGATCACGGTGATGGGCGTGACGGACGACGCGACGATCGAGGAGGCCGTGAAGGCGGCCCGCCGGTACGGCGCGAAGATCATGGTCGACCTGATGCGGGTGGAGGACAAGCCGAAGCGGGCGAAGGAGCTCGAGCGGCTCGGCGTGGACTACCTGAACCTCCACGTGTCGATTGACGAGCAGATGATCGCCCGCACGCCGCTCGAGGAGCTGAGGGCGGTGTGCAAGGCCGCGTCGATCCCCGTCGCCGTGGCGGGCGGGCTGAACTCGGAGACCGTGGCCCAGGCGGTCAAGGCGGGCGCGTCGATCATCATCGTGGGCGGGGCGATCATCAAGGCGGAGAAGGTCGCGGACGCGGCCCGCACGATCAAGAAGGCGATGAAGGAGCGGAAGGTGATCCCGAGCGGCCTCTACAAGAAGTACGGGCAGGCGGAGGTCCGGGACGCGTTCCTCAAGGTCTCCACGCCGAACCTCGCGGACGCGATGCAGAAGCGCGGGATGATGCACGGGATCCTCCCGAGGATCCGGCACGGCACGAAGATGGTCGGGCGGGCCCTCACGGTGAAGACCGCGGACGGGGATTGGGCGAAGCCTGTGGAGGCGATCGACCGGGCGAAGCCCGGGGACGTGATCGTCGTGGACGCGGGCGGCGGGACGACCGCGGTGTGGGGCGAGCTCGCGAGCCACTCGTGCCAGGTCAAGGGCGTGGCGGGCGTCGTGATCGACGGCGCGGCGCGGGACATCGACACGATCCTCGAGATTAACTTCCCGTGCTTCTCCCGCCACGTGGTCCCGCACGCCGGCGAGCCCAAGGGCCACGGTGACATCGGGAGCGAGATCACGTGCGGCGGGCAGCACGTCCGCACGGGGGACTGGGTCATCGGGGACGAGTCCGGCGTGATCGTCGTGCCCCAGGAGCAGGCGGTGGAGATGGCGAACCGCGCCCTCGACGTGCTCGAGCGGGAGAACCGCATCCGGGAGGAGATCAAGCGGGGCGGGACCCTGTCCTCCGTCCTGGAGCTCGAGAAGTGGGAGAAGGTGGGCTGAAGCACTTGCCAGTAGCCTGAGGGACCAGCACCGTATGGCCGAAGAAACGCTCGCAGGCATTCTTACCTGCGACTTCGGGATTCCCCCACCGAGAGCGCACCGAAACTGGTCGGAATGGCACGAGAAGAAGTGGAATGCTGAGACGGCTCTCGCGTGGAAGCTCAGCGGAGAGGCCCATGGCCTAGGATACTACCTGCATCTTCGGAGCTTGTTCACCCCGAATGAGCCTGAAACGGACGAATTTGACTTGCTGTCGAGGGTTGACCGTGAGGTGATACCATTGCTGCTGCGGCGCCTCCCAAAGGCGGCCGAGGGACAACCCCGCCTTTACTTCGTTCTCCTTTCGCATCCTTTAGATTCGACGACTGGCGAATCTCTGGCGAGGGAGCTAGACCTCTCTAAATCGTCTCCAATCGACGATAGTAAACCGGGCGGGCAGCGGTCGCGTGACGAAGTCCGCGCGTTTCGTCTCCTAAGGTATCTCTGGGAGAGGGAGGAAGTTGTCGATGGCATCGTCGCCGCGTTCACTCGGGAATTGAGCTGGCCGCATCTCGCAGAAAAGACGTGTTCTTTGGAGGCGATGCTTGATGACCTCTCTCATTGGTTCGACCGCAATGGGTCGTGGGTGGACAAGACCTACCATGTGACAAAGCAGGGTTAGTGCCCCGCTAAGCTTTATCTCATCCTCGAGGCCTGCTCCATCTGTGGATCGGAGACGTCTGGAAAAGATTCTCCGTAATCTGAAGGCTGGGAGAGCCTCCGTGGGCGAGGCGATGGAATCCCTCCGCTCGTTGCCCTTCGAAGACCTCGGCTTCGCGAAGGTGGATACACACCGCGCGATGCGGCGAGGGTTCCCCGAGGCGGTATACTCCCCGGGGAAGACGGACGCCCAGGTCGCCGCGATCCTGGAGCGGCTCGCAAAGCACCACCGGACCGCCCTCGCGACCCGCGTGCGGCCCGAGACCGCGAAGGCCGTCGCGGCCCGCCTCGGGAAGGCGAAGGTCCACGACTTCCCAGAGGCCCGGATGCTTGTCGTCGGCGCGATGCCGAACCCCCGCAGGGGGCGCATCGCGGTCGTCACCGCGGGCACCTCGGACCTGCCCGTCGCGGAGGAGGCCGCGGTCACGGCGACGGCGATGGGGCACCGCGTCGATCGCGTCTACGACGTCGGCGTCGCGGGCGTCCACCGGCTTCTCGACAAGAGGAAGCGCCTCGACCGGGCGCGCGTGATCGTCGTCGTGGCGGGGATGGAGGGCGCCCTGCCGAGCGTCGTGAGCGGGCTCGTGGACAAGCCCGTGATCGCCGTGCCCACGTCCGTCGGATACGGTGCGAGCTTCGACGGGCTCGCGGCGCTGCTCGCGATGCTGAACGCGTGCAGCCCGGGGGTCGCGGTCGTGAACATCGACAACGGGTTCGGGGCGGGCTACCTAGCCGCGATGCTGGACCGCTGAGCCTCAGGGGAGGAAGAGCCTCAGCAGGAACGCCGCAAGGACCGCACCCATCCCGACGATCGAGGCCGCCCACAGGGGGACGTTCCATGCGAAGACCTTCGAGCCGTCGAGAGGTGGGACCGGGAGCATGTTGAACACGCCGAGGAACGCGTTGATGTACGCGGTGAAGAAGAGCGCCGCGCCGAGATAGAACCACACGTCGGCTCCGAAGAACCCGCCGAGGGCGGACCACGCACCGAGGGACACGAGGGCGATCCCGAAGTTGGTCAGGGGCCCGATGAGGCTCACCTTCCCGTTCTGCTCCCGGCTCAGGGGGCCCGCGATGTACACCGCCCCGGGCGCTGCGAACACGATTCCGATGAAGCCCGTGACGATCGCGAAGATCAGGCCCGTCCGGCTCGACCGGAACTCCGCCCACGCGCCGTACCGCTGCGCGAGGGCCTTGTGGGCCAGCTCGTGGAGGAAGAACCCCGTGACGACGGCGACGGTTGCACCGATCACGATCCGCGCGATATCCTGCGCGCCCGGGTACGGCGGGCCCGCGAGCAGGTTCAGGAATGCAAGGGTGAAGGCGGCGATCAGGGCGCCGACCGCGAGGAGGACATGTTTGTACTCCTCCCGAGAGAACCGGAGGCCCCGCCGCGCGGGCGGCGTGATCGCGTACGATGGATAGACCGTGTACCGGTACTCGCTCGGGCCCCAGCCCATGCGCCTCCGGACCCGGCGCCCCGTATTTAGGCTTGTCCCAGCCCGCCTACGCGAACTTCGCCCCGCAGTTCCCGCACTCCTCCGCGGTCGACTCGAGGCGCTCCTCGCACAGCGGGCACTTGAACATGCCGCCCTCCATCTTCTTCCGGATCTGCGCGCGGATGATCCGCACGGCCCGCTCCCGGAAGTTGCTCGGGTGCTGGGCCAGAAGCAGGATCACGGGCTCCACGTCGAAGCCCTTCTCCCGCCACGCCTCGATTTGGCGGGTGTACTCGTCGTCCTCCGTGGCCTCGGGGCCCTGGAGCATCCCCTCCATCGCGCTCAGGATCTCCCGCCGCACCGCCTCGGGCATCGACTGGAAGTCCGGGTCCTCGGAGAGGACCTCGAGCGAGCCCCGGACGCCGGCGAGGGTCTTCTCCATGTACGCCTGTTCCGCCTCGGGCCCGAGGGCGGCCCCGCACGCGGGGCACGTCGTCTCGGACTCCGGCACGACCGCGCGGCACGCGAGGCACCGCGTCCGATCCGGCCGCTTCGGCGCGGCGGGCGCGACGCTCTGCAGGAGGATTTTGCGGGAGATCGTGTGGTGGAGGCCGCGGCGCACGGCGGCATCGGGGAGCGCGAGCTTGATCACGTCCGCGAAGTCCCGGAAGCCGCGTTCGTAGAGCCTGCGCGCGGTCGGCCTGTCCAGCCCGGGGACGAGGGCGAACGCCTTCACGGCCTCCTCCTCCGCGTCGTCGAGGTCCTTGCTCACGCCCGCCCCGCACGCGTCGCACACGGCGATCCGGCTCGAGAACATCTTCCCGCACTTCGGGCAGATCGCCTGGCCCGGGAGGAGGATCGTCGCGCACCGCGGGCACACCGCCGCGTCCGACGCGAAGCCGCAGACGGGGCACTTCCCCGGCATCGGCCCGGTCCATCCGGGGCCGGCGTACTTAACGGTCCCGCCGCGGTTATCGCGGGCGAGCACGATTCGGATTTCAAGGACGAGGGTCGAGGACGCGGATGGAATCGCTGAGGCCTTCAAACGAGGGCCCGGAGCCCAGCCTGCCAGTGATCCGGATTGGGTACGTCCCGGGCGACAGGAGTGCGATGACCGCCGTCCGGTCGAACTTCACCAATCTTTCCTCGATGCCGTCCCCGTCGTGGTCCGTGATGTAGCCGCTTGGGTCGGTCACACATCCGTAGCTGGGATCGAGGATGGGGGCGAGCGTGTCGTTCAAACGGATCGTCGTCGCGTTGATGTCCCGCGGATCGTATCCTGTGGGCAGCTCGATGTACGCGGTGACCCACTTCCCCTGGCTCTTCGGGTTGAGGGTGTCCGGATCAAAGTCGATTGTGGCCGAGAGGACCGGGACCTGCGGCAGGTCCTCGATGCAATCCCGGTGGGGCCCGTGAACGCGCTCGGATCGTACTGCGTCCAGTTCCGGCCGCGGTCGAGGCCGACCCAGAAGATGCGCGTGATCGGGAGGGACCGGTTCCCGTCGTCGTCGCTCACGCCCAAGATCCAGTCCGTGGGCGGGGTCCGCTTCGTCACGAACGGATGGAACCACTCGGAGATCACGCCCGGCCAGGTGAACCGGAGGTGACGCCATGGGGGGGAGACCGTGGACTCGGAGATGACGGACGGCCC
>Ga0209619_10004308_pt1 | contig 10118 bp, 6 predicted proteins | sample Rifsed16ft3_FD_184011 | JGI IMG/M metagenome (GOLD analysis project Ga0209619, IMG submission 184011) | Soil microbial communities from Rifle, Colorado, USA - sediment 16ft 3 (version 2) | ecosystem: Environmental > Terrestrial > Deep subsurface > Rock core/Sediment | place: Rifle, Colorado... | reverse complement strand
TTTTTAAATCTTTCTGGGTCAGCGTATACGTATTCTTCCCTATCGCGTAATAAAAAGGGGCGTCAACCTGAAGAGGCATGCCGATTTGTATGCGCTTCCACAGGATTCCGGAAATAATTTTTCTGTCTTCCATTGTATGCGCCTCTTCTTCAATGATTGACGCCATAATGATTATTTCCCTCAGTGTTTTCTTTGATTTCCGGACGTCGTCGCGGAGAGTTTCCATTTTGGCGTTAAAGTTTCCCCTTAGCGTCGAAATAATTTCCTGGGAGGTGGTGTTGGGAAAGAAAAAATAAGTATCGGGGAAAAGATATCCTTCGTCGGAATTGCTTTCCGATAAGAATTTTTCTTTGTCGAAATTCGGCAAATTTTTGGCGAGAATCGCCGCCATTTCCTTGCGCGACGCTCCCTCGGGAAGAGTGATTTTTACGGGGGTTAAGTTAAACTCCCCGCGAACCATGCGGAAAGCCACGCGCGGCAAGGCAACGCGCTCCGTAAAAAGATAATCCCCCGCTTTCACCTTAGTCTGCCCTCCCATAATTTTAATAAGCCACTTAAAAATAACCGGGGTGCGCAGAACGCCGTTCTCGTCGAGTGAAACCGTAAGTTCTTCGAGACTGTCTCCTTTCTCCACGTGAACCATAGTATTAGCCGGAAAGCCGACCGGGGCACGCAGAAAAAAAACATAAAGAAAGGCCGAAAATGACAATATGGCGCCCAGGATTATGCGCAAGGAACGTTTGTGCGCCAAGGCGGCGGACCGTAACAACGAAACAGCACGCGCGATTTTTGCGGCAATAATTTTCATTTTTATGTCTTAAACCGGCAGATTGACCGGCGGTCCCGATTTCTTGGATTCTACTCTCCCGAAAGACGGGGTCTCCGACACTCCGCCCGGGAAGTGATACATCGTGGCGATTTCTTCGGAACAAAACACCATCGGCGTACGGCTGTGCGGCGGGTAGAAAAACGAACGCTTTCTATAAAGGTCAAAAATGTTTTTCTTTTTGGCCGACACTCGCACACCGCGGAAATCCTGCCAAGGATAATCAAAACTCGTGGCGCGGGCGGGGCGAAAACCGTTTAAATTATTGGAATTATACTGTTTCAGCATGTTGATGGTGGCCGGTATGTTGGTTCCGCGAAAAGCGTCTTTTTCCGCTATGTATATGGTCCTTATGCCGGCGTCAAAACCGAGTTTGTCTATGCTTCTTTCTATGGCGCTTATCGTCTCTTTTTCCGCCTTGGTAAGCATATTTTCGTTGAATTTTTCGTCTTTTTCTTTATCGAATTTTTCGCTCTTTATTTTTTCTATTTCTTCTTTCCCGACATCCTTCCATTCCTGGGTGGTTGCCCGAATAATTATCTGAAACCACAGCTGTTCGCCTTTCTGCATGGAGCCCATCAATTCTATTGTCGGCGTGATAGGGTCGATTTTTTCTTCTTCTTTCAGACTTTTGTCCATTCCGTAATCGATATAAGTTTTAATCGGATAAGGATCGGGTTTGGTGAATTTATATTCTGTTCCCCAGAGAACATAGCGGCCGTCTTTGGAGTACTTGACCTTTTCAACGTAATCCGGCACTTCGGAAATTTCCGCTTCGGGATATTCGGCATAAATATAAGATTCAATCGTATTTTTAAAAGCAATCGGCGTGCGGATGAAAAAATGAACTCTGCCTTCTATGGAGGCGATTTCAAGGGAGAAAAAAACGCGCACTCTTCCCTGCCAATAGCGGTTTACCCACGTGGTCGTTCCGCCAGTCTGATGCATGGCGTTCAAGACAAGCTCCATGGCGAGCGGGGAACGCCTGATTTCTCGCGGCAGGAGAATTTCAATCAGGACAAATTCCATGTTTGCCAAAAAGTCGGCGTTTACGTAATGCACCCATGTTTTCCAGGCCAGAAATCCTAGAGCAAAAGGGACAATAAGCCAAGACCATTCATAGGCGGTTTCTGCCACACTCGTAAGCGAAATAAAGAAGAAATCAAATGGCGCCATTATTTGTTTATTGTATCGCAAAAAAACCCGCTCTCCCAGCGGGTTTTCTACTTAGCCAAAACGTAAAGTCCGTTTTTGTTTTTCTTGAAATAATTCTTGTTCTGGAGATTTACAATAATGGTGTTTTCCTTGACCTGGCGCTTCTCAAGCACTTTTTTAATTAGGTCTTCCTTGGAGAGAGGACCTTCTTTTTTCAAAATTTCCCGTATTACGTCGCTGACGACGCCGGAAGAATAACCCCATTCCCTGAGAGCGTAAATCCCGCGCCCGACAAGGACGAAGAGCTTGTCTTTGATAAGTTCGTTGTGAGTAGTCGCCACGTGCGCTTTTCTGTTGAAAGTCTTTTTTATTTCCTCCGCGACTTCTCGGAAATGCATCGGGTGCTTATTGCGGCGCAGGATGAGGAAGGCGTAATCTTTGATGCCGCGCGTATTGACCGAAGGCATGTGGGACTTCCCCCATTCCCCCAGCGGATTTTTCCCTATGGTTTTCGAGAGAGAAAGCCAGCGCTTGAGAATTTCTTCGTTTCTGTAATGGTTGGCGATATCTTCAAGATGAGAAAGGAATTTGTTGATTATGTCTTCTTCGGCCAAAAGGTCGTTGTCCTCCATTGACTGATAAAGCTTTTTAAGAGAATCATGGACGCGCTCGGAAACCACCGAATCAACTTCCCAGCGATGCCTGAAATCATCGTCTTCCTTATGCTTAACGAAATCATCATGAAGAACGAGAAAAAAATGTATGTGATTGCGGGTAGGTTCGTCTTTGGCCAGCTGCTCCAGAAGCTCATCTTCTTCAACAATCCCGCCAAGGCCGACAATCGCCTCCTTAAGTTCGCGGAAAGCGGCGTCTTCTTCTTTATATGACGGTGATTTCTTTATTGAATTTAGTGCGAATGATTCTATCTGGCGGACGCGCTCGCGGGTAATGCCGTAAGATTTGCCGATTGCCTCGAGCGTCTTTCTTGTGGCGTCTTCTCCCAAGCCAAAACGGTCAAACAAAACCTGGCGGGCGCGTTCAGGCAGATTGGAAGAAAGGCGTTTGGTCACCTGGCGGGGTTTGAATGAAAGTGTGATTGAAACCATGAATATTGTTGATAAACAAGTAACATATCTTTACCATAACTGTCAAATTTTAGCAAGGGAACCGGATTTTTTGTCTTACACGACAATGCTGACCAGACGCCCCTTCACATAAATTACTCGTTTGGGCTCTCCTCCCGATACCCATTTTGCCGTATCCGGAAGAGAAAGGGCCATTTCTTTTATTTTTTCTTCCGGAGTTTCCGCCGGTACCGTAAATTTCCCGCGGACTTTGCCGTTTACCTGAACCATAATGGTCAAAGTAACCTCGGTAAAGGCCGCGGCGTCGTGTTTGGGCCATGGTTCGCCGTGTATTGATTTTTTATTCCCCAAAATAGCCCAAATTTCATCTGCAAAATGAGGAGCGAACGGCGCCAAAATCCTTAAAAATTTTTCGTAAACCTGCCTTGAAACAGACGGTGATTTATCCAGTGCGTTGGAAACGATCATCAGCTCGGAAACGGCGGTGTTGAACCTCATCGCTTCAATGTCGTCACTTATTTTTTTTACCGCTTTCTCCACCTGCCTTGCGGATTCTCCGTCACCCGTTTTGCCGATTTTTTCTTTCATTTTCCATACGCGCTCCAGAAATCTGCGCGGGCCGATAATGCTTTCCCCGCTCCAGGCAACCGCCTGGTCAAACGGGCCGATAAACATTTCATAAAGGCGCAACGTATCGGCGCCGAATGTTTTTACGATATTGTCCGGGTTTACGACATTCCCTTTCGATTTGGACATTTTTTCTCCGCCTTCCGCCAGAATCATTCCGTGCGACGTACGCTTGGCGTAAGGTTCCTTGCCGGGAACCGCACCAATGTCAAAAAGGAATTTATGCCAAAAACGGGAATACAAAACGTGAAGCGTGGTGTGCTCCATTCCACCGTTGTACCAGTCAACGGGCATGAAATAATCAAGCTTTTTTCTGTCGGCGAGAACTTTTTTATTTTTCGGGTCGATATAGCGAAGATAGTACCAGGACGAACCGGCCCAGTTTGGCATCGTATCGGTTTCCCTCACCGCCTTGCCTTTGCACTTCGGGCATTTTACGTTTACCCACGCCTTCGCCTTGGATAAAGGAGATTCTCCGGTATCCGTCGGAGTATAGGCTTTAATTTCCGGAAGTCTTACCGGCAAGTCTTTTTCCGGAACGGGAACCCAGCCGTCTTTCTCGCAATAAATAAGCGGTATCGGCTCCCCCCAATAGCGCTGGCGAGAAAATACCCAATCACGGAGCTTGTAGGTGGTTTTAAATTTGCCGCCGACGAACTCGGTGATTTTTTTCTTTGCTTCCTCACTTGAAAAGCCGCTCAATTTACCGGAATTAACCATTACACCCGTTCCTGCGTAAGCCCTGTTTAGAATGAATTTCTGAAATACGTAAGCGTGTAGCTGGTCGGTAACGCTCCGCCCGGCTTCCTCTTCCGAAACCCACTCAATTTTAAAATTTCCTTTTTCCGATTGTTCGTGTGATACCGGAACACGATTATCGCCGGTCAGTTCGAAATACAGCCCAACGGCCTCTATGTTCCTAGCTACTCCTTTGGCATGAGCGAAGTAATGATGATGGATTTTTTCAGATACGGCAACGAGGCGAATATCGGTATATCCGGTCTCTTCTTTTATCTCGCGGATGGCCGCCGCTTCCGGACTTTCTTTTTCTTCCAGCCCCCCGCCTATGAAAAGCCGTCCGCCGAGTTTTTCCCCCCAATTCAAAGAGAGGATTTTGCCGTTCTTCGGATTTTTTATCAAAGCGACGATGCTTTTTCTTTTTTCCTCGTTAGGGCGCTCTTCGCCGGTTACCGGTTCTATGACCGTCTTCATCGGTACGCCGAACTTTTTGGCGAATTCAAAATCTCTCTGGTCGTGCGCCGGTACGGCCATAATGGCGCCGGTGCCGTATTCTTTAAGAACGTAATCGGCGATAAAAACCGGAATTTTTTCCCGATTGGCCGGATTTACGGCAAAAACTCCTTCCAGTTTTACTCCCGTCTTCTCCTTCCCTTCCACCGTCCGCTCTATCTCCGTCTTTTTCCCGGTTTGTGCGGCGTACCGCACAATTTCATCCCAATTTTTTATTTGATTCTTGAGCGCCACAACAAGTTCGTGATCCGGCGCGAGTACCATGTAAGTCGCCCCGAACAGGGTGTCCGGACGCGTGGTAAAAACTTCTATTTGGAATCCGGAATCGGGAATTTGGAATTTTATAACCGCCCCCTCGCTTTTGCCGATCCAGTTTCTCTGCTGAATTTTTATTTTTTCCAGATAATCAACGCCGTCCAAATCGTCATGGAGCCTGTCGGCATATTTCGTAATGGCGAGCATCCACTGGTCTTTCTCTCTTTTCTCGGTCGGGCCGCCGCAGCGTTCGCACTCCCCGTCAATCACTTCTTCGTTGGCCAGGCCGATTTTGCATGACAAGCACCAATTGATTGATGTCTTCTTTTTATACGCCAACCCGTGCTTGAAGAGCTGCAAGAATATCCACTGCGTCCATTTGTAATAAGCCGGGTCGGTGGTGTTTATCTCCCGCGACCAGTCAAACGAAAGACCCAAAGATTTCAGCTGGCGCCTGAACGTATCGGTATTTTTTTTGGTTACGGCCTTGGGCGGAGTTTTAGTCTTAATGGCGTAGTTCTCGGTCGGCAAGCCGAAAGCGTCCCATCCGATGGGATAAAGCACGTTATAGCCTTCGGCGCGCCGCTTCCTGGCAATGATATCCATCGCCGTATAGCTTCTTACATGGCCGGCGTGGAGTCCTTCTCCGGACGGATATGGAAACTCCACCAAGCAATAGTATTTTTTCTTTTTGCTCTTATCGTCCGCTTTGTGGAGTTTTTCTTTCTCCCATTTTTTCTGCCATTTGGGCTCTATTTTCTTGTGGTCATACTGATTCATCTGGCTGTCAGAATTTTAAAACAAAATCGGATATTACATTCTGAATCTTTTTATGCCGACATAGATAAGCGTAACAAGCGCCAGTCCCAAAACTGCTACGCGTAGCCAATCTTCCATGTCCGACCAATAGCGCACGGCGGCGATAACAAGGGAAACGACGCCGCCCAAAGAAAACCCGAGCGATACTGCTTCGTACGCCGCCAGCAAAAATCCTCCGATAAGGGAAGAAACGCCTAAAACGACCAGCGCCACAAAAATGTTGCGGTTATAAACTTTATGGGCTTCATCGTAATCCTTTTGGCAGGTGTAGTATATGTTGCAATAGCCGGTGGGAACGACCTCACCCGGAACTGCGACCTTGGGAGAGCGCGAATACGACGGGTCTTCTGTCCATTGCCCGCCGGCGGCAACGCACTTGTCTTGCGTGCCGGGAACGACGTTAATCTGCTTTTGCTCGCAGAATTTATCAAACTGCGGCTCTTTGTAAAAAGCATCTATGGCGTAACTGAAAAAAAGATTCAAAACTACTACAAGCCCGACTACGAGAATCCATTTGAGCGCCCAGGAACCTTTTATTGCCGGAACGCCTAAATTGTTATTTATGTCCATAAAAATTATTGAGTTAGGCTAATATAACAATACTAACAGAACGCGCCCCCATAGCGCAAAACCGCTTAAATTTTGAATTCTATTACATCACCGTCTTTTACCGCGTATTCTTTCCCCTCGGTGCGGACCAGTCCCTTATTACGCGCTTCGCCGTATGAACCGGCATCAAGCAAGTCTTTCCAAAAAACAACTTCGGCGCGGATGAATTTATTCTTAAAATCGGTGTGTATCGCCGCGCCGGCCAGGGGAGCGGTGCTTCCTTTTACAATCGTCCAGCCGCGCGTTTCGTCTTCCCCGGTAGTGAAAAAAGTGATGAGTCCCAAGGTGGAATAACTTTCCCGTATGAGCGAGTTTACGCCGTCGTCTCCTCCTCCCAGCTCGCCGCGCAAGCTTTCTTTTTCGGAACCTTCGAATTCCTTGAGTTCGTCTTCTATTTTGGCGTCAACGACCACATATCCGGCCCCCATGGATTTAATAAATTCTATGAGTTTTTCAAACCGCCCGTCACGGATTTCGTCCAGATTCTTGCCTCCCGCTTTTTTATTGAGTGCGTAAAGAATCGGTTTCATTGAAATAAGATGCACATTTTTAAGCGCAGACAGTTCTTCGGAGCTATAATCGCCCGATGACGCCAAGTGTCCGGCTTCAAGCAAGGCAACCGCCTTTTTGAGGGCCTTTTCTTCGCGTACCGCGTCTTTATCTCCGCGGTTTGCGTCTTTTCCTATTGAAGCAAGGCGTTTTGTTACCGTTTCAAAATCCGCCAAAACAAGCTCCAGATTAATCACGGAAATATCCCGCACCGGGTCAATATTGCCGGAAACATGAATGACTTTGTCGTCCTCGAAAATTCTGACAACCTGAAGAATCGCATCGGTTTCCCTTATATGCGACAAAAACTTGTTCCCCAACCCTTCCCCTTTGGCGGCTCCTTCCACAAGACCCGCGATATCCACGAATTGGGCCGCGGCCGGAACCGTTTTTTTGGAATTTGAAAAAGAAGAAAGCGCGGTGAGCCTTTCGTCGGGAACGGCGACGATTCCGACCGACGGATCAATCGTGCAGAAAGGATAATTTTCGGCCGGAACGGATTTTTTGGTCAGGGCGTTAAAAAGAGTGGATTTGCCGACATTAGGCAATCCAACAATCCCCATTGAAAAAGACATCGTGATTGGTTATTTGATTATTTTGTTGATTGCTACTTCCCTATTCTTCCCAGCCTGTTTACGCATTTCTTTATTGATTCGCGCCTGGCCTCACTCATGTTCTTTACCGCCCCAACCTTTTTTACGCACACCGGGCAAAATCCGGCGAACCCCAAAATCGCTTTTTTTATTTCATTGCAGTTGTCTCCAAATAAAACACGTGATAAGAAAGGACTGCTGTCCATAGTAATAATTACCCGGGCGCTTTTCTTTTTCAAAAGGCGCTTCCACCCGAATCCGTTTTTGTTGAAATTAAAAGCAAAAGACGGGAGCCACATCCGGTCGAACATTCCCTTTAAAATCGCCGGCATCGTCGCCCACCAGTTCGGGTAGAAAAGGGCCAGATGGTCGCACCACCTTATCTCGTCCTGAACTTTCAAAAGATCTGGTTCAAGCGCCTGTATTACCCTGTATCCCTTGTGAAGAACCGGGTCAAAAGACAAATCGCCGATGTTAATGCGCTTAACTTCGTGTCCCGCCTCCCGCGCGCCTTTTTCGTAGCTGTCGGCAAGAGCTCCGCAAAATGTTTCTCTGTCGGTATGACCGAAAAAAACCAATATTTTCTTTTTTGCCATAATGCGGCTATTGTAGCGGATTTTTGCCGGACCGTCACTCTTCTATCGTGTATATAATTACCGGCTCGCCTCTTCCCTTAACCGCCGCTACGCCGATTTTTTTAAGACCGCTTTTATCGGAAAGAATTTCTTCGGTCGTCTCGCCGATTATAATGTGAGTTTTGTGTTCTTTATTCAGTCCCTCAAGGCGCGACGCGACATTAACGGTGTCTCCCATGGCGGTGTAGTCAAACCTTTCGCTTGAACCTATGTTGCCGACAACGGCCCTGCCGGTATAAATCCCGATTCCTATATCGATGCTTATTCCCTTTTTTTCTTTTAATTTTTGGTCGAACTCTTTCAGGCGCGCGATCATCCCAAGCGCGGCGCGGTACGCGTTGTCCGCCTGATTTGGGTCGGCGATTGGCGCACCCCAGAAAGCCATAACGGCGTCCCCTATGTACTTATCCAAAACTCCTCCGTGTTTGAGAACCTCGTCCGTCATGAGCGTAAAATATTCGTTCAAAATACTCACCAGACCTTGAGGAGTCGTTTGTTCGGAAAGAGAGGTAAATCCGCGTATGTCGGAAAATAAAACGGTTATCGTTTTTTCTTCGCCACCGAGCGCGATATTTTCCGGGTCGGCCATGATTTTTTCAAGCACCGCGCCGGATACGTATTTTGAAAACGCTTTTTTAAGCCCGCGGCGCTCTTTTTCGCCGACCAGATAGCGGTAGGCGAAGGCGGCAAGCGTTGTGATAATCCACAAAAGATTCACGTGGATGAGATTAACGGCAACCCCCTTTTCGTAAAAAATTATTGCGGCAATGTTATAAAAACCCCCCAAAGCGGCGCTTATGGCCAGCGGGCGCCACGGATTTTTTACGCGAAAAAAAAGAAAAACGTGGAGAAACGATATCAAAAAGAAAACAAAATAAGATAACGAAGGGGACAAAACATTGAGCCGGTAGCCCGAGAGAAACATATTAAGGGCATTGGCCTGAATTTCAACTCCGGGCATGGGAATCCCGCGGGAAAAAGGCGTGATTTGTTCATCATGGAGGTCCGGCGCCGTGGCGCCGATAAGGACTATTTTCCCGGAAAGAGCGCCGGCCGCGGAGGAATCCGAAAGAAGACGGTGCGCGGGAATTCTTTTTACGCTTCCCGACGGCTGTGCGTATACGATTGGCGTTGACGCGCCGGGAGGAATCATCACTCTGGCCTTTTGGGCCAGGAGAGCCGAAAAGGCAAAAATTTCTTTTTCTCCCGTTTTTGCCGAAAGCGGGATATTGCGGACCACTCCGTCGCGGTCAACGATCAGATTTACATGGCCCAGGGATATGTTCCGATTGCCGATAAATTGAGAGAGTGGCTCCGCCGTTTTCCGAACGAATGAAAAAGTTCCGTCGGATAATTTAAGCTCGCCTTCTACCGGAAAGACGGCCGGATAAGAAACCCCGGCAAGGGCTTTCTCCAAAGACGAATCGTCGTATGCCCCGAGACGGGATCGGTCGGAGAGCATTACGTCAAATCCGACGGCAAGAGGCTTTGCTTTATTCAAAACATTAAAAATATCGGCGAAAACTGAGCGCGGCCACGGCCATTGTCCGATTTTTTGCAAAGATTCCGAGTCGACGGAAACTATGACGATTCGGTTGTCAAACGGCTTCGTGCTTACCAGAAGGTCTTCAAAAAATTTTTCGCTGCCAAAAAAAAGCCCTGAATAAAGAGACAGGGACAAAAGCGCCGCCGATAGGGCTCCTATTGCTCCATA
>Ga0209619_10004307_pt1 | contig 10120 bp, 7 predicted proteins | sample Rifsed16ft3_FD_184011 | JGI IMG/M metagenome (GOLD analysis project Ga0209619, IMG submission 184011) | Soil microbial communities from Rifle, Colorado, USA - sediment 16ft 3 (version 2) | ecosystem: Environmental > Terrestrial > Deep subsurface > Rock core/Sediment | place: Rifle, Colorado... | reverse complement strand
TAACCTGGCCCTTAGAAGTGACAGTGGCCACGTTCGCCATCGGCATTAGTAAGGCAATCCTTACACTAATACTTTCCGAGATTAGTGGAACCCTCAGCCTGCTAGCCCCATCGCCTTCGTGACCGTCGCCCAGTCCCAGATCCTCTGCGGCTTTGGATTCTTCCTGAGATGATCGAGGTCCCCCCGCGATGCGATGTGGTCAACGAGGTACGCCGCGTACCGGGCGCGCGCCGATGTCTGCACGGCTCTTTCATTCTCCCGACCCTCGCGTTTGGATCAGGGCGAGCGGCGGGTCCCACGAAGCAGGATCAGAGTGCGAACTGCGTCCCGATGAACCGGCCTTGGAGCTTCGGGTCCAGCAGGTGCGGGCAGAACACGTTCGCGTGGTCGTATCGCGCCTTCAGCCGCCGAAGCTCCTCATGGCGGGACGCAGGACCGTCTTTGAAGAGCGCGAGCCCTAGACCGTGCTCTCGCCGGTCCTCGACAGTGAGCTCCGGCCGCAGAACGGCCTCTCGGAGCCGGAGGTTCAGGTTCCAGGCGTCTTCGATTCCTCCCTTCGTGACGGGAGCCTGCGGCCGGTAGTGGACCTCGACTCCGTCCGGATAGTGGTGCCCCACGGGCCTTCCGTCCGCGCCCGCCATCGTCGCAAACATCCGCGTAAGCACGTCGCCGAACCGCGCTGGGTCCTTGATGATGAAGTCTTCACATCCCGGGACGTTGACCCGTCGCAGGGCCTTGCCGGTCGCGGCCGTCCGCACCCGCATCATCGCTCGAAACTGGGGGAACGTGATCTCTCGGTACTCCACCTCTGGGAACTCCCTCGCAATCGTCGGGAGGGCGGCCATCCTATCCTTCCGCCCTCGGTAGAGGAGGACCATCTTGCGGTGGCCCGCAGGAACGCGGAAGTACCCGCCGAGGACGCTGTCCGCGCGGATCGGGTCGTCCGGTCGCACGATTCCCGCGTCGATGAACAGGAACTCGCCCGCGTAGTACCTGCACGACCCCGCGACGCGCTTCATGAGATTCCCCATCGTCACACCGAGGTGCGCCGCGTCCGCGGTGTCCATGGAGAGGACCGCGCAGTGCATTTCGTCCGCTCCGAGGACTGGCGCAATCCGCACGTCGAGCTCCGTCACGAGACCGCAGAGGCCATGGTGGCCCGCGAGCCTCCGGATTTCCTCCCGGTTGGAGAGCTCCAGGACGCGGGCGCCCTCCTCGGATGAGACAACCATCCGGAGGCGATTCACGGCCTCCCCGAAGGGTCCGTACTCGGGCGTCCCACTCCCGCGGGCGTTCGTCGCGAAGTTCCCGCCGAACGTGCTGTACCCACTGCTCGGAGTCACCGCAACCGTCCACCCGGATTTCGAAAGGGCACGGTTCGTCTCATCGCTCGTCCGCCCTGCGCCGACTCGCACGTACAGTTCGTCCTCGGGTCCCGCCGCTGCGAGGTCGACGGGCTCACCGTTCGCATTCACGACCTGCGGGACGAAGAGCCCCCGCCGATGGCCCCGCGCGTCGCACGCGCCGACCCGCTCCATGTCGACGAGGACGGCGTCGGGAGGCGCGACGGCCGCGCCCGCCGTGCCGGAGCCCGTCCCCCGCGGCACAATGGCAACGTGCCGCTGGACCGCGAGGTCCACAAGTTTCACACACTCCGCCTCGTCCTTCGGGAACGCGATGAGGCTTGGCACGCCGAGCGTAAGGAACGAGGCGTCTGTCGCATAGCCCCGGAGCTCGCCTCCGTCGCACTGGATTCCCGCATCCCGGAGAAGTCGGGCGATCGTCCGGAGCTCGTCAACCTTCAAGGGGTCACCCCAAGGCCTGCGCGGCGAGCTCCGTGAGGTCCACGATCTTGAGGTCCGGCAGCGGGTCGACGGGGCGCCCGTCGAGATAGCATGAGAAGTGGATTCGGCAGTGCGGGCAGGCGGTCACCATGTGGTCCGCCTTCGAAGCGGCTTCCTCGAGCCGTTCCTGTTGCATGAATTTCGTCGCGGCGTCGCAGTTCGAGTACGCGCCGACGCCGCAGCACATCGAGTTTTCCCGGACGCGGTCCATCTCGACGAACGTGAGCCCGGGGATCGCCTTCAGGACCTCCCGCGGCGCGTCGTATTCCTTCGAGTGGCGGCCAAGGCGGCAGGGGTCTTGATACGTCACCTGCAGGTCCACGGGCCGTGCGAATTTCAGTCTCCCCTCCTTGAGGAGTCCCTCGATCAGCTCGGACATGTGGAGGACTTCGACGCCGTCCCAATCGCCCGCGACCTTCGGGTACTCGTGCTTCAGCATGTAGTAGCACTCCGCACACGTCGTGACGAGCCGCTTCGCCCCGCTTTCCTGAATCCACCTCGCGTTCGCCCGTGCGAGGGTCTCGAAGGTCGTGCGGTCTCCGTTCCACAGGGCGTCGTGGCCGCAGCACCGCTCCGCGTTCGCGACGACGGGGACGATGCCCGCGGCGTTCATGATCTTGATCGCGGCCCGTCCGATCCCTGCGCTATCGCAATACGAGAAGATGCCGTCGAGGTACGGCATGCATCCCGTGAAGTAGATCACGTCGCCCTTGTCCGCGACCCGGAGCCCGTCTCCGATCCACGCGCGTCGGTCTTGGTTCAGGCCCGGCTTCGCCATGATTTTCGCGAGGATGTCCTTGAACCCGCCATGCTTGCACGGCGCGGCGCGATCCAAACCGGGGCGGAGCTTCTCGCGCTGGGCCCGGATGAACCCCGGATAGGGCACCTGGGTCGGGCATACCGCCTGGCACTCCCCACACGTGAGGCAGGCCCACAGGTCCCGTTCGTTCACGTCGTCCGCACCGCCGAGGTACGCCTGAAGGATCACCTTCCGTGGGGAGAACAGGACGTCGACGCGGTGGACGGGGCAGCTGAACGTGCACTTGTTGCATTGGATGCAGCCTTCCGCGGTCAGCACGTGGAGGGCGGGATCCACCCCCGTTCTCCCGCTCGGTGCGGCGACGGCCACGAGGCTCACGGTTTCGGTCACTGGGCAATGACCTCCCGGAGCGGGCTCGGCCCGAGCTTCCGCACCCGTTCCGCGAACTCGTTCGCGAGCTTTGCGAAGCGCGGACCCTCGGAAGCGGAGGCCGCGTCGACCAGGAGTCGTCCCTGTCCCAGGCCGAGGGCGTTCAGCACGCCCGAGACGCGGGCCATCTCGTCCCGGGCCTGCACGTTTCCTGTCCCGTAGTGGCACGAGCCAATGTGGCAGCCGATGATGAGGACGCCATCGAACTCGCGCTCAAACGCGCGAAGGACGTAGTACGGGTCCATCATCCCCGTGCACATCAGTCGGACGATTTTCACGCCTGCGGGGTACTCGAGCTTCGCCGCCCCCGCCTGGTCTGCGGCGGAGTACCCGCACCAGTTGCAGGCGAACGCGCAGACCTGGGGCTCAAACGTCATGGGGCCACCGCCATCGGCGCGAGCGCGTCGATCGACGCGACGATCTGGGGCTTCGTGAACTGCCGCACGGCGATCGCGTCCGTCGGGCACACGACCGCGCACTTCCCGCAGCCCGTGCATGCGGTCTCGTCCACGATCGCGATCAGGCGCTCTGGGTCCACGTGGACCGCGTCGAACCCGCACACCTCCGTGCATCGGTCGCACGCGCGGCACAAGGCCGGGTCGACCTCCGCGACGACCGGGTTCAGAGTCATCTCCCCGCTTCCCAGGAACACGGCCGCGGACATTGCCGCGGCGCCTGCCTGGGAGATCGTGTCCGTGATGTCCTTCGGGCCCTGTGCGCACCCCGCGACGAAGACGCCCTTCACGGCCGTCTCCGTCGGGTTGATCTTCGCGTGGTACTCCTTCACAAACCCGTCCGCCGTCTTGTCGAGGTGCAGGGACGCGAGGAGGCCGTCGATCGGATTCGGCTCCAGGGCCGCGCTCAGGACGACGAGGTCCGCGGGGAGTCCAAGACGTCGTCCCGTGAGCATGTCGTCGACGTCCACGAGAAGCTTGCCGCGATGGGGGTGAACCTTCCCCGGGAGGCCGCGGACGTACTTCACTCCGAGTTCCATGGAGCGCGCGTAGTATTCCTCAAACCCCTTCCCGTACGCGCGGAGGTCGTTGTAGAGGATGTACACCTCCGTCTCAGGGCGGGCTTTCTTGATCAGCTGGGCATGCTTCACGGCGACCATGCAACACACGCGGGAGCAGTACTCGTGCACGTTCGGATCCCCTGGCGCGCCGCGGGAGCCGACGCACTGGACCATCACGATCGTGTCCGCGGGGTTGCCATCGGAGCGTCGAACGATCTCGCCGTGGGTCGGGCCCACCGCGTCCATCATCCGGGCGAACTGCATTTGCGTGAGGATGTCGGGATGGCGGCCGTATCCGAGGTGCGCGAGCGGGGTCGGGTCGTATTCCTTGTAGCCGGTTGCAACGATTACCGCACCGACGTCAACGGTCAGCGTCTCGGGTTTCATCGTGAAGTCGATGGCCTTCGCGGGGCACACCATCTGACACACCCGGCACGCCCGATTTCGCTGGAAGTAGAAGCAGTGGTCCGCGTCGATCGTCCAGAGTTGCGGGAGGGCTTGCGAGAAGGGGATGTAGATCGCCTTCCGCTTCGCCAGCCCCTGATCCCACTCCGAGTCCACTTGAATCGGGCTCTTTGCGGTGCTCACGGGGCACCGTTCCGTGCATCGGTCGCAGCCAATGCAGGCGTCCGTCACGTATCGCGGCTTCTTCTCGACCGTGAGGGTCCACTTCCCGGGAGACCGTGCCGCATCCCGCACCTCCGCGTACGTGAGGAGCTCGATGTTTCGGTGGTTGTACGCCTCGTTCATCTTCGGGGAGAGGGTGCACATCGCACAGTCGTCCGTGGGGAACGTCTTCACGGAGCGGGCCATGTTTCCGCCGATTGTCGGGCTCTTTTCAATCAGGGTGACCTTGTGGCCCAGGTTCGCGAGGAGGATCGACGCGTGGATCCCCGCGATTCCGCCGCCGATCACCGCCACGCCGGGCTGGATCGGTGCCGTCTTCACCTCGAGAGGGCGGAGCTTGCGCACCTTCTCGACTTGGGCCTTCACAATCAGCTTTGCCTTCGCGGTCGCCTTCGCGGGCTCGTGGCGGTGCGCGTACGAGCATTGCTCTCGGATGTTCGCGATTTCCAGGAGGTACGGGTTCATCCCCGCTTCCTCCGCCTTCTCGCGGAAGAGATCCTCGTACATTTTCGGAGTGCAGCAGGCGACGACGACCCCGTCGAGCCCCTTCTCCCGGATTTCCTTCTGGAGTTGCCCCTGACCCTCGTTCGAACACATGAACCGGGAGTCCGTTGCGAGAGCGACGTCATCGTGAGTCGCCGCGGACCTCCGTAGGGCTTCAATGTCGACGACGTCCGAGATGTTCCCGCCGCAGTGGCAGATGAAGACGCCAATTCTCCGCTTCGTCGCGGGCTCCGTCACGCCTTCACGACCTCCTCATCCTCCAAGGCCCGTGTGACGGACTCCATGGACACCATGTGCCGGCTCACACCGAGCTTCTCGAGGTCGATCCCGAGCGCGATGCCGACGAGCTGGGACAGGTGAAGGATTGGGACATCGAGCGGCTCACCCGCCGCCTTCGCGGCCTTCTTCTGGTACACGTCGAGGACGAGGTGGCACAGCGGGCACGGCGTCGCAAGGACCTTCGCGCCCGCTCTCTTGGCTTCGATAAGACCCGTCGCAGACATCCGAACCGCGAGGTCCCGACGGACCGTTAGGACGTGGAAACCACAGCACGCAGTTCGCCCTGCGTACGACACGGGGCTCCCGCCGAGGATCCCCACGAGCCGCTCGATTCCCTGCGGGTCCTCCGGGTTCTCGAACGCATCTGTCCCCGGCGCCTGGAGCAAGTGGCAGCCATAGTACGCGCCGACGGCGAGATTGCCAAGAGGACGTCGGACGTGGCCCGCGAGCTTCCTCGGGCCGATGTCCTCGAGAAGCACTTGGAGGAGATGCTTCACCTTCACCCCGCCATCGTAGCGACGTCCGACCTTCGTGAGGGCCTTGTTCACGCGTTCCCGCGTCTCCGGATTCTCGAGCGCCTCCCGCGAGCGGGCGAGGTACAGCTGGCAGGACCCGCACACGGTGAGGAGGTCCAGCCCCTTCTCCTGGGCCATCCCGAGGGTACGCGCGTTCAGGACCAGGGCTGCCTCGGGGTTCTTCTCTTGGAGATTGCCCGCCCCGCAGCAACTCGCCTCCGTGAGCTCCACGAGCTCAATCCCGAGGTCCTTCGCGACCTCGCGCGTGGCGACATCGAGTTCCTTGCAGCTGTCGAGCGCGACACACCCTGGGAAGTACGCGTACTTCATTCCGATTCCTCCACGACGTCGAGTAGGGTCTGAATCTCCCTCACGGACTTGAGGGGCCGTCGGCGGATTGCGGGGGACTTCCCGCGCCACGCCATCTCGAGGGGCAGCAGCCCCTCCCCGATCAGGCCTCGGAAACCGATCGAGTCGAATGTCACTCCCGCCTCGTGAATCCGTCCGTTCTCCCGCACGGACTCGACGAACGCGCGCGCGTGGCGGGGACCCGGCCCCTCTCGCTTTTCTTCTAGGGCGATGTGGCGGATCGCTTCGATGACGTCTCCGGGCCGGACATGCTTCGGACAGTGCGCAACGCACGCGTAGCAGCGGACGCAGGACCAGATCGACGGATCGGACAGGACGTCCTCTCGGAGGCCGAGCCGGACGCGGGCGATGACCTGCCGAATCCGGAAGGCCGGTTCCAGGATTTCGACCGGGCAGGAGCTCGTGCACGTGTTGCACTGAATGCACGCCACGACGGCCTCGCCCCCCGGTGTCGAGGCGACCTCCCTCCAGAAGGAAGGGCTGTCTGGCACGACACTTGCAGGCACAGGGATTGCCGCCTCCGCACTCATGCGGATCCGTGTCTTCCGATGTCTACCGCATTCAGGGAATACGCTTTGTAGTCGCTCCCGCACAAGTTCGGTTCTGCACCGGGCGTCGGGCGGCGTTGAGACGGAGCCAGCCGACGACTCTGCCGGGTTCGGCGCGTCCGTTAAATACGGCGGCCCGTGATGGGTGCTCGTGGCAGACTCGGCTCTCGCGTCCGAGACCGTGCCCCGTCTCGCGTATCGAGACCTGTGGCTCACGGATTTCCTCCCGCGGCGGGTTCTCACGGAGGGGCGTCTCGTCCCGCTGCGAACCCCGGAGGGCGCCCCGGAAATCCAGGAGGTTGACGGCGCGTTGCGTCGTTCGCTCGAGACGTCCTCTACGCCAGATCTCGTGCCGTCCCTGAAGAATTGGCTCGCGGAGCGGTACAGGGGCGGTGACGTCGCCGTGATTGTGGACGACTATGCCCGCCCGTGCGCGCATCAGCGACTCCTCCTCCCGGGGCTCCTCGATTGGCTCTTGTCCCACGGTGTGGTGCGCGATCGGATTTCGATCGTCATCGCCGCGGCCACTCATCGGGACCCGAAGCCTGCGGAGTATCCCTACATGTTCGGGGACCGAGTGTGGCCCACGTGGAAGGACCGCATCTTCATGCACCACGACTACGAGGACCTCGAGCGTCTCGGCACGATGCCCGACGGAACTCCCGTGGAGCTAAACGGGCGGGCCGCACGGTCTGAAGTGATCCTTTCCCTCAGCGATCTCGACTATCACTACTTCGCGGGTGTGAGCGGCGGGCCGAAGCACCTCGTTCCCGGGATCGCGGGGCGCGCCCTGACGACCGCCGACCACCTTCGGATGTTCGGTGATCTCGGCTTCGCGCCGAACGTGGACATGGGCATCCTTGACGGGAACCCCGTGTACGAGTACAAGCGCGCCGCGGTCCGGATCGTCCTCGACGCGCTGAAGGCCAGGGGCAAGTTGGTCTACGGGATCGTCAGCGTGCTGAATCCGCGCTATGGCGTCGTGGCCCTCGAGGGCGGGGACATCCTCACGCTCCATCGCAAGCTCCGGCACGTCCTCGACAAGGTGTACGTCGCGGAGATCCCGCGGCTCGCGGACATCGCGATTGTGACCGCCCGCCATCTTGGGCTCAATGTGTACCAGGCCGGGAAGGCGATTAACGCGGCTGCGCGCGCTGTGAAGCCAGGTGGGACCGTCGTGTGCCTCGCCCCATGCCCCGACGGCTTCGGCAACGAGGAGTTCCGGAACCTGATGAAAATCGCAGCCCCGATCCTGCAGGACGCAGAGGCGCGGATGACGGGGGCCGGGAGGACCGCCATGGAGGGCGTCGCAGCGATCGAACGGGCCCTCCGGGCCGTTCAGGACGTCGTCATGAAGGACTTCAAGATCGGGAAGCAGAAGCCCGTGGACCTCCTCGTCCAGTACCGCCGGACGGGGTGGGGGAACCTGTGGCTCTTGTGCGACGGGCTGAGCGACGAAGAGCGTCGACTCCTCCCGTTCCGATACGTCGCCGCTCGCGGCGAGGACCCAGCGAAGCGGTTGCGGGCGTGGGTCGAGGAGCAGGAGCACAAGGGAACGCCCACGTATCTGATTGTCGACGACCCCACGTATTGGATTCGCCTCGCGGAAACCGGCCCGATCGAGCCTGTGTGAATTGACGGCGGGCTTGTCGTTCCGCGTTGCTAGTACCTTGAATCTGAGAGGGGTTGAAAGTTCACAGGTTGTCTAGTCCGGATGCTTGCCTAGTGCAACAAGCCAACTCCGATCCAACACCGGGACCCTGGTGGCTAGCGACAACAAGGTCTAATTCGGCCTATTTCGTGCCTATCTGGTCGATTGATGGCTGTCTCTCCTGCTGTGCGGTCTCTCTGCGAACGAGCAAGGTGTGCACAATGCCAGTGATGACTCCCAATACCGTCGTGGCTAGAGAGGCCAAGAGAAAGAGGTTGACGGGGTCTTGAGGGTCATAAACGGTCTCACCGAAGATTATGAAGGAGACGCCGAATGGCCAGAACGGTACGAGTACGAAGCCTCCCGAAAATTGCCGCCACGCGGAGGCAGTTGCGACTGCGAACACGCCAACAAGGATGTACGTGGCAGTCGAGAGGAGTACCCTCGTCCATACGCTGCGCTGCATTGTGAAAGGCTGAAGGAGGAAGTAGAGACACGACCATACGAAAATCGAGGAAATGGATACAAGAACATGCCACTGCCAATTGTCTCCGATCTTCAGGATGTAGGGGGATGCTGCCAGAAACCACCCGGATATGCCACCCGATACAGCCACCGTGGTGGACACCCAAGCTTTCATGCGTGCATTCGTATGGTCCGACGACGATAAGCCTTTCTTCTGGGCGCGAAAGAGAGATAGGAACGTGGCACCCTATCGAGCCATCTCCCTTTTGGGAGAGCTGCCATCCCCGTACTCAAAAGCACGTTCTCGTTCTGCCCTCGGAAGGACGGCGGGTAGGTACAGCAGCCGTTGCTCGGCTAGGGGCTTTCGGCGAGTTCCGTACCCGTGGCAGCTTGGCATCTCGTTCGCAAGGAATCACGACGGGAGACACAGGTCCATCCCCTAAGCTAGTGATTTCGTGGTTCCGCACGTTCGGCTATGAACTTACGCCCGAGGTGGACGCTGGGCCTACTGAGTGTCAACCTTAGTCCGTGGTCCTCGATCGACTCCGACTACCTCGGGTCGACGCAAGTCCCGCATACCACCCATATGCGAGGAAGCCCACGACCCCCGCGGTGAGAAGGACTTGACCCACTAGGACGAGGAGGGTGCCCCAGGACGTAAATGCGGTTGTCAGGTAGCCGACCATCAAGAACGCGGCGCCGACCAGGGTGGCCCACCATGCCTGCCGTCCCCAGCTCTGAAGCGTATTGGCGTTTCGCATCGCTTTCCTCCTCGCAGGATGGGGATGCATCCCAGGAACCAAGATTCTATCGCCTACAGGGTGTCACGCTGAAGGCGCATCCCGCTGGGTCTGTAGACGGAGGACAATCGGTGAACCGGTCGTCCTCGATGCGACCACGTTGCAGGAGCCCGTTTGCACGACTGGTGAAAGCTTTTGCTGAATGGAGATCCTTGGTGCTCGGTTCCTATCCATGGATCGACGCATCGCCGGGCACAATACAGGCGCGAGCCTCCGAGTGGTCACAGTCTTCCCATCGCGCGTGCGAGCTGTTCCGTGTCGCTGTACAGTCGATGCTTTGCGACCTTGCTGCCTCGGAACTCGAATACGTTCAG
>Ga0209619_10004300_pt1 | contig 10125 bp, 6 predicted proteins | sample Rifsed16ft3_FD_184011 | JGI IMG/M metagenome (GOLD analysis project Ga0209619, IMG submission 184011) | Soil microbial communities from Rifle, Colorado, USA - sediment 16ft 3 (version 2) | ecosystem: Environmental > Terrestrial > Deep subsurface > Rock core/Sediment | place: Rifle, Colorado... | reverse complement strand
GAAGAAGATGAGTTTCTAATCGGGCTAGTAGGTAGAATTGACCCGGGCAAGGGGCAGAAGGAGATGATCTCGGCTTTGCCCCGAATCTCATCAGAGTTTTTCGGTGTGAAGCTAGTCCTGGTAGGAGAAGAGACCTACGGTGAGCATCAAAATTATGTTGCCGAGCTTAAATCGCTGGCAGAAAACTTAAAGGTGGGAAACAGGGTCATCTGGGCTGGATTCCAGACTGACATACCAGAGGTCTTGAAGGCTTTAGACCTTTTGGTCATGCCTTCCTATCAGGAGAGCTTTGGCAGCATTTTAGTAGAGGCCATGGCCATGCGCCTCCCGACGGTTGCTGCCAACTCTGGTGGTCCGCCTGAAATCTTAGAGCAGGGCAACTGCGGGCTTTTAGTCCCCCCGCGCCAGGCCGAGCCTTTGGCCGAGGCTGTGCTAAAATATCTGAAAGACGAAAATCTCAGAAATCGTATGGCTTCTGCCGGCCGGAAGAGAGTGGAGCAGGTTTACTCTTTGGATGTGGTTTTAGGCCAGTTAGAACAGCTGTACTATCAGAGTCTGGGGCTTTAAGTTTTTCTATTCTAAAAAGAGAGTCCCCTCTGCACAGGGGACTTCGTCAATCTTTCTGGCTAAACCGCAAAAGAGATTCTACTTTCTACACTTGCACTTAGCCGGAACTTCCCCGCACTTGGGGCATTTGGTGCATCCGCAGGTGTTACACATAAGATTTCCTCCTTCTAAAATCAAATTAGGGCCGAGGAGCTGGCTGTCAAGGAAAATCTACTGCTTACGAAAGACGTAGCCAACGGTTGCCACAACGTCTATGATGTTAACTTTCTTATCTAGATTCACATCCCCGGGAGAACAAAGCTCTACCTGGCAGTAGTAAGGACCTAAGCAGAAAGAATGTGATTTTTTTCAACAGAAGCTTTCGCGTTTAATTCAGAAAATTCGGCTGGTCAGCCAGATCAGGATTAGAATAAACACCGCCGAATCAAACACCACTAAAAGCGAATAGCGCACATCCTTCCAGCTAATCTCCTCTTCAAATCTAAACTTGGTCAATAGGAACTGAAACCTCTGGCCGGTGCGGGCTAAGGAGACCCTCTGCCAGAGATTATGCATTATCCTGATTACCAGAAGCGCGACCAGAAACCAGATGGCTATTTTAAGTCCGAGCATACATAAAAATAGCGCCAAAATCTTCTTCTGGCGCTATTTTTTTCCTGCCAAGCAGTTGTCTAAGGCTCTTCTTTTGGCTCAGGCGCTTCTTCCTCCCCCTCCTGTTTGACGTAGCGGGCCACGTCCACCACTTTGTCCCCGGAGTCTAATGAAATCAGCTTGACCCCTTGGGTATTCCGGCCAATCACCTTAATCGGCTTGACCGGCTGCCGGATGACTATCCCTTTTTGAGTGATTATCATCACTTCATCTTCATCTAAGACCTCTTTGACCGCAATCACCGGGCCGATTCTATCTGTGGATTTGATGTTGATAATACCTTTGCCTCCTCGGTTGGTCACCCGATAGTCGGAAATACTAGTCCTTTTGCCAAATCCCTTTTCAGTTACGGTCAAAAGCGAAGCCTCTCGCTTGACCACTACCATTCCTATCAGGTAATCCCCCTTAGCCAAGGTGATCCCTTTGACTCCGTAGGCCTGTCTTCCCATATCCCGCACTTTACTTTCCGGGAAGCGGATGGCCTGCCCCTGCCGGGTGGCCAAGATTATCTCAAAACTTCCGTTGGTCAAGGCCGACTCGATTAACTCATCTTTTTCCTCGATGCCGATAGCGATGATTCCCCCTTTGCGCGGGTTGGCAAAGGCTGACAGGGGGGTCTTTTTGATTACTCCTTGCCGGGTGGCCATGACCACGAACATATTCTCATCAAACCCCTTGACCGGCACAAAGGCGCTGGTTTTTTCGTTCTCGCTTAACTCTAAGACATTGTAGATCGATTTCCCCTTGGAGGCCCGGCCAGCCTGGGGAATGTCGTACACTTTCAGCCAGTGACACTTTCCTAGATTGGTGAAAAAGAGGATGTAGTCATGGGTGGAAGCGATAAAGAGATGCTCTACAAAATCCTCCTCTTTAGTCTCAATGCCGATGACTCCCTTTCCCCCTCGGCCCTGGCGCCGGTAGGAGGCCACCCCTAAGCGTTTGATATAACCGCCGTGGGTGACCGTAATCACCATATCTTCTTCGGCAATCAAATCCTCGATGGAAAACTCCTCTTCCTCCTCCCGGATTTCGGTCAAGCGCTTGTCTCCATACTTTTTCTTTAGCTCTAAAAGCTCGTCCCGGATGATGTTCATTCTCTTGGTGCGGCTTTCTAAAATCCCTTTGAGCTCGGCAATTAGTTTTATCAGCCCCAGATATTCTTCTTCAATTTTTTCTCTTTCTAAATTGGTCAGCCTCTGCAGGCGCATATCTAAGATGGCCTGGGCCTGCACTTCCGAGAGTTTGAACTTCCCCATCAGGCCAACTTTGGCGTCGGCCGGAGTTTTGGAGGATTTTATGAGTTTTATGACCGCATCGATATTTTCTAGGGCGATTCTTAAACCTTCTAAGAGGTGGGCTCTTTCCTCGGCCTTTTGTAAGTCGTATTTGGTCCGGCGGGTGACGACTTCGTGCCGGTGCTCTAAGTATAGAGTCAAAAGCTCTTTCAAATTCAAAATCTTGGGCTGCCCTCCCACTAAAGCCAGCATAATGATCCCAAAAGTGGACTGCATCTGGGTCATCTTGAAGAGCTGATTGAGAACAATCTCCGGCTGGGCTTCCCGCTTTAGCTCTATGACGACTCGCATACCATCCCGGTCAGATTCGTCCCTTAAGTCAGAGATTCCATCTATGTGTTTATCCCGCACCAGCTCTGCTATTTTTTCTAACAGGGCGGACTTGTTGACCTGATAGGGGATTTCGGTGACCACGATAGAGGTTTTGCCGGATTTTTGAGTCTCTACATTAGCCCTGGCCCGCATAAGAATTTTACCTTTGCCAGTTGTGTAAGCCTCTACAATGCCGCGCCTGCCGTAGATGATTCCAGCAGTCGGGAAATCTGGCCCGCTAACAAACTCCAATAAGTCCTGCGGCTCTAAGTCCGGCTCTTTGATTAAAGCTATTAAAGCGTCGACTACTTCGGAGAGATTCTGGGGAGGAATGTTGGTAGCCATTCCAACTGCGATGCCGGAAGAGCCGTTGCAGATTAGACTTGGAAACTTGGAGGGGAGGACAACCGGCTCTTGCCTGGTGCTGTCATAGTTGGGCTGAAAGTCTACTGTATCCTTTTCCAAATCAGCCAACATTTCCATGGCTAAAGGAGTCAGACGCGCTTCAGTGTATCGCATGGCTGCGGCAGCATCCCCGTCCACTGATCCGAAGTTTCCCTGGCCATCGACCAAGGTATAGCGCATATTGAAGTCCTGGGCCATGCGTACCAGAGTGGGGTAGACCACCTGTTCTCCGTGGGGGTGGTAGTTACCAGAAGTGTCACCGGCGATCTTGGCGCACTTTCTGTGCTGGCGACCGGGAGATAAATTCAGGTCGTTCATGGCTACCAGGATTCGCCGATTGGAGGGCTTCAAGCCGTCCCGGACATCTGGCAAAGCCCGGGCGGTGATGACCGACATCGAATAGTCGATGTAGGAGGCTTTCATCTCCTCTTCGATGTAGGCGGTGATTACTTTTTCGCGTTCAAAGGGCATATTATTTTCCTTTTACTTTAAAATCGTAGTTCAGGATTCTTTCCCGACTCCTGACACTTTTTCTGACCTCTCCCCATCCCTTCAGGGTGAACCTTCGGGATGAACCCTCTCCTCTAGGAGAGGGTGTCCAAATTTCCTCCCCTAGAGGGGAGGACTATGGAGGGGTCGGATTTATGTTCATACATCCAGATTCCGGACGTATTTGGCGTTCTCCTCAATGAACTTCCTTCTCGGCTCCACCGCATCTCCCATCAGAATCGAGAAGATATGCTCCGCCTCGGCTGCATCTTCTAAAGTGACCAGTAAAAGAGTCCGGGTCTCAGGATTCATAGTAGTCTGCCAGAGCTGCTCTGGATTCATCTCTCCCAATCCTTTATAGCGCTGAATAGTGATATTGCCATCCTTCCCCATCTCTTCTAAGACTCTTTCCTTCTCTTCGTCTGAATAGGCATACTTTTCGGTCTCGCCTCTTTTGACTCGATACAGGGGTGGTTGGGCAATATAGACCAAGCCCTGCTCAATCAGCTCCTTCATATAGCGATAGAGGAAGGTCAAAAGCAGAGTCCGGATATGAGAGCCGTCCACGTCCGCATCGGTCATGATGATCACCTTGTGATAGCGCACTTTTTCGATGTCAAAATCCTCTTTGATGCCGGCTCCTAAGGCAATCACCATATTGCGAATCTCTTCGTTGGAGAGGACCTTGTCCAGACGGGTCTTTTCCACATTCAAAATCTTACCCTTGATGGGCAAGATGGCCTGGAATCTCCGGTCCCGTCCCTGTTTGGCAGAGCCGCCGGCTGAGTCTCCTTCGACAATATAGATTTCGCATAATTTAGGATCGGTATAACTGCAGTCTGCTAACTTGCCGGGCAGGGATCCCGATTCTAAGGCAGATTTTCTTCTGGTAAGTTCCCGCGCTTTCCTGGCGGCTTCGCGTGACCGGGCTGCTACAATCGACTTCTCGCAAATCTTGCGCGCCTCGGAAGGGTTTTCTTCTAAGAACTCGGACAGATTTTCACCCAGGACCGTTTCGACGATTCCTTTGACCTCGGAGTTGCCTAACTTGGTCTTGGTCTGCCCTTCAAACTGTGGGTCCGGTACTTTGATCGAGAGGACTGCGGTTAAACCTTCCCGGACATCTTCTCCGGTAAGTGAAATACCCTCTCCGTTTTTCAACAGACCGGCTTTCTGAATGTAGTTGTTAATGGTTCTGGTCAAGGCCGACTTGAATCCGACCAGATGCGTGCCACCTTCGATGGTGTTGATGTTGTTGACATAGGTGAAGATATTCTCCACGTAGGTGTCATTGTACTGCAGGGCGATCTCCACATCCACGCTTTCTTTTTCTTTGTGGAAATAGATCACCTTGTGCAAGGCCTCTTTGGTTTCGTTTAGATACTGGACGAATTCAATGATTCCACCCTTGGAGAAGAAGCGGTTGGATTTATTTTCCCGTTCATCCTGGATGGTAATCTCCAGAGCCTTGTTTAAGAAAGTCAGTTCCCTTAATCTGGCTGATAGGACATCGAAGTTGAAGTCGATCTTGCTGAAAATCTGTTTGTCCGGCCTGAAAGTAGTCTTGGTTCCGGCCCGGTTGGACTTGCCGGTCACTTTGACTTCGGACTTAGCCTCGCCGTATTTGTATTCCTGGTGGTAAACTTTCCCCTCCCGGTAGACTTCCACTTCACACCACTCGGAGAGGGCATTGACCACGGAAACTCCCACTCCGTGCAGACCGCCGGAGACTTTGTAGGTCTGATGGTCAAACTTTCCGCCAGCATGCAGCATGGTCATCACCACTTCTAAGGCCGGTTTTTTCTGAGTGGGGTGAAGATCGACTGGAATGCCCCGGCCGTTGTCTTCCACGGTTACAGAGTTGTCTTTGTGAATGGTAACCGCAACCTGGTTGCAGAAACCGGCTAAGGCTTCGTCTACCGAGTTGTCCACCACTTCATAGACTAAATGGTGTAAACCCCGGGCCGAGGTGTCCCCAATGTACATAGCCGGACGCCTGCGGACCGCCTCCAGTCCCTTTAGGACCGTGATGGTGGTGGCATCGTAGTGATGCCCTAATTTGGTTTTCTCTTTTAAGGCCATTTCCAATTCTTCCTGCACTTCCATACATCCCTCCTCAGTGATTATGGAAAACTTTAGCTGACAAAGTGTATCTCTTTTACTACATCGCTTCCGGTAAATTGATTTAATTTCTTTAAAATTTCCGGTTTCTGGAAACTAAGCTCACTTTTCCAGACCGGCTCTTTGACCTGCAAGAAGAGCCTGCCAGACTCTATTTTTAAGGGCTTGGCAATCTTGGAAAGCGGGGGAGAAAAGAGCTTTTCCCAGGAGGTTAAGATGCTGGCTTCCTTAAGTCTTTTCTCCCAGCCTTTGCCCTTTATTATACGCTCTAAGACAGTCTGTAGTTTTTCGGGCTCTTTTTGCATTAGACTTTGTAATATAATAAGTTACACCAATCAGGGCAAGTGAATTTTTGACATTTTGAGGCTGCAATGTAAGACCTGTCAAAGGGTTAGAGAGAGCCTGATTTAAGGGATGTCCGGTGAGGTTTGTCAGATAATCTGAAGTACGAATTTATGTTTAGGCTGAGAGTCCTCGTTGAGTATTAGCACGACTGGGTCTGGAATAGATGTACTGTATGACGTCAGAGATTTCCGTTCTTCCGCGCGTATCAAAACCCTTTGACACCTCACCAGGCAACCAATAGATTGATCTGGCAGTATAAACTTACATAACCTTAGGAGTAGAGCATGAAGAAGCCGTCCATTTTCGCAGCACTTTTCTTAGCGCTGGCTTTATCATCCCAACTTCTCTTTGCCCAGGAAGAGCAGGCCACCCCAGCCGTTCCGCCTAATATAGTAGTACAAGGTGTCCCGGATATTCCTCAAGCAGTGGTTGACCGAATGAACCAGTACCTGCAGGTGCGGGGAGGGTACTTTTCTGACTGGAATCCAAATGGCCCTGGAATGCTAATCTCCACCCGCTTTGCAGACACTTACCAGCTGCATTATGTCGACCACCCGGGCGGGGCCAGGAGGCAGATTACTTTTTTCAAGGAGCCGGTCAACTCGGGAGCCTATTGCCCAGCCAAAGGGAAAAAGGGCTTTCTATTTTCCATGGACATAGGCGGAGGGGAGTTTTACCAGATTTATTACTACGACTTGAACTCAGGCAAAGATACAATGCTCACCGACGGTAAGTCGCGCAACGAAAGCCCGCTCTGGTCTAACAGTGGAGCAATGTTCTCCTACACCAGCACACGCAGGAATGGAAAAGACAATGACATCTATTTGTCTGACCTGGACAATCCTTCTGCTGCCAGAATGGTCTACCAGGCCGAAGGGTACTGGGGACCGGTGGATTGGTCACCGGATGATTCCAGGCTCTTAATAGTAAACTACATCTCCGCCAATGAATCCTACTACTATATCTTGGATCCCAATTCCGCCCAGGCTACCTTGCTCTTTCCCAAGACCGAGGAAAAGGTGGCTTACGGTCAGGCAATGTGGAGCAAAGATGGCAAAGGGGTGTACTACATCACTGACCGGGGCTCGGAGTTCATGCAGCTACATTATTGGGACTTAGCTTCCGCTAAAGATGAAGCGATTACTAAAGATATCCCCTGGGATGTGGAGGGCTTTGATTTATCCAAAGATGCGAAGCTCCTGGCTTATGTGGCCAATGAAGATGGGATTGGAAAACTCCGGATAATTGATACTAAAACCAGAAAAGAGTTAAAGCTTCCGGAGCTCCCGATTGGACAGTATTCCGGGCTGGAGTTCAAGGATGACAACTCCGCTCTGGCCCTGAATATCGAAACTCCTCGCTATCCTGGAGATGTTTATTCTCTGAATTTAAAGAAGATGGAATTGGTGCGCTGGACCTATAGTGAAGTGGGGGGTTTGAACACAGACAACTTCCCCATTGCCCAGCTGATTCACTATCCCACTTTCGATTCCGTAAACGGCCAGCCTCGGATGATTCCCTCCTTTTATTTCAAACCTGCCCAGAAGTCGAACCAGTCTCATCCAGTGGTCATCTACATCCACGGCGGGCCAGAAGGGCAGTACACTCCGGCCTTTGCATCTACTTTCCAATACTGGCTGAACGAATTGGGGATAGCAGTCCTGGCGCCGAACGTAAGAGGTTCAACCGGCTACGGCAAAACTTATCTCAAAATGGACAACGACTACCTGCGGGAGCATTCTGTCAAAGACATCGGCGCCCTTTTAGACTGGATTGCCCAGCAGCCGGAGTTAGACCAAGAGAGAATCTGCGTTTACGGCGGCTCTTATGGGGGCTATATGGTCTTGGCTTGTATGTTTCATTACAATGACCGGCTCAAGGCTGGAGTTGAGCAGGTTGGCATAAGCAACTTCGTCACCTTCTTAGAGAATACCCAGGAATATCGAAGGGATTTAAGAAGGGTCGAGTACGGAGACGAGCGTGACCCCCAGATGCGGGAGTTTATGCTTTCGATTTCCCCCACTACTAATGCGCACAAGATTACCAAACCACTCTTAGTAGGACAGGGCTTAAATGACCCCCGGGTGCCAGCCAGTGAGGCGGAGCAGATAGTGGAGACTGTGCGCAAGAATGGGGGAGAGGTCTGGTATGTCTTGGCTAAAGATGAAGGGCACGGCTTCTCCAAGAAGACTAACCGGGATTACTTCAACAATGTGGTTTCGCTCTTTCTGGAAAAATTCCTGCTGGAATAAGGAATACCTCTCCCTTTTGGAGTGTTATCTAGTAAGAGAGTGTTTCGTAAGGTGGTTTTAACTTGTCCTCTGAGCTTACAGTCTTAACCACAGCCGCAGCCTCGATTGGCTTTGTGCATTCTATTTTAGGGCCTGACCACTACTTGCCATTTGTGGTCATGGCCAAGGCGCGCAACTGGAACTTAGGCAAAACCACCTTAATCACCACCTTGTGCGGGATCGGCCACGTTCTCTCTTCGGTTTTAATTGGGCTGGCGGGAATCGCCTTGGGTCTAGCTCTGGCTAATCTGGAGACTATTGAGACAATTCGAGGGGAAATTGCCGCCTGGGGATTGATTGCTTTTGGTTTACTCTACGGCGTCTGGGGTCTAAGAAGAGCTTATCGTAATCGACCTCACCAGCACTGGCATGCCCATGAAGACTTAGCGCATACTCACAAACACACTCACCAAGAAGAGCACCTGCACTTGCATGAAAGTAGTGGAAGACTGACCCCTTGGGTCTTATTCATCATCTTTGCCTTCGGCCCCTGCGAGTCCTTGATTCCGCTGTTGATGTATCCTGCTGCTCAGCACAGTCTATCCGGGACACTCTGGGTGGCAACCGTCTTCGGAATCGCCACCATAGGGACGATGTTAGTCACCGTATTATCGTTGAGCTTAGGCATAAAGAAAGTTTCTCTTGGCCCCTTAGAGCGCTTCAGCCACGCTTTGGCCGGAATAGCCATTGCGATTTCCGGAATGGCAATAAAGTTTTTGGGGTTGTAGTATATTTCCTGTCATTCTGAGCGAAGCGAAGAATCTACTTCTTCAGATTCTTCATCGCTCCGAAACGTCGAGACTCCTCAGAATGACATCATGAACTTTGCGTAGGCGGGGATCTCTTCCCCGCCTTAATTTTCATCCCAGCCGAGGAAAAGATCCTCGGCTACGGTGATACCGCCAAAGAAAAGGCCGTCCGAGGCAAGCTCGGACGCTACATTACCACACCCTTCTTTAACTCAAAAATCTTCCCCTTCTTCAATCTCTCCGGCAGCTCCCATTCTTTGGAAGTAGCAATAAACACCTGCCCGGCTCTGGACAATATTTCTCCCAAATATTCACTCCGGCTCTGATCTAAATCAGAGAAAACTTCGTCAAGCAACAAGAGTGGCGGCTCCCCCAAATTTTTCTGCAGTAAATCCAGTTGAGCCAGCTTTAAAGACAAAAGTGCGGTCCTCCCCTGTCCAAAAGAGCCGTATTCTCGGGCTAAATTGCCATCAATCTTAAAGTCCAGATCATCCCGATGCGGTCCTATTAAAGTAGCGGCCAATGCTATCTCTCTATTCCTTGAATTCTCCAGTGCAGTCAGAAATTGCTTCGGAATTTCCTCCACCCGAGAGAAATGGAAGCTGGCTTTGTATTCTAATGTGAATTTTTCCTTCCCGCCGGAAATTTCTGAATAGTGCCTCTCCGCCTCTGGCCTTATCTGCTCTAAGAATTCAACTCGCCTCTTGACAATTTCACTTCCCAATTGCACTAACTGCTCATCCCAGGCGGTGTAACTGCCAGAGTCCCTGCCATAACTTTCCTTGAGCGCTCGATTCCTCTGGTCTAAGACTTTCTGATATTCTTGGAGAGTGTTCAAATAAGTCGGGTGAAGTTGGGAGATGGCTAAGTCTAAAAATCTCCGGCGCAGAGCAGGGGAGC
>Ga0209619_10004299_pt1 | contig 10128 bp, 9 predicted proteins | sample Rifsed16ft3_FD_184011 | JGI IMG/M metagenome (GOLD analysis project Ga0209619, IMG submission 184011) | Soil microbial communities from Rifle, Colorado, USA - sediment 16ft 3 (version 2) | ecosystem: Environmental > Terrestrial > Deep subsurface > Rock core/Sediment | place: Rifle, Colorado... | reverse complement strand
GTCCCTAACCCTTAATGTGGGACGGACGTAAAAACACCCTTGACGGCCCGAGGACTTCGGCAGGGGGCCTCGGGCCGCCCATACCATATAGGGGTGGCCGTGGAGCGCACGCGCCAACTGGCTGACCAGCGAGGAGCCTCGATGGTGGAGTTCATCCTCGTCCTCCCGTTCCTCCTCCTGGTCTTTTTCGCGATCGTCGAGCTGAGCCGCGCCTGGCTCACGTTCAATGTGGTCACCAGCGCGGCCCGGGAGGGGGCCAGGACAGGGGTCGTCACCGATCCCTTCGATCCGACCCCCGCCGTCAACCGGATCAACGCGGTCCTCAGCTCGGCCAACCTGGCCCCCACGAGCGTCTCGGTCGTGTGCGCGGCGCCGTGCCAGGCCGACTCGCCCGTCACGGCGACTGTCAGCGTGACGTTCCAAACAGTCGTGCCAGGTTTCCTGCCGCTGGTGCTCGGGAGCCTAACCCTCACGCAAAGTGCCACGATGCGATACGAATAGGAGGAGTGCTGTGCGTCGCCGACTCGTATTGGTCATATGTTTCGCCTCCCTGGCGGGGCTCCTAGCCGCCGCCTTTGTATATCAGGCCGTCATGCACAGGATCACGGTGGAGGCCGGCAAGCAGGGGTCCGAGGAGATCATCGTCGCCGCCGTGAACATGGGAGTCGGGGAGTCCGTGACGAGTCGCCACGTGAACCTCGCCCCGTGGCCCAAGAGCGCATTGCCTCCGGGCGCTTTGAGGACGGTCACCCAGGCCGAAGGGCGGGTGGTGCGCAGCTCCCTCGTCGCCGGGGAACCCCTGATAGAGACAAAGCTGATTGACAAGGAGGCCGCCACGCGGACCTCGCTCCTCCCGATGCTGGTCCCGGAGGGCCTCCGGGCGGTGACGATCACTGTTGACAAGGCAGTCGAGGAGAGCGGGTTGATCCAGCCCAACAGCCGCGTGGATGTTCTGGTGAGTTTAACCAAGGGGAGCGGGGAGCCAATGGCCAAGGTGATCTTGCAAAACGTCCCGGTCATTGCGGCGGGGCAGACCGTCGAGATGCAGGACAAAAAGCCGGTCAGGGTCACGACGATCACCCTCGCCCTCACACCGCAACAAGCGGAGCGCCTGGCACTGGGTCACACCTCGGGGAAGTTGATGCTCGCCACGCGGCATTTCGGCGACAACCAGACCGTCGCCACGCCCGGGGTCACTCGGGCGACACTCCTCGGCCAGGAACCGGCCGTCCCAGGGCCGAAGCCGACCGAGGTTCGGGTCGCCGAACAGCCTCGATCCCCCGCCCACAAGATCTCGGTCATGCGAGGGGGCAAGGTGACGGATTACCAGTTCACCCAGCGCGCGGGTGATGTGTGGGTTGGCGCCAACGTTCCCTGAGACCAGGGGAGAGCCTATGCATACGAAACGCCTCAACTGTGCAAGCCGCACGTGGCCGGGACGTGTGATCATCTCGGCCCTGGTGATCGGCTGTTGGTTGTCCGCCGCAGCGGCCGAGCAGGGGCTGGTTCGGATCGACGTGACCATCGGCAAGTCCCAGGTGATCGAGGTCAAGGAACGCTTCGACCGGGTATCGGTCACCGATCCGAACATTGCCGACGTCTTCGTCGTTACCCCAAACCAGATCCTCATTAATGGCAAAGCCGTCGGCGTGACGTCCCTGGTGGTCTTCTACCCGAAAAAGACCCTCTTCTTCGATCTCGTAGTCCAGACCGACATCGCGCTCCTCCAAGAGCGGCTGAAGCAGATCGCTCCCCGCGACGAAATCGAGGTGCGCCCGGCGCAGAACGCCATCATCCTGCACGGCGCGGTCACCAGCGACGACCTCGTCTCGTCAGCCGGCGAGGTCGCGTCGGTCTTCACCCCCAAAGGCAGGGTCATCAATCTCCTCACCGTGCGGGACGTCAAGCCACAGGAGGTCATGATCCAGGTCCAGGTAGCCGAGGTGTTACGCTCGGCCTTGCGCGAGCTCGGCTTCAGCGCCAGGTTCCTGGGAAGCACGTTCCAGGGCGCCTTCTTTCCCGGCACCCCCTTCTTCCCGCCGCTTGGGCTGATTGGGGCGGCAGCGAGTGTTGTGGATTCCCCGACGATCCAGTCTCCCGAGATGCAATTCACCGATCTCGCCAACCTCTTCTTCGCCTCTCCAGACCGGGACTTCGCGGGGCTGGTCCGGGCCCTGGCCGAGCGAGATCTGCTCCGGGTGTTGGCCAAGCCCAACCTGGTCACCGAAAGTGGCAAGAAGGCCAGCTTCCTCTCCGGTGGCGAGTTCCCCTTCCCCGTCGCCCAGGCCGGGGCCGCGGCCGGCGCCATCACGATCGAGTTCAAGCCGTTCGGCGTCAGCCTCACCTTCCTCCCCGTGGTCGTGGACGGGAGCAGGATCAACTTGGCCGTCGAGCCTGAGGTCTCGTCGCTCGACTTCGCCCAGGGCCTGGTTTCCGCCGGCTTCCAGGTCCCCGCGATCCGGAAGGTCCAGACCTCGACGACCGTCAACCTGCGGGACGGCGAAAGTTTCGCTATCGCCGGGCTCATCAACAATGAGATCCGGCAGGCCGTCGCCAAGGTCCCGCTCCTGGGGGACATTCCCATCCTTGGTGCGCTCTTCCGGAGCGTGCGGTTTCGAAACAACGAGTCCGAGCTGTTGTTCCTCGTGACGGTGAAACTCGTCAAGGGGGTCCCGCCCGGCGACCCGAGGGTCCCGGATCCCACCAAGCTGATGGAGATGCGCGAGGAGGAGAAGAGCGAGTTCACCTTGCTGCCGGGGATCCCCGGCGTCGGCGAGGTTGTGGAGCGCCCCCTCGGCCGGAGCGACCTGTAGGCCCAGTGGGCGGAGGCACGCATGAGCCAGTTCCTGCGGGTGATCCTTGTGGACTCTGACCCCGCCTCGCGCGCCGGCGTGCGGCAGATCCTGCTGGCGACGTCATCGCTGGTGGTGGCCGAGTTTTCGCGTATCGCGGAGGCCGTCGCAGGGGCCGCTCCCTACCGCCCCGACCTCGTCATCCTGGAGGTCCCCACCGAGCAAGGGGGCAAGGCTGAGGGGGAGTGGCTCTCCGCCATCGAGGCATTAGCCCGCGCCCTGCCCAACACGGCCATCCTCGCCACCGCGGCCAGCGTATCGGCCGAACTGGTGATCCGGGCTATCCGGGCGGGCACCTTCGATTTCCTCGGCCGGCCAGTGAAACAGGACGAGCTGCTGGCGGCCCTCGCCAAGATGGCCCGCTTCCACCGGAGAGCTGCGACTGAACATCGACAGGGAAAGGTCACCTCAGTCTTTTCCACAAAGGGGGGGGTCGGCGTCACCACGATTGCCACAAATCTGGCCGTATGCCTCACGGAGAGCGCCCCCGGGGGCGTGCTCCTGGTAGACCTGGACATTCGCCAGTCCGACGTGGCGACCTTCCTGAACCTGCGGCCCACCTACTCCACCCTCGACGCCTTTGAGCACGCCGGACGGTTGGATGAGCCCTTCCTCAAGGGGCTCCTCACGAAGCACGGGAGCGGGCTCTGGGTGCTCCCGGGGCCGTCGCGGATGGAGCGAGTCAAGGTCGCCGGCGAGCAGATCAAGGTTGGCCTCCAGATCCTGCGCTCCTATTTCGAGCACGTGGTCCTCGACCTTCCCCACGATATGGATCCCGGCACGATCGCGGCGCTCGAGGCCTCTGACGTGATCCTCTTCCTGGTGAGTCCCAACGTCTCCGCCCTCCGCTCCGGCGCGGCGGGGCTCGCGGCCTTCCGCCACCTCGGGCTCGACCCCAAAAGGATCCGCATCGTGGTGATGCGCGACGGGACCGGGGAGGATATCACCCTCAGGCACGTCCGGGAAATGCTCGGAGTGTCCATCTACTGGAGGACGCCGAGTGAATACCCCACCGTCGTGACGGCGATCAACCGCGGGGAGCCCGTGGTGACGGCCTCCCCCCGGTCGAAGATCGCCAAGAGCCTGCGGGAGCTGTCCGACCGGCTCGTCAGCGGGCTGGCACCAGGCGCAGAGCCTGCGCCTGCGCGCACGGCCTTCCGCCTGCCATGGATTCCCAAGGCGATTCGCGGAGAAAAGTAAATGCGACTGTTTCCCGGTCGGCAGGAGAAACCGACGGGACCCGCTCCCCGGGGAGATTCCGGTGAGAGGCAGGGCCTGGGCGACGGGGCCTACGACGACCTCAAGGCCCGGATCCATGGCCAGCTGATCGAGCGGATCGACCTCTCGAAGCTGGACATCCTTCCGACGGAGGAGGTCCGGCAGCAGATCACGCGGATCATCGAGGACATGCTGGTAGAGGAGGAGACCCCGCTCACCCGAGCGGATCGGGACCAACTCGTCCTGGACATCCACCACGAGACCTTCGGGCTTGGGCCGATCGAGCCACTCATGCAGGACCCCACCGTGTCGGACATCCTGGCGAACGGACCGAAGGAGGTGTACGTCGAGCGGCGGGGCAAGCTCGAGCGTACGACCATCGCCTTCCGGGACGACGCCCACCTGCTCCAGACCATCGAGCGGATCGTCTCGCGAGTGGGCCGGCGGGTGGATGAATCCACCCCTATGGTGGACGCGCGCCTGCCCGACGGCTCCCGCGTGAACGCCATCATCCCGCCGCTCGCACTGGAAGGCCCCGTGCTCTCGATCCGCCGCTTTGCCATAGAGCCGTTCCGGCTGCCGGATCTTATCGCGTTTGGGACCCTCACGCCGGCCCTGGCCGAGGTCCTCACCGCCGCCGTCCGAGCCCGCCTCAACATCCTCATCTCAGGCGGAACGGGGGCCGGGAAGACCACCCTGCTGAACGTCATGTCGAACGCGATCCCCTCCACCGAGCGGATCGTCACGATCGAAGACTCGGCTGAGCTGCAACTCCAGCAGGACCATGTGGTCCGCCTGGAGACGCGTCCCCCGAACATCGAAGGCCGGGGCGAGGTCACGCAGCGGGATCTGGTGCGGAATGCGCTCCGGATGCGCCCGGACCGCATCATCCTGGGGGAGGTGCGGGGCCCGGAGGTCTTGGACATGCTCCAGGCGATGAATACGGGCCATGATGGGTCGCTCTCCACCGTACACGCCAACTCCACACGGGACGCGCTCTCTCGGCTCGAAACGATGATGCTGATGTCCGGCATCTCCCTGCCTGTCCGCGCGATGCGGGAGTACATCAGCTCCGCGCTCGACATGATCATCCACGTATCCCGCCTGAGCGACGGGACCCGCAAGGTCATCCGCGTGACCGAGATCGCCGGGATGGAGGAAGCCGTCGTGACCACGCAGGACATCTTCCTCTTCGAGCAGGAGGGGATCGACAAAGAGGGTCGCGTCCTGGGCTTCCACCGGGCCACCGGGGTGCGACCCATGTTCGCCGAGCGGCTGGAGAGCGCAGGCATTCAGGTCGATCCCAAGGTCTTCGATCCGTCCCGGCGACAGGGAGTGCGCTAGTGGAGCTGGTCTGGGTCATTGCGGGGCTGACGTTCCTGGGGGTCGTGACGCTCATCGTCGGGCTCTGGTGGTTGTCCGCCCACCGTCGCAGGATTCGCGAACGGTTGGGACAGGGCGGCCACGTCACCTCCAAGACCGATACGGAGCTCCTGCGCCCGGGTACCCACGAGGCGCGCTCGAGATGGGGGGCTGTCGCCAGCCGAGTATCGCTCCAGAGGTGGCTCACGGCCCTCACCGAGCAAGCGGGCGACAGCGGAGGGGCAAACGAGCTCCTCCTCTTGATCGGCACCTATGCCCTCCTCGGAGGGGGCGCGGCCTGGCTGCGCACGGGACGGATCGGGTGGGCAGTGCTCGTGGGGTTCATCGCGGGCTCCATTCCGGTCTGCCGCCTCTTCTACAGGCGCTTTCGGCGACTGCAACTGTTCGAGAAGCAGTTTCCCGACGCCCTGGACATGTTGACCCGGTCAATCCGTTCGGGGTACGCCTTGAGCCAGGCCATCCAGGTGGTCGCTGAGGAGATGCCGGACCCCACCGCCCAGGAGTTCAGGCGCGTCGGCGGGGAGATCCGGGTCGGGGTGGATCCGGGCGATGCCCTTGCTGGGCTTCGGCGGCGCATGCCGACGGATGACACCGGATTCTTCTGCACGGCCATCGCGATCCAGCGAAGCGCTGGCGGGAACCTGGCCGAGATCCTGGACCGCCTGAGCGAGGTCGTCCGCGAACGCTTTCGACTCCTCAGCCACGCCCGGACCCTGTCCGCCCAGGCCCGGTTTACAGCGGTGGTCGTGGGGGTGGGCCCGTTCGTCTTCGCAGCCATTTTCCAGTTGATGAGTCCGGGGTTCTTCGACCCGCTCTTGAATTCGCCCCACGGCCCGCCCCTGATCGCGGCGGGGCTCGTCAGCGAGGCGATCGGCACTTTCCTGATCTGGCGGATCGCGAATATCAAAGTGTGAGGTGGCTATGCCGCTGAGGGATGCGGTCCTCTCATTTCTCGTCGTCGCGGGAGTGTCATGCCTGGTAGGGGTCTTCCTGCTTCGGCGGTGGTTCGCCCTGCGCGCCGAGCGGCTTCGGCCGCTGTCACCTCAGGCGGCGGGTGCATCCATCCTCCGGTGGGAAGAGGCGGCCCGCGGCTGGCTGGAACGAGTACTTGAGCGCCTGGGTCGGGTCTTTCGTCCCCGCGATAAGATCAGGGTGTCACGGGTGCGCCAGCACCTCGTCTGGGCCGGCTACCAGAACCCGCGCGCCCTCACCCTGTTCATCGGCGCCAAGATGGGGCTCGCGATCCTCAGCGGCTACGCCTCCACCCTCTACGGCCTCACGCGGGCCTTGCCGTACGTCCTGCCATCCTCCATCATCCTGGCCGGGCTGGGCTTCTTACTCCCCAATTACTGGTTACGCAGGCGCATCCGGGCTCGCCAGCGCGAGATCCTCCATGCCCTGCCGAATGTCTTAGATCTCCTGATGGTGTGTGTCGAGGCCGGCATGGGTTTCGATGCCGCCGTCGCCCGCATTGCGGAGCAGCCGGAAGTGCAGCGGAGCCCCCTTCATCAGGAATTGCTCCGGATGCACCTCGAGATGAGAGCGGGACGGCCGCGCGCGGAGGCGCTGCACGCGCTGGGCGAGCGAACGGGAACGGGTGAAGTGAAGTCGGTGGTGGGGGCTTTCATCCAGACGGAGCGGCTGGGCACCAGCCTCGGCAAGACCCTCCGCGTCCACGCCGAGTCGGCCCGGGTGAAGCGCCGGCATCGGGCGGAGGAGCTGGCCCAGCTGGCGCCGCTCAAGATGCTCTTCCCCACTGCCATCTTCTTATTTCCGGTCTTCTTTTTGGTGACCCTGGCCCCGTCCTTGATGCGGCTGATACACGCCATGAAGGGGGTCGCGGGCCAAATAAGGTAAAGGTAAAGGAGAGGGACAGATGAAGACGAAGATTGTGATCGGCTTGGCGGCATTGGCGGGGCTGACAGGCACTGCCACTATAGCAACGGCGCAGGATGTGATCGCCGAAGTCCGCACGTGGACGGGCGAATCGTGGCGGCTCAGCCAACCCTCCCTCGAAATCTTTTACACGATCATGCCCACGGTGCCCGAGGAAGAGGCCGCCCCCGCGGCGAAGGAGGGGCCCACCGCGCAGGCGATCCAGATGGCTGGCCCGGTCGCGAGCCTGAAGGCCGCTTTCGAGAAGAAGCCGGAACCGCAGCAGGGTCACCGGCAGACAGACGCGGTCACCCTCTCCCGGCACGGGGTCGAGACGCAGATCCCGCTCTCCAACATCCGCACGCTGCAATTCGTCCGACAGCCGGTTCAGCAGAGCCCGCTGCCCCCCTACGTGGCGCCGACCCACTTCCGCTACTCGGCCGTGGCGGAGCTGGTGGACGGGTCCCGGGTCGAGGGGGATTACGTGAATCTGGGTACGGTGGTCCTGCGGGGGCTGACGCCAAAGGGACGCGTGGACATCCCGTGGTACGAGGTCGAGAACGTTCGTTTCGAGGAGACACGATAGTGAGAGGGAGGATCATGAGGGGCGGCAATGCCGGGAGGGAAGGAGCGAGGGATGAAGGGTTGGAGGTTTAGGAATCAGCAGGGGACTGTGCTGGTCTTTACGCTCATCGTATTGGTCTTCCTCTTCGTCATGGGGGGACTTGCCATCGACCTCGCCTATCACGCCTCTGCCAGAGGCGAACTCCAGCGGAGCATGGACGCTGCCGCGTTGGCCGGAGCGGGGAAGCTCGGCTTCAACGACACGGTCTTCCCAGTCACCCGCGCGTTTGCGCAAAACTATGGCGCCTTGAACCCGTACCGGGTCGGACCCGTTACTCTGAACCTGAATGACGCAAACGCCTCCACCGGGGATATCGTCCTGGGGATCTGGGACCCGACTGTTGTCCCCCGCTTCCAACCGTCCCTGGACGGCACCCGGGTGAACGCCGTCAAGTGCCAGTATAGGACCACGATTCCCACGTCGTTCCTCGCGTTTTTGGGGTTCACCACCCTGTCGGTGAGGGCAGAGGCGATCGCCACCTCAAACCCCCCCGCGAGCCCACCGGAGAACACGTGCGTCTTCCCGATTGGGCTCAGTGACTGTCCCTTCACCGACGCTGGAGCCTTCAACTCGCAGGGATGCGGTGTGCCGATCAGCTTCATCTCCAGCAGCGGTCAGGACCCTGGCGCCCCGTCCGGCACCAACACGGCGGCCTGGGTAAACCTCGACGGTCAAGGGACACCGAGCGGGAGCTATCTCAGGCAACTCATCAACGCCATGGCGGATGGCACGTGTCCGTCCTCTACGCTTGAAGTGAATGATCCCCTCGGGACCAACAACGGCATGATCCAGAACGTCATGGACACCCTGGAACCGATCTTCGTGAACGAGTATAACGCCACGCTGAACAATCCGATCGTCTTAGAGAACGCCTATGGCGAGATTGCTTATCAAGGGCCGGGGTGGGAGGTGTATGTCCCGGTCCTCAACACTAGCGAGAACGGCGGGTGTCCGCCACAGGCAATTAACGGCACCCACGAGATCATTGGCTGGACACGGTTCGTCATGACGCAAGTCATTAACCGCGGAGATTGCGCCGTCTCCAATTCTGTCGACGCGAATACCTGGGCGCTGTGTCCACCCCCGATGAATCCCGCGGGCCCTGCGAAGGACCCGGCCCTCCGCGCGATCTTCGGCTACTACGCCTGCGAGGTGGATCCGGCTCCTCCGAATCCAGCCCCGGCGCCACGAGCGGCGCTCGTGACAAGGCTCCGGCTGGTGCAGTAGCGGCAATGAAATTGAGGCGAGAGGCAATCTTTCTTCTTCCCCTTTGCGTCGCCACGATGCTCGCTGGCGGTACACCTTAGCGATCTGGGGAGCGAGCGGGGCGGAGGGCGCCTCAGCGATCCTGGGGCGGTATCTAGTCCCGATGATCATGAGAGAACGCGATGCATCTGGACCTCCTTGTTCTGCTGGTGGTTTCTGTCGGCTGCCTCGGCTCGGGCCTATGGATAGCATATCGGGGTCTGCATCCCGGTCGCCCGGCCGAGGCAGCAGCATCGATGCCACAGGGGGCTCTGGTCTTTGACCCGGATGGCCTCGAACACGGCGTCGCTTGCTCCCTCCTCCTTCACCTAGGAATCCTCAGCCTCCTTCTCATCGTCGGCCCAATATCCTCGGGGACGCGAGGAGTGCCAGTAGGGAACACGACGGCACTGCCAGGTAACTTTCATGTCTTCCTGGCTTCACTGCCGGAAGAGCGAAAACGCTCTCGTCTCCAAACGGCCGCCCCGGCGCCTGTCCTGCCTCCCCACCGTGTTTCTGTCGCAAGCGGGATGAAGGACCCAAAGCGTCAGGAAGCCAGCCGGGTTCGCGCAGGTGGACATGATGACACCATATCCGGGAGTGCCTCAGGCACGGAGTTCGCGAAGAGCGTCGCGAAACCCACGCGGTCAGCGCGTGAGGACTCGATCCAGAAGCCACAACCCGAGCGTGTCGTAGAACTCTTTGCAGTTCGCACCCCGATACCGCGTGCTGAGCGCTTGGTGCCCACTACGCCGGCTCCATCTTCTATTCGGGATGTCGAGGCCCCACTCGCCCGGTCGGAGGCGGCACCCCCGATCCCCAACGTAGTCCCCGATCACGCGCCCGGACCGGTCGAAGCCGCCCCCTCCGCCACCGTCCAGTCGCCGGAGCCCGGAACAGCGATGGCGGCACTGTCGGGGCAGCAGGATG
>Ga0209619_10004296_pt1 | contig 10132 bp, 9 predicted proteins | sample Rifsed16ft3_FD_184011 | JGI IMG/M metagenome (GOLD analysis project Ga0209619, IMG submission 184011) | Soil microbial communities from Rifle, Colorado, USA - sediment 16ft 3 (version 2) | ecosystem: Environmental > Terrestrial > Deep subsurface > Rock core/Sediment | place: Rifle, Colorado... | reverse complement strand
ATCAAGGTTATAGGTCCTTTCGTCTACGTCCGCGAAGTCCGGCAGGGCGCCGGCCTGCGTGATCGCCTCGGTGGTCGCTATGAAGGTGTTGGGAACGGTTACGACCGAGTCCCCGGGCCTGACACCCGCTGCGATCAGGGCGAGCAGCGCCACCCCGGCGGTGGAGAGCTACTTCCGGGCCCTGAGGGGGGAGTACCGCCTGCTGGAGCTTCCCCAGCGCATCTCCCCAGCCGCCTTCCCTGAGGCTGAGCTAGTGGACATGCGCCAGGAGCTCAAAGCCGGCAATCGTTCGATGTTTAGCCGCAGCCTCCACGAAGCGCTGGAAAAAACTCTGACATCCGGGCAGCAGGCCATCTTATTCCTGAACCGCCTGGGCAGCGCCACATATGTTTTCTGCCGCGACTGCGGTCATGTGCTGCGCTGCCCGCGCTGCGATCGGTCGCTCACCCTGCACGCCCAGGCTGCCACGCTGGTGTGTCACAGCTGCGGCTACCGCCGCAAAATGCCGCCCAAATGCCCCAATTGCGGCAGCGCTCAGATCCGCGATTATGGCACCGGCACCGAACGGGTGGAGCAGGAAGTCTTGAAAGTTTTTCCAAATGCCCGCACGTTGCGCTGGGATTCAGAAACAACCCGTCAGAAGGGGGCGCATGACCTGCTGCTATCGCATTTCGTCTCGCACCGCGCCGATATTCTGATTGGCACGCAAATGTTGGCCAAGGGGTTGGATTTGCCGTTGGTGACGCTGGTTGGCGTGATTTTGGCGGAGGTGGGTCTGTATTTAGATGATTTTCGCGCCCCGGAGCGCACCTTCCAATTGCTGACGCAGGTGGCAGGGCGGGCCGGACGCAGTCCGCTGGGTGGACAGGTGGTGCTGCAGACCTACCAGCCGGAGCAGTATGCCATCCAGATGGCTGCCGGGCACGATTATGCCGGTTTCTACCGCCGCGAGATCGAATCCCGGCGGGATATAAATTACCCCCCATTTTCGCGCCTGGTGCGGCTGGAATACCGGCATCGGGAAGCACAAAAAGCAGAGAACGCGGCTCAACGGTTGGCGGTTCAGTTGGAGGATTGGCTGCGCGAGGGTGGGTTCAGCAGCACAGAAATCATTGGGCCAGCCCCATGCTTCTTTGCCCGTATGAACAGCCTGTACCGCTGGCAGATCGTGCTGCGCGGTCCAGACCCGGCGGTGGTGCTGCGCGGCAAGAATATCCCCGACTGGCGCATCGAAGTCGACCCGCAAAGTTTGCTGTAGGGAACGACACCCGCGGTCTTTGCGTCCCTGAGCGTAGCGAATGGGACCGTCATTCCTGGAGGTTCTCGGCGTTCCCCGAGGCCTCTCCCATTCCAGTTGTTCGAACAAAATTACTTTTTCGCTTTTTCTGCCACACGAATCTCAACAATTTTTCGAATCAAATCATACGGCACAGGCTTGTTCAGCGGGAAATGAATCGTGGCTTTGGTCCCCTTATAGACTTCGACTTCTTTCAGCGTCTCCATACCTGCCGTTCGCGGATAAATGCTGATGTACTTCTTATAACCGGCAAAATAGATCAGAACGCCGTCCAAATGATAGGCTGGCATCCCATAGCTGATTTTTTCCACGGCGTCCGGGGCTACCTCTTTAATTATCACGCGGATTTTGCCCATGATCTGCTGCACATCTGACGGGAACAGGGCAATGTATTCATCAACTGTGGCTGGAGAAGCTGGTTTATCGTCCATATGGTATTCCTCAATCCAATGAGAAGGCCGTCATCGGATTATAGAACTTTTTAATTTTCATCTTTTAACAAAAAAGGGTCGGCTTTGAAGCTGACCCCTGCATGATTCTTATTCCCTTTACGGCAGCACGTACCAGGGGTTGATGAAGCCGCCAAAGTAACGGATCTCAAAGTGCAAGTGCGGGCCAGTAGAGTTGCCGGTGCTGCCGGCGCGGCCAATGACCGTGCCCTGGCGCACGCTGGCGCCGCAGCGCACATTGGTGCCGCTCAAATGCGCGTACAGTGACTGGTAGCCGTTGCCATGGTCGATCATCACCATGATGCCATAGCCGCCGCCCACCGCCCCAGAATACACCACCAGGCCGCCATCGGTCGCGTAGATGGGGTCGCCGGTGAAGGCTGCAAAGTCCAGCGCCAGATGACCGCCCCAGTAATCGTTACCGGAGAGTACTATATTTGGCGCCGGGTAGATAAATGTACCGGAACCAAATGCGCCGCCGGCACTGGTGTCACAGGCGCCCGGGCCGTAGATGCTGGTATTGACGCCGGCTGCACCGCGTGGAATGGTAGGCACTACCCAGGTGCGAAATTCGCGTTCGCCTCCAACGATCATGACCATCTCATCTGGGGTAAAAACCGGATTGGTAATGTCGATGTGATTGCCGGGCCACAATAGGGTGTCTTCGGGGTTAGCTTTGAACTGACCGGCGATATTTTCAATTTTGTCGCCGTCCTTCCATTTATACAAGACCCCGTTCGTTGGCGGGATTAACAATTCCTGGCCAATCGAGATCATATGCGGGTCGTCGTTAAGTACGTCGCCGTTGGCCCACAGCACTGTCTCGGGGTCGAGGTTGAAGTTTTGGGCAATGCCAAAGACAGAATCACCTGACTCAACGGTATAGCTAATGACACCCTCCCGTGGGCGGGTTGGCACGATAGTACGCGCATTCGCCTCGCGCAAAATGGCATGGATCATTTCTGTCGGATCCAGTACCGGCAGTTGAACGATCGCCGGCGCCTCCCCCAAATCCGGGGCTGTCGGCAGGTTATCCACTTTTTGAGTTGCGCCGACGACGCCGGTACGCGCCAGAATGAAATAAATCATCAGGGCGGTCATCACCGCCGCCAGGAACCAGGTCAGATACACCAGCCAACTTGAACGGGAAGCCGGCCTATGGGCCGCTTCTGGCTGGTTGGGACTGGAAAACGTCACATTTCCTCCGAGAGGCTCTCCAGGAAATCCATGTTGTTCTTGGTCTTCGAAATCCGCTGGATGATTGCCTCGGTCGCCACCGACTGGTCCAAACCTGCGCCAGTGGGCGGGGGGGCGATCATCTGCAAATACATGCGGCGCATCAACCAGGAACGCTGCAGGACGTCCGGTCCGAGCAGCAGTTCTTCCCGCCGGGTAGACGAACGTTCAATATCAATGGCCGGGAAAACGCGGCGTTCCTGCAGCCGGCGTGATAGATGGAGTTCCATATTGCCTGTACCTTTAAATTCTTCGTAAACTACATCGTCCAGACGCGAGCCGGTGTCGACCAGAGCAGTTGCCACGATGGTGAGCGAACCACCTTCCTCGATATTGCGGGCTGCGCCAAAAAAGCGTTTCGGCGGATAAAGGGCCGAGGGGTCCATGCCGCCGGAGAGCGTGCGCCCGGAGGGATTGACCACCAGGTTGTACGCTCGCGCCAGACGGGTAAGCGAGTCTAGCAATATTACCACATCCCGTCCAGTTTCCACCAGACGCTTGGCGCGCTCCAGAGTGATCTCCGCCGTGCGCACATGTGAGGTTACCGGCTCGTCAAAGGTCGACGCAACCACCTCGGCATCCACCGAGCGGTCCATATCTGTGACTTCCTCGGGGCGCTCGCCAATCAGAGCCACGATTAAATGCACTTCCGGGTGACGCGCGGAAATGGAATTTGCCAACTGTTTCAGGATGGTTGTCTTACCGGCTTTCGGCGGCGAAACGATCATGCCGCGCTGCCCCTTGCCAATAGGCGCGATCAGGTTGATTAATCGGGTGGAGATAACCGAACGGTCGGTCTCCAGGTCAAAGCGCTCATCCGGGAAGATGGGCGTCAACCGTTCAAATACAGGCCGTGCACGGGCATCTTCCGGCGAAATGCCGTTGATGGTCTCGACTTTGAGCAGCCCAAAATGACGCTCGGATTCGCGCGGGGGGCGGACCGCCCCGATCACCAGGTCGCCGTTGCGCAGGTCGTAACGGCGCAGTTGGGCCTGGGAGACATACACATCTTCCGATCCGACCTCGTAATTTTGACGTAAAAAGCCTATACCTTCCGGCATAATTTCAAGGACGCCGCCGCGAACCTCCATGCCTTCTTTCTCGGCTTCGGATTGGCGAAGGCGCAGAATTAAATTTTCTTTTTTTAAGCGGGAGGCATTCGGAATGGATGCTTCCTTTGCCTTCTGACGCAGCAAATCAAGCGGCGCGTTTTCAAATTCAGTGTATTTAATCGTTTGAGTGTCCATGGGTCCACGCGTAGGAAAAATACCCGCGGCGGTCAGCCGTTGGTTGGATGGTTTATTCGGTTAATTGCTTTGGGAAGAAGAGGTCCCCTGACGTTTCATTGTCCGCCTCAGTTTCTGGGGATGCCGAAATCGTTCATGAGGCTAAGAAAATTATAACACTTGGCAATATGCGCTGCAAGCTGATAACCAGACGTAAACCTTTGACCTTTGTAAATCTTAATAGTCAGCAATTTATTTGTGAAGGGCAATAACCACATTTAGCCTCCACATCATTCGATTACGCCTTACCGATCAATGCTTTTAAAAACACACCAGCCTTGAAGGTTTGACCAGACAACAAATTCTGCGCGCGGAATAGGCCTGCAACCGCCCTGACAATTAAAACCGCTGTACCGGCGCACAACAACGCGGCTAAGGGCGGCTGCCACCAGGGAACCTGGGCGCCTGCCAGGCGGCTTAGCATCGCGATGGGGGCTGTGAGGGGAAAGAGGCTGAGGATTGTGGAAAACAACCCGTTCGGTTGACCAATGAGCGTATTGATGAAAAACAGTGGGATGATCAATGGGAAGATGACCAAAAAGGTAGCCTGCGAACTCTCGCGTAGGTTGGGGACCATGGCGCCGATTCCAGCCATCAGGCTGGCATACATGGCATAACCCAGCAGGAAGAACAAAAGCCCCCATAACAATATCGATACTGGCAATGCAAATTCGAGCGGCAGCTGGAAGGTCTGGCCACTTAAGCGGTACAGCAGGAAGGCCGAACCGGACCAAAACGTAGTTTGCAGCAAACCTATCAGTCCCAGTGCGATGATTTTGCCTGTCAGCATCTGCATGGGAGTTACGGAAGTAAGCAATATTTCCATTACCCGATTCTGTTTTTCATTGGTGATGCTGTTGAGCATGGTGCTGGAGGTTCCCAGAATCAGGATATAAAACATCATCGTCACGGCATAGGGCAGGAAAAAGGTCAATGCACTATTGGGGTCGCGCTGAGGTTCGCTGGTTTGGTACTGTGTCTCAAGGTTTACAGGCTGACGGAATAACTTAAGCAAGTCAAGGTTATCTGACATCAGGTTTTCTTCCAATAACCCTCGAATCAAATAAGTATCATCCGATTCACCCATTACATTGAGTTCAGATTTGTACAGGTCTACTTGACCGCTGGTTAGATAATCCGCCGCGACCACATAATAGCCGGCAATTTCACCATTACCCACCGCTTCCCTGGCACTGACGTCGTCGAGAAATCCCACGATTTGACCTGCGACATACTCAGGTACAATCTTGATGATGCCGCTGTGATCGATCAGACCCATGGTTTGAATCTTTGCCGGCGGGGTCAGGAAACTAAAAATGGATTTAGCCTGATTGTTTTTCTGCAATGCAGACATGACCAGAACCGCGATAAAGCCGATCAGCGGTAAGAGAAAAAGCGTGAAAATGAACGAACGCGAGCGCAAAACGTTTAGAAACTCGTATTTCAGGATAGTTTGGATTTTGCTCATGTTTTGCCTGATTAATAATTATCCAAATTATGATGTTCCGCGCATTAACTCGCGCAGTGAAAGTTTTTTACCATAGCGCAGCATTCCCAGTCGGAAAGCGCGGCTTGCCAACCAGACCGCGCCGACAGCACATACAACCAGAATCGCCAACGAAAGGGCAATTTGCCAGGCAGGCACGGTTGAGAGGGCTACCCTGACCGGCAGAGTCAGCGGGGAAGTTAGTGGGAAAAGGCTAAACCCAACCGCCAGAGGGCCATCGGGATGTTCGATAATGATGGTGATGAACCATAATGGCATAAAGATGGGGATACTGAAGATGCCGGCAATCTGCTGGGCTTCACGGGCTTCGGTAGCAGTCGCGCCTACCATCGCCATCAACGCCGCGATCATGATAAAAGCAGGGATAAAAGTCACCACCAATACCAGCAAATAAGAGCGCAGCATTTGCGTTCCGCCCAACTGTGTCTCAATATTGGCGAAAAACACCGCGCCTATGGCTGCGGCTGACAACCAGATCAGCAATTGGGTTAAACCAACGCTCAAATTACCCATGATTTTGCCCGCCATCAACTGATCCGGTGAAACCGAAGTCAGAATGATTTCCATGGTGCGGTTTTCTTTCTCCTCCACTACTGCCTGGAGTAAATAACCGCCGCTGATGTTGATGACGACCACAAACAGAATGCCCGCCAGGATAGGCATGATCAAAGCCAGGACATTGGAGGGATCGACCGAACGGGAATCCGCCAGCGAGTGGATGGTGATCTCGGGTCCATTGAGCAAGCGCTCGCGCAGGTCGGCGGGTTGGGTCTTGACCAAATTTGCACGCAATAAATTGGTGAAATCGCTGGATGCTTCCGAATCCAGAGCTTTTACCGCCGTCAAAGTTATGAGCCCGTCCTTAAAATAATCCGGTCCAATGGAATAGAAACCCTGGATTTCTTTATTGTTTAAAGCCGTCTGAGCCTGGGTTTCGTCGTTATAAAACTCAAATTGGGTGAATTCGAAAGGTCCCCGATTTTCGTTCGGGTTGATTAATGGTTCTGCCAGGAGTCCGGACCGATCGATGATGCCTACTGGGGTACGGTCGGTGCCAAGGAAAACCGACAAAAAACCCAACCCGATCGACAGGCCAACAAAGAAAGGGACGGAGAGTACCGCGAGGATGAACCTTCTGGTCAAGACATGCCGAAGGTACTCATGCTTGAACACCAACCAGAACTTTTTCATTGCGTTCGACCTTGTGCAGTCACCACCTGAATGAAAATCTCGTCCAGGGTGGGTAAGGCGATTTCGAATTTCTCCAGTTGAACGCCGCTTTCGACCATCGTCTGAAGCAGTTGCTGCGGCGAAGTTCCAGCCTGCAAGTGGATTCGGTGTCCGGAGTTATCCGCTTCGATCGAGGCGATCCCGGGCAGGCTGGTGGAGATGTCACTCAGAGCATGGACGCGAATGTCCTTGCCGGAATAACTGCGCTGAATTTCCTGTAATCCGCCGTAAAGCACCACCCGTCCTTCGTTGATCAACACAAGCCGGTCGGCTAATTCTTCTACTTGATGCATCTGGTGGGTACACATGACAATGCATTTGCCTTTGTCGCGTTCCTCGCGCAGCAGGTCTTTAACCATCTGGGTGTTGACCGGGTCGAGCGCGCTGAACGGTTCATCGATGATCACCAGTTCCGGGTTATGGATCAAGGTGACAATCAATTGAGCTTTCTGCTGCATGCCTTTGCTGAGTTCTTTGATCTTCTTCTTGCGATGATCGTATAGGTCAAAGCGCTTCAGGTCATCGTCGACCTTGCGAATGGCTTCCGGTCCGCTCAGTCCTTTGAGGGTCGCGAGATACACCAGGGAGCGGTCCAACTGCACATCCTGATACAATCCGCGTTCCTCGGGCAGGTAACCCAGGCGGTTTTTCTTGTCTTCCGTCATGGGGCCGCCCATTATGGAGACAGTCCCGCTGTCCGCTTTGAAAATATCCAGGATGATGCGGATGATCGTCGTTTTTCCCGCACCATTCGGGCCAAGAAGGCCGAAAATTTCGCCCGGCTCGACGCTAAATGAGGCCTGATCGACAGCGGTTTGCGAACCGAACCGTTTGGATATTTGATCGACGACTATAGTGGGCATTGAATCTAATTCCTTACATTCAAATGATTTTCAATTCAAAACTGAAGGGTAGGCTGATTATAACAATATCGGCTTGCAATCAATTTCACAATAATTAGTACGGAATTGCCCATGAATAGTTTCACGCCTAAATCGCCTTTCGAACCGGCGACTAGATTGCGCATGTTACAATTAATTGTGTAGTGGAAAGCGATTTATTCAGGGTATAGGAGGAAATTTTCCATGGCAATGACCTCGCGCGAACGTGTGCAGGCTGTGCTCCACCATGAAGTTCCGGACCAGGTTCCGGTGATTATTGGCGTCAGCAATGCCACCGGGATAAAAATGATCCCATACCAGGCTGTGAAAAAATTGGCCGGAATCACAGCTCCAGATGAGTATATTTATTTCTGGCCGGAACTGGGCACCGCGCTGCCCGATGAAGCCACCATGCAGCGCCTGCATAGCGATGTCCGCGGCGTGCATGATAGATTCCCGCAGGCTGTATTAAATCGCAACAAGAACCGCCCGCCTCACAGCAACTTCGTTGACGATTGGGGCAGCGGTCAAAGTGAAATTGAGGAAGGGGTGTGGTACCCCGGCGTCCATCCGCTGGCGGAAGCCACCACAATCGAGGAAGTCGAGGCCTACACCAACTGGCCGGATATGGACGATCCTTTCCGGGTAGCGCATGTCAAGGCCCAGGCCAGACAGCTGGCTGCCGATAACCAATACGCCATTATGGCCACACCGTGGTTGTTGTTCCCCTTTGAACGGGCGCATGCCATGCAGGGGCTGGATAAATTCCTGTATAACATGGCGGTGGAAAAGGATTTCTCGAAGTATTTGCTGGAGAAAATTTATGGCTACTGCAAGATTTTGATGGGGCACTTTTTGGATGAGCTGGGCGAAAATGTCGACATTATCAAGATTGGCGACGATCTTGGTACACAGGAAAGCCTGCTGATTTCGCCAAAAATGTACCGCGAGTTTCTCAAACCCATTCACGCTGATTTCATCAGCTTCATCAAGTCGCGTACCAAAGCCAAGGTTTTTTTCCACACCGATGGCGACGTCTTCAATCTGATCGATGATTTTATCGAGATCGGGGTGGACATCCTTAACCCGATTCAGACTTCAGCCGGACGAATGTCCAATCTGGCAGAATTGAAATCGCGCTTTGGCGGGCGGATTGTATTCTGCGGAGCAGTGGATACCCAGAAAGTGCTGCCGTATGGCTCACCGGCTGAAGTGCGGGATGAAGTCAAACGGGTGATTCATGCGCTGGGTGAGGGCGGCGATTTTATGCTGGCATCAGTGCACACCATCATGAACGAAGTACCTGCCGAGAATGTGCTGGCAATGGTGGACGCCGCGGTGGAGTACGGTAAGTACCCGCTAAAGTAAAGCTTTTCTGAGATTTAAATCAAAATATCAGGCTTTGCGATGTTTTCGCAAAACCCGATATTCGTTTTTATTATTCTTTCTCGTAAGGTACACCTTCAGCCGCAGGAGGCGTTGTGCGTCCGACCACCCCCGCCAGTACGATCATGGTCACAATGTAAGGTGCCATTTCCAGGAATTTTGGAGGAATTGGAATGCGGAGAATGGTCAACTTGCCTGCCAGCGAATCTGCAAAACCGAAGAGCAAACCGGCACCGAGCGCACCGGTCGGCATCCAGTTGCCAAAGATCATCGCAGCCAGACCGATGAATCCGCGGCCTGCGGTCATTACCTCATCAAAACGTCCTACCGAACCCAGGGTGAAGTAAGCGCCGCCAAACCCGGCAACCATGCCACCGAGAATTGTGGCAATGTAGCGGGTACGGTTGACGTTGATACCCAGGGTGTCGGCTGCTTTGGGGTGTTCACCCGCCGCGCGCAGTCGCAGTCCCCACCGGGTATGGAACAAGGCGATGGTCAGCACGATCAGCAGGATGAACATGCCGTAGACGAACAGGTTGTGGTTGAAGAGAATCTGTCCGAAAAACGGAATTTTTGATAGTCCGGGGATTTCCCAGGTTGGGAATTGGCCTGGACTATTCAAGTTTTGGTATTTTTGCAGGAATTTCGCTGATAAAAATGACGTCATACCGGTGGCAAAAATATTGATCACGGTGCCTGAGATGATCTGATTTACCTTATATTTGATTGAAAACACTGCCAATAGCCAGCCAAACAACGCTCCGGTAAGGATGGCAGCAATCAAACCGACCCACAGGTTGCTTAAGGAGGCTGCCACCGTCGAGGTGAAAGCGGCGGACAGCAGCATGCCTTCGATGCCG
>Ga0209619_10004294_pt1 | contig 10134 bp, 7 predicted proteins | sample Rifsed16ft3_FD_184011 | JGI IMG/M metagenome (GOLD analysis project Ga0209619, IMG submission 184011) | Soil microbial communities from Rifle, Colorado, USA - sediment 16ft 3 (version 2) | ecosystem: Environmental > Terrestrial > Deep subsurface > Rock core/Sediment | place: Rifle, Colorado... | reverse complement strand
AAGGATTTTCTTCCAATTATATTCGGGTTTCACATCCATATACAAACGATTTGGTAAATAATATTTCTCCTGTTAAGATCAACGGATTGAGTAATGATATTTGCACTGGAAATATTTTGGATACAAAAAAAGCAGTTGACTTAATTGTTAGTTAAGGTTTATGTTTCAATAGTTTTATGAAAAAGATATTCTTAATAATCACTTTTTACGGTTGCTCTATTCTCGGACAGGAGATCGAACAAAAAAATTTCTTTCATTTGATAAATGAAGTGAAAATTACCTCTAAAGAAACTCAACCCGAACTAAAACAGAATAATTTAGTTGAATATAAAAAGAAGAATGCAGGATTGGCAATTGTCTATTCTCTTTTACTGCCGGGAATGGGTGAGCTTTATGCCGAATCATATGAAAGCGGAAAGTACTTTACTATTGCTGAAGGCGCATTATGGGTAACATATATTGGGATTAATACTTACGGCAATTGGCAGAAGGACAGATACAAGTCATTTGCTGCAGCCAATGGAAATGTAGATATTCAAGGGAAAGATGACGATTATTTTGCAACCATTAGCGAGTATTTAAGCATTGAACAATACAATAATGAGAAAGCTCTTGAGAGAAATTTCATCGAAATGCTTTATGAGAATAAATACTTTTGGAAATGGACAAGTGAAGATAGGAAAGCATACCGCAGCATGTGGGTTTCGAGCGAGCAGTCATTTAACAATTTAAGATTTGTTGTGGGTGCGCTTATCATCAATAGAATTGCCAGTGTAATAAATGCTGTTAGATTAGTTTCTGCTTACAATAGAAGACAAGTTGAAGACTTAAGCTGGAATATTTCTGCCGGAGTTGAGAACTCAATAAACCTTCCGAATCACTTTACTATAAATTTTCAGAAAAATTTTTAATAATCTGCTTCAGTTCTAGTAGAATTACAATGTTAATTTATCTTAGCAGCCACATAAATATATTTTAGAAGTTTTTTACCGGTGTTTATCACATCATGTTCGGTACATGGAGGACAGTACAATATAAACCCGTCTTCCATCCCGAGAGTTTTAGCATGAACAAATGACATTTCACCGCTATCATTTAATACAATAATCATTTCTTAACAATCTTTTGTACTATGCTTTCCAACCGACTTACCGGATTTTAAAGTTACTAATCCAGAATGCAATGAAACAGTTTCCTCTCCCCTTTTCAACAGACGCTGATATTCATTGATTCAAAAACCAGTTTTATTCTTTTGGGTCTGGTGTCAGTCATAATACTAACAATTAATGATTTTTTAAAAACGATAAATACTTCAGATAAAAAATCCGCTCATATGAAAAATTAGCTTGGGTGATTATAGTAATCAAGTAAATGTATTTCCTCGAAATTTTGGTTATGATAGCTAATCAATTTATTTTTAGAATACTTTTATTATGTATTAATTTTCAATTATTTAGATTTCATTGTGATTTTGAATTTTGGTAATCACTCATTGAATATTCAACATACCAAAGCTACTTATTTTTTTCTCCTTTTGTTATCGGCCATTATAATCCTCCCAGCAAAGCTCAGCCCACAAGAAACGGGAACATTAAGAGGCAGCATTTTAGATTCGCTATCGAGCGAAGCTCTGCCATTCACAAACATTATTCTAGAAAATACTTCAATCGGGGCATCATCGGATGCTCATGGATATTTTGTAATAACAAATATACCCGCAAATCGGACTTACACCTTAATTGTCTCTTACATGGGATACACAACTAAAACATTAAACGTAAAAATAAAAGCAAATGAGATTACTCAACTCCAGGTTTTGCTTTCGCCGACAAAGATTCAAATCGAAACTATTGAAAAGGTAAGTGAAAAATATAAACGCCCCAATGAAACAGATCTGGGATTGCAAAAAATGGATATTCGTAAAATTAAATCTCTACCTAAAGGTGTCGAGACAGACATTTTTCGTTCACTTCAATTTATACCAGGTGTGCAATCAACTGGCGATGTATCTGCCAGATATTATGTTCGGGGCAGCAGCAGTAACCAAAACCTTATTCTTTACAATGGAGTAACAGTTTATAATCCATTCCATGCACTCGGGCTTTTTAGTATTATTGATCCGGATATCATAAATTCTTTGGAATTTTATAAAGGGGGATTTCCGGCAGAGTACGGAGGTAAATTATCCTCTGTGCTTAATCTCGTAACTAAGGATGGTAATAGAAATAAATATTCAGGTAGTGCTTCATTGAGCTTTTTAACTGCAAAAGCTTCAATTGAAGGTCCGCTTCCAATTGGTTCTTTCATTGTAACGGGAAGGAAAAGTTTATTTAGTGATATTCTTAAAAAGTTCCTAAATTATAAAAAAGCACCTTTCGATTTTCATGACTTAGCATTTAAATTCAATTCCACAAGCTCTGGAACAAAAACTCTATCAAAATTTTTTTTACATGGTTTCAATAGCTCAGATAAATTAACAAATGAAAGTCCAGAATTAGCAGACTATAGCTGGTCAAACAATATTTATGGCGCTTATCTGTTTCAAGAGTTGGAGAATTTACCTATATATTTTGAAGCAAATTTATCATTAAGTGGTTTCAACGGTGAAGTGATTTCAAAGGAAAGCTTGACCAAACCAAGAAGGAATGTAATTACAGATATCTCTCTAAAATCTGATTTTACTTATATAAATGCTAAGCGTAATGAACTCCAAGTTGGCTATAATTTAAAATCAATCAAGACAAAATTATATTTCGAAAATCTTCAAGGGGGCATTACCGATCTTGATGACAAAGCACTTCAATTCACGCTATACGGAAAATATAAATTTCTTCAATGGGAATCATTTGGTGCAGATGTTGGGGCAAGAATGAACATATTGACACTTACTTCTCAGAGGACTTCTTTTATTGAACCGAGAATCAATCTAACATACAACATTTTACCCAACCTATTAATTAAAGGAGCATGGGGTATTTATACGCAAGAATTAATAACCTTAACAAATGAAGATGAGGTGATCTCTCTGTTCGAACCGTGGGTAATAACTCCAGATTATCTGAAACCATCTGAGGCCATTCATTATGTTTTGGGACTCGAATTTAATTCTTTTAGTAATTTTAATTTCACAATTGAAACTTATTATAAGCAAATGAAAAACACTGCCGAACAATTCGATAATAAAATAAAAGCTTCTGACCCTGATTTCATCGAAGGGAAAGGAGAATCTTATGGTTCAGAATTTATGTTCAGTTATCAAACTAATTTTATTCAAGCTATTGCATCCTATTCACTAAGCTGGGCTTACAAAGAAATAAATAATTGGATATCGTATCCTAAATATGATTCAAGGCATAATGTCAATTTAAATATAACGATGGATTTGGGTGATGGTTGGGAAGTGAGCAGCAGTTGGTTTTTTAATTCAGGTCTCCCCTTCACACCAATTATTGGCTATTATGATAAACTTACCATTAACGATTTATTTGATACCGATCCACTCTTCGGCTCATATAATCCCTTTACCATTTTAGGAGATAGAAATATAGGTAGACTCCCGACCTATCACCGTCTCGATATTAGCCTAAACAAAAATTTTGAAATCTATCTCACTAAGATTTTGATAAGTTTAAATATCCTTAACGTTTATGACAGAAAAAATATTTTCTACTTTGATAGAAAAACCGGAAAGCAAGTTAATATGCTTCCAATACTGCCGACGGTAACTGTGAGACTTGAAATATGAAAATTATTCAAATATATATCACATTTACAGTGTTCGCACTTATATTAAATTCTTGTGAAGAAAATTTTAGCCCTAAGGATGATTACCAAGAAAAATATATATTGTACAGCATAATAAATACCGACTCTTCATATCAAACTGCCGTGCTGCAAAGTTCTTACAATATTGATGGATATGACCCTAATCAAAGTACTACGGATCCTTTCATTCAAGGTGCAGATATTAGAATAAGACAGGGTGATAATGTTTTTCTTATGCGCGATACAAGTGCTGAAAGAACTGATACTTCAAGATACAAAACACCTGTGCATTTTTATTATACAGATAACTTTTCCCTTCAAGGAAGTGACTCATTAGAAATTATTGCTACACTTCCAAATGGAAAAAAACTGTATGGTATCACAGGTCTTGCTAACAGTATTGAATTCAGTAAAGAAAGTGATCACATTCTTCCGCCAACGGAAAAGGATTTCTTTACTTTTATTTGGAATGCTCCAACTTCTTCCAGTTGGTACTTACCCAAATTTATTTTTTATTATTTAAAGGATGGTGTCCGATATAGTAAAGAAGTACCTTCTGCCTACTCAATGGAGAATGGAAAGTGGGTTACAGTATATCCAGCAATTACGAACAATAACATTATAAGATTTCAAAATTCAGCTTTAGATTCCGCACTATCTCAAATATCAAACGGAGATCCAAATAAGAGTGATTATAAAATTTTCGGAGGAGTTTTTACTCTTCTTATTTTTAATGAAAGCATCTCAAATTACTATTCAACCACTAATGGATTTCTAGATGATTTTACAGTACGTATTGATGAAGCTGATTATACAAACATCAAAGGCGGGTTTGGAATATTCGGAACATTTAAAAAGCAGGTTAGCGGAGCTATTTTTACTGAAGAATATATTAAATCGTTCGGCTATACACCTGGGTCAAACTAACTAAAGAAAATGAAATTGTGTAATAAAATATTGAGTCCAAAGACACTTATTTGGAAAACTCTACTCATAATATTCTATGCGGTATTCTTCAGTAATTGCGATAAAGTGGTATCGGTTACTGCTCCGGAACGACCACCACAGAACGGAAAGTTATTTGTCAGTTCTGATCCACAGGGTGCATACATTTATATAAATGGAAAGAATACAGGTAACCTAACTCCCGACACAATTGAATGGCTCGAAGAAGGTAAATACACTTTGACGCTAAAAAAAAGTTTATTTAGGGATTACTCAACTGCGATTAATATCAAGGGAGATAGTCTCACATCTTTCTTCCTGAACTATTATGACGTCAAAGGAATATTTGGCAAAATGTATGTAGATTCATCCCCAAGAGGCGCGGAAATTTTCATCGATGGAGTTTCAACGGGAAAGAAAACTCAATCATTAATCGAAAATCTTTTTCCGGGAACTCACAAGGTTAAATTCAAACTTAGCGGATATTGGGATGACAGTCTTTCAATTGATGTTAAAAGCGGTTCAACTTCATATCCTTTTTTAGCTTTAACCGATAGTCTCACCTGGGTAAACTTTAATAAGAAAAATTCTCTATTACCGGATGACTTCATTAATCATATCGCTATTGAAAAAGGCTGGATAAAATGGATCGCAACTGCTGGAAGTGGATTGGTCAAATTTGATGATAAGACCTGGACTATCTATAATACTTCAAATTCGCCGCTGCCTATAAATAACATCAAGTACGCTGCGATTGATAACCAAGGTAAAAAATGGATATGCACTGTTTCGGGTCTTGCAGTTTTTGATGACTATAATTGGACTGTTTACAATTCAACTAATTCCCTTCTTCCAGATAAAGAGTTGACTTGCATTGGCTTCGATGCTGATAACAATGCATGGATTGGTACATACGGCGGTGGAATAGTTTTTTTTGATGGGATCAATTGGAAAATCTATAGTACAACGAACTCCAATATAAAGTCTGATATTATTACTACAATTGATATTGATGGAAATGGCAATAAATGGATTGGGACCTACGATGAAGGTATTGCTAAATTTGATGGAGTATTTTGGTCTATTTATAATAATTTTAAAAGTGGTGTTGAAAAAAATGCAAGTCACATCGCAATAGATTTAAATAACACACCGTGGGTTTCAATCGGTTCTATCCATCTTTTACCTGGCGGGTCTGCTTATTTCGATGGTTTAAGATGGCAAGCATCTATTTCAGTTCCAAGCAGCAACGTTCTGTATGTAGCCGTTGATCGAAATAATCAAAAATGGTTTGGCAATTCAGAGAATGGATTATCTAAATTCAGCAATAATACTTGGACACATTTCACAACTTCAAATTCGCGTCTTCCAAACGATAGAATTTTTGCGATAGCTTTTGACGGTGCAGGAAATAAATGGATGGCAACCTTTGGAAGTGGGATAGTAAAATACAAGGGTAATTAAAACTTGTTTTGTCAATAAAATCTTTTCGGTCCAAATATTTAGTATTTGCAATTGAAAAACACAGCACAAATAGTTCAAATCTAAAGAGCTTAATTCAACAAGACGATCCCGGATCATCTATAAATTAATCTTTTTTACTCTAGATGATAATCAATCAATGACGCATATGGATTGTAAAATTCATTTGAGATTTCGTTGATGTCTGCCCAGTCTCTAAGGACTAATCCAACTCCCGGTTTAAATATTGTATAGCCAGTCTTTTTTATTTCTTCGGCAGAATAAAATGCGTTTAGAAAATAATAATAACAATCATCAAACTTTACAGTGTCTGATACTACGACAAAAGAATATTTATAATCGGTTCTGGAAATAATTCCAACTGGTTTATTTCCATAAATATCCAAAACATTTCCTAGTCCGATTAAACCACAGTTTTCTCCAGCAATACCCGGATATTTAAATTGCAAAGTATCATTCATATAAAGTCCCTCTTCTCCGTTTTTGTAAAAACCATTCTGCAGAATTATTTGCAATCTAGAATTCAACAAAAAACCTCTTTCACTTTGTTCAATTACTTTTAGAGTATCTTTAAATGTGAGGATAGTATCGTTGTAGGAATCTTTAATGCCAACTCGGTAAATCCAGTAGTTGCCAATTTTAAGTGGCAGCAATTCGAAAGTTTCATCTGCAGGTGTAATATTCTCTTCAGTACAGGAACTTGAAAGCAAAATTAAAATTGAGAATGCTACAGAAATGAATTTCATGATTTCAAATTTTTAGAAGATTAAGCAAAGGTAATATCCACTTAACGCCGTTAATTATACCTTAGTGACTCTCACCTGGCAATAAATAGTTTTAGCGAAGGAGGACTTGTCCGCCGTCTCGATTTTTGTAGAGTTTATCGAAGGAGGATCATTTTCTTTGTTTCAACAAAAGCTCCGCTCGAAGCGGGATAAACTTGCAACTGATAAAAATAAACTCCGCTTGCCAATTGCCTATTGCCTATTGAAGATTGGAACTCCACCTCATATTTGCCAGCTGGCATGTACTCATCAACAAGAGTTGCGATTTCATTTCCAAGTATATCATAAACTCTCAAAGTTTGCCAACTGCCTAGTGGCGACTGCCAACTGATTTTAGTACTTGGATTGAAAGGATTGGGATAATTTTGGTATAATAAAAATTCTGATGGTGTTAGAGAATTGTTATCAACTTCAACAAAAATTACACCGCCATTTGAAGTTTTTAAAATTGTATTATAATCACCAACTGCCCAACCAGTCTTTTCATCTACAAATTGTATTGCATAAAGCCCACCAGCTCTATAAGTAGAAAATTGCTCTGACCAACTTTCACCGCCATCTACTGAAATTAGAATTTTTCCAATATCTTCCGTTATCCAACCAATGTCTTTGTTAATAAAAAATACTGAATGTGCACTAGATTGTAAAAATGATTTAGTTGCCCAAGAAATTCCACCATCTGTTGTTTTTAAAACTACACCCGATCCATTATTATAACTTGTGCCAACTGCCCAACCAATTTTAGCATTAATAAAATATATTGAAAATAAGTAATGTCCTTCCTCTGTTCTATAATCTTCCCAAGATTCGCCTCCGTTCGTCGTCCTCAAAATATGTCCATACATATGACTATGCTGTAAAGAATCATCCATCCAAATAGTACCTGCAACCCAGCCATAATCTTTATTTAGAAAATATGAATCCCTTAAATAATAGTACTCAGGCGTATTAGCTTTCCAATTTTGTCCTCCATCTGTTGTCTTCAAAATTGGTTCATACCAACCAACGCACCAGCCCGTATTCTCATCAAGGAAACTGACTGAAGTTAGTTGCCCAAGATTCCAGGGAGCTGTTTGTTCATTCCAATTATTTCCCCCATCTAATGTATTTAAAATAGTTCCATTTCCAACAATCCACCCATGATATTCATCAATAAAACAGACATCCTCCATATTTCTATCCATAAATTTTTGATTCCAGTTTTCTCCGCCATCAGTAGTAATTAAAGTATTTCCTCCGAACCCGACAACCCAAACAATTTTTTCATTAACAATGTCTAATGATAATAAGCGCCCAAGGGAATACGGCGGAATCTTACTTTCCTGATTTATCCAATCATTCCCGCCATTATTCGTATAAAGTATAGAATTGCCTCCGACTATCCAGCCAAATTTACCATTTACAAAACTCAAAGAGTTTAATTCTGATAAACTCTGATCATAATTTGGAGATGTCCAATTTTTTCCACCATCAGTCGTCTTAAAAATCATTGCATGAGCTTCGAATATGGCATCCCAATCTTCTCCAATTACAAATCCGTTGTTTAAATCCGAGAAGTATACTGATGATAAATTGATGTCAAAATATGGACTATCTACAATAGTGCTGCGATTCCAATTTTTACCGCCATCTATTGTATTAAATATTACTCCACTTCCTCCAACAGTCCAGCCATAAAGAGAGTCCAAAAAGAAAATTGAGCTTAGATAATTCACATTTACAGTATATATTTTATTCCACGATACCCCAGAATTGGTAGACTGCAGTACCTCATTTTGTTTTACCGCCCAACCTTTTAATGAATCTATAAAATAAATTGAATAAACAGTCTGAATATTGTTTCCTACTGATTGTGATTGCCAATTTAATCCACCATCAGTTGTCCTTAAAATTAAAGAGGAATCGCCCGAAGCCCATCCAATCTTTTCATCATAAAAAAATACTGACCTTAATTCATAATTTTTATTTTGATTTGCTCCTCTTTCTTGTCCTGTCCAATTTTGCCCGCCATCAGTTGTATGTAAAATTATACTCCCAACAATCCAGCCTAAATTTTTATTCTTGAAGAATACTGAATTCATATATTCTCCTCGTAAGCGAGAAGCATCCTGGTATTTCCAAGATTTTCCACCATCTGTTGTATGAATTAATTCCTCATCGCCTACTGCCCAACCTGTTAAAGAATCTACAAAACAAACAGATGTAAGGTTACCAGGAGAAAAATTTTGATATTCCCACCCACCTTGACCAAATAAAATAATTGGGAATAAAAACAATATGATCGGATTTTTATTGAAATTCATATTTGACTAAACTGTAACACAAAATTTATTTTAGAACCATCATCTTCTTGGTCTCCACAAAACTATCGGCTTGCAAACGGTAGTAATAAACTCCGGAAGCAAGTTTAGAAGCATCAAAGTTTACTTCATATTTGCCAGCCGGTTTTTCTTCATTAACAAGAGTTGCTATTTCATTTCCTAGTATATCGTAAACCTTTAGCGTTTGTTGACTGCCTACTGGCGACTGCCAACTGATTTTTGTGTTTGGATTGAATGGGTTTGGATAGTTTTGGTATAAAAGGAAGTTTGTCGGGGCGAGCGAATTATTATCAACTTCGACAAAAGTTACACCACCATTTGATGTTTTTAAAATTGTACCATAACTACCAACTGCCCAACCAGTTTTTTCATTAATAAATTTTATAGCACTAAGAGTACTAAATGATCTATAAGATGAAAATTGCTCTGACCAATTTTCTCCGCCATCTATTGAATGCAGAATTTTACCCGATTCAAAACCAGTTGTTACCCAACCAATATTTTTATTAATGAAAAATATTTTAAACAAATTAGATTCATCTACAGTTATGGTTCGCCAAGTAATTCCTCCATCAATTGTTTTTAGGAGTATACTGGTGTAGTCTGTGAGATTTGTTCCGGTGACCCATCCAATATTAGTATCAACAAAATGAATGGAATTAAAACTGCATCCTTCTAATTTATACTCATCCCAATGTGCCCCTCCATTCGTTGTTCTAACAATTTGGCCAAATTCCTTACTATGTTGTAACGAATCCTCTATCCAAGTCTCTCCGCAAGCCCAACCATAATCTTCATTTAGGAAGACTACATCACGTAAAGAATACTGTTCAGAT
>Ga0209619_10004291_pt1 | contig 10136 bp, 9 predicted proteins | sample Rifsed16ft3_FD_184011 | JGI IMG/M metagenome (GOLD analysis project Ga0209619, IMG submission 184011) | Soil microbial communities from Rifle, Colorado, USA - sediment 16ft 3 (version 2) | ecosystem: Environmental > Terrestrial > Deep subsurface > Rock core/Sediment | place: Rifle, Colorado... | reverse complement strand
ATGGGTGAGCTTCCGGAGGCCCTCGCGAAGGCGGCCCGCGCCCGTGGCGTGGAGATCCTCCTCCGCTCGCCCGTCCAGACGATCCACGTGCGTGAAGGACGCGTGACGGGCGTCCGTCTGGAGAGTGGGCGGGTCCTCCAGGCTAAGGCGATCATCTCGACGGCGGACCCGAAGCGCACCTTCCTGACCCTGATGGAGCCGGAGGCCCTGCCGCCCGCGTTTCTCAACGCGGTGCGGAAGATCAAGATGCACGGTGCGGCGATGAAGGTGAACTGCGCGCTCTCCGACCTCCCGCGTTGGTCGGCGGCGCCCCAGACGCCGGGGCCGCACCATCGCGGATCGACGTACATCGGCCCGTCCCTCGAGTACACGGAGGCCGCGTTCGCAGATGCGAAGCGCGGGCGACCGTCCGAGAGGCCGTGGATGGAGGTCGTCACGCAGAGCGCGATCGATCCGAGTGTCGCGCCCGCCGGGAAGCACACCCTCTCGATCTATGTGCAGTACAGTCCGTATCATCTCGCCGACGGCACATGGGACGACATCCGGGAGTCGTACGGTGACCGCGTAGTCGAGACCCTCTCCGAGTTCGCGCCGAACCTGCCGAAGGCGATCTTCGCGCGTCAGGTCCTCACGCCTCTAGACCTCGAACGACGATATGGCCTGACGGAGGCCCATCAGTCCCATGGCGAGATGGGGCCGGACCAGTTCTTCTCGTTCCGCCCCGTACCGGGTTGGGCAAGGTACCGGATGCCCGTCAAGGGTTTGTACCTCGCCGGAGCCGGTGCACATCCCGGAGGCGGCGTCAGCGGTGCACCCGGGTACAACGGCGCGCACGCGGTCCTAGAGGATTGGGAAACCCTCCGAGATCCGCGCTAAGCGGCCTCATGTGGGCCGTTCGATGATCGTCGCGGCGCCCATCCCGAAGCCGATGCAGAGGCATGCGAGGCCGTAGCGAAGGTCCTGCCGTTCCATCTCGTGGAGCATCGTCGTGATCAGGCGTGCACCGCTCATCCCGAGCGGATGGCCGAGGGCGATCGCCCCGCCGTTCACGTTCATCCTCGCATCATCGAAGCCGATCGTGTCGCGCGTGGCGATCGGCACGGACGCGAACGCTTCGTTCACCTCCCAGAGGTCGATGTCGTCCGCCTTGAGATCCGCCTTCCCGAGCGCCTTGCGGATCGCGGGGATCGTGCCGTCGAGCATGATCGTCGGGTTCGTGCCCGCAACCCCCGCCGACACAAAGCGGGCGCGAGGTTCCAGGCCCAACTCCTTCGCGTGATCGGGATTCGTGACGAGAATCGCGCACGCCCCGTCGTTGATGCCGCTCGAGTTCCCCGCCGTGATGCGTCCGTCGGGCTTGAAGGCGGGCGGCAGGGAGGCGAGCTTCTCGAGGGACGTGTTGCGGCGCGGGTGCTCGTCCGTGTCGAACATTCGCTTCGCACCGTTCTCGTCGAGGACGGGCACGGGGACGATCTCCCTCTTGAAGCGGCCCTCGTCGATCGCGCGGACCGCCTTGCGGTGGGACCAGAGGGAGAACTCGTCCATCTGCTCTCGCGTGACGTGGTACTTGTCCGCGACGAGGTCCGCGGAGATCCCCTGCGGAACGATCTCGTACTTCTCAAGGAGGGTCGGGCTCAGCGCGCCCCCGTCGGATCCGAGCGGAACGCGAGACATGGACTCCACGCCGCCCGCAATCACGACGTCGTGCATGCCCGTGAGGACTTCCATCATCGCGAAGTTGAAGGCCTGCAGGCCGGAAGCGCACATCCGGTTCACGCTCACGCCCGGCACGGTCTCGGGGAATCCGGCGATGAGCGGCGCGAGCCGGGCGATGTTGAAGCCCTGTTCGTCGATCTCCGTGACGCATCCCAGGACGACGTCCTCGACGATCTTCGGTTCGATGCCCGTGCGGTCCGCGAGGGCCCGGAGGATGAAGGCAGCGAGGTCGTCGGGCCGCCAATCTTTGAGGGATCCGCCGCGCTTCCCGATCGGCGTCCGCACCGCCTCGACGATCACGGCGTCCGGCATGCGCTTCCCGGCGCACATCATGGGACGGGTGAGATAAGAAGGTTCGCCACCGCGCGAAGGTTGAAGTGACGCACGCCGGTTCCACGACCCGTGCCCGCGCCGCTCGATGGCATCACGGTCCTCGACTTTTCCCGACTCCTGCCGGGTCCCTTCGCGACACAACTCCTGTGCAACCTCGGGGCCGACGTGATCAAGGTCGAGGACCCGGAGATCGGGGACTACATGCGCGCCGTGCCCCCACTCGTCCGGGACGTCAGCTATCCGTTCCTCATGGTGAATCGGGGCAAGAGGTCCGTTGCGGTCGACCTGAAGACACCGGAAGGCCGGGAGATCCTCTACAAACTCGTACACCGCACGGACGTCGTCGTCGAGCAGTTCCGACCCGGCGTGATGGCGCGCCTCGGCGCAGACTACGACAGCCTCGCGATGATGAACCCGAAGCTCGTCTACTGCTCCTTCTCCGGATACGGGCAGACCGGTCCGGACAGGGACCTGCCGGGGCACGACATCAACTTCCAGGCGAAGGCGGGGATCCTCGGCGTCACGGGCCAGGAGGACGGGAAGCCCGTGATCCCGGGCGTGCCCATCGCAGACCTGGCGAGCGGCTTCAACGCCGCGCTCGCGATCCTGGCGGCGCTCCGCACGCGGGATCGGACGGGCCACGGGGAACTCATCGACGTCTCGATCTTCGACACGGCGGTCGGGCTCATGGTCCTCGGGCTCGCGAGATTCCTGGCGACGGGGGAGGAGCCCCTTCCGGGGGAGATGCTCCTCACAGGGACGTTCCCCTTCTACGCCCTCTACGAGACAAAGGATCGACGATGGCTCGCGGTCGCCGCGGTCGAGCCGAAATTCTGGAAGCGCCTGTGCGAGCTTCTCGAGGCGCCCGAGCTGGAGGACCATCAGTTCGCGGACGATGCGATGCGAGCGACCGTCGCGGAGACGCTTGCGGCGCGATTCCGGAGGAAGACCCTCGAGGAGTGGGAGGCGATCTTCGTGCAGGAGGGTCTGCCCGTGAACGGCGTGAAGCGCGTCTCCGAGGTCGTCCGCGATCCCCAGGTCGTGGCGCGGGGCCTCCTGCCCGTCGTCGAGATCGAGGGGATGTGGAAGCTGCAAGTGACGGCGCATCCTGCGCGCCACTCCGACTCGACGATCCGCACGCCCGCGGGGGTCCCGAGGAAAGGCGAGCACACGGAGGAGATCCTCCGGTCCCTCGGGTACGCGCCGAGGCGGATCGAGTCCCTCGCGAAGAAAGGCGTCATCGCCCGGTGATCAGGCGTCGGCCAGGCGGGAGCGCTTCGCGGCGAGGGCGGACAGCGCTTCGAGGATGCAGCGGTTCGCGACCCGGGCCGTGATCTCCGCGTGGTCGTACGCGGGACAGACCTCGACGACATCCATCCCGACAAGGTCCACGCGGCCGACGACCTGCCGGATCGCACCGAGGAGTTCCCGCGCGCTGAGGCCACCCGGTTCAGGCGTCCCCGTGCCCGGCGCGGCAGACGGATCGAGCACGTCGATGTCCACGGAGAGGTAGATGGCCTCGGGCCCGTCGAGGGCCTCCCGGATGGCCTCCTCGACGACCGCACGGACACCCCGTTCCTCCATCTCGGCGATCGTGTGCCAGCGGAGGCCCTTCTCGCGCATCCATCGGAAGGTGTCCCGGCCAGGCCAATACCCGCGGAGGCCCACCTGGACGAAGTTCCGTCCGTCGATCCAGCCTTCGTCGATGAGCCGACGCATCGGCGTGCCGTGACTCAGGAGGGCGCCCCAGAGATCCGGCGCCGTGTCGGCATGGGCGTCGAAGTGGACGATCCCGACCTTCCGAGGCCGCGCGACCTCGCTCACAGCCGAGGCGGAGGGTAAGGTGATCGAGTGATCGCCTCCGAGCACGATGGGAATCGCGCCGGTGCGGGCTACCCGGAGGATCTTTTCTCGGATGACGCGATGGGCCCGCTCGGGCCTCGCCGGGACGACGGGCGCGTCCCCCGCGTCCACGCATCGGAGGGCGCGGAACACATCGACCTCGAGGGGGATGGACCAGACCTCGCCCGACAGGTACGACGCCGCGCGGATGGCCCGCGGCCCGAACCGCGCCCCGGGCCTCGCGGAGGTCCCCTCGTCGAACGGTGCGCCGACGATCGCGACATCGGGGCGCTCCTTCGCCAGGGACGCGTCGTCCGGACACCAGGGAAGTTTGTGGAAGCTCGCGCTCCCGACGTAGCTCGGAAGCTCGTAGTCGGGGAACTCGTCGTATTCGTCCACGGTGCCTCCCCCGCGCCGCGGCGGGCGACGTCGGGATTCCACATCTAGATTTCGACGGGGGAACCGCGGGGGAAGGGATCACTCGCCCTTGAACTTCGGATCCCGCTTCTCCATGAAGGCCTGCAGGCCTTCGTAGATGTCCTCCGTCGAGGTGACGAGGCCGAAGGCCATCGCCTCCATCTCGAGGGCCGCATCGATCGGGATGTCGCCGCTCCGGTTCAGGAGGGCCTTCGCGAGACGCACGGCGACGGGCGCCTGCCTCGCGAGCCGCTCCGCAAACCCGCGGACCTCCGAGGCGAAGGCCTCGTTGTCGACCGCCTTGTTCACGAGGCCGATCGCCGCGGCCTCGTCCGCCGTCAGACGCGGCCCGAGGAGCACGAGCTCCTTCGCCTTCGCCTGTCCGAGAATCCGGACGAGTCGCTGGCTTCCTCCCGCGCCGGGGACGAGGCCCAGGTTCACCTCGGTCTGGCCGAGCTTCGCCCGCTTCGCGGCGATCCGGAAGTCGCAGGCGAGGGCGACCTCGAGCCCGCCGCCGAAGCAGTGCCCGTTGATCGCTGCGACCGTCGGCTTCGGCAAATTCGCGAGGCGGTTCATGACGTCCTCCGCGCGTCGGGAGTAGCGCCACACCTTGAACGCCTTCGAGAGGTCGCTGAAGGACGTGAGGTCTGCGCCCGCGCTGAACGAGCGGTCGCCCGCGCCCGTGATCACGACGCACCGAATGCCGTCGTCCTGATCCATCTCCGAGAGGACGCGGTCGAGGTCCTCGAAGACCTGCGGGCTCAAGGTGTTCAGTCGATCCGGGCGATTGATCGTCACGGTCGCCACGTGCGTTCCTTCGTCTATCGAGACCAGCAGCGTTTCGAACGTCCTGCTCCCTCCCGCTTGGCCGTGTTCGTAGAATCCCTTCCCGCTCTTCGCCCCGAGGTCCTCTCGGGCTACCATGTCCTCGAGGATCTTCGCGGGCTTCGAGCGCCTGTGGTCCTTCAATGCAGTCAGGACGGTGTCAATCCCGAGGTCGTCCGCCGTCGCGCAGGGACCCTTCGGGAAGGCCGTCCCGAGGCGCATCGCCTCGTCGATCTCGGCCGGACTCGCGACGTCCATCTCGACGAGCTGCGCGGCCTCGTTGATCATCGGCGCGAGGATCCGGATCGGATCGAAGGACGCGCCCATCTCCGGCGTGAGCTTTGGCCGTCCCTCCTTGTACGAGTAGAAGCCCTCGCCGACCTTGCGGCCGACCTTCTTCTCGTCCATGAGGCGTTGCACGGCCTTCGGCATCGGCCGTGCGGCGTTCTCGATCAGGTGGTGCAGCACGTCCACGCCGACCTGGTCCGCGAGCTCGAACGGCCCCATCGGGAAGCCGGCACGGAAACGCATCGCCGCGTCGATCGTCTCGATCGGGACGCCTTCGTCCTCGTGGATCCACGCGGCCTCCTCGAAGTACGGTCCCAGGACGCGGGTCGTGATGAACCCCGGGACGTCTTTCTTCACGACCATGACGGTCTTCCCGAGGCCCTTCGCGAAGTCCACCGCGGCCTGGAGGGTCGCGTCGCTCGTCGTGTCGGCCCGGATGACCTCGATGAGCTGCATGAGCATCGGCGGATTGAAGAAGTGCATCCCGACGACTTTCTGTGGTCGCTTCGTCGCGAGGGCCATGTTCGTGATCGGCAAGGCAGACGTGTTCGACGCGAGGATCGTCTTCGCGGGCGCGGCCGCATCGAGCTCCCGGAAGACCTTCTTCTTGAGGTCGAGGTCCTCGAAGACCGCCTCGATCGCGAGGTCCGCGTCCTCGCACGCCTGTCGCACGTCCAGGGTGCCGTGGATGTGCGACAGGGCATCGTCCGCCTGTGCCTGCGTCAGCTGCCCCTTCTCCACGAGCTTCCCGAGGGACCAGCGGATCCGTTCCATCCCGCGGTCCACGAACTCCTGCTTGATGTCCCTCATCCGGACCTCGTGGCCCCGGAGGGCCGCGAGCTCCGCGATCCCGTGGCCCATCTCCCCCGCGCCGATTACCGCCACCTTCATCGACTCACGCCCGACCGCAGGAAGGTTGGCGCGGGATTAAAGATATGGTGCGTACGCCGACAAAGACTCTTGAACCACTCCGCGCTTCGCACCCCGAATGGTCGAGGTCTTGCAGCTGGCCATCCTGTTCGGCGCGGTGGCCGCTGCGGTCATCGTCCCGTTCCTCGTCGTCCCCGAAGTCCTGGCGAAGCGTGGGTACGCCGCGCACCGCGGCGTCGTGCGCCTCTTCGTATGGCTGACCTTCCTCGCGATCGTGTTCGTCCCCGCCGCCGCGACCGGATACCTCGTCACGATCACAAACCCCGTGGACTGGCTCCTGGGCGGTGCGGCCTTGGCCGTGGCGGTCGTCTACGACTACTACCGGCTGAATCCCGGCAAAGTGCCCTGGCGCCGCCGTCCCCGGTAGCCGCTGCCCGACGGGCCCGGGTTCACAACGCAATCCACCAGAGGAACAGGGTGAAGCCGACAAAGATGACCCCGAAGACCGCCACGAGGGCGACGACAAGACACAGGGAGGCGCGTCGAGAGGTCCTTGGGATCGGCCGTCCCATGCCTTCCTCGGACCGAAAGGTCACGGATCCTGTGCCCGCAGCCCCGAACGGAGTGTTCATGACCCACGCCCGGGCACGGTGAACCGCCGGGTCCTGTTCCCGCATCCGAGATCAGAAAAGAATACATCATCTCAGTCTAAAGAGCTCGGTCATTCTCACGACGAGCGATCGCTCAGATCAGGTTCCATTCCCGGAGGACGTCCTCCAGGTTCGGATGGCCGATCTCGTCGAGCTCGTATCGCACCTGGACGATCGGCTTGTTCGGCGTCAGGATCCGACCGAGGTCGATGGGGGTGCCGCTCACGACGACGTCGCACGGAACCGCGTCGATCGTTGCGTCGAGCTCCTGGATCTGCTTCGGACCGTAGCCCATCGCGGGGAGGATCTTCCCCGCGTTCGGGTACTTCTTGTACGTATCCTTGATCGACCCGACCGCGAAGGGCTTCGGGTCCACGATCTCCGCCGCGCCGAAGCGCTGGGCGGCGATGTATCCCGCGCCGAAGGACATCCCGCCATGCGTGAGCGTGGGCCCGTCCTCGATCACGAGGACCCGCTTCCCGCGGACGGGGGCATCGTCGACCGCCGTGATCGGGGAGGCGGCTTCGATCAGGATCGCATCCGGGTTCACGCTGCGGACGTTCTCCTTCACGACCTGGACGTTCTCCGGCGTCGCGGTGTCGACCTTGTTGATCACGACGACGTCCGCCATCCGGACGTTCGTCTCCCCGGGATAATAGGAGAGCTCGTGGCCCGGTCGGTGCGGGTCCGCGATCACGATGTGCAGGTCCGGCTTGTAGAACGGGGTGTCGTTGTTCCCGCCGTCCCACAGGATGATCTCCGCCTCTTTCTCCGCTTGGCGGAGGATCTTCTCATAGTCCACTCCGGCGTAGACGACGGTCCCCTTGTCGATGTGCGGCTCGTACTCTTCCCGCTCCTCGATCGTGGTCTCGTACCGGTCGAGGTCCTCGTACGTCGCGAAGCGCTCGACGGCCTGGGACGCCAGGTCGCCGTAGGGCATCGGGTGCCGCACGACGACGACCTTCTTCCCGTGGGCTCGGAGGATCCCCGCGACGCGGCGGGTCGTCTGGCTCTTCCCGCTTCCCGTCCGGACGGCGCAAATCGCGACGATCGGCACGGTCGAAGCGATCATCGTCTCCTTCGCGTTCAGGAGCATGAAGTCCGCCCCCGCCGCGTTCGCGAGGGCGATCCGGTGGCCGATGTACGCATAGTCGACGTCGGAATAGGAGAAGACACAGGCCTGGGCATCGAACTTCTCGATGAGGCGGGGAAGGTCCTCCTCCGGGAAGATCGGGATGCCGTCCGGATAGAGGGGGCCGGCGAGGGACGCGGGATACTTGCGGGTCGCGATCCCGGGGATCTGGGTCGCCGTGAACGCCACGACGCGGTACACCGGGTTGTCGCGGAAGTATACGTTGAAGTTGTGGAAGTCCCGGCCCGCGGCCCCGAGGATGATGACGCGTCGCGGCTCCGCCATGGCGACCGGCAGACAGCGGGTCTGTAAAGCCTTTTTGTCTGGACCGTGCGGGACCCCGACGCCGGGCCTGGAAGTTAACCTTAAACAAGGTTAATTCACCGCGGGACCGGTCCCTCCCGCCACGGCCTTGTCCGGGAGAGAGCGTAATCGGTCCCGAGCGTCCTCGAAGATCGCGTCGAACATGGGCTCCGTGAGGCGCCTCGTGGACGTATTGCGCTGGCTCGGATGGTACGAGGCGAGCAGCTCAATCGGCGGAAGGGACCAGGCGGAGCCATGCCGGAACGAAGGCCTCGGTCGCGGGAGCTCGTGGCCGTTCGCCTCCCACGCTCGGAGGAAGGCATCCATTGCCACCCGGCCGAGGGCCACGACGACGCGTACCTGCGAGAGCAAGCGAATCTCCCCCTCGAGGTACGGTCGGCACCGCCGGAACTCCGCGGGGGTCGGCCGATTCCCCGGCGGAGCGCACCGCACGGCGGCGGTGATGTAGGCGTCCCGGAGTCGGAGTCCATCGTCCCTCGACACGGCGATCGGCTGACTCGCGAAGCCCGCACGGTAGAGGGCCCGATACAACCAGGCTCCGCTGCGGTCTCCCGTGAAGACGCGGCCCGTCCGATTCCCACCATGGGCAGCCGGCGCGAGCCCGACGATCAGCATGCGGGCGTGCGGATCCCCGAATCCGGGGACCGGGCGGCCCCAGTACGTCCACGCGCGGAACGAAGCGCGCTTCGTCCGGGCGACGGCCTCGCGGTATCGGACGAGGCGCGGGCACATGCGGCAGGCGACGATCTCCGCCGACAGACGCGACAGCCCGGCGGCACGTGGCGAGGCGATGGTGTTCCCCCTGGGCAGAGGCCGTATAAAACGGGCTGACGTGTATAATAATATCTCTTGGTGGAGAAAGGTGAAACCCTTTCCGCCCCGTGCATGCGCCGCGGCGCGGTGCGCATGCGTCCGATCTCCTTCCGTCGCGTGGTCGACCTCTCCCTCCCGATCGGGCCGAGCACCCAGATGTTCCCCGTGTATCCGTCGCCCACCTTCACGCCGTGGACGACGCGGGAGGTGCACGGATTCCTCGCGGAATCGTTGTTCTTCATCAGCCAGACGGGGACCCATGTCGACGCGCCGTTCCACTTCGAACCCGGGGGGAAGAAGATCGACGACATGCCGCTCGACCGGTTCGTGACCCCCGGACACGTCTTCGACGTCCGCGGCCTTCGGCCGAAAGACCTCATCGTTCCGGATCACCTGCGGACCGCACGGCGCCGCCTCCACCGCAAGGTCCGTCCGGGGGACGCGATCCTCCTCTGGACGAGCTGGGGGCGGAAGGTCGGTACGCGGCCGTATCTCTCCGGGAACCCCGGACTCAGCGGCGCGGGGGCGAGGCTCCTCGTCGACTGGGGAGTGGGCCTCGTCGGGATCGACACGGCGAACATCGACCATCCGGACGACGTCAAGTTCCCCGCCCACCACGCGCTCCTCCGCGCGGGGATCCCGGTCGTCGAGAACGTGGCGAACCTCGGGGAACTCGGCGCGGGACCCTTCGTCCTCGTCGCCCTGCCCCTCCGCCTCGCCGGGGCGACGGGCTCGCCGATCCGCCTCGTCGGCCTCGTCTGACCTTCTGGCAAAGGTACTCGTCCGACGGGCGCGTTCGTCCCTCGTGCGTCCCGTCCACCTGCGGATTGCGGCGGTCGAGGTCGCGGCGATCATCGTCGTGGGAATCGTCCTCTGGATCACCTCGCCGGTCCCCTCGAACCCCGCGGTCGACCTCGAGCTGTACC
>Ga0209619_10004287_pt1 | contig 10139 bp, 10 predicted proteins | sample Rifsed16ft3_FD_184011 | JGI IMG/M metagenome (GOLD analysis project Ga0209619, IMG submission 184011) | Soil microbial communities from Rifle, Colorado, USA - sediment 16ft 3 (version 2) | ecosystem: Environmental > Terrestrial > Deep subsurface > Rock core/Sediment | place: Rifle, Colorado... | reverse complement strand
CCCCAACAAGGCGGCGATGTGTTGGGGTTCGTTTCACTCACCCCAACCCACATGCTCAAAATTGCGCGGGGGGAATAAAGGATACTATCGTGAATCTGTCAGCAGCTGCTTACGACCTTCACCTCGGGCGCGAGCGCATCCAGGAACCGGCGTATCGCCTCGATGCGCGACTCCACGTCCGGCATCTCCCCGAGTATCCGCAGCCGGTTGGGACCGTCGAGGCGGTATCGGCGCGGCGCGGATTGGAGCAGGCGCAGAATGGACCCCGGGTCGATGTCCGGCCTTTCGACGAACCCGAGGCGCGCGCCACGCGGTCCGGCGTCGATTTTCCGGATTCCCAAGGGTGTGGCCAGTATCTTGAGTTCGGTGGCGCGGAACAGCAGTTGGCCAGGCTCTGGCAGCACACCGAATCGATCGATGATTTCCTCTTTCAGTTCCTGAAGCGCACCAAGGTTTCGCACGGCGGACAGGCGTTTGTAAAGCACAAGCCGCAGGTGCACATCCGGCAGGTAGCTCTCGGGGAAAAGCGCCGGCGCGTGCAGATTGATTTCAGTTCCGCTGTGCAGCGATGTGTCCGTTTCCGCCAGTCTCCCGGACTGCATGGATTTCACCGCCCGATTCAGCAGTTCTGAATAGAGCGTAAATCCCACCTCGTCGATCATCCCGCTCTGGGTCTCGCCCAGCAGCTCGCCGGCGCCACGGATTTCCAGATCGTGCGAGGCAAGCGTAAATCCCGCTCCCAGTTCCTCCAGTGACTCGATGGCTTCGAGGCGCTTGTACGCGTTCTCGGAAAGCGCGCGCCGGTCCGGCACCAGCAGGTAGGCATAGGCGCGATGGTGCGAGCGTCCGACGCGACCGCGCAGCTGGTGCAACTGGGCCAAACCGAATTTATCCGCCCGCTCGATGATGATGGTATTGGCGGTTGGCACGTCGATGCCGGATTCAATGATCGTCGAGCATACCAGCACATTGAAACGTTGATGGTAGAAGCCGAGCATGATGCGTTCGAGATCGTGCTCCGGTAGCTGGCCATGGGCAATGCGGATATCCGCCTCGGGCACAAGCTCCTGGAGTTCCCGTGCCGCCTTGTCGATGGTCCGGACTTCGTTGTGCAGGTAATACACCTGGCCGCCGCGCCGGATTTCACGCAGGCAGGCCTCGCGAATGACAGAACGGTTCCGTTCACTGATGAAGGTCTTGATTGACAGGCGGCCTTCCGGGGCCGTGGTGATCAGTGAGATATCGCGCAGGCCGGACAGCGACATATTCAGGGTGCGGGGAATGGGCGTGGCCGTCATGGCCAGGATATCGGCCGCGCTGCGCAGTTTTTTCAGGCGCTCCTTCTGGCGCACGCCGAAACGGTGCTCCTCATCGAGAATGACAAGCCCGAGGCGTTTGAAACGCACGTCGTCTTGCAACAAACGATGGGTACCGATAACGATATCCACGGACCCGTCCGCGAGTGCGGCAAGAATCCCGCGCTGTTCACTCTGACTACGGACCCGTGACAGAAGCTCGATGCGGAACGGCAGGCCCGCAAACCGATCCTGGAAATTCTGGTAATGCTGTTGCGCCAGCAGGGTGGTCGGCACCAGCACCGCGACCTGTGCCTTGCCCATGACCGCGACAAAAGCAGCGCGCATGGCGACTTCCGTCTTGCCGAATCCGACGTCGCCACAAACCAGACGATCCATGGGTTTGGCGGTCTGCATGTCCTTCAGCACCTCCTGGATGGTGCGTTCCTGGTCGGGGGTTTCCTCGAAAGGGAAGGCGCTGGCGAACGACTGGTAATGCTCGTCCGGCGGCGGGAAGGCATGGCCTGCACGCGCTGCGCGCAGGGCGTAGATCTCCAACAATTCCGCGGCCGCATCATGCGCCTTTTCGAGGGCGCGGCGCTTGGCCTTTTCCCAGGCCTCGCCACCGAGCTTGTGCAACGGGGCGTTCTCCGGGTCGGTGCCGGTATAACGGCTGATCAGGTGCAGCGCCAAAACCGGAATATAAAGTTTGTCCCCGCCGGCGTATTCGAGCGCCAGGAACTCGGCGAGTCCGTCGCCGATATCGAGCGTCTGCAAGCCGAGATACCTTCCCACGCCATGGTCTTCGTGCACCACCGGGTCGCCGATTTTCAGCTCGGCCAGGCTGCGGATGATCGCCTCCGGCTCGCGCTCCGCGCGGCTCCGCCGGCGTCGCTGCGCGGCGCGTTCACCGTACAGCTGTGCCTCGGTGATGACGGCAATTTCCGGTTCCTTGAGCAGCAGACCCTTTTCCAGATCGGCCACGGTGAGGGCGAGCTTCGCGTTGCCCTCGACAAATGCGCGCCATCCGGAAATGTCTTCCGGCGGCAGGCCGTTTTCCTGGAGCAGACCTCTCAGCGTTTCACGCCGCCCGGCGGATTCCGCGACCAGCAAGATCCGCCCCGTGAAATCATGCAGATAACTGAACAAGGTCGCGTAGGGGGAGTTGGATTTGTAATCCACCGGAAGACTGGCGGGCGGGCGCGTGCCATAGATAACTGTTTCATGATCGGCTTGTCCGGTTGCACCGGTTTGCGCAACATCTGAATCCACCATTTCAACGCACGGCCACATCTCCATTTTTTTGAAGAATTCATTTGTGGCAATGAATATCTCGGACGGTTCCAGCAAGGGCCTTTCCCGGTCATGGCGCATTTCACCGTAGCGTTGTCCGGTTTCGCGCTGAAAGTTTTCGGCGATTTCCGTCACGCCGGCTTCCATCAGGCACAGCGCAGACTTCGGAAGGTATTCGAAAATGCTTGCCATGCCCGGGAAAAAGAGCGGCAGGTAATATTCCGCGCCGGAGGGCGTGATGCCCTTGCTGATGTCGCGGTACAGCGGCACCTTCTGCGGGTCGCCTTCGAAGCGGGCGCGGAAGGCCTGTCGGAAATGTTGGATGGATTCTTCCGTCAGCGGATATTCGCGCGCCGGCAGGAGCCGGATGGCATCGATGGATTTCCCCGAGCGCTGCGTGGCGGCGTCGAACTCACGGATGGATTCCACCTGATCGCCGAACAGATCGAGGCGATAGGGCTGGTGGCTGCCCGTCGGGAACAGGTCAACCAGCCCGCCGCGTACGGCATACTCGCCGGCCTCCATGACCTGCGACACGCTGTGGTAGTTGGCGCGCGCCAGTTGTTCGCGCAATCGCTGAATATCGAGCCGATCGCCGACCTTGAGCAGGAAACTGTGCGCGCTGACGTAGTCGCGCGGCGGCAGCCGGTGCAGCAGCGTGGCCACGGATGCCAGCACCACCCCCTGCGTCAGGTCCGGCAGCCGGTGCAGTGTCTCGAGCCGCTGCGAGATGATGTCCTGGTGCGGGGAAAAGACGTCGTAAGGCAGGCATTCCCAGTCCGGGAACGGCAGGATGGCCAGCTCCGGGGCGTAAAAGCGAAGCTCGTCCTCCAGTCGCTGGGCGGAAAAGCTGCTCGCGCTAACGACCAGCAGGGGGGCGCCATGACCCACGGCCGCCGCCGCGATGGCCAGGCCGCGTCCGCTCCCGGCCAGACCGCGCCAGGCGAGCCTGGCGCCGGGTCCGGCGGGAAGCATCGGCTTCAGGGGCGATTCCATATGGTTCTTGGAAAGAATGGGCAAGCTTGGGAATCCGCGGATAGCGCCGCAAGGTCGGCAATTCTACCTCAAGAAGAAGCCATAAAGACCTTTAGCGAAATCCTCAAAAGTCTTGTCAGGGAGGGGGGTTACAGGCATAATTTAATCCAGCTTAAGAATAGTTGTCCCTAAGTAGTGGCTGCAACTCAACCCAGGAGGATGGCTGAATGGCAAAGCGCCCGCGCTTTAAGGTCGGTGAAACGGTTTTTTATCCTTCCGCCGGTGTTGGCGTTATCTTGGCAGTCGAGGACATTTATCTATCCGGCCAGGTCGAGTCCTGCTTTGTCATTCGTATTCAGGACACCCAGATGACCGTCAAGGTGCCGAAATCCAATCTCGAGAAGAGCGGCATTCGTCCCTTGCTGGACGGGAAAAAACTCAAGGAATTGTTCAAGATTCTCTCCGCCAAGGGCAAACGCCGCGTCACCGGCGGCAACTGGGCCGAACGCTGCAAGGACATCGAGCGCCGCATCAACTCCGGCTCGTGCCTCGAACTGGGCGAAGTGGTGCGCGACCTGACGCGCTGGAAGAAACAATCCGGCCTTTCGTTCGAGGAATCCATGCTGCTGGAAACCGCCAACAGCTATCTCGCGCGCGAGGTCGCCGCGGTGCAGGGAATCGCTCCGGACGCCGCCAGGGTTCGCATACTCAGTTATATCGAAGAGCGCGCCTGATTTTCTTCAGGCCATAATTCGTATTATGTCCAGACGAACGCAGTAGGGCGACACATTTTATGGCCAGACGAACGAAGTAGGGCGACATTCTTGACCGCCGCTGACGGAATCTGGGCTCTCATCCCCGCGGGCGGTCAGGGCCGGCGCATGCAGGCAGCCGTACCCAAGCAGTATCTCCCGCTTCTCGGACACCCCGTTATCCTGCATACCCTGGAACGCCTGTGCACTCACCCGCGCATTCAGGGTGTTCTTGTCGGCGTTTCGCGCGACGACCAGCATTGGCAGACATTGGCGGCCGACCTCAAGCACCTGCCAAAATTTCTCGGTCACTATCCCGGTGGCGAAACCCGTGCGCATACGGTGTTGAATGGGCTGAAGGAATTGGCGCAGCGCGCCAAGCCCGATGACTGGGTACTGGTGCACGATGCCGTGCGACCGTGCGTGCGGTATGGCGATATCGATAAACTCATTTCCGCCGTGGGCGAGGGAGAGGAGGGCGGCCTGCTCGCGTTCCCCGTTTCCGATACGGTCAAACGCGTGGATAATGTAGGGCGCGTGATAGAGACAGTTAGCCGCGAAGGATTGTGGCGCGCCGCCACGCCGCAGATGTTCCGGATAAAGGCCCTGACACACGCACTTGAGAAGGCCATGAAGACAGGAAAAGAAATTACCGACGAAGCTTTTGCGATGGAAGCCGCCGGCAGGCATCCGCGCGTGGTCGCCTGTCACACCGATAATATTAAAATCACGCTTCCGGAAGACCTGGCGCTGGCAGAACTTTATATGAAGCAACAACAGGGGAAAGCCTGATGCGTATCGGTCACGGTTATGACGTGCATCCGCTGGTCGCCGGGCGCGATCTGATTCTCGGCGGCGTAAAAATCCCGCACCGCAAAGGTTTGCAGGGGCATTCCGACGCGGATGTGCTGATCCACGCCATTTGCGATGCTTGCCTCGGCGCCGCCGGGCTGGGCGACATCGGCCGGAATTTTCCCGACTCCGACGCGCAATATAAGAACATTGATAGCCGCAAGCTGCTGCGCAAAGTCAGAGAAGCCATTGCCGAGCACGGCTGGAAAATCGCGAATGTCGATAGCACCATCGTGGCCCAGGCCCCGCATGTGGCGCCTTATCTGGCGCAGATGATCGCCAATGTATCCTCCGACCTTGGGGTTCCTGCCGAGTGCGTGAACATCAAGGCCACGACCACGGAAAAGCTGGGTTTTGCCGGGCGGGAAGAGGGCATTGCCGCGCATGCCGTGGCACTGTTGGAGGGCCGCTAGGACTGAAAGCTGTGTGTTTTACGCCGACTTTGACCCATGACTATGTTCCTATATTTTCAAGCATGGGTCATTCACCTATTAAAATTCGGGGTGGTTTTTCTTATTATGTAAGCAACGAACAGCTTGAAGCCTACGCAAAGCTTACACCTTACGAGCGCCTGAAATGGGTGGACGAGATGCGGCTGTTTACCCTGTTAGCCCGCACCCCGGAAACAGCAGAACGCCAGGAGCGGTTGCAGCGGGGAGAAACGATAGTACCGGAGTAATCTTTCCTTCCAGTGTTATCGAGGTAGCTGAAAGGCAGCAGAAAAACTGGGTCAGAGAGGAATTTCTGCTAATATTCCGACTTGCTAATATTTTCTTGCCTTCGCACCGCTAAGGTAGCGCGCTTCTCCGAGGAACGGCCACCATGCCCCGAAAACCCCGCTTCAACAACACATACACCGCCCCATCGGCGTGTAGGCGATTGACAAAAGTGTAATCGTAATGTGTAATTACAATGTAATAACAGGTGAATTTATGAAAGCGAATATCGTCAGAATCGGCAACTCAAAAGGCATACGTCTGCCTAAACCGGTCCTCGAGCAATGTGGGTTGGAAGAGAGCGTGGAGATTGAGATCGAAGGCAACCGGTTGGTGATTCGCCCCGTTCGCCGTCCACGCAGCGAATGGGGGGAAGCCTTTATGAAGATGGCCCAGCACAAGGACGATACCTTGCTGGACGCGGATACATCGCAGGCCACCATGTGGGATAAGACGGAATGGCGCTGGTAGCTGCACGTTTCGAGATTTATCTGGTTAGCCTGGACCCGACTCAGGGCCACGAAATACGCAAGACCCGCCCTTGTGTTGTTATCTCACCCGACGAGATGAACCACCATATCGGCACAGTCATTGTTGCCCCCATGACGACCAAAGGACGGGAATACCCCACGCGGGTTCCCGTCAATTTCCAGCGCAAGAAAGGCCAGGTCGTGCTTGACCAGATTCGTACCGTCGACAAAACCCGTTTGGTAAAACGCCTGGGTAAACTTGATAAAACGGTTTCCAACCGCGTGCTTGGAGTCTTGCAAGAAATGTTCGCCCCCTGAGGCTTTTGTTACCAACACCTGCTTGCCCTCGTGGCAGGTGCTTTCAGGACATTCGTTTCAGCAACACATACACCGCCCCCGTCCCACCGTCATTGGGACGGGCCGAACAGAAGGCGAGCACTTCGCCTTTCTGGCGCAGCCACGAGTTGACCTTGCCCTTCAGCACCGGCAATTTTCCGGCCGAGGTGTTTCCCTTGCCGTGAATGATGCGCACCACGCGCTTTTCCTCATCGCGTGCTTTCTTGAGAAAGGAATTCACCGCTTCACGTGCCTGGACCACGGTGGCGCCGTGCAGGTCGAGTTCGGCCTCGATGGCGTACTGGCCGCGGCGCAGTTTGTGGATGACGCTGTGTTGCAGACCGGGACGGGTGTAGAACAGTTCGTCGCCGGTTTCGACATCGGCCGGTGCGTAGGCGTCGGACAGCAGACTGTCCATGACTTCGCGCTGGTCGCGCTGGGTCTGCTCGGGGACCGGCTTGCGGCGTTTGGGATGGGGATGGATCTTGTCCTGTTTTACCGGGCGGATTTTGCCGACGGCCTTGCGGAACAGGTCGCGCTCGTCATCATCTCTATCGTCTGTGGCCATTGGAATGCCCCAAGACAATTCACCGCAGAGACGCAAAGATCGCAAAGAACGAACCAAAAAACAGAACAATAGAATACTGATTGTATTTCTTTGCGTACTTTGCGCCTTTGCGGTGAGACTTATTTAAGCTTTTGCAAATAGCGATCCGCGTCCAGCGCCGCCATGCAGCCGGTGCCGGCGGAGGTGACGGCCTGGCGATACACATGATCCTGCACGTCGCCGGCGGCGAACACGCCCGGCACGCTGGTGGCGGTGGCATTGCCCTGGTCGCCGCATTTGGTCTTGATGTAGCCGCCGTGCATCTCCAGCTGCCCCTCGAAAATCCTGGTGTTGGGCGCGTGGCCGATGGCAATGAACACGCCCTGTACGGCGAGCTCTTTCTTCTTGCCACTGTTGTCCTGGATGCGCACGCCGGTGACGCCGTTCTTGTCTCCCAGAATCTCATCCACCTCGCGGTTCCACTCGATGGAGATGTTGCCGCCATTTTTGGTCTTGGCCATGAGCTGGTCGATCAGAATGGCCTCGGCCTTGAACTTGTCGCGCCGGTGCACCACGGTGACATGCGCGGCGATGTTCGACATGTAGATCGCCTCTTCCACGGCGGTGTTGCCACCGCCGACGACAGCGACTTTCTGGCCCTTGAAAAAGAATCCGTCGCAGGTGGCGCACCCGGACACGCCCTTGCCCTTGTAGGCCTCCTCCGAGGGGATGCCCAGGTATTTCGCGGAGGCGCCGGTGGCGATGATCAGCGCGTCGCAGGTGTAGACGCCGGAGTCGCCGGTCAGGCGGAAGGGCTTCTGCCCGAGTTCTGCCTTGTTGATATGGTCGAAAATGACCTCGGTCTTGAAGCGCTCGGCGTGCCTCTGCATGCGCTCCATCAGCGCCGGCCCTTGCAGGCCCTCGACGTCGCCCGGCCAGTTGTCCACGTCGGTGGTGGTCATGAGCTGGCCGCCCTGTTCCAGGCCGGTGATGAGGACCGGGTTGAGATTGGCGCGCGCGGCGTAAACCGCGGCGGCGTAACCGGCCGGGCCGGAGCCGAGAATGAGCAGCCGGCAGTGCTTAACCTTATCCGTCATGCGCTGACTCCGTAGAAAGACAGAAAAACATTTGCTAGACAATGACCAGAGAAGTTCTTATGGTGCTGCACCATGAAGGCTGCCGCGATTTCTGCGCGTATGTTACGCCATTGACGCAAAGACGGTAAAGGAGAACGCATGCGCATCGGCATTCCAAAAGAAGTGAAGATACGGGAAGGGCGCGTGGCCCTGATCCCGCCCGCGGTCGATGAGCTGATCAAACAAGGCCACGAGGTGTTCATCCAGTCGGGCGCGGTGCCGCGCATGGCGTCGCAAGCGCTCTCAATCGTGCTCACGCACCATGTGCCGCGGCTCGCGACGGAAGGCGGCTTGCAAGATCCGGCCATCGCCAAAGGCATCAATGTTGCCGGCGGTAAGGTTGTCCCTCCGGCGGTCGCTGCGCTGTCTGGTTAAGCGCCAAAGTTGGCGCCAAACCCGGAAAAATGGGAAAATCCGCCATTCTCGACGGCACTCTAAGGAAGGTTGTGACGCAGGCCACCCGCAACAAGAAAAGCCCACCGCTGACACCGCGTATCCTCCGCCTGTTGCGTGAAGCGGCCCTGTATGTCCTCGGGGCTGTCGCTATCTATCTGCTGATTTCTCTGTGGACCTATTCCACGTCGGACCCGTCCTGGTCGCATCGCGGTTCGAGCAATATCGTCTTCAATAATGGTGGCAGGGCGGGGGCATGGCTGTCGGACGTGCTGTTCAACCTCTTCGGTTATGTTGCCTATCTCCTGCCGGTCATGATCGGGTTTTCCGGCTGGCACATCTACCAGCATCGCAAAGATCCCGAGCCCGCGGGCATGAAACATCGACTCCTGATGACCGGCAGTGCTTTCGCCGCCGTCATCGGCGCCGGCGGACTGGCTGGATTGCACTTCGCGCAGGGCAAGACCGGCATGCCGTTTGCGAGCGGCGGTTGGTTGGGCAACGCCGTCGGACTCGGTCTGGCCTCGACCTTCAGCTTCACCGGCGCCACGCTGTTCCTGCTGGCGCTGTTTCTCTCCGGCGTCACGATTTTCACCGGCCTGTCCTGGCTCAAGCTCATGGACAGCGTCGGCCGCTGGGGTTTCGCGCTGGCTGACTGGCTGTATCGGTTTGCCTCCACGCAGATTGACCGTTTCATCGGCATGCGCGCGCGCCGCGCGCGGCGCGAAACCGTGGAGGAGGAAACAAAGGTACTGGAGAAACACTCTCCGCCGCGGATCGAGCCGGTGACTACGCGGCCTCCTCCCGGCAAGCGCGCTGAGAAGGAAAAGCAGGTACCGTTATTCGATCTCCCGGCACCGGGCGAGCTGCCGCCGCTGTCGCTGCTCGACCCCGCCGAGAAAGACAAGGCCCCGCAATTCTCCAAGCAATCGCTCGAAAGCATGGCTCGCTTGCTTGAGAAAAAACTGCTCGATTTTGACATCGAGGCGCAGGTGGTGGCGGTGCATCCGGGACCGGTGATCACGCTCTTTGAAATCGAGCCGGCGCCCGGCATCAAGGCCGCGCAGATCACCAACCTCCAGCGCGATCTGGCGCGCTCGCTGTCCGTCGTCAGCCTGCGCGTGGTGGAAAACATCCCGGGCAAGACCTCGGTGGGCATCGAGATTCCGAACGAGGCGCGCGAAACGGTGCGCCTGTCCGAGGTGCTGGCCTCGCATGCCTATGAAGAATCGGTCTCGCCGCTGTCGTTGGCGCTGGGCAAGGATATCAGCGGCAACCCGGTCGTGGTGGACCTGTCCAAGATGCCGCATCTGCTGATCGCCGGCACCACCGGTTCGGGCAAGTCGGTGTGCCTCAACTCGCTGATCCTGAGCC
>Ga0209619_10004282_pt1 | contig 10145 bp, 11 predicted proteins | sample Rifsed16ft3_FD_184011 | JGI IMG/M metagenome (GOLD analysis project Ga0209619, IMG submission 184011) | Soil microbial communities from Rifle, Colorado, USA - sediment 16ft 3 (version 2) | ecosystem: Environmental > Terrestrial > Deep subsurface > Rock core/Sediment | place: Rifle, Colorado... | reverse complement strand
GCCGCCGGGCGGCGTCCTCGATGTGCGGCACGTTGCCGACGATGCCGGGGACCTCGGGTCGTCCCGAGCGACGGCATCGATCAGAGCTGCGAGCGCGGCCTCCGAGAGCGGGTCGGCGAGCACCAGGTTGTATGGGGACGTGCGCAGCGCTGCGGCGGCCGGCCGCGCTTCATCCATCACCACCCAGAAGCGCGACGTCTCATAGGCGTCCGGCTTCTCGAGGACCGTGCCGGCGATCCCGAGCGCCATGAGTGCACGCCGGACGGTATCGGCGCGCGCCGCTAACCGCTGGCCCGCTTGGATCGGCGTGGGGCCGTCTGCGGTGAACTGCAACGTGAAGACCGCTTGATCGGGCCTGACACTGCGATGGGCTGTCGCTGCGGTGCGCACGTCCGCGGTGTCTGCCGATCCCGCCTGTGCTGAGGCCAGCGTGGAGAGGCTGGCCAGGAAGAACGCTGTGGCAAATATGAGACGGGCACCCGCCATAGAACCCTCCAACGCGTGCTGCCTAACGCATCGCGCTTCTGCTGCGGGCGACCCCGTCGCCCGCACACAAATGAAATCTCTCCCTTACTGGCACCGCCGGCTTCAAACGCCGGGTTAGGCAGCGCCTAGCAAGGTCATCGCTTCACAAACCACGCGCTTAGGGAGCCGGTGGCCCGGCTAGTTGAGGCTGCGTGAAAGACCAGTGGGTGTGGATGATCCGCCACGCTCCGTCTGCCTCGCGGTAGACCTCTGTTGCATTCCAGCGGGCCAGCACCGTCTCCTCTGCGCTGCCCGAAGGCTTGCCATAGTTCACTAGGTTGAACGTGAGCACTGCGATGTTGCCTTCAACGTACACAACCGGGTGAATCATGTCGTAGCGTGGTTCCGTGAATGGCAAGGTCATGCCTCGCATCGCCGCCATCCGCGCATTTAGTTCATCAAGTCCGTCAACTCGCTGCTCCCGAAACGGATCGAAGTAAGTCGCATCTCTTGCGTAGAGACTGAGATAGCCGTCCGGATCTGCTCGAATCCAACGATCGAGGGCGGAACGTTCCAAGGAAATGATGTGTTCTGCAACGTCCATTGACGCCACCCCTTCGCGAGCGGGCTGAGCGCAAGCGGCCAGCGAGAGGCCACTAGAGACGCCAACCATCAGTGCCAATCGCATCGTCATCGCTTCTCTCGCCGCCTTTGTGCGTTCTCTAAAAGATGCTCCCCATTTTCTCTAAATTCTGCACCCTTCTCCTGAGAGCGGGGTGCCGCTGGGGCTGACGAGTGGGGACGTGGTACCCAGGATTTCGGGGGTACCCCGACCTCCACCCTGAGGGCGATCGTGGCGCTGAGGGCGAATACGGCGGTCGCGCTCAGCGTCGACGTCCCTCGGATCGTCTGCCACACCGGTTACGCCGACTTGGCCGGTCGGGTGCGGTGGTCCTCCTCCTTGAGATGGCGCGTGCGGTAGGAGCGGCCGCGCAAGGCGAAGTGCGCCCCCCGTTCCAAGAGGCGATCCACAATCGCCTCGGCTAAGTCTCCATCATGCACGACATCGCCCCAGGCCGCTAGCGGCTTGTTGGTGGTGACCAGGATCGGGCGCTGCTTGAGGTAGCGCTCGTTGACGACCTGATAGAGCACGTTGGCGGCGTCGGCGGCGTGGGCGAGATAGCCGAGCTCGTCGATCACGAGCACATGGGGGTGGAGGTAGGGGTCGAGCGCCACCTCCAAGCGTCCGCGCGCCGCGGCGCGGGACAGCTCGGCGATCAGGGCGTCGGCGCCGACGAAGCGGGCCTCGCCGCCGTGCTGGATCGCCCGATAGGCAATGGCGATCGCGAGGTGCGTCTTGCCGGTCCCGCTGGGCCCCGAGAGAATCGCGTTGCGGCCCTCGGTGACGAGCTCGGGCCCCAGATAGCTGCCGAGCATCTGGAGCCGGAGCGCGGTCTGGAACGTGAAGTTGAAATCGTCGATCGTGCGGAGGAAGGGAAAGCGGGCCTTCCGCACCGCGCGGGTGAGTCGGGTCTCGGTGCGGTGGGCGACTTCCTCCGCGATCAGGGTCTCTAGGTAGACGCGGTAGCCCATGCCGTCCGCCTCCGCCCGGGTAGCGAGGTCGCCGTAGAGCCGGCGGATCGTCGGGAGATGGAGGCGACGGAGCATCCCGTCGAGATCCCGAGCGGGCTCGGTGGGCGGGCGCGGGGCGCGGCGCCGCGAGCGTGTCGGGCGGGTCATGACGCCACCTCCTCGAGGCGGGCCGCGAGCCGCACGACGTACTCCGCCCCCATCAGGCGCTGGAACAGGGCACGCTGCAGCACGGTGCGCATGCGCTGATCGCCCAGTTCCTCGAGCAGCGCGAAGAGCCGCTCGACATCCCCCTTCCAGGTGAAGGGCCGCTGGTGGACCAGCTCGGTGAGATACCCCTCCGCGACCGGGCCCAGCTCGAGCAGCCGCTCACGCATGAAGTAGAGCCGCTTGCGCGCCCCCGCCACGGCGGCGAGCTGCGCGGCGCGCTGGCCGGCCAGGTAGCTCACGGTGCCCTCCGCGGGGAAGCGCGGATGCAGCGCCTCGTGGCGGCTCCCCGCCGTGACGATCTTCACCCGGTCGGGGTAGAGCCAGAGCGTGGCGGGGAGCCCGCAGGCCGGGGCGGGCATCGCATAGCGGATGCCCTGATGGGTGACCATCGCCGTCGGCCCGACGGTGACGGGGAAGCGGAGCCCGTACGCCGCCGGCGCGACGGCGAGCGGCTTGAGGCGCGCCTGCTCCGCGGGCAGCCGGGCCGCGGGAATTTCCCGCGTGGCCCGACACGGGCGGACCGTATTCACCTCGACGAGCCAGGCCGCGAGCTGCTCGGGCAGGTCGCGCTCCAGGTCCTGAAAGCGCCGCGCGCGGAAGAAGCTCCGCTTCACGAAGCCGACGAGATTCTCGACCGCCCCCTTCTGCTGCGGCTGATGCGGCGTGCACAGCTCGATCGTGAAGCCGTAGTCGATCGCCACCTGGGCGAGGGTGGCATTCCATACTGGGCGCCCGTCCTCGTAGCGCAGCACGACGGTCTTGGGATTATCGAACACGACGCGGAGCGTGACGCCCCCGCTGGCCTCAAAACTGGCCAGGAGACTGCGGATCAAGGCCTCGACCCGCTCGTGCGGGACCAGGACGACGTGGATCCAGCGGGAGTACTTCAGCCGGTAGGCCGCGAAGTGCACCACCCGGCGCGGCCCCTCGACCACGGCGACGCTGACCTCGCCGAAGTCAAACTGCGCGAATTCCCCGGCCAGCCCCTCGAAGCGCACCAGCAACTCGGCCGGCAGGGTCGCGCGCACCCCGCCGAGCACGCGATACACCGTGCTCAAGCCGAGCGGCATCCCCTCCTCGCGCAACCGGCGGGCAATCTCCCCGGGCGGCACCGTGGGATCGTCGGCCACCAGCGCCGCCACCCGAGCCCGGACCGCCTCGGACACGCCCGGCCGGCCGATCCCGCGCTGCGCCCGGCTCGCCGTCTCGTCACCGTTGGCGACCGCTGCCTCACGGGCGATGCGGCGCACGGTCCAGCGGGAAATCTTGAACTGCCGAGCAATCTGCCGCACCGGGACATCCGCGCGCAGCAACTCCTGAATCGCATGTCGATCCAACATCCTGAGCATCCTCCTCGTGCCTCCGGTAATGCGGGACCCGTCGTCCCGCCGTGGAGGCTGGAATCAAATCGCGAGGCTCTCAGGGGTGCAGAATTTAGAGAAACGAGGGGTCATCTTTTAGAGAACGCACAGCCTTTGGAGCTCGTCCCGCCTAGACCCATCCAGACAGAGCAGTCGCGGGAATTGGGCCAAGACTCGGCACCTTCAAGAGATTCGCAAGAAAGCGGCCTCATCGGGAGCGCGCGTGTACCGCGCTGCCTAAACTAGTATTGGACCTGGCTGTCAACGGCGGTTTGGAATTGCACAGAAACGGCGGGGAAAAGTGCACACTCCGCCGGTGGGGAGACGAGCCTAGGGCGTCGGCACCTCCTGGCGGCGGCGACCGCGGCGGGGGGTGGGCGGCTCGGTGGGGCTGAGCAGTTGCTGGAGGTCAGCGTGCTGGCGCATCCGATAGCTGTTGCCCCGGATGTTGACGATGTGACAGTGGTGGACGAGCCGGTCGATCAAGGCACTGGCCATGACGTCGTCCCCGAAGACCTCGCCCCACTCCTCGAAGCTTTTGTTGCTGGTGAGCGCGGTCGAGGCGCGCTCGTAGCGGCGGCTCATGAGCTGGAAGAACAGCATCGCGCCGGTGCGGCTGATCGGGAGATAGCCCAGCTCGTCGACCACCAGGAGCGAGGGAAAGACCAGCGTCTTGAGCCGCTGGCTGAGCCGACCGGCGGCCTGGGCTTCCTCGAGTGAGGTGATGAGGTCGGCCAGGGTCCCGTAGTAGACGCGCCGTCCGCTCTGCGCGGCGGCGATGGCCAGCGAGATGGCGAGATGGGTTTTCCCGACGCCCGGGGGCCCCAGGAAGATCACGTTCTCCCGGCGCTCGATGAAGCCCAGGGTATGCAGGCTGTCGAGCTGCTCCCGCTTGAGCGAGGGCTGGAAGGTGAAGTCGAAGTCGCTGAGCGTCTTCACCGCGGGGAGCCGCGAGGAGCGCATGGCGGCCACCAGGCGCCGGGTATTGCGCAGGTTGATCTGCGCCCCGAGGAGGGCCTCGAGCGCATCGGCGCCGCCGAGCTGGCCGCCATCGATGCGGGCCAGGATGCCGTCGAGCGCTTCCAGGGCCCCGGGCATTTTGAGGTCGGCGAGCTGGGCGCGGATCCGCTCGCGCACCGACGCGGTCGCTCTCATGGGCTCACCTCGACCAGGTCGGTGTACGCGCTCAGCGGTCGTCGCTCGACCTCGACCCGGGGTACCACGGGGCGCTCGGCGGTGGGGACCGGTCGGTCCGGCGGCAGGACCAAGGAGTGATAGGGCCGGGGCGCCAGCGGCCGCAGGGTGACGCGCTCGTCCCGCTCGAAGCGGACCGCGGGCTGCTCCTTGGTGGTGGCGTGGATCCGCACATTGGCGACCATGGCGAGCCAGTGGAGCGCTTGGGCATTGAGGTCGGCGTCCCCGGCGAAACTCCGGCCGTAGAGGAAGCTTTGCCGCAGGTAGCGCACCGGGCGCTCGACTTTGCCCTTGGTCTGGGCGCGGTAGGGCCGGCAGGCCCGGATGCGAAAGCCCCAATGAGCGGCGAAGCGCAGGAACTCAGGATTCTCGAAGACCCGTCCGCCCTGGGGGCGGCGATCGTCGATGACCACGGCTTTGAGCTGATCGAAGAGCAGGTGCGCGGGCACGCCGCCGAAGGATTGGAAGGCCGCCTCGAGCCCACGCATCAGCGTGCGCATGGTCTGACGGGGGTAGCACTGGAGCCACAGCAGGCGGGAGTAGCCCAGCACCACCATGAGCGCGAAGCGTTTGCCCCAGGGGAGGTGGACCTCGGCGAAATCCACCTGGGCCTGGTGCCCAGGCGGGGTCTCGAAGCGGATCACCGGCTCGGGCTCCGGGCGCGGCCGGACCCGGCGCACGTACACCTTGAGCTGCGTCAGGCTGCCGGCATACCCTGCGGCCCGCACCTCCTCGAAGAGGCGCACGGCGGTGAGCTCCGGATACGTGTCGAGGCGCTCACGAATCAGCGCGTGGTAGGGATCGAGCTGGGTCCGCCGGGGTGGGTAGCGGATAATCGTGGTCGGGTCCACGTCCCGGTCCAGCTGGCCGGTGGCCAGCCAGTCATAGACCGTGCGACGGCTAATCCCGAGGCGCTCGGCGATCGCCGTCTTGGAGAGACCTTGTTCGAGATAATGGCGCAAGAGCACACGCGGCTCCCATCCGTACATCGCGTCCCCGTCCTGAAAGACCGAGACGCAAGGTGCATAGGGCGGCCGAGCGCGCTATCGGCAGATGGAATCCGCTGTGGGAGGAGCATCCCCTCACTGGCGACGCTCATATTTCCCCGCAGAGCCACGATCGCGGATCGGGCAGGGATCGCAGCCCCCCCCAATCCTGGCTCTGGAAGCGGCTCACCCGCGGTAGCCGTCGGCCCGGGTCAGGCCGAGTGTGCACTTTTGGCCGCCGAAAGTGTGCAATTTGAGGCCGCCGCTAACATGCGGTATACTGGTGGCCCAAACGCCGCCGAGGGTATAATGAGGTCTGGAGCCCAAATGAAGTATAGGATCGCGCTGCAGAAGACGCCCGAATGCCACAGCGTCTCAGTGCCTGGCGTCCCGGGGTGTTGGTCTCAGGGCGCGACCGAACAGGAGGCGCTGGACAACATCCGGGACGCCATCCGGGAGTACCTCGCCGCCCGGGAAGAGCTTCTCGAAGGCGCCACGATCCGCGAAGTCGAAGTCACTCCGTAAACGTGCGCAGGATGCCCGGCGTCAACCACCGCGACGCCGTACGGGCCCTGGAAAAGAGGGGGTTCCGTGTCGTTTGCGAGGGGAAGCATGCCGTGATGACGGACGGCGTCCGAATTCTCACGATCCCGCGCCACAATCCCATCAATACCTACACCATGGGCGGAATCGTCCGGGACGCGGGCCTCACCGTGGCCGAGTTCAGGAAGCTGCTATAAGGCAACGGAGAAGTTCTCGGAATCCACCCGCAAGGCTGGCCTTCCTGGCGTTCAAGGCGTTGGCCTTCGATGTCGCGCTGGAACCGGAGGCTTTTTTCCGCTGGTAGCCGTGAAAGTCAAAGAAGTCATCGGGCTGCCGAAGCGAGGCCGCGTCACCGGGTCGCTGGGAAGCCCAGTCATGACTTGTCGCCAGGGACCCTCAGGCGTATCCTGCGGCAAGCAGGCCTCCGTGGCCGCAGGAGGAAATGACCTCGCTGGACTGAAGGACGACGGGACCCCGATCCCGGAGGCGCGATCGACGGCCGATTACCTCGAAGTGTAGCCGCCCTCGCGCACACGGCACCTCTCCGCTGCTCGCCAAGCCCACCTCGCCATACGCCAACTTCCCTCGCCGCCGCCGGGCTACCAGGACCTGTCGAAACGGCATCTCGCCGAGTTGAGAGAGCCCCGGATCAGGCTGGACTCGGCCGCGCTGGGGCTCCTCAGTCCCGTGGCGTTGGCTTCACCGCTGGGGGGTGCTGCCGTAAGGCTACCTCGGGCGAGACCGGCTAAGCCCTTGCTGTCATTGCGTTTGTGCGATCAAGCGGGGAATCTGCACGTGGCCCGTGCGGATTCGCATCACGCCGATGCAAACTCGCATCGGCCCCATGCGGATTCGCATGACCCCGCTGCGGATTTGCATCGCCCCGCTGCGGATTTGCATCGCCCCCCTGCGGGTTTGCATCACCCCCGTGCGGATTCGCATGACCCCATGCGGATTCGCATCACGCCTCTGCGGATTCGCATGACCCGCATACGGATTTGCATCGCCCCCTGCGGATCTGCATCACCCCCATGCGGATTCGCATGAGCCCGATGCGAATTCCCATCACCCGGGTGCGGATTCACAGCGGCCCCATGCGGATTCCCATTGCCCCCATGCGGACTTGCATGAGCCCGTGCGGATCCGCTCGGGCCTGATGCAAGTCCGCATTTGGGTCGTGCGTCTTGCTCACGGTCCCATGTCATTACGGCGTGTGCCTGTCCCCCGGTGAGACGGCCCCCAGAAGTTTGTAAGAGATATGGAACGCCGGACCGACGTTCGCTTCTACATGAAGCTACCTGGCTGGTTCAGCGTTGCGACTCTGGTTGGAGAGTACCGCCCGGACTGGGCCGTCGTCATAGAGAATCCGAATGGTGGGGAGCCATTGCTGTACCTTGTGGCCGAGACGAAGGGGACGGTTGACGAGAGGGGGCGGCGGACCACTGAGAACCTCAAGATCGCGTGTGCAAGGGCGCATTTCGGGTCAAAAGAGCGGAACGTCGGAGGGGCGTTAGAGGGTGTGGTGTGGAGCGACATGTTGGTGCGCGCTGTCAACAGCTCCGGGGCGCGCTAGGGGCACCCGTGTGGAAAGTTCTCTGGTCAGGTGCTCGCCTCGCGCCGACAGTTACCAGCCGCCCCTACTCACCGTTCTTTTGGTCACTGGGTCCGTCCGAACTCTTGGCAAGGCGGGCTACCTCGACAATCGTGTCGAGAACCTGTTCCACCTCATCTGGTATGTCGGATGCTTCTGTGAACTGAGCCAATACGTGGTAGTCGCTCTTGTTCATGAGATTCTGAAGGCCCAGTCGCGCGTAGTACGCCTTGAACAACGGCGCGAGGAAGTCATCGCTGACCTTGAGATCGGGGGTGAACGCCGCGGGTTTGCCGAGCGTGCGAAGGGCCTTGCTCACCTCTTCGATCGACTCCTCCATCGCCTTGAGTCGTCGAGCTCTTTCGGCCTCCGCGAAAACGGGGCCAGTGGCATCTTCTGACGCGGAAGACTGAGCGTACCTGCGCAGGACTTCACTTGAGCATAGGTAGTTCTCGATCCCCCGCGGTCGTCAATCCGATGCGGGTCACCCACGAAAGCGATGACGATGTCCCGATCCGCAGCCTCGTTGAGGATGACTTCCGAGTGACTTGCTGCAACGATTTGCGAACCCCTCTCCGTGGCCACCTCCGTTAGGAGCTGGTACGTCTGGCGCTGGCGCAGGATCTCAAGGTGGGCGTCGGGTTCGTCGAGGAGAAGTACGGTCCGCGGGTTGGCGTATAGGTGCGCTAGAAGAAGTAGCGTTTGCCGCAGCCCTCGCCCGGAAGATGAAATATCGAGGCGCACGCCTGTGCTCTCGCGGTAGGTCATCGTGACTTCGCCCCGTTCCGCGACGTAGACCGGCCTATTCAGCTCAACGCCGAAAAGCATCTTTATGCGAGCATACAAGCTCTCCCAGAGTTCCTTGTCGTCGGATGACGATATCTGGAAGCACAGGTTACGGAGGACCTCCGCGGTCCGACCCTCGCCTACGCGCACATTGATGGCACCGGCATCAAGTCGTGTTTCGTTTGATGCAAGGCCGGCCATTGGCGGCAGAAAGGCGATACGCACATCGCTTGCCGGTTCAGGGACCGGCATGCGCTCCGGACCCTTGGCCTCAGATTTTCTCAGGGGTCTGCAGTAAAGCGACTCTTCATTTGCATAGTCGAACTCTAGCCCACACTCCCACTCTTTCCCTGCCGACACTCCCGACACCACGATATCGATCCGAACGTTGGAGGTCTGGGGTTTGCCGCCGACCTGATGGGTGTCTCGTACATGAAGGTCTCGCCATAGTAGGTTGGCTTCGGGGACTGGAAGTGCAATCAAGTCTCGTCGGTTGATGGTGACTCCGGGCCTTTTCCCTGGGGTCTCCTTGCCGGACCGTTTCTCATTCCATCTCCGTACGCCAACGTCCCACAACGCCAATGCCTGGAGCGCCGTCGTCTTGCCTGAGTTGTTCGGACCGATCAACACAACGGCCTGACCCAGCTCAATGTCCACTTCCTTCAGCCGCTTGAAATTTCGGACTCTCAGCCGCGTCAGCATCACACTGCTCTCCTCCGACGTTATCTGGCCTCGACAGCTTTCCTGCGCTCGTCTATGCCCTTCGTGGGAAGGCAAAAGCTAGACGCGGAAGCCGCTGGCCGCCATTACGACTCGGCGCTCCACAGATGTAGGGACCGCGCGGTCTGCGAATCCTCAAAGCGCCGGGTTGCTGAGGGGTTTCTGGCTGGCCCGGCCCACCGAGCAAAGAACGCGCCCCCCTTTTCGACAGTCAGGGAGGCGCGTGTTGTGAGTTCCGTTGTGAGTAAGCTGCTATCCGGCATCATTCTCGATTCGTCGAGTCACGACTCCGATGCCCAGACACCACGTGGATGCCATAGTTGGTCGTAACTCGCCTTCTTGCCGAACGGAATGGGGTTCAGGGGGTCGCGCCGCCACTGGCTGACTGCGCGTTGGGCACCTCCGTTCGGGCGTGTCCACCCTGAGGCTGCAATCAGGAAACGGGCCATGCTCTACGCGAACAGCACCGCCCCACTGTTCGCCAGCCCGCGCACCTCCCGATCGTCGTACCCCAACTCCATCAGCACGTCTCGCGTATGCTCCCCCAACAGGGGCGCGCCACGCCCAACCTCGGCCGGTGTCGCCGTCAACCGCACCGGAAACCCCAACGTCTCCACCGTACCCAGCGTGGTGTGCGAGACCGTGGGTCGCATCCCGCGGGCGGCGGTTTGCGGGTGGTCCAGCATCTCGCGGATGGAG
>Ga0209619_10004281_pt1 | contig 10146 bp, 6 predicted proteins | sample Rifsed16ft3_FD_184011 | JGI IMG/M metagenome (GOLD analysis project Ga0209619, IMG submission 184011) | Soil microbial communities from Rifle, Colorado, USA - sediment 16ft 3 (version 2) | ecosystem: Environmental > Terrestrial > Deep subsurface > Rock core/Sediment | place: Rifle, Colorado... | reverse complement strand
CGATGACCAGCGTGAGCAGCAGTCGGGTGTCTCCCTGCCCGGCACCGATCAGCGACACGGCCAGCGCGCCCGCCACGGCATAGACCAGGAAGGCGACCTCCCAGCCCCAGTAGCGCTTGGTCAGGTTGAAGTTCCGCTCGACGAAGGCGAAGGACGCCTTCAGTTCGCGGGTCATCAGGGTCATGGCTCTAGCCCTCGTCGTTGTCTTCGTTCTCGTTGTCGATGTCGTCGTCCAGGGAGCGCCCGGTGAAGGTCATGAAGACGCTCTCCATGGTCGGCTCCTGTCCGTGGCGCTCCGCCACGAGGACCTTGAGCGCCTCGGGGGTGTCCTCCACCACGATCCGACCGTCGTTGATGATCGCGATCCGGTCGCACAGCCGATCGGCCTCCGCCAGGTCGTGCGTGGTGAGCACGATCGTGGCGTCATGCCCGTCGCGCAGGTCCTCGATGAAGGTCTGCACGTCCAGCTTCGAGCGTGGGTCGAGGCCGGTGGTCGGCTCGTCGAGCAGCAGCAGGGTCGGGCTGGTCAGCAGCGCGCGCGCGATGGCGACCTTCTGCTGCATCCCCCGGCTCATCTGCTCCAGCGGACGGCCGAGCCGCTTCTCGCTGATCCCCAGCCGCGCCAGGATGGCGATCGCCTCCTGCCGCGCCGACTTCGGGTCCATGCCGTACAGCCGCGCGGCGTAGGCCAGGTTCTCGAAGGGGCTCAGCTTCTTGAAGAAGGCGGCGTCCACGCTCACCCTGTTGATGAGTCGCTTGACCGCCATCTCGTCGCGCTCGATGTCATGGCCGAACACCTCCACCTTGCCGGTGTCGAGGGTCAGCAGGGTGCTGACCAGCCGGATGAAGGTGGACTTGCCGCTCCCGTTCGCTCCGAGCACGCCGTAGATCTCGCCACGCCGGATGCGCAGCGAGATGTCCTTCACGGCGGTCACCGGCTTGCGCTTCCGACCGACCAGGAACTGCTTCGTGACGTGCTCGACGAGCAGCGCCGGCACGCCATCCTCGGGGAGCGTGCGACGAGTGCGTGACGGCGCTGCCACCAACATGGCGACAGCTGCGGGCACGGCCGTGGCGGTATCGATCTTGGGTTGTTCCAGCACGCTGGTCATCTCGGATTCCTCGTCGTGGTCGGGCATCACTCGCTCGTCCATCGGTTGCCGTTTCGGGAAAGAAGAGAGCCGCGGGTCCCAGTTGGTCCGCGGCTTCTGCGCTCGCTGCGCGAGCAACAAAAAACCGTGGACCCGATCTGGCCCACGGCTCGTGGCATTCGTTTGGCGGCCTTGCCGCCGTCTCGTCAGCTCGAGGCGGGCGCAGATCTCCCGTCGGCGTCGCCGTTGATAGGCGTCACCGTTGGGCACGCGTTGGGGGTGCTCCGGTGAAGATCCATTGCCTTACATCGGTCCTCGCGGGATGGTTTGGTGGCCGGACGGGCGCGCAGGACGCGACTGTCCGGAGTGGCCGCCGCGGGAGTCTACGGCTGCCTCCAGCCGCCTGTCAAGCCGGGCCTGGGGTAGTAGTTAGAGCGGCCCAAAGTTGCCGCCGAGGCAGGTTCAGCTCTTGCCTAAGAGGACCTCATTCAGCATTCGATCGACGTGAGCCGGGACCGCCATGAGCCACCCGAAGGTTTGGTCGTCGGCAGCGATGCCTCTGACAACGTCATTCAACGAACGGATACGTTCCCGGGTTCCCGGGTGCACGGCATCCTCCTGAGCGCGTCCATCGCAGACGAGGGCAAGGTCATCAAGTGCGGCAAGAACCTGCAGCGTCGGACTTGCTCCAGCGACTGCCACTTGCAGCCGATTGGGATGTTCTGCTGAAGCGAGGGGGCCGAGCATCAGACGCCAGCCGAACTCGTCAGCTTCTCTCTCATGAGCTCGCGTGTCCTCGATGTCCAACGGGTGAAATGCCGGCCCCGACCGAGGGTGCGGCCCGTGGTGACGCTCCTGCGAGCGCCCGGGCGACGGACGACATCTCGGAGTAGCATGTTTCGGAGACTGGAGGTGCCACGTGCGGCCGCCTTCCGGCGACGAATCGGCACCGGGAACCCAACTTCCGTCGATCGCCTTCCTGGCGACATACGTGCCCCGACAATGTGGGATCGCCACCTTCACCCGCGACCTCGTGGAGGGGCTTCAGGCAGACCGGCTGACGTACGACGGACTCCAGGTCGTCGCCATGCAGCGCCGCGGAGAGCAGCACACCTATCCGCCGGTTGTCCGCCATCGCCTGAAAGAGGGCGACCGGGCCGAGTACAGTCGCCTCGCCGCCAGGCTCGAGGCCGACGGCGTGGATGTTGTCTGCATCCAGCATGAGTACGGGATCTTCGGCGGCCGGAGCGGCGGCTACCTGCTGGACTTCCTCGATGCCCTGACGGTTCCCGTCGTCACGACGCTCCACACAATCCTCGCCCACCCGACCCCCCTTCAGCGGCAGATCCTCGAGCAGCTCGCCAAGCGATCCGCGCGGCTCGTGTCGATGTCCGAGCGCGGCCGGAGAATCCTCGTCGATGGCTATGGCGTCCCAGCCGATCGGGTGGAGGTCATCCCGCACGGGGTGCCGGACTTCAAGGCCCTGGATCCGGCGATGGCGAAGGCGCTGACCGGAATGGGCGACGGCCCGCTCATCCTCAGCTTCGGCCTGCTCGGACCGCACAAGCGGCTTGGGCTCGTCATCGACGCGCTCGCCCGGATCGGTGGGGACGTGGGGGAGGCTCGCTACGCGGTCGTGGGGGCGACTCACCCGGACATCCGCCGCCGGAGTGGGGAGACCTACCGCGAGGAGCTCGCATCGCAGGCTGCCCGCCTAGGGCTGCAGGGCCGGGTTCACTTCGTGAATCGCTACGTGGACGATGCCGAGCTCGCGACCTGGCTGTCGGCCAGCGATATTTTCGTGACCCCCTACGAGAATGCCCAGCAGGTCACTTCCGGGACACTCGCCTACGCGCTCGCCGCGGGGGCCGCCGTCATATCGACGCCATACGAGCACGCAATCGAGCTCCTCGGCGAGGGGCGCGGCGTCCTCGTCCCGTTTGACGACGCTGATGCCCTCGCACAAGCGCTGACCCGCCTGCTCATCGATAAGGGCAGCCGGGAAGGTCATCGCCGCCTAGCACAGGCGCTTGGCCGAACGATGATCTGGCCGCGGGTCGCGGAGCGTTACAACCGGCTGTTCGCCGAGGTCGTCGTAGAACAGGGAAGGCGCGCGCGGGAGCCTGTGCGCATGGCGATCCAGCGCGCGGGTGGGGTCGTGCTCTCGCTGGGGCCGGCTGCCGACAGCGGTGGGCCGCCACCCGAGGTCCCGGATGCCCTTCCCGCGGCTGAAGAAGTCCCCGCCCCGACTCGGCGCCACCTCGATGAGCTGAGCGACCGCGTGGGCATCTTCCAGTTCGGCGACGGTCGCCGGCCCGATCCGACCCACGGCTACTGCACCGACGACGTCGCCCGGCTGCTGCGGGTCGACCTCCGCCACGCTGCGAAGGAAGCGGGCCCGATCATCGCGGCTGCGACGCGCCGCGAGCTCGCGTTCCTCCAATCCGCGTTCAACCCGGCGACCGGCAGGTTCCGGAACCTCCGGACGAGCGACGGGCGCTGGCTCGAATGGATCGGCTCGGAGGACGTCCATGGCCGCGCCGTCCAGGCGCTTGGCGAGGCGATCGCCCGCAGCCATGATCGAGCGATCGTAGCTGGTGCGCGCCAGCTGTTCATCGCAGCGCTGCCGGCAGCCTTGGGCCTGAGCTATGCGCGCCCGTCGGCATATGCGCTCCTGGGGTGCGCCGCAGCCCTCGAAGGCCAGCCATCACCACCCCAGGCCCAGCCCGCGCTCGAGGCGCTTGCCGACCGGCTGGCGGCGGCCGTCGAGCGGGCACGCGCTGCCGATCCCGCGTGGCCGTGGCCCGAGACGCCGGTGACCTATGACAACGGGATCGTGCCCGAAGCGCTGATCGCCGCCGGCGTCCGACTCGAGCGGCCCGAGCTGGTCGCCCTCGGGACGTCGGTCCTCGATTGGCTGCTCGTCGCCGAGACGGGGCCCGAGGGCTGTCTCCGACCGGTCGGCAATCGCGGTTGGTGGCGGCACGGCGGCCGTCCTGCGTCCTGGGACCAGCAGCCGATCGAGCCCGCCTCCATCGTGTTCGCCGCGGCCGCCGCTCTGGAGGCGACCGGTAATGCTCGCTGGGCGAAGGCGGCGACGCAGGCCTACCGCTGGTTCCTCGGCGCGAACGACGGCGGGGTCGCACTGGCCGACCCGGACCGCGGCGCCTGCCGCGACGGCCTCGAGGCGGGCGGTGTCAACCGGAATGAGGGCGCCGAGTCGACCCTGGTGTGGCTCCTCTCCGTCGAACGGATCAGAGAGCTCCGTCAGGGGCGGTCCGAGAACCGTCGCCGATCCGGCTTGGGGCAGGACCGGACATACGTGACGACATTGGACAGCAGCGCGGTCGCGACGGCGACGCTCGAGTCCGCGGCGCCGTAGTAGACCCGCAGCTCGTCCGTCGCCGGGTCGTGGACCCAGCCGCACGGGAAGACGACACCCGCCACGTCGCCGGCCTGCTCGTACGGCTCCGCTGGCCCCATGACCCATTCATCGCTCCGATGGAGGACGATCCGTGGATCCTCGAGGTCGAGGAGGGCGAGGCCGACCCGGTAGATGGCGCCGCTCGCGGTGTATTGGACGCCGTGGTAGAGAATGAGCCAGCCCTCGGGCGTCTCGAGCGGCGGCGGCCCCAAGCCGATCTTCCCGGCGTCCCACCAGGCCCCCTCGCGGGCGTGCAGGAGGAGCGAGTGGTCGCCCCAGTGACGGAGATCGGGCGAGTACGAGACCCAGACATGGGACGGGCCGACGCGCGGCGTCGGGCGGTGGATGAGCGCCCAACGTCCCTTGATCCGGCGCGGGAAGAGCGCCGCGTCCTTGTCTTCCGGCGGCATGGCCGGGCCGAGCCTGATGAACTTCCGGAAATCGCGCGTCATGGCGAGCGAGACGAGGGGACCGCGTCGACTGAACGCCGTGTAGGCGATCCCATATTCCTCGCGTTCGGGGATCCAGGTCACCCGGGGGTCCTCGATGCCCCAGACCTCCTCGGGATGGCGCCCCGGGTCGGACGCGAAGGTTGGCTGCGGGTCGATCCACCAGCCGTGGATTCCGTCGGTGCTCCGGGCGACGGTCAGGTGCGAAAGGCCGCGGCGGTCCTCCACGCGAAGCAGGAGGACAGTGTCTCCGTCGATGTGAGTGGCACCCGGGTTGAACACGGTGTTCGCCGCGTAGGGGAAGTCCTGCACCGTGATGATCGGGTTCCCTGGAAATCGCGTGAAGAGCGTCGCACCTTCCATGGCCGGTGGAGTCTAACCCAGCCACGAATGCGAGGGCCTCCGTCAGGTCTCGGGTCGGCGTTCGCGGCCCGTGATCCTCGTCGTCCTCATTTGCCGCGCGCGTCGTTCGGCGGCGGTTGTACTGCTCCAGCAGGATGTAGTAGGCGCCCACCGGTAGCGGTGGGTCGCCGCAGGCATTCGCCGCCGGGCCGGTCTGCTGGCCATAGTCGGTGACGGCTGGAACGCCCCCCTCGCCGGCCGACACGTACAGCGCCCCATCCGGACCGAACACGACATCGTCGATCGCGTGGGCCGTGGCCTGGAAGCACCAGAAATCGCCGCCAATGAGCACATTCTCGGCGCCCACCATGCGGCTGTCGGCGCCAACCTCGATCCGTGACAGGCGACCCGTCGCCGGACATGCGTCGTTGGCGCCCGGAGCCGGGCTGTTCGGGTACCCATCGTTGTAGAACGGGGCCGTGCCGCCTGGAGGCGCGTCGAGGACGTAGGTTACGTACAAATACGGCCGGCCGGCAGTGAAACCAGAGCCGACTGCGATGCCCAACATCCCACGGTCGTCTGCGCCGTGCCTGGATGTGAGCACCACGACTGTGCCCCCAAGCTCCGGGCGCAAACGGACCGCCAACCGTTCGGCCAACCTTACGGTGGGCCGCTGGCGCGATCGCGATATCTGTGGTGGCGGTCATGGTAGGGCGCTCAGTGCGGCCACGGCGCCGATAGCCGCCTCGGCCGCCCGGCGCGGCAACTTTGGGCCGCTCTAACTACTACCCCGTCAAGCCGTCCCTGGATCCGAACGCACGGTAGGAATGTGCCAATCGGCACTCCACTCGCGGCCAGGCCGCGGTGGTACCGTTCGAGCAATCGCCTGGAGCACGCTCTGAGGACCAAGGTGCCATGACGCTCAACCGCGGGCTCCTCTTCTGGGGCCTCGCACTCATCACCGCCGGCGCGGTCGCGCTGGCCGCCCAGCAGGGGTATCTCGACAAGGAGGCCCTCCGCGATCTATGGCGCCTCTGGCCGGTCATCCTCATCGTGATCGGCGTATCGGTGGTCGTGTCGCGCACGCCGTTCGCGGCGGTCGGGACGATTGCCGCGGCGCTGGTGGTCGGCACCGGCGCTGGCGCGCTGATCGCAGTCGGACCGACGCTCTCGCTCAACTGTGGCGGTGCCGACCCGACAAGTCTCACCTCGCGCAGCGGCGACTTCGGGGGCAGCGCCGGGGTGGAGCTCGATTTCAACTGCGGGACGCTGAACGTCGCTATGACCGATGACTCGGCGTGGACGGTGGCCAGCGGGCAGCGGGGCGGGGATCCCGCCCGGATCACCGCCAGCGGCGATCGGCTCGAGGTCCGCTCCGCGGACAGCGGCCGCTGGTGGGACAGCGGGCGCCAGCGTTGGGAGGTCAGCCTGCCGACCGATCCGATGTACACGCTGAGCGCTTCACCCAACGCGGCCGATACGACCATCGACCTCGGCGGGGGTCACTTCACGAGCGTCTCGCTCGACCCGAATGCCGGCTCGCTGTTCCTTGACCTTACCGATGCGGATGTCGAGCGCCTGGACCTGTCGCTGAACGCCGGTTCGGCATCGGTGATCATCGGGGCGGCGATGGAGATGCGGGGCAGCCTGAGCGTCAACGCAGGATCGATCGAGGTCTGCACGCTTGGCGGTGTCGCCGTCGAGTTCACCCTTGACTCGAACATCACCTTCTCGCACAACCTCGATGACTCGGGGCTGACGCGGGCCGGCGACACGTGGTCGACCTCCGGCTACGCCGTAGCGGTCGATCAGATCCGTCTCGAGATCAGCGGCAACGCGGGGAGCTTCACCTTGAATCCTGAAGGAGGCTGCGGATGAATCGGCGGCTGTATCGGTCCCGCCGCGAGGAGATGATCAGCGGCGTCGCGGGCGGCGTGGCCGAGTACCTTGACCTCGACCCATCGATCGTGCGCGTTGTGTGGGCCGTTCTGGCGCTCATCACCGGGGGTGTCTTCTTCATCGTCTACGTCGTGATGTGGATCGTGGTGCCGCAGGCGCCGGAGGGCCCGGAGTCCTCAGACGCCACCGGGGCCGACCCGGGAGGCGCTGCGCCATCATCGGGCTGGGTGCCGCCCTCGGGCTGGGCTGCGCAGGGCGGACGCCGGCCCCACCGACACTCAGGTGGCGGTTCTTGGATCTTCGGGCTGATCCTGATCGGTCTGGGGATCTACTTCCTCGCGCGGGAGTATCTGCCGGACATCGACGTCGATCGCCTCTGGCCGCTCGGGCTGGTGGTCATCGGCCTGCTCTTCGTAGTGGTCGCCTTCCGTCGTCGCGACTGACGGCGCCGCCTGGCCGCGGGAGCCGAGCAGGTCGCGCCCCATGAGCGCAAAGGCGGCCGCGCCCACCGAGACGACCGTGCCGATTGCGAGCTTCAGGCTGTCGGCGGTGATGAGTTGTGCGCGCTCACCCTGGGGCGGAGACGGGAACTGGAACGCGTAGTTCCACGGGGCCAGCGCGCGGGCCGCGTTGATGTACCAGTCGGGCATGACCAGAGCGGCGCCGAGCGGGAAGACGAGCACGCCGGCAACACCGACGGCCACCAGGAAGGCGATCGCCAGGGAGCGGTAGCCCCACGACCGCAGCCCCTCGTCAACCACGTACGCCACCGCGATCATCGAGAAGAGGACCGCGGTGAGGTAGTGGTACTGGAAGGTGGCACGCTCGATTCGAATCCACGGCAGGTACTGGAAGGCGAATGCCGCCGCTACCAGCGCCAGGGCCAGCGAGCGGCGGCGCCAGGCCATGAGAGCGCCCCACAGCACGGCCGGGACGCCGGCCCAGAACAGGATCGGATTGCCGCCGTTGTAGATGACCGCCATCTGCCGATCGTCAAAGGAGTGGCTGTAGAACCAGACCGGCTTCAGGTCGAGCGGCCAGCTCCACCATGGCGACGAGGCAGCGTGTCCGGCCTGCAGGCCGAAGTGGTAGCCGAACATCTGCGAATGCAGTTCGTCGAGCGACCAGCCGTAGCCCGGCCCCTGCCCGACGGTGGCGATGCCGTGACCCAGCTGCAGGTACGGGACGTAGGTCAGGAAGTAGACCAGTAGCGGGATGACCAGCAGGGCTGCGCCAACCCACGGCCAGGCGAAACCGCCGAGCTCGCCGGGGAGGTACCAGCGGCGGTCGCTGGCCGGGTCGCGCAGTGACCGCCACGCGCGGAGCGCGATAAGGAACGCGGTGATGCCAAGCATCAGCCAGGCCGGCCACGCCGCCTGCGCGCCGCGGGCGAGGATCGCAAAGAGCAGTTCAACCGCGCTCCGCGGGTCGCGTCCCTCCACTGCGCCGTAGGCCATCGTGAAGGCCAGGCCGATGCCGCCCGCCACCACGCCGATGGCCGGGAGCGCCGCCAGATCGCGCCCCGTGAGGCGCACCGGGCGCTGCCAGACGAGGACGAGCGCGAGCCCGAGTGCCAGCAGGCAGACGACCAGGAAGGGCCACGGGGCACCGATCCCGGCCACCACGGTGATGAAGGCCACGCCCGCCACCAGCAGGAAGCGGCCGAGGCCGGAACGCGCCAGGACGAGGACCCAGAGGCCGAAGAGCGCGTACCAGCCGACCCACTTGCTGGCGGCCGCCAGGCCGATGAGGACGCCGACCAGCGGCAGGGCCCACCACGCGCTGCGCGTCCAGCGACCCGACCAGATCTGCCAGAAGACCAGGTATCCCGCGACGATGAAGGTGGCCACGAAGATGTCGTTCATGGCGATCCGGCTCATCACGTAGCTCATGCCGTCGATCGCCACGAAGGCGGCGGCCAGCACCGCGATCCGTCGGCGCCGGAAGAGCGTCGCGGTGAGCAGGTAGATGAGCCCGACCAGTAACGAGCCGAAGACGATCCCGGCGAGGCGCCAGGCGAAGGCATTGCTGCCCGCGTCGATCGCCACCAGCTCACCGCCGTCGGCCGTGCCGGTCGAGACGATCAGGCGGCCGTGGTCATCGCCCTCGGCGTGGTCGGAGATGTCGAAGCCCAGGACCAGCGGCTCACCGGGGAGCGGGCTCGTGTCGTACGCGGCGAACCCGACGCTCTGCGAGCCGCCGTTGCCGTGCGGCATGACCGCCCACGCCTCGGCCTCCCCGGTCGCGGGATCGATCCCCGCGACATAGACGATGTTGGCAACCCACTGCCAGCCGATCACCCGCGGCGTACCCGGCAGCGGCACGGTATCGATCTCGGACAGCTTCTCGTCGAAGACGGTCAGGCCCCCGGCGACCGGGCCGTGCTCGTCGTCCGCGGGGAGCGAGCCCACCGGGACCCAGACCTGCGTGTCCTTGCCCCTCGCCTGGACCATGATCGGTCCCGTCGGTGCTGCGCGCAGGATGACCTGCCCGTCGCTGCCGATCAGCCCGGTGTCGAGCTCGAGAGAGCCGGCGTCGAGGGCCACCAGGCTGCCGCGCGCCGGGTCGATGGCGACCACGCGTGCCGGCGCGCCGTCTTCGCCCGAGCCGGCCGGCACGTAGCCGATGCCGCTCGCAACCAGGCTGGAGACGGCGATCTGCGCGCCGGTCTCGCGCTCCACCTCGGCGATCCCGTCGGTGCCGCGGAAGAGGATGATCGGCTGCCCCTGCGGCACCACGATCTCGAGGACGCCGGCCAGGCCGGTCTCGATCTGCGCGACGCCCGGCGGCGGACCGCGTTCACCGAGCTGGCCGAGGAAGGCGGTCAGGTCGAAGACCGATACGGTGCCGCTGTCGGCCAGCCCGACGAGCAGCCGGTTGGCGTCCTCGTCGTACGCCAGGCTGGCCACCGACCCGCCGACGGTCCAGCTCGACACGACGG
>Ga0209619_10004278_pt1 | contig 10149 bp, 8 predicted proteins | sample Rifsed16ft3_FD_184011 | JGI IMG/M metagenome (GOLD analysis project Ga0209619, IMG submission 184011) | Soil microbial communities from Rifle, Colorado, USA - sediment 16ft 3 (version 2) | ecosystem: Environmental > Terrestrial > Deep subsurface > Rock core/Sediment | place: Rifle, Colorado... | reverse complement strand
TATATTCTATTTGTAGAACAGATTCTCCCCCAATCCCCCGATATAAAGGAACTGCCCCCATGTCCAGTATTACCCCGCTCGTCAAAGATTTTCTCGCGCAGAAAAATATCGCTGTCGTCGGCGTTTCCGATAAACGCGAAACCGGCTGCAACCTTGCCTACCTGACCTTCAAAAAGAAAGGCTATCAGGTCACCGCCGTCAATCCACGCATGACCACCTTCCAGGGCGATCCCTGCTACCCCGACCTGGCATCCATTCCTGAGAAACCGGACGCCGTTTTCATTTTGTCTAAACCCGAAATCACCGATCAAATCGTCCAGCAATGCGTTGACCTGGGCGTCAAACACGTCTGGATGCACTGCTTCCTGGGCGCCAAATCCGGTATCAAAGACGGCGGAAGCAGCGTTTCACAGGACGCAGTAGCCAAATGCAAAGCCAACGGCATCGCGGTCATCCCCGGCTCCTGCCCCAACCAATGGCTCGGCAGCGATGTCGGCCATTCCGCCATGCGCGTCATTTTCAACACCATTGGCATGAACAAGCTAGACTAAGTGCGCCATGGCGAAAATCCTGGTCACTTACGCCACCATGGCTGGCTCCACCGCCGAGGTAGCCCGTGCGGTGGAAGAAGAACTGGTCAGCCGCGGGCTGCAGGTAGACGTTTTGCCCATTGCCGAGGTCAAGTCGCTGGACGGCTACAGCGGCGTGGTGGTTGGCGCGCCGATGATCATGGGATTTCACCGGTCAGCGCTGCGCTTCCTGCGGCAGCACAAAAAAGCCCTCTCACAGCTCCCGCTGGCAATTTTCGTCACCGCCATGAGCCTTACCCGCACTTCAGATGGGATCCCGGGTGAAGCACCGGTCTATGTGGACGAGAAATTGTTGAAAGACCCGCTCAATCCGGACCGTTTGAGCTTCAAAGAGAAGTACGCGCGGCTGGAGAATTATTTAAAGCCGATTCAGCGCACGGCCAAACCGGTCAGTATAGGGGTGTTTGGCGGACGGCTGATTTATGGAAAGCTGCCGCTGTGGGCGGTGCTATTTGTGATTCTGGTGATCAAAGCTACACCCGGCGACCATCGTAACTGGGACGCCATCCGCAGCTGGGCCGGTAGCCTGGTGCCGTCGTTCGCATAGGTTGGATTGCCCACAGGGCACACAGAGCGTGAGCGATTCCTGCCAGATTCCTGGCCTAAAACGCCATTAGCGAAACCCAACAACACATCGTAGGGGGCGACATTGCGTGTCGCCCCCTAGATTTAATATACAGCTAGCTCTTATAGAGGGTCTGGATCTTTCCGCCATTCACCATCCGGCTCAATTGAACTGCCGTCAAAGGTGAACTGCTGAAGTTATCCAGCGACTCTGAAAGTGATTCGGTCTCCGCGTGGAACGCATTCGCCACCCAGTGGCTTTCGGTGGTGAAGTAGCCGACGCCGATATCCTGCCAGGGCTGAATATCCCACTCCCCGGCCCACGAGCAGCTATATTCATCTACACCGTTGGCGTAGATCAAACCGCTGTCTATATTGCCGAATGGTCCGGCTTCCCCTGAGCCCCAGTCGTGGCACTCCACCTGCACGGGATTGCCCAGCCATTCCGCCAAAACCGTGCCGCTGATGCTGTCCGTGTCGACATCCACCGCGCCGCTGATATCCCCCAGCTGCACGCGGGCGGTGACGCCGTTATCCACGACGGCATACACCCAGTCACCGGGTTGCAAATCTGGCGCTGCCGGCGACCAGTTTTCAGTCACGGTCTGAAAACCTTCCGCTCCTTCCCACTCCCCTCTTAGGCCGGTCATGATGGTCTGGGTGGCCTGCATTTCACCGCGCTCCCAGGTGATTACCACCTCGTGCCCGGCTTCATAGAAGCTCTCCACCCAGTCGTGGCCGTAGTTGACCCGCAGGTCCATTTTAGGCGGGCCGGCAGTGAAACTGCAGACATAACCATCCCAATCCAGCGAGCTAAATGAATAGAATTCATGCCGCTGCATCGCAGTCAAAGGCCTGGCATCCCAGACGACCTCGGACAGGGAGGTGTCGAAGAAGGCCTGAGCCTCAGCGAAGGTCCCATCAAAAGTCCAGCCGACATTGAATTGGGTGCGCTGATTGGGGTTGAAGGCATCAGCCCAATCACAGCCTTCGCCGACTCTCATCCGCACGGCGCCTGGACGCAGCAGCACCGTGCCATCGTAGCGCGGGTAGTTGCGGGATACATCGATCTGCCTGGGGACGTCGTACAGTTCACCATTGAGCGCGAACTGATACTCATGCGGTCCTTCACTCCAGTATTCATCCGGCAGATCGTAGGTGTAGGCTGCCACCCAGGTGCGCGGCGCCTGATTATCAGGCGAAATGCCAGCATAGGCGATCAGACCATTGTTTTTGATATAACCGGGGTCGTAATCGCCAAAACCGGGCACGCCGGCCAACCAGGTGGGCTCTCCGCCAGCCGCCGGCATGGTCCACAGGTCGTAGTCCGACGTCATACCGGCATGGAAGACGATGGTTTGCCCGTCGGGCGACCAGCTGGCGTGACTCTCGTCCAGGATGGAAGCGGTTAAGCGGACAGGGTCGCCAAGCGGAACCCCAAAAATGGTAACTGGGACCTTCCACAAATCTCCGTCCAGGTCATAAAGAATCCAGGCGCCGTCTGGCGACCACTCCGGGTTGAAACCGGCAGGCGCCACCAGGGTATCCCTCCCTTTACCGCGATCGACAGCCATGGTAAGCAGCGAACCGTCACTCAATTGCCGGTAAACCAGCCGCTTGCCATTTGGCGCCCAGGCTGCCATTTCCGCGTCCTCGCGGATAGTCACCGGGTCACCACCGGCAGGTGAAACCAGGTACAAATTGCCATCCTTGCTAAAGGAAATCCAGCGGCCGTTGGGCGAGAAGCTGGCATAGCCGCCATTTTCACCGCCGGGCAGCGGCGTGGAGATGCCGGTAGTCAGATCAGTAAGGTACAGGCCGTAGCCTCCGGAGAATACGGTGTGATGGACCACCAGTTTGCCATTGGGTGAAAAGTGTGGATTGTACTCATCAGCATCCGGCGTGCTGGTGATCTGGATGGTTTCACCGGAGAGCGGATCGATGGTGTAGATATCAAAGCTGGTGCGGCAGGTGAGTTCCATGGGCGAGGCGCTCAATCGTACCCATTCCCCGGTTTGCAGATCCTGGGCATAAGCTGTGACCTGGTGCGGTTCATATGACGAGATCCGATCCCATAGTTCGGTGGAAAAACCGCAGGATCCGCCCGCACACCCGCCGGTCGCTTCAAGATCCGGTCTGTACTGGTCCGCCGGCAGGAACGGCTCAATCACCGTGCCGTCAACGTTGATTTCTACGTAGATGTCCGCCTCGCGGTCATCCGGATCCACCGCCCAGCCAAAGGCGTTGCAAGCCCAGCTCGCCACTTCGCCCTGTTCGCCGTCGTGGAAACCTTCCGGCAGGAAGCCGTGACCCTGGGTGAGGTCAAAGTAGTCGAAGTCGGCTGGGGCAGGCTCGTAAGGATCGAAAAAGTCCTGCGCGGATGTTAATCCAACGCCATTCGCCAGGAAGTCTGGCGCAATCCAGTGCGTGCCAATCTCGAACCAGGTGATGCCTTCATAGCTGAACAATGCCCGCACCATCTCGCCGCGGCGTTCCAGGCGCAAGTAAGCCTCGTTCGGAACATCTACCGGTATGGCGAAGTTCCCATTCTGTAGTTCGCCGCCCGCGACATAATCAAAATAAATGCCATTGCCGGCGCATTGTTCTGGAATATCACAGAAGGCGCGCCCGAATTGCAGGAAATTGAACTCATCCTGCCAGATCACCAGCCCGGCCAACTGGAAATTGGCATCTGGCTCAAAGAGCAGATGGGTTTCGATGGCAAAATCACCGGGTGCCACGCCCCGCAGCAACAGATTCTCGATACCAGTGCCGGATGGGGAAGTGTAGATCCGCAGGGACCCCGGGGCCTCGGTCAGATTCCACCGATCTGGATTTTCATTGATCCAGTACCAGCCATCCGCCAGAGCGCCGTCGAATCCATCAATAAAATCCTGTGGTCCGGGCGGAGTTCCCGCCTCATTGGCGTCACCATCCGCATCATAGATGTGCGCGAAACTCCACGACCGCATTTCCTCGGTGATGTCGTATGGCGGCTCCAGCGTATTAAAATCAGCTACCCACGCGCCGGTGTCTGGGTCAATCACCGCCTGCAGCGGCTGCTGCCCTTCCTGCAGTCCGGCAAAGGCCCAGACCTCTGCGCCCACTGGCGCCATACCAGCCATGACCTCAGCGTTGGTGTCGAACACATCCATGGAAATGGCCTGGAGCACCAGGCCTTTGGTCGATGTGCCATCCGAGACTTCGATAAACATGCCGGGTAACAGGTCCACCGCGTGAATCGGAAAATCCACGAAGGCAAAGCCGGACTCATTAGCGGTGACCGTCCCAACCCAAAGTTCGGTACCCTTGGCTTCTGTATCGAAGATCGCAGCATTGAGTTCACCAGGGATAAAATCGGCGGTCCAGAACCAGTCGCCGGCCTCCGAAGCCACGATCCACGGTAATGGCCCTTGAGCCGATACTCGCGGACTGACCATCCCGCTGGCCATTAACATTGATAGCACAATCAGGATGCTAAAACCGCGCCATAACAGCGCCTTACCCCACTTTTTGTTCATTTTTCCCTCCTGTTTTATTCCCGCCCAATTAAATGCAAAATTCCGACCATCCAGGCCGGTTTCGCTATTGGCTCCCCGGTGACCTTGCCTTTTCTACGCAGGACAAGCGCCCAACATCAAGTCACCGGTTCATCGCTGCCAGGAAACTATCCCCCGCCCTAAGCTTTGTCCCCCGTCCCACTTGTCTATACCAATAGAAAATGTATCTATATCATACACATTATAGGGTTAGGATTCAATTACCAGTTTCTTAGAATTTGCGCAAAAAACCTTTAATTATTAGACTATACGCAATTTTCACGGATATTAATCATTGAAATGCAGCCCAATTGTTACTATGATAGTACTGATTGTGATTTGTCTATACATATAAACCAACCACCGATCGTCATCCAGCCAGTGTAAATACGGCTTTAGCGCCGCTGCCCGGGGAGTTTTTTTTCATTTCCAGGGAGGATGGACATGAAACGGCTGCCGCTTTTGACGCTGACCTTCGCGCTCCTTTCCGCGGTGTTTTTCCTGCTGCTCATTTTTCTACGCATTCCATCGCCGCTGTACCCGCTGATGAGCATCCAGGATTCGCTGGACCTGCTCACCCCGCTGGTGCTCATCCCCATTTACTGGCTGTTGTTTACCCACACGGCGCTCGAACCGCCTTCTTCATCACATTTGCCGTCGCACTGGTGGTTATGGCAGGCTGGTACCTGTATTGGGGCTGTTTTACCGAGATCCTGGATCCAGCATCCTGCCGGCTGGCGTCGTAAAGCAAAATAGCTTATTACCGAAGGTTGCGTGACGATGAGGTCTGATATGTACCAGTCCAACCTGTATAAAGAAGTTACGCTGATCCTGGCGATATTTTTAATGGCCGCGGGATGCAATCCGCGGCTGCCAGCCGAACCAACCCAGCCTTCACCCACTACCAGTGTTGCAACTCCATCTCCGGTGATACCCACCTCGACCACCGCGGCGACCACCATCCTTAAAGCGACTGCCACCGAACCGTCCGCGCCCAGCCAACCGGCCAAGGAACACCGTATCGGCATCCGCGAGGTGGATGGAAAGGCTGAATTCTATGACCGCATGACCGGGGAACGTTTCATCCCGCGAGGTTACAACTACATTCAGGTGGCGCCCATGTCTGCTACCAACCTCGGCCTGTGGCATGCGACGTTAAATCCCGGATTTTACGACCCAGAGCTCGCCAGCGAGTCGCTGAGTAGCATCCATGCAGCCGGGTATAACGTGGTGCGCATCTTCATCGACTGCTGCCGCGAGGGCAACAATGCTGGCGATCCAAAAGGCGGACTGTCGCAGCCGTATCTGGACAATGTGATCGATTTTTTGCACAAAGCCGAAGATGCCGGGGTGTTTGTGTTGATGGTGATGGACCTTTCGCCAGCACAGGGCGGCTACGATGATATGTGGGCGCACTGCTGCTCGATGTTTGATGGAGAGAACCTGCGCTACCTGACCAGCGGCGGCAATTCCGCCGAACGACGCTTCAATTTTGCGTTCATAAAGGCGCTGTATGCCAGAGACGCCCCGATCGATATGATTTTTGGCTACGATTTAAACAACGAGGTCCATATCAGTATGGATAAACCTCCGCTGAGCCTTAAAGCCGGGAAAGTCGCGACTGCCAATGGGGAGAGTTATGACATGGGACTGCCGGAGGACAAACCGCGCATGGTGGTAGAGAATTTGGTGTATTGGATCGACCAGCAGCGCGCAGCTATCCTGGCTGTCGATCCGACTGCGCTGGTGACAGCCAGCTTCCCCGCCATCAACCCCAGTCAGGACTTCATTAATCCAACGCTGGCAATTTACCAGTCCAGCGCTGATTTTATCGATCTGCATACGTACCTTGGATGGGGAATAAGCCTGCAGGGATACCTGCGCCGCTATGAATTCCAGGATAACCCGCTAAAACCGGTCATCCTGGGTGAATTGGGCGCTTCGACCTGGGAGTATAAATCGGCGGATGCGGCTGCCGAGGCGCTGGTCAAATGGCAGGTTGAGTCCTGCGCGTATGGTTTTGACGGCTGGCTGCTGTGGACCTACAACGTGAATATGCCAGACGATCTGTGGCACGGCGACTCGGAACAGGCTCAGATACACGCGGCCCTCTCCCCTGCCGCCCGACCGGACCCATGCGAGTGACGGCAGATCGTCCGCCGGCGGGATGAAAACGCCCTGCCCTGGCTGAAAACAGAATGAGTTACAGGGTGAGAGAAAGCTGGACACCCTGTGCAGATCAAGGGAAAGGTGCATGCAAATGAATTTTACGAGCGGCATGGTTTAGCAGGGACGCTGACACATCGTTTCAGCCAGGGTGTTTTCACCTAATCTGCGTTATAAAATAGCGAATTTGAAAAAAGCAGATGAATTGTTATAATTTAGCTCAAGATTTTCCCACACCTTTAGGGACAACAAGATCAGCAACTTAGCGGAAGAGGATTTACAAATCACAACAAGGAGAAGCAGAAATGAATCACAAAACGCGACTTTTCAAACAACTATTCACTGTCTGTTCCATCCTGATCATCGCAGCCTTGTTCCTTACTGCCTGCGGCGAGGGTTTTACCCTCGAGGGTGCAGTAAAACCTAACGAGGAAGGCGGTTTAGACATCACCGGCGGCGTCCAACCGGAGGCGACCGCCCAACCTGGTGCAGCTGCAGGCTTGGACACAACCACCATTCTCTTGATCGTCATCGGTGTCCTGGCCTTGATCGTGATCATCGCGCTGGTTAGCCGCGGATCATCAAGACCCGCAGAATAATCAGGATCTTGTAAACTGCCGAAAGCAGTTTAGTTCCTGGAGTTCCTTTCGGTCTGTTTGAATGTCCCCGCCCACAAGGCGATCTCTGATCGAGCGCAGCGTGTGGGTTAGGTGGGGACCAGGCATCGTCATAGCGCAACAAAGGCCAAAACAGGGAACGGGCACCCTATCCGCTTCGCTATAGGGAACACGAACCGTGAGCTCGTTCCCTACTTCGTAACCAGATGTGGAGTCACGGAGGAGAATTCTTAGCCGTAATTAACCGTTCTACATACTAGCAAAAACCAATATATTTCTTTATAATTAATTTACTATCTTTATAAACTATGTCCATTTAACCGCGTAAGACAGTGCTCACGGGCACTGCGGACGAACCATACAACAGGAGGAAATACTATGGATTCGGCCTTACCCATCGAAGCACAGCGCGATATCTTCATCGACCGCTTCTTCAACTTTGTCTCAGGAACCTTCAACCTCGCTTCCATCTATATCGGCGACCGGCTGGGATTGTACCGCGCCCTGACGGAAGGCGGTCCAGCCGCAGCCAAGGACCTGGCTGACCGCACCCATACTCATCCGCGCTACATTCGCGAATGGTTGGAACAGCAATCCGTCGCCGGCATCCTTCAGGTGGATGACGAGCGCCAGGAGCCCGATCAGCGCCGTTATTCGCTGCCAGATGGCCATGCCGAGCCCATGATCGATTGCCAGTCGCTCAACTACCTGGCGCCCCTGGCCCAGATGATCTTCGGCATGACGCGCATCCTGCCAGAGGTAGTGGAGGCCTACCGCACTGGCAACGGGGTGCCCTACAGCGCCTTCGGTTCAGACATGCGTGAGGCTCAGGCTGCCATCAACTATCCGGCCTTTGCCAACGAGATGCACACTGCCTGGCTGCCTAAAATCCCGGACGTGCACGCCCGTCTGCAGGCGGCACCCCCTGCCCGCGTGGCGGATATTGGCTGCGGGTATGGTTGGTCCACCATCTCCATCGCGCGCGGCTACCCCCTGATTCAAGTGGACGGCTTTGACCTGGACGAACCCTCCATCGAGATGGCCAAACAAAACGCCCGGCACAGCCAGGTGGATGACCGCGTCAATTTCATGGTGCGCGATGCCTCCGACCCCGCCCTCGCGGGTCAATATGACCTGGTGACCGCCTTTGAAGCCCTGCATGATATGCAAAATCCGGTCGGCGCTTTGCGCATGATGGGGAATCTGGCTGGCGGCCATGGCACGGTGCTGATTGTGGATGAAAAGGTTGCCGAGAGTTTCTCGGTCAATGGCGATAGCATGGATTGGTTGATGTACGGTTACAGCATTCTGCACTGTCTGCCGGTCGGCATGGGCGATTCCGCCCCCGGTACTGGCACGGTCATGCGTCAGAGTACGCTGGAAAACTACGCCCGCGCAGCTGGCTTCTCGAAGGTCGAGGTGCTGCCCATCGAAAACATGCTCTTCCGCTTCTATCGATTACATCTGTAGGGCGGAGATCGGCCAAGACGGGCGGAGATGGTTGTGGCGATCAGTGATCGCCGCTACGGCCTCTCATATACCCACACATGCCAGCCCAGCGTGCTCGCCTGGTATGCCCTTTTGAACCCGCCAGCCTGAATCAAGCGGTCCACCTCCTGCACCGGATGGACATAGGCAACATACAGGCTTTTTTGCGCCTTCGAGAACCAATTAACCAGCTTTAACACTTGCCGGATAACCCACCAATCCTTGGGAAACACCAGGGCGTAATATTTGCGTGCTCGCGCCGCGGATTTGGTCACCAGGGCTTCAAAATCCGGGTAGCAGCACACCACTTTGTTGAGGGTGACGATGTCCGCCTCGGGTACCTGGTCCGCGGCGTCCACGAAATCGCCATGGATGAAGGTGATTCGATCGTTCAAACCTTTGCGAGCCGATTCCTGCCGGGCAGCGTCCAGATACACTGTTGAAATCTCCACGCTGACGGCCTTTTCCGCCCCTTTAGCCAGCAATTCCAGCGGAATCTCGCCGATGCCCCCGCCGATATCCAGCAGACTGAGCCCCCTCACCCCGCGGCGCAGCAGTTCCTGGATCAACAGGGTGGTGGTAGCGCTCTGTTTGCCGCGGCGGTAAGCTTTTAGATCCTCTTCCACCCATTTTTGGGTTTCCTGTTCCAATCCAACACACTGCGAGCAGCCCATATGCGCCTCCTGCCGGTATTCTTTATCATTTATATCATAAACGGGCAGGTTTTTACCCCTCCAACACTACAAATAATTGGCTACACGAAGTTAATTAGGTGCGGCAGCACCTCAATTCGGGCAGGAATCGCCGATTCCCGGCTGGTCGTCACAAGGGAACCGCACCCATTACCAATACGGGCAGTGAGGGGTTTATGAATGTTATGTGATCGTAAATAAACACCTGAGTGGTATCAGTCCTCGTGACAAAAAGTTCTTTTAAACGGACCGATGAATTTTTGATTTGTTGACCAATCTGTAATGGCAAATACGATTTTTTTGAAAACCCCCTGGAAATTTTCATCTATAGCCTGTTTGAATAACCGTGATACGACTGAACCGTCGTTTCCAAATGCACCGCAGCCCCAGGCCCCCAGCACAAGCGAATCATGCTTGTGACGGGTGGCAACCGCCAACAACCTGACAATCCGCTTGCCCATCACCCACTCTATTTCCGGCAGCCGGTCAGGGA
>Ga0209619_10004276_pt1 | contig 10150 bp, 8 predicted proteins | sample Rifsed16ft3_FD_184011 | JGI IMG/M metagenome (GOLD analysis project Ga0209619, IMG submission 184011) | Soil microbial communities from Rifle, Colorado, USA - sediment 16ft 3 (version 2) | ecosystem: Environmental > Terrestrial > Deep subsurface > Rock core/Sediment | place: Rifle, Colorado... | reverse complement strand
GGAACCTGCCACCATGTTCTTCCTGTCGCCCAGATTGCGGCTGCGTCAGTTCGTACAATTGGAGTACCGAGACAACCTAACCCGCCATACATATTTGAATGGCTGTCGGAAGCAACTGCCATTGTTCCGGGCCAAGCGTAACCTTCCTCACACATAATTTGGTGACCAATTCCTCTTCCGGCTGGATAAAAATCTGCTCCCATATCTCTAGCAAATTTTTCTATCGCTTTATATTTCTCAAGATTCTTCTCACTCTTATCTTGAACATTGTGATCAAGCGTTACCACAACTTGTCGAGGATTAAAAAGTTTTTTTGCACCGATAGATTTGAATTTTGGAATTACTGCACCTGTATTATCATGTGTCATCACATAAGCCGGTTTGATGGACAAATAATCTCCAGCATGAACTTCGTGTTCGGGTGAAAGTCCTACTGCATATTTTTGTGCTATTTTTTCTATAAGTGTTTGGGGCATCTTCACTCCTTGTTTATAGACGTTGTCAAATGTCAGATGTCAAAAGTCAAATGAAGAATATTATCTGGCTTTATCGATAAAGTTTGACAGTTTAGCAAATAATTCATTTAAATCATTTTCCAGTTCGGGTAATAAATTTTTATCTAAATATTCTAATTCTTTTGCAATTTCAATATGTGTATCAAGCTCGACTAATGACGATCTTGATATTTCGAAAAACCTTTTTCGTTCCGTCAGACTTTTCCTGGATGCCCCTTCAGCGATATTAGCGGGAATTGAAGTTGCAGCTCTTCTTGTCTGACTTGTCAAACCGAATAATTCTTCTTTGGGATATTTCGAAGTAATCTTATAAATCTTAGAAACGAATTTTATAGATAGCTGCCAAACGTCTAATTTTTTGTGGTTTAATTTTAACATGATGACTCCTTATAATTTGTTAATGATAGTTAGTTAAAATCATTTTCATTTGACGTTTGACTTTTGACATTTCACGCTTTAAACGGATCGAACGAAACAAAATCCGCATGATGAACAATTATCGCTTCAACACTTCGCTTCGCTAAATCACCTTCTTTAGCATGATAAGCAATTATGTGCTGAACCTCGTGTGGAATTCCGAAGCGATCTGCAATCGAAACGCCACTGAAAGGATGACGAAGTAATTTTCCAGCTTTGCTTGTAGTTAATTGTCCATTAACTTTATCATACTCAAAAAGTTTTCCAACATCAATGAGGATTGCTCCGGCAATCAACATATCCATATCTATTTGAATTTCATCCCCAAAATTCTGTTTCATTCTTTTTGCAATATCTACAGACAATTGTACGGCAGTTCGCTTATGATTCATGAAGGAAATTTTACAATCTTTTATCAGTAAGGAGAATGGAATTGTCTCCAAATCTTCGACAGAAAGGACGCTGTTCTCAACTGCATAAACCCAGCAATCAAGAACCTTCTCTCTAAGTTCTTTATTTTCTATCCAATTTATTTCAGGCCAAATTTTTAAAACTTTATTTCTCATAACTTTCTTAATTTTAATTGTCATGCTGAACTTGTTTCAGCATCTGTTGTTTAATTAAAAAGATCCCGAAACAAGTTCGGGATGACTCGCTACAATTTTTTTATAATTTCATCAGTCATTTGTTGAGTTGTAGATGCTCCATACTTAAATACATCAGGACCACCTTTAAGCTTCATCATATCATAAGTTTTCACTTTCCCTTCTTCAATAACATTGGCAATCGCAGTGCGTACTCTTTTTGCTTTTTCAGTTTCACCAATATAATCTAACATCATACACGCACTTAAAATCATTGCAATTGGATTTACGATAGAAGGATTAAGCTTTTGATACTTAGGCGCAGAACCATGCGTCGGTTCAAACACAGCGTATTCTTTTCCAATATTTGCACTGCAGGCAAATCCGAGTCCGCCGACCAAACCTGCGAAAGCATCGCTAATTATATCACCAAACAAATTCTCTGCGACTATCACTCCATAAATTTCTGGATTTTTAGTCAGCCACATCATTTGGGCATCAATATTTGTATCCCAAAGTTCAATACCAGGATAATCTTTTGCAATTAATTTTGCCTCACTCCACATCATTCCAGAAGTTTCGCGTAGAACATTCGGCTTCTCACAAACAGTAACATTTTTATAACCATATTTTTTTGCATATTCAAAAGCTTCACGAATTAATCTTTGGGTCGCCTTCCTTGTTACGATTCTTGTTGAAATTGCGAGATCTTCACCTGGAACATTTTTAAAATTTTTCATCTTAGGATGTGTTTCAAACGCATCACGAACAACTTTTGGAGGATTTGTCCATTCAACACCTGAGTAAAGACCTTCCGTGCCTTGACGAAAGATTACTGTATCTACAACCGGTTCATCAAATTTTCCATCGGAAGTTTTTTTAATAAAGTTCAGAGGATTACCTTTAAATGATTTGCAAGGTCTTACGCATAAATCTAAATCGAAATACTGTCTTAGCCCAACTATAGGACTAAAATATTGAAGTCCTTTTTCCTTCAATGAAGGATCAAGTTCTCTTTCGGCAGCATCTTTTGGTTTGCTGGTAATGGCGCCGAATAATCCAATCTTATGCTCTTTAATAAGATCAATTGTTCGCTGCGGAAGTGCATTTCCTTCCTTACACCAAAAATCCCAGCCGATATCCGCATAAACATAATCAGCATTAAATCCGACAGCATCTAAAACTCTAATTGATTCTGGAAGAACGGTTTTTCCGATGCCATCACCGGGCATGGCAACAATGGTTCTATTCATGGTAATCGCCTAAGATTTTTAATTAAAGATATTTCAAAATTAGAGAATAAACCCTCTGTAATCAAGGAAAGTTTTAATTTGAAATTCGTATGAATATTACTTGTTTGGAATAGAGGCATCGCCATAAATGCTTGTTATCTAATAATTTCAAATAGAGATCGGTGGAATAATATTTGCTTAAATTGTGATGAATTAGAATTGAACAAGCAACTTACGTTTTGACTATCACCCTATAACATTACAAGTTTCATGGAAATTTCTTTCGAAGAAAAAATAGTTAACTCAGAAAACACATTCAAAATTATTTGGGAAAGGTCATCCGATGGAATGCGCTTGACCGATGATCAAGGGATTATCGTGATGTGTAATAATGCTTATGCGGAAATGGTTGGAAAACCTAAAAGCGAACTTGAAGGGTCCCCTCTATCAGCTATGTATTCAATAGATTCGTCCGACCATGTAATTAGTAAATATTTAGAAAATTTTAGGAAAGATACTTTCAAACAAAAAATAGAAACAAACGTCACTCTTTGGAATAAAAGGGAAATCAATTTCGAAATTTCAAATTCTCGTTTTGATGATTTGCATGGAAACAAATACTTGCTTACAATATTTAGAGATATAACCGAAAGAAAAGCTAACGAACAATTGCTGAGTAAAAAGGATAAACTGCTCCAAGGAATTTCAGAGGCAACGAAGTCTTTAATAAGCACATTAGATTATGAATCAGGTTACCTTGATGCATTAGAAATTCTTGGTAAATCTGCGGAGGTTGACAGAGTTTATATTTATGAGCATAAAACGGATATTGAAAATGGGGAGTTGTATTTTTCTCTTCGCTATGAATGGGCAGCCGATCCATCAATTTCACAACTGAATGACAAAACATTAAAGCGACTTTCATACAGCAGATTTAAACCATTAGACTTTTATGATTATTTCACCAATGGTTTGACCATGAAATATGTGGTTAAGGATCTTAGTGAAAATGTAAAGAGAGTATTTATAGATAGAAATATAAAATCAATTATTCTTGTCCCAATAATGGTGGACGAACAGTATTGGGGATTCATCGGTTTTGATGAATGCCATCAAGACAGAATTTGGACTGATAGCGAAGAATCATTACTAATTACAATGGCTTCTACGCTTGGTGCTGTAATAAAAAGAGATAAATTTAAAGAGGAGCTGCTTAAGAAGAATAAAGAATTAGATGAAGCCGTAATCCAAGCGGAGAATGCTGTAAAAGCGCGAAGTGAATTTTTAGCGCTTATGAGTCACGAAATCAGAACTCCAATGAATGGAGTTATTGGTATGACCGGGCTGCTGCTTGACACAGAATTAAATGAAGAACAAAAAGAATTTGTAGAAACGATTAGACTCAGCGGTGACCAACTGCTTGTAATTATAAATGATATTCTTGATTTTTCTAAAATTGAGTCCGGCAAACTTGAACTCGAAACTCAGCCATTTGATTTAAGAGATTGCATTGAGGATTCACTTGACTTGCTTGCATCTAAAGCTTCTGAGAAAGGATTAGATTTAGCTTATTTAATCGAAAATAATACACCGGTCACAATAAACGGCGATGTAACACGTTTGAGACAAATCCTGACAAATCTTATCAGCAATGCTATAAAATTTACAGAACATGGTGAAGTACTTGTAAAAGCTTCGGCTGTTAAAACGGAAAATGAAAAATATAAAATTCAATTTTCTGTCTCCGATACAGGTATCGGAATTCCATCGGATAAAATGGGAAAACTATTTCAGTCGTTCAGTCAAGTGGATGCATCAACCACCAGGAATTACGGCGGTACCGGTTTAGGTTTAGCAATAAGCCGCCGACTTGTGGAAATGATGGATGGTACTGTTTGGGTTGAAAGTAAAGAGAACGAGGGAACAACATTTTACTTTACAATTTGTGCAGAAGTAGTTACTTCAAAATCTAAAATTTATTTCAGAGGGTTGAACCCTGAGCTTAATGATAAGAAAGTTTTAATTGTCGATGATAATTTAACTAACAGGAAAATTCTTAGTGCACAAACTGAACTTTGGGGAATGAAATCAGTCGTAACCGGTGACCCGAAAGAGGCAATTAGTTTAATTAAGAGCGGCGAGTCATTCAATTTAGCACTCATTGATTATTTGATGCCTGAAATTGATGGATTTATGCTCGCGAAGGAAATCAGAAGCTTATATTCAGCGGCATCACTGCCAATTATCATGCTTACATCAGTTGGTAAAAAGGATTACCCAGCGGAAGTCGAATCCTTAAACATATCAGCGTTTTTGACTAAACCTATAAGGCATAATCAATTGTACGACACTATTTTGTCGGTACTAAGTGATAGAGCGAAACTGAGGTATAATCGAAAATTAAACCCATTCCAAATGGCCGATAATCTTGCTGAAAAATATCCGCTTAAAATATTAGTTGCAGAAGACAATGTTGTTAACCAAAAAGTGGCACAAAGAATTCTTGAACGAATGGGTTATAGAGTTGATGTTGTATCCAATGGTTATGAAGCTGTTGAAGTGGTTAAAAAAATCCGATATGATATTATCTTTATGGATTTGCTTATGCCTGAAATGGATGGATTTACCGCTTCAAAAATCATTCGTGAGAAATGCAATACGGGAAATTGCCCGAAAATAATAGCGATGACTGCCAATGCCATGAAAGAAGACAAGGATAAGTGCCTGGCTGCAGGTTTGGATGATTTTATTAGTAAACCAATTAGGGTGGAAGAGCTTCAAACAATTTTAATGCATTGGGGCGCGGCAATAAATAAAATTCAAAACAATCAAACTAAACCCGGCAATAAAAAAGTACAGAATAATCTTGTTCCGGAATCAGACCTTTTATTTATTAAAGATATTAATTCAGAGAGTGATGCAGTATTTTTTGCTGAATTACTAAGCGTCTATATCAGTGAATTGCCAACGACAATTAATCTTATTAAAGCTGCATGCGAATCAAACGATTACAAGAGCTTATACTTTTACTCGCATAAATTAAAAGGCAGCAGCATGACTTTAGGTATTAACTCGATTGCAGCTACATGTGAAGAGCTTGAAGCTTCTGCCAAAGAGCAAAATTTGAACGGCAGAGCTAATGATTTATCAGAAGAATTAATAAAAAAAATCAAACAAGTAATACAAGAATTGGAGGTAATAAAAGAAAAATACAGTAAATTTCCCCTATGAAATTAGGACATGATAAAAAACAAATTCCAGCAAAAAAAACCAACCGCAATAAAACGCTTACACTTACTAAACTAGAGATTAAAAAATTTTCCAGCCGATTACTTATACCAACTGCTAATCTTTCTGTCCAGGATTTAGAAAATAAAATTATCCATGATGATTTGCTTGAAATATCAGACTATTTGCCAAATCAATTTGTTGATCTACTTTTCATTGATCCGCCTTACAATATAACCAAGAACTTTAATGAACGCACTTTCAGGGAAAGAAAACACGAGGATTATGAATCCTGGTTAGATAATTGGCTTAAAAAACTTGTAAGAATACTTAAACCCAATTCATCAATCTACATTTGCGGAGATTGGAAATCTTCATCTGCAATATTTAATGCAGCAAGAAAATATTTCATTCCCCAAAATAGGATTACATGGGAAAGAGAAAAGGGAAGAGGAGCAAAATCAAACTGGAAGAATTGCTCGGAAGATATTTGGTTCTTCACAAAATCCAAAAATTTTACTTTTAATGTGGATGATGTTAAGCTTAAAAGAAAGGTGATTGCGCCATACCGCGATGAGAAGGGAACACCGAAGGACTGGGAAAAACACGAGAGTGGAAATTTCAGAATAACACATCCGTCAAATGTTTGGACCGACATTACAATTCCATTCTGGTCTATGCCGGAGAATACCGCTCACCCAACTCAAAAACCTGAAAAGTTGCTTGCTAAAATAATTTTGGCAAGCTCAAATAAAGGTGATTTTGTTTTTGATCCGTTTCTTGGTTCTGGAACTACGGCAGTCGTTGCTAAAAAATTAGAAAGAAAATACTGCGGTGTTGAAATAGATGAATATTACTGCTGCTTAGCTGAAAAAAGATTAGCCGCCGTTGATAAGGATAAATCTATACAAGGATATAGCGGGGGAGTTTTTTGGGAGAGAAATACACTTAGCGAACAAGTTAGTTCAGCGCGAAGTCAAAAGTCTCCGCCAAAGGCGGATCAGCCTCTGGCTGAAAAGGTCAAAAGTAAATTAACGGGGGATTTATTTCTATTTCCGTAAAGTAATTGTTATAATTATTGGTTTTGTAATCTTCCTTTCTTAGTTTATATCCAGATTTCAGAGGGGTTTTTGAAAGAAACATCTTTACAAACAAAACCTAAACTGCTCGACCAAGTGAAGATAACGATGAGAGCAGCCCACTACTCGAAGAGCACAGAAGAAAGCTACGTCTCGTGGATTAAAAGGTTTATTCTTTTTCATAACAAGCGTCACCCAGATGATATGGGCGCTGAAGAAATAAAAGCGTTCATTAATAATCTTGCAACAAATCGACACGTTTCTTCCTCAACGCAGAATCAAGCATTAAGTGCTATTTTGTATTTATACAAAAATGTTTTAAGAAAAGAGGTTGGTTGGCTGGAGAATATTATTAGAGCACACAGCAGTAAAAGATTGCCTGTTGTTTTCACTAAGAGTGAAGTTAAAGAAATATTTAATTACTTAGATGGAATTCCAAGGTTAGTTTGTTCATTACTTTATGGTTCCGGTTTAAGATTAGGTGAGGCATTAAGACTTAGAATAAAGGATATTAACTTTGAGTACAAACAAATAATTGTAAGAGAATCCAAGGGAGAAAAAGATAGAATAACGACTCTTCCGGAATCGTTAATTCCCGATTTAAAACAACATTTGAATAAAGTTTATTTGCTTCATAAAAACGACTTGAAAAAGGGGAAAGGAAAGACAGAACTTCCCCATGCTTTAGCAGAAAAATATCCAAATGCTGATAAAGATTTCTATTGGCAATATGCATTCCCGGCTGATAAATTTATTAAGGATAATGAAACAGGACTTATTTATAGATATCATATACATGAAAGTACAATCCAGAAATCTATTAAAGAAGCGATAAAAAAAGCTAAGCTATTAAAGCCTGGTTCTTCTCATACATTTAGACATTCATTCGCTACGCATCTATTAGAAAACGGTTACGATATTCGTACAATCCAGGAATTACTCGGGCATAATAGTGTTAAGACTACGATGATTTATACACATGTAGCAAATTTGGGAGGAGGAGTAAAGAGTCCATTAGACGGATGATAACAAAGATTATTAGGCGGAAAGATTATCCCTCTAAAAACTGAAATAAATTGACAGAAAATTTAGTAATTTATTATAGTTAAATTAGTTACAGCGATTAAACCGAAATGACGAAGGATTATTAGACAGAAATTATTTCTTGCTAACAATCTAAATGACACTGGTCTTAATCGGCTCAATTAATAGTTATGCCTCAAAAATATTAAATTGAATAATAAGAAGAAGAGGTAAAGACTGATGATTTGTTTCAACAAGTGTTGAATAAAAATGACGGATATATAATGCCACGAAATATTCTCCATTATAATATATTTAAAATAAATAGGAGAAATGAATTATGAAAAAAAAATTATTTATAATATCATTTTCGGTATTAATTCTGTCCCTGCTATTAGCATCCTGTTCACTAGAAAAGAAGAAAACAATCGAAATAAAGAGTGGTTTTGTAGGTATGATTGGATATGGCACTTTAATGTCAGTGAAAAGTTTGGAGCAAACATTAAAACATAAATATAATGACTCATTATATCAGGTTCATTTGATCAATTATATTAGAGGGTGGACATATTTTGTTCCAATTAATGATCCCCCTAAAAAATCAACTGAAGATTCGAGATATTATGGCTTTATTTTACAGGGAAATGATAGTATCGCATTTGATGGAATGGTAAATCTAAATATTGAGCCTAAAGAAAAAAGCAAAATAAACTGTATTCTATATATTATTTCTGAAGAAGATTTACTCAAGTTTGATAAAAGAGAATTTGGTTATCAAAAAGTAGATGTTACTAATCAAATTGAGGAGTACAATTTTATTGGGGGCAAAGTTTATGTTTATGAACACTTCCCTGAAACTAAAGAAATATCTAAAATTGATACTAATAAATATATACTTGTAAAAAATTATGTTGACTTTATTACTAATGCTTGCGACAGCATAGGTAAAATATTTAGGAACGAATTTGATGAATCTACAAATCCTCCAACCACACAAATTGTACCCTATGACAAGATAGTCTGGAAAAAAGGTAGGTAATTAATGTTTGTCAACATAATAGTATGATTTATTCTATATACGTTAAGAATCAAAAAAATCAACTTGACATTGAAGTGGTTGTAGAAAGTATGAAGTAAAAATGATTTGTAATAGACTCAAAAATAAATTCAAGGCATAACCCGTTCTTCAAGCCGACCGCTTTAACTGTGCGGCATTTGTTTGACAAAATTGTTTCGTTGTAAATTTATGTTGCTCTTTGAATGTAGTTAACAAAATAAATTAATAAATACATTCAATTTGAAACCGAAATTAAAAAAGATATGCCAGCAGTCTTTTTATACAGCCCTGTTTTCACATATGCCGTATCAAAAAACCTTCAAGGATTTTCTTTAGACCATATCACTACACCAGGAGATAGATTTTTAAATTCATATTTATGGTATACTGAAACAGATAATGTTTGGAGAATATTTTCCAAATAAAAAACTATTTTTATTATTAAAAAAGAGAATAAATAAAAACAATGAAAACAAGCCATTTGCTTTTCTGGCCACCTATACGGCGATGAGTAATTATAATGCAGCCCCCCAGCATCTGCCTTTAAAAAAGGCGCTGCAGGAATTTATGGCTGAAAAGGCGGCTCTTCTATCGCTTCTCATTCCAGTACAGAAAGCAGCTGGTTTGAGTTCTTTTATAAAGAAGCTGGTCGATACAGGAACGATTTTTGAAGCGGTTGCGTGGACGGCGCAGGAAGCTCACTCCTTTTTACAGAACATCCCTTTGATGGAGGCGAGCGGTATCGTAGTTCGCGTGCCTAATTGGTGGAACCCGCAAAAACCTCCGAGATTAAAGGCGGAAATTCATCTCGGTGGGACGTCTACTTCTATGCTAGGTTTAGACAGTCTGCTCGAATTTGATATTCGGCTGGCGCATGATGGAGAACCCTTGACTGAAGAGGAGTGGTCCTTGATCAAACAGGGACAAGGAAATCTCATCCAAATGAAAGGGCGATGGATAGAGATCGATCGAACGAGGCTTGATTCGCTTCTGTCTCAATGGAATCACTTGAAAA
>Ga0209619_10004275_pt1 | contig 10150 bp, 14 predicted proteins | sample Rifsed16ft3_FD_184011 | JGI IMG/M metagenome (GOLD analysis project Ga0209619, IMG submission 184011) | Soil microbial communities from Rifle, Colorado, USA - sediment 16ft 3 (version 2) | ecosystem: Environmental > Terrestrial > Deep subsurface > Rock core/Sediment | place: Rifle, Colorado... | reverse complement strand
TCCGGTCGATCTCCTTGATCGCCCGGGCCTGGACCTCCTCCGGCATGCCGGACGCCTCGACCTTCGCGCGGAGCTCATTGACGTCGACCTGCTGCGGGTCGTCTTCGCCGAGCTCGCGCTGGATGGCCTTCAGCTGCTCGCGCAGGATGTACTCGCGCTGGGTCTTGTCCATCTCCGACTTGACTTCGGACTGGATCTTGCCCTTGAGCTCGAGGATCTCGATCTGGTGGGCGAGGAACGTCGAGACGAGCTTGAGGCGGGCGACGATGTCGATCGTCTCGAGGAGCTCCTGGCGCTGCTCCGTCGTCATGTCCGGGCTGTACGCGGTCATGTCCGCGAGGAGGCCCGGTTCGGTGATGTTCCGGGCCGCGACCGCGGCCTCGGGCGGCACCGGAGCGCCGGCCTGGACGTACTGCTCCACCTGGCTCTGGACGGAGCGCATGAGCGCCTGGATCTCGACGTTGGAGGGCGTGCTATCGGGCAGTTCCTCGACGCGGGCGCGCAGGTACGGGTCCGCCTGCGAGAAGCCATGCACCCGGATCCGCATCTGGCCCTGGACGATGGCCCGGACCGTGCCGTCCTGGAGCTGGACCACCTGGGCGATCTTCGCCAGGGTGCCCACCTCGTACAGCTCGGATGGCTCGGAGATGTCCTCCTGGTCCGCACGGCGCTGGGTGACGAGGGCGATGGTGCTGCCGGACTCGACCGCGGCATTGAGCGCGGCGACGCTCTTGTCGCGCCCGACCTGGAGGGGCACGATCATCTCGGGAAAGATGACGGTCTCCCGGAGGGCGACGAGCGGGAGCTCATGGATCTTCGGTTCGGTCCGCTCGGCGGCCGGCTTGGACGGTCGCTTGGCCATCGGGTTCTCCTGTCTGGTCGGTGTCGGCGCCCTGGTGCGCGGGGGGACGGCGCTGGTTGCGGGAGCCGACGATCGGCGCCCGCTTCGGTCAGGCGGTGGAGGCGGCTGGTTCTGGCGGGGCGTCCGTCGCGCCGGCGGGCGCGGCTTCGGCCTCGGCGACCCCCTCGTCGTAGAGCCGCTCGAGGATACGGGTCCCCAGGCGTTCCTCGAGTGCGAAGAGGATCCGGACCCCGGCGAGGTTGACGCCGAGGTTCTGCGTGAGATGGCGGATCCAGGTGACCCGCCGGATGTCGTTCTCGGAGTAGAGCCGGATGTTCGTCGGGGTCCGCGCGGGGCAGACCAGGCCCGCGTCCTCGTAGATCCGGAGCGTCCTCGGGTGGACGCTCACGATGCTCGCCGCCACGCTGATGACGTAGACGGGTCGCCCCGGATCCCGGGGATCTGTTCGGCGGATGGTCACGCGCACGGGCCCCGTCGACTCCCGCTCAGGCCTGCTTGGCTTCGGCCGAGATCTCGGCCGTTCGCTTGCCGTTCGCATCGGTCACCGGCGAGATCCGGATCTGACGCGGCTTGACCTGCTCGGCCTTCGGGATCCTGATGGCCAGGATGCCGTCCTCGAACGTGGCGGTCGCCCTGTCCGCCTCGAGTCCGTCCGGCAGCGTGATGGACCGGCTGAAGCTGCCGCGGCGGATCTCCTGGACGAGGTAGCTGGCCTCTTCGGCGCGCCGCTCGTCGGCGGTCTTGCCGGTGATCGTCAGCGTGCCGTTCTCGACCATGATCTCGACATCCTCCGGCTTGATGCCGGGAAGCGAGGCCTCGACCGTGAGCTCGTCGGCGGTCGTCGTGACGTCCAGCCGGAGCGCCGGTCCGTCAACCGCCCCAGGGGCCCAGCGGAACGGGCGGAACACGTCGTCGTCAAAGAGTCGGTCAACGGCGTGGCGAAGAGTCATGAGCTCGCCCAGGGGCGAGGCTCGGCGCACGATGGTCATTTCGTGGCACCTCCTGTGTTCAAGTCCTGCCTTGCCCGAACGCGATGGTGTCGTCGCGCCGGGACCCGGCCCACCCTGGACCGGACGCCACAGATCATAGAAACATGACAATGACATTGTCAAGAGTTCGATTGGTTGCGTTTTCTTGATTCTTCTCGGGTCGCGACCGTCAGGAGGCCGTTCGTTTGACGCCGCCTCGAGCGTCGGCGATCAGCTCCCGGGCGCGACTGCCTCGTCCATGGCGCCGATGAGCTGCTCATGCAGCAGCGCCGAGCACTCGTTGGGGCCGATCGCGATGACCTTGTCGCCGACGCGGAACGGGGTGTCCGGGAGGAGGGGTACCGCCACGCCGTCCCGCACGATCGCGAAGAGCGAGCAACCTGCCGGCATCGTCAGGTCGCCGGCCGAGCGCCCGATCGCCGGAGATCCGTCCTGGAGGTGCGCCTCGATGATCTCGAGCTCGCCCTCGCCAAGGGTGGCCAGGTGCAGCAGTTCGTGGACGGGGATGTCCTGTTCGATCGAGCTCAGGATCATCCGCGTCGGGCTGATGATCTCGTCCACTCCGAGGTGCCGGAAGAGATCCTCGTTCTTCGGGTTGTTCACGCGGGCGATCGTCCGGGGCACATCGAAGTGGTGCTTGGCCATCTGGCAGATGACGAGGTTGTCCTCGTCGTCGCCGGTGACCGCGGCCACGATGTCGGCGCGGGCGCAGCCGGCCTCGCCGAGGTACTTGCCCTCGCAGCCGTCGTGGGCCACGACGACGGACCCGATCTCGTCCGCGATCTGGTCCGCCCGAGTGCGGTCCTTCTCCATGAGCACGACCTCGTGGCTGCTCTCGATGAGCTCCTTGGCGAGGTAGTAGCCGACCTTTCCGCCGCCCACGACGAGCACGAACATGGCTCAGGCCTCCCGGCCGGGCGCGCCGGCGCCGATGGTTTCGGCGAGCAGGGCGTGCGTGCCGTCGCCGTGATGCCCGCCGGTCGAGGCGATCACCCCGGGCAGGCCCATCGACCCGAGCCCCAGGTAGGCGCTGATGGCGTCGGCCAGCATCGTCGTTCGACACAGGGTCGCGATCCCGAGCTCGGCGTATGCCGCCGCCCGAACGGGGTCGTTGATCTTGGCCACGACGTTCGTGATCCCCAGCTTCTCCAGGGCCACCTGCGTGGCCATGACGTTGCGGTTGTCGCCCTCCGTGAGGGCCAGGAAGACGTCCGCGTCCTCGGCTCCGGCCCGGCGGAGCGTGTCCTCGTCCGTGCCGTCGCCCCGGATCGCGCTGCCGCGGAACTCGGGCGGCAGGCGATCGAAGGCACTGGTGGAGAGGTCGAGCACCACGACCTGGTGGCCGGCGGCGTCATACGCCTCCGCAAGGACCGATCCCACGCGACCGGCTCCGACGATGACGATCTTCACGATGCTCCCTCGACGATGGGCTCGCGCACCACCCAAACGGCGCAAGGCGCGTTCTTCAGGACGTACGGAATGGTTCGGCCGATGGCAAAGTCCCCACCGAACCGCTTGCGATAGGGCAGGCCCAGGACCAGCAGGTCCGCGTCCCGCTCGATGGCCTCGTCCACCAGGGCCGCACCGACGTCGCGAGCCTGGAGCAGAACGGGTTCGAGGCGCATCTTGGATTCCTCCGCGGTCGTCTCGGCGGTATCGAGAATCCGCTGAGCCTCCTCCGACCTCCCGGCGACATCCGCATCCAGGGGCTGCGACCAGCCGACCTCGACGATATGCACGGCCACGACCTCCGCCCGCGCGGGGCGCGCGAGTTCGGAGACCAACTGCACGATCCGGGTATCGCCGGTGCCCCCGGCGAGCGCGATGACCGCGCGCCGGAAGACGGGGGGATGGCTTTCGGACACCGGCCTGATCGACCGCCTTTGGACTACAGCAGGGACTGACGGGCCCCACCCGATTCCGGGCCCGATTCCGGACCCTCGCGGCGGAAACGATACACCCAGACGATCACCGCCGGCTGGCGCCGCCGATCAGTGGTCGCGGCGGTACGGGACGTCGGCGATGACGGTGTGCTCGCGGCCCACGATCGCTGCCTTGAGTCGTTTCGCGGTCTGGTTATACAGCAGCCGGTCCCACCAGTGCTTTGCCACGTACTCAGGCAGGACCACGATCGTGACTGGCGCTTCGCGATCCGGTGGCCAGGCGGCGGCGAGGACGTCCAGGTACGCGACGATGGGCTCCACGATCGCGCGGTAGGGCGACTCGACGATCACCAGCGGCACGCCGGGCAGCTGCCGCTCCCAGCGCTGCCGCATTTCCGCCGCCTCGTCGGGGTCGACCGTCACGTAGACCGCACGCACGTCCGTTGCGATCGCCTGCGCGAACGTCACCGCCTGGACGACGGTCCGGTTGATCCCGTTCACCGGGACCACCACGCGCTGCTCGCGATGCGGGCCGGCGAAGACGGTGTCCTCGCGCACGTGAAGCTCGTCAGCCTGTCCCTCGTACTGGCGCCGGATGAAGAGCATGAGCGCGACGAGGCCCGCGACAAGGGCGAGGACGAGCAGCGAGGCCGGTGCCTTGACAACCGCGACGACCACGGCCACGACCGCCGTGAGCGTGCACCCGAACGCGTTGATCGCCAGCCGGCGTTGCCAGCCCGCCGGCCGCTCCCGCAGCCAGTGCCGGATCATGCCCGCCTGGCTGATCGTGAAGTCGATGAACACGCCGACCGCGTAGAGCGGGATCAGCAGATGCGTCTCGCCGTTGAACATGACAATGAGGGCGGATGCGACGACGCCGAGGACGATGATCCCGTAGGAGAAGGCGAGCCGATCCCCGCGCAGTCCGAACTGGCGCGGCATGTGCGAGTCGCCCGCCAGGATCGCGAGCAGCCGCGGGAAGGCGTTGAAGCTCGTATTCGCCGCGAGGAACAACAGGAGCGCGGTGAACGACTGGAAGAGGAGGAACGGAACGGTACCGTCGCCGTAGATGCGCCGGGCGACCTGGCTGATCACGGTCTGCTGCTCGGGAAGGGCCACGTGGGTGATCCCGAAGTTCACCGCCAGGAACGTGATCCCGACGAACAGGATCCCGAGCAGCGCCGCCATGATCCCGAGGGTCGAGGCCGCGTTCTTCGACTCCGGCGGCTCGAAGGCCGGGACGCCGGTGGCAATTGCCTCCGTCCCGGTCAGGGCGACTGCGCCGGCGGCGAACGCCCTGAGCAATAGCAGGATGCCCACCTGCTCCGGAATGCGGCCGGCCTGCGCCGCGATCTCGGGCGAGAACTCCGTGTGCTCGCCGCCGATGACGATGCGGAACGTCCCGATCGCGATCATCAGGAGCGCCGACACGAGGAACAAGTACGTCGGGATGGCGAAGATGTTGCCGGCCTCCCGGAGGCCACGCAGGTTACCGACGGTGATCAACGTAATCGCGAGGACCCCGATGAGCACCCTCTGGTCGATCAGTTCGGGAACGGCCGACGTGATCTGCTCGACGGCCGAGGTGGTGGAGACCGCGACGGTCATCACGTAGTCGATGAGCAGCGCCGACGCGGCGATGAGCGAGGCGTTTCGCCCGAAGTTCCTCTTCGACACGGAGTACGAGCCGCCGCCGGTGGGGTAGGCGAGACAGACCTGGCGGTAGCTGATCGCCACGGCGATGAGGAGGACCGCGATCGCGATCGCGACCTCGAGGCCCAGGGCGAGGGCCGCTGCGCCGCCGAGGATCAGGACGCGCAGGATCTCCTCGGTCGCGTAGGCGGACGAGGAGATCGCGTCCGAGCTGAAGATCGCGAGGGCCTTCTTCTTGGGCAGGCGCTCTCCGATCTCCTCCTCGGACGCAAGTGGGCGTCCCAGGAAGACCCGTCGGACCGCGGCCATGGCCAGACCGACGCCGGTCGTGGGCGTGCTCGCCGCGGCCTTCGCGGTCATGGTGCCCTTGCCGCTCCAGCGGAAGTAGGCCGCGTGCGGCCGGTCCACACGGATCCGGCGATCCCCGAGTTTCCGTCCTCGGAGAGGCTGGCGGCCGCCGATCATCGCGCTGGTCGGCTCACAGCCCGACGGCCAGCCGGGCCGCGAGGCTTTCGGGCAGGCCGACGGCGCGCATCGCTGCCTGGACGGCGCCGATGTCGTACGGAGCTCGGTGCCAGGCGATCGTGTCTTCGACAGCGTCGAAGATGAGGAAGGAAGCCTGCGGGTCGCCATCCCGGGGCTGGCCCACGCTGCCCGGATTCACCAGCGCCCGACGCCCCCGGAGCTCCAGGACGGACCCGTGGCCGGGGCTGACGACATCGATCACGCCGTCCTCTTCGAGCCAGGCCATCGGCAGGTGCGTATGCCCATGGAGGCCGATCCGCGTCGGCAGCACGGCAAAGCTGGCGCGGGCAGGACGGCGAGCCAGTCGCGCGTCGCCGGGGTGATCGTGGCTCGGGTCCACTCCATCGCTCGCCGGGCGTCCGGGTTGAACCACTGGATCTCGGGGCCGCCCGCCGCCGCCGCATCATGGTTGCCCTGGACACCGACCACGCCGAGATCCCGCAGCCGCTGGACCACGGCGTCCGGCTCGGGCCCGTAGCCAACGACGTCACCGAGCTGCCAGATCCCGTCGACCGGGCCGGCTGCGTCGACGACCGCCTCCAGGGCGGGCAGGTTGGCGTGGATGTCCGAAACAACGGCGAAACGCATGGGTCGTCAGCGTAGCAGGGGCCCGGCTCACCATGGCTGCCGGAGCCGCGCCGCCCGGTCGCGCGGATAGCCGGGCGGGCTCGCGCCGATCTTGTGCACCACCACGACCCCGTGGCCCGCGAGGCCGGCCGTGCGGACGAGCCCGTCCGGATGGGGATGCCATGTCGGGGCCGACCCACCGATGGCACGCCCGGCACGCCCGGCTGCCGACAGCTCGGCGCTGAGCTCGCCGCGCTTCCAGGCCACGAGGCGGCCGCCGGGCGCGAGCAACGGCAGGGCCACCTCCATGAGATCGGCGAGCGCGCCCACCGCGCGTGCCAGCACTACGTCCCAGAGTCCCGGCCCGAGCGTCTCGGCCCGGACACTCGCGACCGTCACCCTGTCGGCCAGACCTGTGGCCGTCGCCGCCGCCTCGAGGAAGGCCGCCTTCTTGCGGATGGAGTCGACGAGCGTCACGCGCGCCGAGGTCAGGACGGCGGCGATGGGGATCCCCGGAAACCCGCCACCGCTGCCGAGATCGAGCAAGGTGGCGTGCGGGCCGCTCCGGATGACCGGGACGGCGCCCAGGCTATCCGCGACGTGGAGCCTGGCGATCGCGGCCGGATCGGTGATCGCCGTGAGGTTGATCGCGGGATTCCACGCGAGCAGGAGCCGGACGTGATCGTCGATCGCGGCGCGCGCCCATCGCTCGACGGCCACCTCGATCGCGGCAAGTGCCTCGATCACCGGATCGAGGGCGGCAACATAGGCGGCGGGCACGTCTGGCAGTTCTTCGACGCGCGTCGGGAGCGGTTCTCGCTGGTGGTTCAGGCGTTCCTCCCCCGGTTGGGGCGGTCGGCCGCCACGGAGAGCCGCCCCCGACGGCGACGTTCGTTTCGCAGCCGCGGCCTCGGTCTCGCGCGCTGCGGTTGGTTCGCGGCCGGGTTTCCCCGTGCCCCTCGAGCAGCGCGCTCCCCGGTGCCGTTCCGGTGCGGATGCCCGACGCTAGAAGCCCGCGGGGACCGCGTCAACGGGGTTATCCACGACATTCCGTGGTCGGGTCCCGGTGGCGGTGGATAAGTCCGGGCTCATCGCGCCCGGCACGGGTCAGCCCTTGCCGGTTCCCCGGATCGGGCGGCCGAGCGTCCGACGGACGACGTCCACCACCTCCTCCACGTAGCGATCGGCGTCGCCCTGCATGGCGGCCGTCCGGACGCAGCCCTGCACGTGGTCCTCGAGGACGAGGATGGCGAGCGAATCGACCGCGGCGCGGAGCGCGGAGGTCTGCTGGAGGATGTCCACGCAGTACTCCTCGCGCTCGATCATCCGGGCGATCCCGCGGACCTGGCCCTCGATGCGGGCGAGGCGCCTGACGAGCTGCGCCTTGTCCTTGGAATAGCTGTGGCGGAACGTGTCCGGCGCGGCCCCGTGGCCGGTGGCGTGGCCCTGTGGTGTGGGCATCGGTCTTCGTGCAACTCCATGAGGGCGTCGGGGATCGCGTGGGCCTGTCACGGGCGATGATACCCCCTGGGGGTATCATCGACAAGACGGCTCGGTCCTCGCCATTGCGCGGACCGACCCGCTACACTCCGCGTGGATGGATCCCCGCGACCAACTGCGCGCGCTCCTGGACGGAACGACCTGCACCGTCTGCCACGAGCCCGTCCCCGCCGAACGGATCCGGCTCCTGGCCCGCCGGGAAGATCTGACCTTCGTCCAGATCCAATGTGATCGCTGCGGCAGCACCGCACTCGGCTTCCTCGGCAACTCGCCGATCCCCGATGCCGCGGAAGAGGCGTCCGCAGAGCCGGCGAGGCCCCATGGGGCTGCCGATCCGATCAGTTCAGACGAAGTCCTCGAGATGCGCGAGTTCCTGGCTGGCTGGAACGGGGATGCCAGGAGCCTCCTGGCCGACCTGGGTGAGCGGCCCGCGCTCGGCAATGATGGGCAACGGCCCGGTCGATGACGGCCGACGCGTCCACGAAGGCGCCCGAACTCGACGTCCCGACGGCTGCGCCGGTCTTCGCTCACGCGAGCGAGGCCGAGATGGCCCGGATCCTCGACTTCTACGCCGTGCGCTGGGAGTACGAACCACGGACCTTCCCGATCCTGTGGAACCTGGACGGAGCGGTCGTCGAGAGCTTCTCACCCGACTTCTATCTCCCGGAACTGGATCTGTACCTGGAGATGACCACGCTGAAGCAGCGCCTGGTCCGGAAGAAGAACCGCAAGCTGCGACGCCTGCGCGGGCTCTATCCGGATATCCGGATCAAGCTCTTCTACGCGCGCGACTTCCGCGCGATCATGCTCAAGTACGGCCGCCTCGCACTCGCGGATTCCCTGTCGGGGACGCTCGGCCAGGTGCCCTCTGAGCGGCTCCAGGCCGACGCGCCGTTGCCGCTGCCCATCACTCCGCCCGCGCCCGTCGTCCGGCCGGCGACGGGTGAGCCGCGCCGCCGCCGGCCCCGCACCGCTCAGGAGGCGTACGTCGACCGATGAGGACCCCCACCGATCTCATGGCCGATATCGGGGAGGTGCTCCTCGACGAGGATCGCATCCAGGCCCGCATCCGCGAGCTCGGCGCGCAGATCAGTGCCGACTACGCCGGTCGCCGCATCACGCTCGTGAGCGTGCTCAAGGGCTCCCTCCCGTTCATGGCCGACCTCATGCGCTCGATCACGCTCCCACTTCGGATCGACCTCATGGAGGTCAGTTCGTACGGCGGCGCCACGACCGAGTCCTCGGGTCTGGTCCGCATCCTCAAGGACCTCTCGACGAGCATCGAGGGTGAGGAGGTCCTCATCTGCGAGGACATCATCGACACCGGCCTCACCCTGAACTACCTGATCCGGTATCTCAAGGGAAAGCGGCCGACCTCGCTGCGCATCTGCACGCTGCTGGACAAGCCGGCCCGCCGGCTGGTGGAGATCCCGGTCGACTACACCGGCTTCACGATCCCCGACCAGTTCGTGGTCGGGTACGGCCTCGATTATGACGAGCTGTATCGGAACCTCCGGTTCGTGGGTGTCCTCAAGCCGGAGGTCTACGCGGCGCCAGAATGAGCTCGCATCGACGCCCGGTGGGCCGGGCCCGGATCCTCGCTGCCCTGGGAGCCCTCGTCATCCTGGTCGGGTGCGTGCTCCCGTGGTGGACGGTCGGCGGTGCGGATGGCCTGCCCCAGCTCGGCGGGAATGCCCTCGACGGGATGGGGATCGTCGTCTTCGTCGTGGCCCTTGCGACGATCGCCTTTGTCACGCTTCCGTACGCCACGGACCGGCCGGTGGGTGCGGATCGCTGGCCGGCCTATGCGCTGCTGGCCGGGCTGGGCTGGCTCGCCTTCATCATCAGGGTGTTCGACCTTGCCGTGCTGCGCGTGTTCTCGTTCAGCGAGCCTGCCGAGGTCTTCACGAATGGCCCGGGCCTGTGGGTGGCCGGCGTCGGGCTGTCGATGCTGGCGCGGGCTGCCTTCGACCTCCAACGGGAGCCGGACATCCGCTGACCACGCTGGGTCATGTGATCCCCCGGATCAGGTGATGCCGAGGTAGGCCTTCTGGACGTTCGGATCCTCGCGCAGTGATTCCGCGATGTCGCTCATGACGATCGAGCCCGTCTCGAGCACGTAGCCCCGGTCCGCGATCTGGAGCGCCATCCGGGCGTTCTGCTCCACCAGC